>ODAJ012179919.1_pt1 | contig 78524 bp, 63 predicted proteins | sample 1539241 | NCBI WGS metagenome assembly ODAJ01 (sample SAMN02144231, study PRJEB22623) | gut metagenome | biome: sheep rumen | host: Ovis aries | place: New Zealand | reverse complement strand
CCCCACCGAACCCGTTAAAACCGAGACATTATTGGAAATGTCCAACTAATTGGAAAGTAATGTACTAGACGATGGATTCCTATTGCCGGTAAAACCAGGACTTACTGGAGAAGATTCTGACTGACTGTGACTGTCATGGAAGAGCTTATGCTTGTGAATGGGCTGAAGATAGAGAGTCTTCCAGCAGGACAAAGCAAGCTGGTAATTGGAGTATGCTTACAACAAAAATAGATACACTGCCGGGAAATACCTCCATGTTTGCTTACAGCCCGGTTTACAAGGATTATTTATGGCAGTATTGGAATCGGTAAACCGGTATTGACTATAGTGAGGAATATATATGTTTGAATTCTATAAAAGCAAAGCAAGCAGGATTATAGCTTTTATATTGGCGATAGTTCTGACAGTGCCACTCATATCCTTATCAGGTATGGCGGCAGAGAAGTCATCTAATGTGGTTGCGGCGGAGAAGTCATCTGATGGGGCAGCGGGAAATAAGTCATCTGCACAGGTCAGTTGGCGGGATTATGATGGCAAAAAAATAGGAATTATCACGGGAACACCTTTGGAGACAATAGCATCTGAGTATTTCCCACACAGTGAATATCTGTATTTTGAATCTTATCCGGACTTAAGTGCTGCCCTTCTTGCAGGGAAAATAGATGCTTTTCTTGCGGACGAGCCTAATATCAAGATGATGCATAATGAACAACCCGAGCTTGATTATATCCCAGATATGATCACACACCAGGACGTAAGCTTTGCCTTCCGAAAGGATGACAAGCATGAAGCGGCTTTGTGTAAGGAATTTAATGAATTTCTGAAGAAGATACGTGAGGACGGCACACTCGCTGAAATTGATAATATATGGATGGGAGCGGATGAGACTAAAAAGACTGTTGATATGTCCGGTCTTACGGGCAAAAAGGGTAGGATACGAGTGGTAACTACCGCTACGGATATGCCCTGGTCCTATATCAAGGATGGCAAGAATGTGGGCTATGATATAGATATTGTGGTGCGCTTCTGCCGCGACAGGGGTTACGCCCTGGAGCTTACAGACGCGGATTTTTCGGCACGTATTCCTTCTGTTCAGTCAGGCAAATGTGATTTCTGTACTGGCATGAATGTGACGGATGAAAGAAAAGAACAGGTTTTGTTTTCTGATCCTACATACGATAACGGAGTGGTGCTGGCAGTGCCTTCAAAAGATCTGGATACAGGCAATAAGTCTGGTAGCATTGAGCCCGAGTTTAAAACCTTTGAGGAGCTCAGTGGAAAAACGATATCAATGCTGACGGGGGCACCTTTTGAGGATCTGATATCTTCGAAGGTGAAAAATGTAAAGGAGTTTACTTATTATCAAAGCATGCCGGATATGGTCCTGGGCCTAAAGTCAGGGAAAACTGATGCGGGCTTAATGAACAATGCCGTTGCGGTACTTGCTTCCAATAAGGATCCACTTGTTGCGGTCTTTCCGGAAAGTCTTGGTGATACAGCCTTCGGACTTGCTTTTGCAAAAGGGGATGACAGGTGCGGGCTCTGGCAGGAGGCCTATGACAGGATTCCGGCAGAGACTAAAACGGAACTCTGGGAAAAATGGACTGGGGCAGATGACAGTATAAAAACTATCCCTAAACAGGATTGGCCCGGAAAAAACGGATCTATAAAGGTGGCGGCCTGCGATGCTCTAGAACCAATGAGTTATGTGGGTGCCGACGGACAGCTCACCGGACTTGATATCGAGACGATTCTTCTTATAGCCAAGGAACTTGATATAAATGTAGAGTTTACGCCCATGGACTTTTCAGCTGTTCTGGCATCTATAGGCTCAGGCAAGGCGGATATTGGCTGCGGTTCCATTGTCACAACCGACGAGCGCAAAGAAACCATGGACTTTGTCGAGTATCAAAAGGCCTCCTATGTGTTAATTGTGCGTGCAAAGGGAGCTGTGGGCGAGAAGAATACATTTTTTGACTCTATTAAAGAAAGCTTTTACAAGACATTTATCAGGGAGGGCAGATATAAGCTCTTTATCGAGGGAATCATGACAACTCTTATCATTACATTTCTCTCCATCCTCTTTGGAACGGTTCTTGGCTTTGTGATATTTATGGGATGCCGCAATGGCAACAGGATAGCAAATGCTCTTTCCAGATTCTTCATATGGCTGATACAGGGAATGCCGGTTGTAGTATTGCTTATGATCCTTTATTACATTATTTTTGGTAAGACACAGTTGAGTGGAACTGTGGTTTCAGTGATTGCCTTTACTCTGGTCTTCGGAGCCAGTGTTTTCGGTATGTTGAAAATGGGTGTGGGTGCGGTTGACAAAGGACAGATGGAAGCAGCACTTGCCCTCGGCTATGGAAATACCCAGTCATTTTTCCGCTTCATTCTGCCACAGGCACTTCCTCATTTCCTGCCCTCATATAAGGGTGAGGTGGTATCTCTTATTAAGGCAACAGCCATCGTTGGATATATCGCAGTACAGGATCTGACCAAGATGGGAGATATCGTGAGGGGAAGGACATATGAAGCCTTCTTCCCGCTGATTGCGGTGGCAGTTATATATTTTATCCTGGGCGGGCTGCTTACATTTGCAGTCGGAAGGATAGAGATATCCATTAACCCGAAGAGACGTAAAAGAAGCGACATACTTAAGAGAGTAAAACAAGGGGGGATCAAAGATGATAGAGATTAAAAATCTTAGAAAAGAATACCCGGATGTTACCCCTTTAAAGGATGTGAGCGTGACCATACATGATGGGGATGTGATTTCCGTAATCGGTCCTTCGGGAACCGGCAAGTCAACCTTGCTCCGCTGTATCAACCTTCTGGAAAAACCAACATCAGGACAGGTCATCTTGAACGGAGAGGACATCACGGCAAAGGGTGCAGATATAAGGAAAGCCAGACGAAAGGTGGGAATGGTATTCCAGTCCTTCAATCTGTTTGGACATCTTACTGCTATAGAGAATGTGATGATTCCCCCCATGGATCTTCTTGGGAAAAGTGAACAGGAGGCCTATGATCTGGGAATGGAGCTTTTGGCAAGAGTTGGCCTTGCCAATAAGGCACTAAGCTACCCGGATGAGCTTTCCGGAGGTCAGGAACAGCGTGTGGCTATAGCACGGACCCTGGCCATGGATCCGGAGGTGATCCTGCTGGATGAGCCGACTTCCGCCCTTGACCCTACTATGGTGTCGGAGGTACAGGCGGTTATCAGGGATCTGTCCAAAAGCGGAAAGACCATGATGATTGTGACTCATGAGATGAACTTTGCCAGGGCCATATCTAATCGTGTCTTTTACATGGATGAAGGCGGAATCTATGAGGAAGGAACGCCGGAAGATATCTTCGATCATCCCAAAAAGGAACTTACACGTAGATTTATAAAGAAGCTCAAAGTATTTGAGGCTGTAATAGACAGTAAACAATACGATTTTATAGGCTTTGGAGCAGAGCTTGACCGGTATCTGATGCAAAATGATGTGCCAGGTGAGCTTAAATACCGTATACGTCTGATGATTGAAGAGCTTGTACAGCAGATTCTGCTTCCGAGGTATGATGAACCATTTATCCGGGTGAAAGCAGAGTATTCTGAACAGAACCGGGATTGTGATATAGTAGTTTCCTATAAGGGGGAAGCGTTTGATTTAGAGGATACAGATAATGAGCTTTCACTTTCCTTGCTTAAAAATATGGCGGAGGATGTGAAGTATAGCTATAATGGAGAGGACGAGGAGCCGAATCTTGTTCGAATTCTTTTGATGCCGAAGTGAGTCAATGGGGTTAGGAATGATTTAGAGTAAAACTAGATCAGTTCTTTTTTATGGTTTGACGGAGAAAATGTTATTAATGCTAACTAATTGTTATATTTTATTCTACTAGTAGATTTTTTAGGTTAAACCCGTTATAATAAAAAGAATGAATATGTATATACTATAATTGTTAATAATAATACTTTTTGTATGGGGTAAATACGAAAGGGTAAAGATGTTATTTAATTCAATTCAGTTTCTATTGTTTTTTCCAATAGTCACTTTGGGATATTTTATTATTCCTCAAAGAGTGAGATATCTATGGTTATTGGCTGCCTCATATATATTTTATATGGGGTGGAATCCGCACTATGTTGTCTTACTTTTGTTTTCAACAATAGTGACGTATTTAAGTGGTATTTTAATCGGGAGAGTGCCTGGGAAGTTAACCGGGAAAAGAGTTATAACTTATAAAAAGACGATTGTCGCAATTAGTTTTATACTTAATCTTGCAATGTTGTTCTATTTTAAGTATATAAATTTTGCTTCTGAAATATTAATAAGGATTGCTTCAAAGTTACATATTGCATTAAATATCCCCACTTTTGATGTTGTTTTACCTGTAGGCATTTCTTTTTTTACTTTTCAGGCATTAAGTTATACGGTTGACGTTTATAGAGCTGAAGTATATCCAGAAAAGAACTTTTTTTGTTATGCATTGTTTGTGTCCTTTTTTCCACAGCTGGTGGCAGGACCAATTGAAAGATCAAAAAACTTATTAAAACAGCTGGCCGTTCCTAAGAAATTCAATTTTCAAGAAGCAAGGGAAGGGTTTTTTATGATGTTATGGGGATATTTCCTTAAAATAGTTCTTGCTGACCGGATAGCGATTTTTGTCGATACGGCGTATGGAGATTACAAAACTTACGCAGGTGTGTATTTGATCGTTGCTACAATTCTTTTCGCTGTACAGATTTACTGTGATTTTGCCGGCTATTCAACCATAGCGATGGGAGCTGCTAAGATTCTGGGTGTTCAGTTGATGGAGAACTTTAATGCTCCATATTTATCCTTGTCTGTTGGGGATTTTTGGAGAAAATGGCATATTTCTTTGACATCATGGTTTAAAGATTATTTATATATACCACTAGGTGGAAGTAGAAAGGGAAAGCTTAGAAAATATATAAATAAAATGATAGTATTTCTTGTAAGCGGCCTTTGGCATGGTGCCGCATTCTCTTTCATTGTCTGGGGTGGATTGAATGGTTTGTATCAGATAATTGGGGAAGTATTACAGCCTCTACGGGATAAAGTTGTTAAGATATTAAAATTAAACCGGGAATCTCTTGGACATAAATTGATTCATATTTTAGGAACCTTTATTCTGGTTGATTTTGCCTGGATTTTCTTTAGGGCTGAAGGCTTTAGAAATGCATTTGCTATTATTAAATCCATAATTAATGTAAGGAATCCATGGATTTTATTTGATGGTTCTTTATATTTATGCGGATTGGATGAGAAGAGTTTTAGATTAATGTTAATATCAATTGTAGTATTGTTATTCGCAGATATCTGTAAGGCAAGAGGTATAATTATTCGTAAGGTGATTATTGAGCAAGACTATTGGTTCCGCTGGATTTTTGTAGCTGTTTCTATTGCATGTATTCTTACTTTTGGGATATGGGGGCCAGGTTATAATCAGTCTAATTTTATTTATTTCCAATTTTAAAGGGAGATGTAAATATAATGCAAAAGAAAATTAAAGTTATTTTAAGCTGCATAGTTACATTGTGCCTGACAGTGGGATTATTGGGATACTTGACAAATATAATGGAAAGAAAAGCCAGTGATTCAAAATATGCGGATTTTTTCTCACAAAAAAAAGACTTTAATGTACTGTTTATGGGGACAAGTAAGGTGATAAATGGAGTCTATCCAATGGAACTATGGGATGATTATGGTATAGTTTCTTATAATATGGGTGGACATAGTAACCAGTTAGCTACTACATACTGGACCATGGAAAATGCCTTAAACTATACTAAACCAAAGCTTATAGTGATTGACTGCTTTACAGTTTCGAGCCTTTTCAAAAGTTCAGATATTTTTTCATTTATGCATTTGTCATTTGATGCTTTTCCCCTTTCAGTGACAAAAATCAAGGCTGTATGGGATCTCCTTGATGATCCTGTTTTGGATGAAACTATTGAAAATGGAAAAGCCAGAAAAAGTGATGAACCCAGAACAAAGATAGGGTTATTGTGGGATTATTCTGTTTATCATAACAGATGGGAAGAACTTGAAAAAGATGATTTTGAAACACCTGTTAATCCTGAAAAGGGAGCAGAGTCACGAATTCATGTTAGCCGGGAACAATTAAATAAGATAGATCCATCACAAAAAATGAAGGCTGGCACTGTAGGGGAAGATTATTTAAAGAGAATGATAGAGGATTGTCAAAGCAGAGGAATAGATGTTTTGCTGACATATTTACCGTCCGCCGCAATAGACCAGCAGCAGGAAGAAGCAAACTATATTTATGATATAGCAGATGAATATGGAGTAGATTATTTAAACTTTCTGGATATGGATTTGATTGATTATCATACAGATTTATATGATGAATCTCATTTAAATCCAAGTGGTGCCAGAAAAATTACTGATTATTTAGGTGAATATATATCTGCACATTATCCTGTAGTAGACCAGAGGAATAATTCTGATTATGATTTTTGGAATCAGGACTACCAGGAATATATTAACTTGAAGAATAAGAATCTTAGATCTGAAAAGAAAATAGCTAACTACTTGATGCTTTTATCCGGAGAAAAAGCAGATATTGTCCTCGACGTCCAAAATAAAAAAATATATAAAAATAAATGGATTATGGAATTATTAAAAAATATAGGTGTTGAGGAAAAAGATATTACAGAGGAAACAGATTTTATTATTAAATTGAATGACTCTGATAAAGCTGTTATCATAAATGATTTCAGAGATAATAACAAAACTTTAGATACTGCAATTGGGACAGTACAATTATTATACGATGACCAGAATGGAGAAGGGTGCTACAAATTATATTTAAATGGAGTAGAATACCTGAATGGAAATAAAAATAATACGGGATTAAACATTATAGTTAGAAGAGGGAAAACAGTTGCGGATCAGGTTCGATTTATTTATACAGTAGATCCAAAGACTAATAATGTTAATGTTATATCCACAAGTAGAAATAAAAAAGATAAAAGTTGATACTATGGCAAGGGGATTGGATCTCAATAAGGATGGCTTAATCCTGAGCTTTTAATTTTTCCTTTTCCTGATTAAGAAGGTCCAAGTCAAGACTATTCTCACAGGCTGTCTTGTCCACCCAGAGGTTCAAAGCATCGATGGCCAGGGAAACCGCGTCTAATTTATAGCTGATCAAGGCAAAGTCCTTAATTTCATCGGGAGAGATGACACCATCACGGGCAATCTGGATCATTCGGTTGGTTAAAGCATTGACTTCATTCAGTCCGGCTATGGTTTCTAATATGATGGCAGGGAGATCCGCAATCTCTACTTCAGGCACATAACGGTCCCCGATAGCGCATTTGTGGGAGCAGTAATAGTTACAGAGGTCCGGCCTTTGGTAGCAGTCTGCCATCTGGACTACGTCGTAGGGAGTTGGCTCCTGGCTTTCATACTCTATTCTTTCAATACGGGCAGCGGATATACCATCCATCAGGTCGCTTGCCTTTTCCCTGGTCAGGCCTGCTTCTTCCCGGTATGTCTGATATATATTTTTATTTTTTCTTGTCGACTGTCTTCCCATAGAGCATTTCTCCTTTTTCCATACAGAAATCTTGTATTCCTGAGTCTATTTCCCGGTTTTTGGGTAATAGGCTTTTTTATTCCATATTATTAAATGTATATTTTTCTTGTCTAAATAATTATACTTCTAATTAAGAAAGTTAGCAATGATAAGTCCTGGAAAGGAAGAGGCCATGGATACAAAAAAGAGACTTCGTATGATCAGGTTGATAGAGAAAATGGATTCTCATCCGGCCTTGTCAGAAAAGCTGGGATTGAAGAGGATAATTGTTAAGGTATAAATGTTATGGAATAAATACTAGTAAAAGTAGTGGGTTTGTTTGAAGATATAGTTTATGGAGAAAGTAAAGTATGTGGGGGGAACAGGATAAATCCTCCAGGAGGTAAGAACGATGTTAACATTATTATTTATTTTTTGCATGATTTCTATTTTTTCTAAAGTAGCATGGCTGGCATTGAGAGGTGCCTGGGGATTCTCCAAAATCATTTTATCCCTGGTATTTCTGCCAATTATTCTGATCAGCATGCTGTTTAGTAACCTTTTAGTAATCGCATTGCCCATATTATTGGTGGTAGGAATCTTTTCAGCATTGAAAGAAGCCTGAAAGGTCAGGTAGTTACAGCTAGATAGATGACCACTTATTTGTTTTGCATACTCCCTTCTTTCCGGTCTCAATTGCCAGATACCAATCTGGCAGTTAGAGGCCGGAATTTTTTCTTTATAGGAAAGTACGACACTTATATCTTTTTGAAAAATGTAAGAAGAAAATAAAAGGGATAAAGATAAATCAGGAGCTGGAACGGATAGATTATATAACAAAGGTTATCAATTTTAGAGTTTTATTGAATAATTTATTATATAATGATATAATATATTTACAAAAAGGATCTGAGATTGTGAGTGATCCGCAAGATGTATTTGTGCTTTGAAGCGGAATATGTTTTGCGGTTTTTTTATGAAGATAAATCTTGGAATCCGGATTTGAAGGTATAAAGATAGTGTTTTATTGATTTTTTAGGAGGGAGACTATGGCAAAGTATATTATCGGTATTGATGCTGGTACCACAGGAATTCGTGCGATTGCTTTCGATCATGAGGCAAATGTTTTATCCAATGCTTATTCGGAATTTACCCAGTATTTTCCGGAGCCAGGATGGGTTGAGCATGATGCCAATGAGATCTACGATGTGACCATGTCCATGATTAAGCAGTGTGTGGACGAAGGCGGGCTGAGCCTGGATGACCTTGTGGCCATCGGTATCACAAACCAGAGAGAAACTACAGTTCTGTGGGATAAAAACACTGGAAAGGCTGTTTACCATTCTATCGTATGGCAGGATATGAGAACAGCGGACCGTGTTACTGAAATTAATGCAAAGTATATGCCTGCAAAATATAATTCACTGGGCAGTATTGCCATGACAAATGCCACTGCACCGAAGGTTGAGTGGATTATGGCCCACGCACCGGAGGTAAAGAAGGGCATTGAAGATGGAAATATCCTTTTCGGATGGGTTGACACCTGGCTTATGTGGAAGCTTTCCGGTGGTAAAGCTCATGTGACAGACTTTACCAATACGGCAGGAACCCTGCTTGGTGATATCACCACTCTGGATTATGATGAAGAGATGCTGAAGGAATTCGGTATTCCAAGAGAGATTCTGCCTGAGCTGACCCTGACAGGACAGACCTCCGTGGATACAGATCCCGATGTTTTCTTTGGCTATACGGTTCCCATCGCAGCCACATCCGGTGACCAGACAGCAGCAGCCGTGGGCCAGGCATGTATCAAGCCTGGTATGATTAAGAATACCTATGGAACCGGTTCCTTTATCGTTTTGAATGCCGGAGACAAACTGCCTCAGGGTATCCCAATGGAGACAGGACTTTTTATTGAGACGGCAAATGATATTACGGACAAGCAGCATTATGCTCTGGAAGGTTTTGCAAATGTATCCGGCTCCGCTATCCAGTGGCTGAGGGATGGAGCAGGCGTGGTAACTAACGCTAAGGAGGCTGAAGAGCTGGCTAATTCCGTTGAGGATAACGGCGGCGTGTACTTTGTTCCCGCCTTTGCCGGTTTGCCCAACGGTAGTGATCCCTATGCCCGTGGAACGATTATCGGTATCACGAGAGGAACAACCAAAGCCCATCTCTGCCGTGCTGCCATCGAAGCTATGGCTTACCAGGTGGCAGAATCCTTCAATTCCATGGCTAAGTATGCCGGAGTTGAAATCCAGTCCGTCCGCGCAGACGGCGGCGGAGCCCAGAATGATTTTCTTTGTCAGTTCCAGGCAGATATCCTGGGAGTTCCTGTGGAGCGTCCGGTAATCACCGAGACAACCTGCCTTGGCGTTGCATTCCTGGCAGGTGTGGCAGTGGGCTTCTGGAAGGATATGGAAGAGGTTGCTTCCAAGTGGAAATGTGAGAAGAGGTTTGAGCCGAGATTAACCAAAGAGGAAAGAGATAAGCTGATGACAGGCTGGAACAAGGCTATCCAGCATGCATCCGGCTGGCTCAAATAATATTCCCGCTGATTTGGGAAAACAGTGAGATGCCAGGCAGATATCAAAAGGGCGGCAAAAATGGCAGTACGCGGATATCAAAGTTCTTGGCACTGTGCGCAAAGGCGAGCTGGTCTATGACAAGGGGATTGGACATTAAAAGAAGGAGAAGGAGCTTATAGAATACAAATAAGAAGAATGACCCGGGTCTGCACCTGGGTCATTTTTTTAATTATGACCGCAGCCGCTGTAGGTGAGGACTGGGGCTACAAGTGGCCGACCATAGCAGATAAATGGTCCGGTAAATTGAACAAAAGAGTTCAATATGATAAACTATAAATGGCATTTATAGTTTGTACAGATAGAAGGAGGAAGTATGATGAAAATCTGTAAGAGAGGTACGTTTCTACTGCTGTTGTTAATAGTGGCGTTCAGTTTGCCGGTCCTGAAGGTTGATGCTAAAGCCAGAAGCTGGTATGGGATCTATTCTGAGAATAGGAGTATAGCTAAAAAAGTTGTCAGATTCAAAGAGAATTCGGTTATTCTTAAGGGTATCTGGAAGTTCTCAGCTGACAGACTTCCATCAACAGGCTACAGGGAAAGAAAGCTGAGACGCAGCTTTAAACTGACCGGCAAGACCAGTTATTATTTTGAGAATTTGGCTGCCGGCAGCAGGGGTCTCAGACGGATTTCCATGAAAAGCTTTAAAAGGGCGGTATATCACAGCGATAGCTATTGCTCCTTCAGAATCAAAAAAGGGAAAGTCGTAAAGGCTGTAATCTCCCATAATGTGAAAGCCGGACCTTGGAGAATTACCCAGCACGGCAATGAAAACAGCAGCCAGCAGACCTTTTATACTCTGACCAACCAGATTGGGGACCTGGTTATTGTGGACGGAGGCTTAAGGTCTAGCAGTCAGGCAGTATGGAAAGAGATTACAGACCATGGCAACAGGGTCAAGGCATGGATCCTGACTCATGCCCACTATGATCACACGGGAGCCTTTGTTGAGATTATGGGAAGGCAGGATACGGCTTCCCTTATTCATGTGGATAGAATTTACATTTGCCCGATGAATGTGGGAAGAATGAGAGAGACAGCCAGAGCGGCTGATGCCATGGATAGAATAGAAACCTATCTGAATCTGATTAGCCGGCTGAACAATACGGTCACTCTCCACGAGAACGATCAGTTTAATCTCATGGGCTTGAAGATCAAGGTGTTCAATGCCTGGGATCACAATGTAGATCAGATGTCCAAAGATCTTTGTAACCTGGGATCGCTTATGTTCATGGTTTCCGGAAGAAGTGAAAAAATGCTTTTTTGCGCGGATGTGCAAAAGGAGATGGAAAAATTCATCATCTCCAAACATAGACATGAGTTAAAAGCTGATTATGTTCAGTTGGCTCATCACGGTAACTGGGGATTGACCACGGACTTTTACAGTCTGGTAGGGGCAGAAAAGGGAGCCTTTGCCGATGCTCCCTCCTATATCTTAGATGATGGTACAGGAAGATATGACGGGCCCCAATTAAAACGGTGGTTCATGAGCAGGGGAACACCCTACTACCGCTTTACTACAGTCCCAAACAGTATTATTTTACATTAATTTTCTCTAATCTTTCTTGTTGATGGAAAAGTATATCTGTTTAAAAAGCTTCAGGAATTTACCCGGCAGTAGATTTTCAGAAAATACATTTTTAAAAAAGGTAAATGTCAAAAGTAAATGCTGTGGTGCAGGTAGACTTGGTCAGTAATTAACGGAAAAGTCTACACATGTTAGACTAAAATAGCAAGGACAGGATAAATTCTTTGGAAAGGGTACGGAAAGATGATTCAAAAGTAAGAGTCTCTGTTCTTAAAATAGATAAAAATAAGGAGGGAAAAAATGTTTGGTAATCCATTTTCAGCAAATGTTGAAAGGAAAATGACAAAAGAAGAATTAATTCAGGCAATCAGAGCAGACCTGGCTGGTGAGCTGGAAGCGATCTATGGTTATGATGCACATGTACAGGCAACAGACGATCCGGTAGCAAAGGCTGTGCTTTCAGACATTCGCGATGAGGAAAAAGCACATATGGGAGAACTGCTTACCCTTCTCAAATATCTTGATCCTGCAGAAGGCGTTCATTATAAAGCTGGGGAGAAGGAAGTATTAGAGGAGCTTGAAGAGATGGGTATCACAGCCGGTGAACTCCCCGAATCACTGAAGGAAGCTGCTGAAGAGAATATGGCAACTGTCGGAAGTCTGAAAGAATAGAGGAGATAAGGCATGGATTTTTTAATGAGAGATGACGCTGGTTTTGCTGAGAGTCGTTGGGAAGCCATCGATAAAATGGTTGTCAATGTGGCCAGTACTATTTTGACAGGAAGAAAGTTTATAGACATATTTGGACCCCTTGGCGTTGGTATCCAGCATATTGATGCATGTGATGGAACTGTAAAAAAGCTGCCCATGATTCATTCTGATTTCGTGATCGAATGGCAGGAGATTGAGAATTCCAAGCGGTTGGGTATACCCCTGTCTCTGGCTCAGGTAGCCCAGGCAGCCAGTGATTGTGCCATCCAGGAAGATAAGATGATCTTCCTCGGTGACGCTAAAGCTGGCTATGAGGGCCTCCTCACCGCCAAAGGAACTAAGAAGATCAAGATGAAGGACTGGAAGGAAGGGGAGAATGCTTTCTCTGATGTGGCCGAAGGTCTCCAGTATATGCACGAGTCCGGTACCTACGGCCCCAAAGTTCTCCTGGTAAGTCCTGATGTATATACAGACCTGTCTAGGATTCAGCCGGGGACCGGCATGGTAGAGAGTAAACGTATCCGTGGTCTGATTGATGGAAAGATCTTCCAGAGTCCGGCTCTTCCCAAGGGAACGGCAGCTCTTATCACTACCGGCATTCAGAACATGGATCTGGCTATCGGCCAGGATATGATCACAGGCTATCTGGGAGCGGCAGACCTGAATCATGAATTCCGTATTCTTGAGACCATTCTTCTGAGAATCAAGAATAAAAATGCTATTGTTGTATTCGAGAAATAATATATGTCACATAGGACAGAATGGCCTGAAGAAATATGAAGTCTGGAGCCTGAAGTCTGAAATAGAAAGCCTGAGGTCTGAAACCTGAAATAAGAGGCAGGCAGTCTGAAATAAGAAACCTGAAACAGGAGGCAGGCAGCCTGGAATATGAAACCTGAAATATGAAACTTGAAATAGGAGGCAGGCAGCCTGAAATATAAAACCTGAAATAGGAAGCAGGCAGCCTGAAAAATGAAGGCCGAAGGTAGTACATTATACAAAATAATATAAGATGATAAATGGAATAACTCAGTTCATGAAGCTGAATCATTCCATTTTTCAATCTTTAAGATTTAAGGTCTTGCTCATCCGGACGCAGTTAAAAGAACCGCTCTTAATAAGCTTGCCGTTGACAGGAGAGTAGCCCAATTTCTCATAGAAGGGGATGGCAACATCCCGGCTGTCGATGATAATCTTTTCATAGTCCCATTCCCTGATCCATCTTTCTGCTTCTTCAATGACTATGCGGCCTAAGCCTAGGGCCCGATATTCGGGCAGAACTACGACCCTGCCCAGGATAACACTTTTGGAATCATGCTCATAAAAACGGCAGGTGGCCACAGGATAGCCCCGGTCCAGAAGAATAATATATCTGGTCCCATCTCCGTCATAAGCGTCAAATTCTTCCCTTAGAGGAATATGATGCTGGCAGTTCATTCCCTGTATTCTCACAGAGTAGGCTCCGGCCCGCTGCCATTCTTCCTCCGCCCGCATAACTTCTAAATTCATGGTAAATACCCCTTTCTGGTTCTGAATCTGCTTATAGGGTGCATGCTGCTTTTTTTTATATCATAGAAATACTTTTACTGACATCAGGACTGGGAGGACGGGAGAATCTTACAGAAGGAAAATGTTTAAAGACTGAGATAATAGAAATCTGTTTTATTAAGTAAGAGGGATATGCTATCATTATATAGAAGAAAATATAAAAATTATAAATGTAAGACTAGAAGGAGAAGGCTATAAATCAGAGTTTTAAGGGTTCTTCTTTTGAAGCAGGGGGAGCTTCGGTTTATGCCATAGCAGTTTGACTTGACAGGAGGAAATATGATGAAAAAAGTATTCTGTGCTATCTTTCTGATAAGTATGATGATAATATTACCAGCCTGCAATTCTTTATCAGAGAACCAGTCTGGTCAGACTAAGGAGAATGATGGTGAAATAGTAGCAGGAACAAGACGTGACTCCGCCGATGAAGCGGCTAATGATAATAAAGATGAAATCGAATTTGCCGGTTCCTTTTCCGGTGGTTGGGAGCTGGTTGACAATAAGGCGGCTGTTCTGCCGGCGGAGGTTCAGACGGCCTTTGACAAGGCTGTGGAAAAGTATACAGGGAGTCAGCTTAAGCCAGTGGCCTACCTGGCCAGACAGATTGTGGCAGGGAATAATTACATGATTCTTTGTCAGTCTCTTCCGGCAGTCACAGACCCGGATCCTGTCTACCAGATGGTGGTAATCTATGCTGACCTGGAAGGCAATGCTTCTATTACTCATGTAGAGAATTTGAATCTGGCAGACTATAACAAGTAATAGAACCAGGGTCGAAGGACCAGTTCAACATTTTTAAAAGGAGATTAAAAATGGATATTACAAAGAAGAAAGTAGTGAAATGCATGATTCCAAACATTCTGTTGTTGCTGGCGGCCCTGTGCCTTTGCAGTTTTACTAGTCTCGTCCGGGCCCAGGAGAAGGGTGAGGATAGTGGCAGGCGCCGGCGGATTATTATCGATACAGATACTGGCGCCGATGATGCGGCAGCCCTTATACTGGCCGCCAAAGACCCCAATATAGAGATTCTTGGTGTTACTGTTCTGCTGGGAAATGTTGATCTGGACCAGGCGGCGAAGAATGCTCTTATGTCTCTGGAGATTGCTGGTTTTCAGGCTCCTGTTTACAAGGGAGCTGGTACAACATACAAAGGCAGGGAAAAGGAGGCCTTCAGCGTTTTTGGTTCAGATGGTATGGGTGACGCGGACTTGATTCATCCCCAGGGCGAGGCGGAAGATGACGATGCCGTTGATTTTATTATCGATACTGTGAAAAAATATCCTGGTGAAGTGGAGATTGTCTGTCTGGGACCGGCAACCAATATAGCCATGGCTATTGAAAAAGATCCTGAGGCAATGAAGGATGTAAAGATGATCTGGTCTATGGGCACGGCAGGTCTGGGAGAAGGAAATGCGACTCCCGTGGCAGAGTTTAATGTTTATGAGGATCCTCACGCCTATAAAATCATGCTGGATTCCGGACTTCCAATTACAATTGTAGGACTGGATATGTGTGGAGGCAAGGCCATGTGGACTGACAGGAATTTTGAGACCCTGGAGAAGTCAGGTAAGCTTGGAGTTTTTATCAGTAAGTCTTTTGGTAAGATCCGGGAATTCTATGCGGGTAATGGAGAGGAAGGAAGGGTCATGAACTGTGATCCTGTGCTTATGAAATGTATGCTCAATCCCGATTTCTGTCTGGAGACCCAAAAATGTCACGGAAGCTGTATCACTGATGAAGGAGAAACCTACGGTCAGGTTATATTTTATAAAGAAGGATTTACTTATGATAATGTCAATTCCGAAGGTCTGGATTATAATGTTACATTGGTGACAAAGGTGGATGGGGCTAATTATTTTAAACGTTACCTGGAAGCTATAAAATAAAGCTGTGAAATAGGTTTGGCCTATAGTCTATTAAAGGTTGGTGTGTAGTTTTTAAGGGAAAAAGGAATGACAATTGAACTGGCAGCCCGGAGAAATAAATGATAATTGATAAAAATAAAAGGAGCAGCGGCAAGCTTAAAAATGCCGCTGCTCCTTTTTATAGGATTACTATGTATTGTCTTTATTTTACAGGCTTGGTCTCGAATACCTTGTAGTAATGCTTGAGACAGTCATTGAGGCCCTTCTGTACCGCATTGCGAAGTGTGAGATAATCCTCAGCACCGGACTCTTTCACTTCCTTCATGGCTGCAAGATAGAGGTCTGTGTATACGTTAACCTTGCAGATACCTTCTCTTGCACAGCGGTTGAGGTTGTCATCACCTGAGCCGGATCCGCCGTGAAGTACCAGCGGAACATTGGTAGCCTGGCGGATAGATGCCAGTGCGTCAAAGCTGATCTCAGGGATAGCCTTTGCCTTGTATACACCGTGGGCTGTTCCAATGGAGATAGCCAGGGAGTCACAGCCGGACTGCTTTGCGAATTCTGCTGCTTCCTCTGCGGTAGTATATAAGGTCTCGGTATCATTCTGGTTGAAGTTGCTGGCAACGTGGCCGATCTCAGCCTCTACAACAACGCCGCGGGCATGGGCATACTCTACAACTTCCTTTGTGGTAGCAACGTTCTCCTCGAAGCTCTTCATGGAAGCATCGATCATAACGGAAGTGAAGCCAAGGTCGATAGCCTTCTTACATGTCTCAACGCTCTCGCCATGGTCAAGGTGAAGTACGATCGGAACACTTGCTTCTTTTGCGTATTTTCTTCCTACGTTAGCTGCATCCTCAAGAGTCATGTTGGGGCCTAAGTGGCTCTCAGCGATAGCGATGATCAGGGGAAGTCCTGTCTCCTCAGCACATTTTACGTGGCTCTTGATACCTTCCATATCCAGGAAGTTGGCGGACGGAATTGCAAAATGCTTTTCCTGGGCTTTCTCAAATAAAATCTTAGTATTAACTAACATGGTATATCCTCCTGATGAATGATCACAGATGTGATCTTATCTTAAGTTCGAATTATGGTAAATGGAATTATGGTAAACGTATTATTGTATGGGGTCAGTAGATTATTCTCCGATGATGATGATTTTGCACTTACGGTTACGGCCTGTTGCTCTGTCAAAATCAACAAAGTAAACGTAGCCAGTGGAGCCTACGCCGAGTTTTCCTTCGTCAACTTCGAGAGTAGCGCTGGAGCCAAGCAGAGTGGACTTTAAGTGGGCATCTGCGTTAAGAAGAGCTCTTCTGTCTCCGCCGGGGAGATAGTCAGCTGCGTTGGGCCAGGACTCAACGTCTACGAAATGAGCTTCTCCCGGGTAGTTGTAAGGACCTTCCGGCGGCATCTCTGTCTGATCCGGGAAAATCTTGGATAAGGCATTATTTAAATCAATCTGAAGGAATTCTGTACCATCCTCGATTACATCATGAACATACTCCTCAAAGAATACGGAGCAGGTGGTGTGGGGAGAGATGATGGTAACGATACCATTCTGGATACCGCTGTTAGCGATTGCTTCTCTTACCTGAGGTGTGATATTGAAAAAAGAAGGTGTTCCACCGTGGGATGTTAACTTGATTGTCTCTTTATATACTGCCATTATTTATTCTCCTCCTCTAATTCTTTCTGAGCCTTAACAATTGCTTCTGCCATCTCACGAACACGCTCTGCCGGTGACGGTGCATTAAGGATACCGGATGTAGCGCCTGTTCCGTCAGCGCCAAGCTTAACTACATTGTAGCAGTCATGGGCTGTGCTTACGCCGGAAGCGATCATAACCAGAACGTCCGGGTTAACCTCGTGGAGGGCCTTAACCGTTTCTGTAGTGTAGGAATCTTCTGCCACCTGGCCGGTTCCAATCAGGTCAGTGGGCTCAGCCAGAACGATGTCAGCGCCCATGCAGGCAACAGCCTTGGCTTCTACTGTGCTGTCTGCACATACAACGGTGATCATGTCAAGCTCCTGGGCTCTCTTGATGCAGGCATAGAGGTCTGCGACAGTCTTCTGGTTCTCAGCATGATTCAGGAATACAGCGCCTGCGCCAGCTTCCTTTAAGGATTCCGGTAATACATGGCCCATGCCGCGTCCGGGAACCAGTGGGTCAAGGGACTGAGCACATACGATAATATTCTCAGTATTCTCTTTGATCAGTCGGATATCAGCGTAAGGACAAGTGAAATACATAGAAAGCCCGGTGTCAGCAGCAACCTTGTCAGCGGCTTTAGCCAGCTCAAGGCTCTTTTCTCCATATAAGTAGGATTTCGGATTTACGATTAAAAAAGGACTCTTTGCTTTTGCCATTATTCTTTCCTCTCTTTCCCCTAAGAAGGCAATGTTGAAAACGGTTATCGATTATAATAGGAACAAATGTGCTTTAAAAATATCTAGGTGCCTCTTGCCTACATAGTATACCTTGAGTCTTTAATTGTCAAGGATTATTTTAACAGAAGTTTTAGAACAAATGCCTACATAATTTTTGTATTTTAGCATTTTGCTGAAATCAGGACTATTTTGGGCTTAAAATAGGCCTGATTGCCAATATTTTTCCTCTAATGTTGACAAAAAGCCATATTTTCTTTTATATAGTAAAGGAAAATTTTTTTCTCAAGTATATCTGAGAAAGAGAATATATTAAGGTTTATGGCATAAAGAGATCTAATATGTTAACTATAATTAGGAAGAATTATAATTAACAAAGACCATAATCGGAAGAGTTATAATAGGAAAGACTGTAATCGAAAGAGCTATAGTAGGAAAGATTGTAATCGGAAAAGTTATAATATGAGAGAGGCTATAACAGGAACTATTATAACAGGAACGACTATAACAGGGACAGCTATAACAGGGACAGCTATAACAGGAACGACTATAACAGGGACGGCTATAAAAGGAACGGCTATAACAGGAAAGAGTTATAACAGGAAAGGATTTAACAGGAAGTGTTATAACAGGAAAAGATTTAACAGGAAAGACTATAATAGGAAAGATTTTAATAAGAAGAATTATATTATAAGGAAATATCTGATATGAAGAAATTATCTAATAGGAAGAAACTAAAGAGATGTATGCCGGAAAGACTGAAGAGGCGGCTGCGTAAGATGGAGGATCAGGTGAAATATCCCTTCCGCCATGCCAGGGCTCTTGGTCTGAGAAAAAAGATTCCCCTTACAAAAAGGAGCGCAAACTTTGTTGCCCACAGAGGTCTGTCGGCAGCGGCTCCGGAAAATACGGTAGAGGCCTTCCGTCTGGCAGCCCAGAGTGGCTTTGTCTGCATGGAGACAGACATCCGGAGGACTAAGGACCACAAGTTGGTTCTCATGCACGATGAAAATCTCCTGCGCATGTGCGGAAGAGACGTCCTGGTCAGGGATCTCACTTACCAAGAGCTTAGCATGATTCCTGTTACCGGTGGAAAGCAGCCGGGACAAGCCGGAGGTCCCGGACAGGATGAACAAGCCGGAAGGGCTGGACAGGATGAACAAGCCGGAAGGGTCGGACAGGATGAACAAGCCGGAAGAATCGGACAGCCTGGACAAAGGGAGGAGAATATTTTCCATATTCCCTTATTAAAAGATTACCTGATAATCTGCCGGGACAGTGGCATGGTACCCATGATGGAACTGAAGGATAACTGGAACCTAAAGGAAGCCCTGGCGGACGACTATCTTGCGGATATTCTGGATCAGGTTACAGAGGTGATGGAAGCAAGGCCGGTAATCTTTGTATCCTTTAATCTCAGGTCCCTGAGGGCCCTGCAGAGGCTTGTCAGGAGAAGGGGTTTGGTTCAGGTCTCTTTCTTCCATATTATGCATGAGATTGATCTTGCTCATCTGCCCTGGTATAAAAAGCATGGGATTCATATCTCTTTCCAGGGAAAGAATAATAAACTGGCCACAATCCGCAAGGCGAAAAAGGCCGGGGTCAGGCTGGTGGTCTGGGTTGTGGATGACCCGGACCAGGCCAGGCTCTATATCAGGGAGAAGGTGGACTGGATCGCCTCTAACGGAAAGGTCTGGGAGGAATGATTTTATGCCGGACATTTTTAATAAGATAAAGTAATTCATAAATTTCTGGCAGATCTAATGACTGATATAAAAAAACATGAATTCCCGAGGGATTTATTGATTAATAAAAATAATTGAATATGCTATAAAAAGCAGACACAGTTGGATCCATGAGAGAATGATACTCTTATTAAGAAGAATACACTTACTAATATGTAAGAAAGCTTTCAAGGAGTATTCCTGATGATCCTTTATGTGTCTGCCTTTTTTGTCTCAAAAAGCACATATGTGCTATATAATAACAAAAATAAGTAAAATTTAAAATTAGTGTTGACAAAAGTAATTAATAGAAATATAATGCAGTTAACAAAAATAATTAATAGTTACAAAAGTAACCAAACCAAAGGATGTAGTTAACGCTTATCAAAAGAAATCAGGGAGGTATTACAATGATCGTTGAAGTTGGTAGTGTTAATGTTGATTTTATTGTTCACACAAAGAGATTACCTTTACCGGGAGAGACAATTTCCGGCGAAAGTGTTACAGTAATGGCAGGAGGCAAGGGTGCCAACCAGATCGCGGCGGCTGCAAGACTGGGAGCAGAGACTGCTTTCCTTGCCAAGATGGGTCAACTTGATAAGTACAATGAGATGTTAAAGGATGACTTCAAGTGGGCCGGCGTTCCTGTTGACTATATGGGTATGGTTCCGGATACCTACACTGGTTCCGCCTACTGCCTGATCGGGGATGACGCCCAGAATTCCATCATTATCATTGAAGGCGCCAACAAGGATGTGACCCCGGCTTATATCGAGGAGAACAGAGACTTGATTGCAAAGGCATCGATCCTGATCTGTGAGTTCGGAGTGAATCAGGAGGCCTGTGATTATGCCATGAAGCTTGGCAAGGAGCTGGGCGTGACTACCCTTTGTAACCCGGCACCTTTCCGCAAGGTAGACGATGCCTTCTATAAGAATGTAGATATCGTAACACCGAATGAGATCGAAGCTGCTGAGGCTTGTGGCTTCCCGATCACAGATGAAGAGTCTGCGGCAAAGGGCTGTGACTACTTCCATAATCTCGGCGTAGAGAAGGTTATCATCACCATGGGCAGCCAGGGAGCCTTCTGTTCCGATGGAAAGAAAAAGGAAATGATTCCCAGCTACAAGGTGAAAGCTTTTGATACCACAGGAGCCGGAGACAGCTTCAACGGTGGATTCGCCTATGCTTACGAGAAGGGTTATGATTTCTTTGACTGTGCAAGATTTGCCAATGCAGTCGGATCCTGCAGCGTACAGAAGCTGGGTTCCATGAGATCCATGCCGTCTCTTGAGGAAGTAGAAGAAGTATTTAAGTTATCATAGAAGTTATCATAGATCTAAAAGAAAGGGAGAGGAGCTGCCATATGATGGACTATAAGATTAACATTCCTGATTATATGAAGGAAAGAGTCGAGAAACTTAAGATGGAATCTGTGGAGGTCAGACAGGATGTGTGTCCACAGAGAGCAAGATACCTGACAGAAAGCTATATAGAACATCAGGCAGAGCCCATGATCAAGCGTCGTGCCTATGCTTTAAAGAATGTCCTTGAGAACATCGATATTTTTATCGAAGACGGGCAACTCCTGGCCGGCAACCATGCGGCTAAGCTGAGAGCGGCCTCCATATTCCCGGAATACTGCGTCAACTGGCTCTTTGATGAGATTGACGAGTTTGACAACCGTCCCGGCGACCGCTTCCATGTGGAGCCGGAGGTGAGAGAAGAGATGCTCAAGATCGCCAGCTGGTGGAAGGGTAAGACCCTGGAAGACCGCTGCTATGCTACTCTTCCGGAGGATGTAAGGGAATCTTATTCCATGGGTGTTCTTTCCGCCAATGGTAATATGACTTCCGGCGACGGCCACATCATGCTGGATTTTGAGAAGATCCTTCATTCCGGTGCCCAGGGAATCATCGACGATGCCAAAAGAGAGATGGCGGCCCTGGATCTGACCCAGCCGGATAACTTTAAGAAGCGTATTTTCTATGAGAGTGTCATCATCGCCTATGAGGGTGTGATCAATTACTCCCACCGCTATGCGGACTATGCTTTCAAGCTGGCCCAGACAGAGAATGATTCCGTAAGGAAAGAGGAGCTGCTTGACCTGTCAGCCCGCTGCCGCAGGATCCCCCAGTATCCGGCCGAGTCTTTCCGGGATGGAGTACAGGCAGTGTGGTTCGTCCACCTGATCTCCCAGATTGAATCCAACGGACACTCCATGTCCTTTGGCCGATTGGACCAGTACCTCTATCCTTATTATAAGGAAGATATAAAAAACAATGAGATTACCGATGCCCAGGTTATTGAGCTTCTGGGTTGCCTCTGGGTCAAAGCCTTTGGTGTCATTAAGATCCGGCCCTGGTCCCACACCCGCTTTTCCGGTGGCGGCCCGACCTATCAGAACCTGACCCTGGGCGGCGTTACGCCGGAGGGAGAAAATGCAGTCAATGACCTGACCATGCTCTGCCTGGACAGTGTGGCTCTGACCAGACTTCCCCAGCCCAATGTGTCAGCCCGCTATAATGAGAAGAATCCAGAGGAATATCTCTTGAAATGCGTGGATGTCATCAAGCTCGGCTTCGGTATGCCGGCCATGCATTCGGATGAACTGATGATCAGTTCCCTGATGGACAGGGGAGTAACCCAGGAAGATGCCAATAATTATGCTATCGTCGGCTGTATAGAACCCATCATTCCAGGAAAGTTCGGCTACCGCAGCGCCGGTATGAGCTTTACCAATTTCGCCAAGATTCTGGAGATTACCCTCAACGGAGGCACTGATCCCCGGACAGGCCTGTCCCTGCTGAAGCAGGACAAAACCCTCACCGAATTTAAGAACCTGGATGAAATCAAGGATGCCTACCAGAAGCAGATCGCCCATGTGGTCAAGCTCAGGGTCAATGGAGAGCACTGTATTGACTATGCCATTGAAGAGCTGGTTCCGGAAGCTTTCTGTTCCGGACTGATCCAGGATTGTATCGGCAGGGGCAAGACAGCCAAGGAGGGCGGAAGTATCTACGATATGGTGACCGGCCCTGAGACGGGAGTTGTCAATGCGGCCAACAGCCTGGCGGCCCTTGAGGAGATTCTGTATAATAAGAAACTGATCACTCCGGAAGAGTTGAAGAAGGCCCTGGACAGTAACTTCGAGGGACTGGAGGGAGAGAATATATACAGGATGCTTCTTAACAAGGCACCTAAATTTGGAAATGATATCGACGAAGTAGATGATCTGGCCAATGAAGTCTATATGATGTTCATCAAAGAGCAGGAAAAATATCCCACAGCCAGAATCGGAAGAGGCCCCATCGGCTGCCTGTCCTACCCCTGTACGGCTACCATCTCAGGAAATGTTCCCCAGGGAACCCATGTAGGAGCATCAGCGGAAGGAAGAAAGGCCGGGGAACCCCTGACAGAGGGATGCTCACCTTACCATGGCACAGATAAGAAAGGACCGACGGCAGTTCTTCACAGTGTGGCCAAGATGCCCAACCATCTGATCACCGGAGGTAACCTGCTTAACCTGAAATTTGCCCCGGCAGCCTTTAAATCTGAAGAGAGCCGGAAGAAGATGGCAGAATTGATCCAGACCTTCTTCGAGATGGAAGGCTGGCATGTACAGTTCAACATTGTCTCCTCAGAAACCCTGAAGGATGCCCAGGCTCATCCGGACCAGTACAAGGACCTGGTTGTCCGTGTGGCAGGCTACAGTGCCTTATTTACTGACCTGGAGCCCAGGACCCAGGATGATATCATAGCCAGGACAGAGCACGAACTGTAGAAGCAGAGAGATATGGCCGGCCGCAGACCGGTCTGCCGGACAGGAAATGACGGCAGGAACCCTTTTGCGGCCGGACCTGAAGATATAATGGAGCGAGTGGGATGGATAAGGAATTAAGAGGCAGGATTTTTGAGATAGAAAGATTTGCCATCAATGACGGACCTGGTATCCGGACGGTGGTTTTTATGAAGGGATGTCCTCTGCAGTGCCAGTGGTGTGCCAATCCGGAATCCCAGAAACCTTACGTACAGTTGATGTATTGGGCCAACCGCTGTATTGGATGCAAGCGTTGCATCAGCCGCTGTCCAAACCAGGCCTTGTCCTGGAATGGCAGCCAGATCGTCATAGACCGGGATCGCTGCAAAAAATGCGGTACCTGTGCTCAGAGCTGCAACAGTGATGCCCTGACCACCGTCGGTGAAGAGAAAACCGTGGCGGAGGTCATGAAGATTGTCTCCAGGGATGAGAAGTTCTATAAGAAGTCCGGAGGAGGCATCACCTTTTCCGGCGGTGAGATGCTGGCCCAGGCAGAGTTTGTGACAGAGCTGGCCAAAGCCTGTAAGGCCAAGGGCTACCACACCTGTGTGGAAAGCTGTGGTTTTGCTCCCTGGAAAAAGGTGGCTATGCTGATGGATTACATCGATGTCTTCTTGTATGATTTCAAATGTATGGACAGCAAAAGACACAAGCATTTTACAGGGGTAGGTAATGAGGGAATCCTCAACAATTACCTGAACCTGCTGAAGAATAAGAAAACCGTGGTAACCCGGGTGCCGGTCATTCCCGGTGTCAATAATTATAAGGAAAACTTTGAGAGTCTCAGGGATTTTCTTCTGGAACATAATCCGGGCTGCCGGATTGACCTGCTGCCTTATCACAGGCTGGGAATTTCAAAATATGACAGATTGAACATGGACTACCAGCTCAGGGACCTGCTGGCTCCCTCCGAGGAGGAGATGGAGCAGTACCGGCAGTTTTTCCTGAAGGAAGGCTTCCATGTAACGATTGGAGGATAAATGAGATGAAAGTGTCTGCTTCTGTTCTGGCCTGTAATACGCTGGAATTAAAAGAAAAACTGATGCTGGCCCAGGATGCCGGAATCGATTATATACATGTGGATATTATGGATGGCGATTATGTGGAGAATTTCACCTACGGCCCCCAGTTTATCACAGAGTTGAAAGGGGTGGCCCAGGTACCGGTGGAGGTACACCTGGAGGTAGGCCGGGCCGACCGCTATATCGATATGTTTCACCGGGCGGGGGCAGACCGTATGATCATCCAGAGAGATGGCTGTATGAATCCCATTCGGACCCTCAATAAGATTAAGGGTCTGGGGATGAAAGCAGGAATCGGCCTGAACCCTGCCGACAGTGTGGACCAGCTGTCCTATCTGCTGCCCCATGCCGATTTTGTAGTGATGATGAGTGTGGAGCCGGGTTTTGGAGGCCAGACCTTTGAGACTTCCTGTTTCCAGAAGCTAGAATTACTGCAGAAGGTGATGGGAGATATGGGCATCCGCCTGCCGGTTCTGGTGGATGGCGGCGTCAATCTCAGGAATGCCGGCCGGCTTGTCAGCTGCGGGGCAACCTGTGCCGTTGTGGGAACGGCTGTCTTCGGTCAGGAGGATATAGGGTCGGCTGTGAAGGCTTTCCAGGAGATTGGCCCTGTAGAGGATATGATCTCAGAAGAAATGTCATCCATAGAAATTGAGAAGGTTGGATAAGCTGGTTTTTACAGGAAAAATTAAGTAGCAGGATATAGAATATAAAAATTGCAAAATAGTAATATTAGAATATTAAAACATTAGTGTAGGAAAAGCATATTAAAACATTAGTGTGGAAAAAGAAAAGGTATCGAATGTGTTGATTCGATATCTTTTTCTTGTATTTATGACATTTTATAGGCACGTATGTAATTAAAGCTTGCATTGTTGTCACGCTTATGTTATTGTGACTTTAAATAATAGGAGAGAAGGATTAATTTTTAGAATTTAGAAAGTCGTTTATTGAATTATGGTGTAAAGAGGGTTAAAAAATGAGAGCAGTTCCAGAAGATGTAAATATAAGAAGAATTACCCTTGCTGCAGAGATGTACTATATCTACGATATGTCGCAGAAGGAGATTGCGGACAGGCTGGGAGTATCAAGACCCTGGGTTTCCAAGCTGTTGAAGCGGGCCAAGGAGATGGATATTGTCAGGATAGAGATCAATTCTCCCCTGGTGGGGACCCCGGAGATGGAGAAGAAGATTAAGGAGAGATACCGGATTGATTATGTCTCTGTAATCCCCTCCATGGTCAACGGGGATTATACCAATATCAGCATGGCAGCGGCCAACTATCTGGTTTCCCATATCCAGCCTAAGGATACCATCGGGATCAGCTGGGGCATGTCCATTGCCAGAATGATTGACCATGTGGTGGATATGCAGCTGCCCGATACCACCATAGTACCGGTCGTCGGCGGAGCCGGGTCGGACGCAGAGTGTTTAAGTAATGTGAATGCCAACCGCCTATCCAATATTCTTGGAAGTAAATGCAGGCTTCTCCATGCCAATGCTTACTGTGCGGACCGGAATGAATACCAGGTTATGATTTCCAATCCCATGACCAGGGAGATCCTTGATTTGGGAGAGCACTCTGACATTGCCCTTGTGGGTATCGGAGACCTGGATCATTCCCGTATTCTTGATTACGATTATTTGACACCGGAGGACCGGGCGATGATCCGGGCCAGTGATGTGGTGGGAGATATTGCCTTCCGTTTTGTGGATAAGGGGGGCGAAGTGGCAGATATTGATTTTAACCACCGGGTGGTGGCCTGTGACCTGACCAAGCTTAGGGAGAATGCAAGGGAGGTTATTGCCATCGCCTATGGAACGGAAAAGGCTGAAGTGATTAAGGCCGTATTAAAAGGAGGGTTGCTGACCACTCTTTTTACGGATTATGATACGGCTCAGTTGCTGGTTTAGAGATATCAATTATTGGTGAGAAAGAACGGTTTTGATTGTCTTTCTGTTACTGGCAGGATATAATAGGAGCAAATGTTCAGGGGGATTGGCGAAATGAAAAAAATAGTGGATGATGACAGATTAATATATAAGGTATGTTGCCTGTATTATGAAGATGGTATGAACCAGAAGGAGATCGGAGATTATCTAGGAGTGTCCCGGTCTTCGGTGCTGCGGATGCTTCAGAATGGAAAGGACAGGGGAATTGTCACCATAGAGATCCATAATCCTGCTTCCTTTAATTATGGAGAACTGGAGAAAAAACTGGAGAATTTATACGGCTTCAAGGATGTAGTCATTGTAGAGGAGAGCGTCCTTGATACCAAGAGTGAGGTGGCCTCCTATATTTTTGGCCAGGCGGCCGACTACCTTTACGGTTTGCTGCGGGAGGGTTACCGGGTCGGTGTTACCATGGGCCATACGCTCAATAATGTGCTCCAGACCAACAAGAGCTTTGAGAAGTTCCATAATCTCTTATGTGTACCGATTGTAGGAGGAATCAGCCAGGGAGCCAGTGATGGTATGGATGTCCAGGGTAATGAGATTGCCAGGAAGTTTACCGATAAATTCGGAGGGAAATATATCCAGTTCCTGTCACCGGCTATGTTCTCAGACAAGAGGATCCTGGATACCTTTCTCCAGGAGAAGGCAGTTAACTTTATCTTTGATGAGTTTAAGAAGATTGATGTGGCTGTGGTGGGTATCGGTGTTCCCAAAGGAGATGACCATACCCTGATCAAGGCTGGTTATGCCAGCTCCCAGGAATTGAAGGCCCTAGCCGCCGAGGGAGCGGTGGGGGATATCACCCTGCAGTTTTTTGACAAAAACGGATGCACGGATAATTTCCGTCATTTTAATGAAAGGGTTGCGGCCATATCCATGGATGTCTTCAAGGAGATTCCTTTAAGGATTGCCATTGCCAGCAGCGCCAAGAAGGCAGAGGCTGTAAAGGGAGCCGTCAAGGGGGGACTGATTAATATTTTGATCACCAATGTGGAATGTGCCAAAAAGTTAATATCTGACGTTTAATATATAAAATCAGATAAATTGAGAATTGTTACTGCACAAGTACAAATAAACTGAAAATATAACCTATTTTAACACTTGTCAAATTAATGAATAATAATATGTAGACAAATGCCAACATACAAAAGGTTAAATTATTAACTAAGACAAAAGTTTAGATTTATGCTAAAATAAATATTATTTAAACAATTGTTCAGAACAATATGCTTGATATGATTATAAAAATATAATATAATTACGAAAAGCAAACGAATATCTTAAGGAGAAGACAAAAATGAAGATTTCGGGACTTTCAATTTTGCTGCTTATCCTTTTTGCACTGTTGGTTATGCAGTCTGTCGGAGGCTATCTGCAGATCCAGGACTACAGAAAGGCAGTGAGAAGGATGCATAAGCTTGGCAATGTGGGCCTGGGTCAGAGGCGGGGACGTTTTCTGAATGGTCATGTAGCCATCATAGCATGTGATAATGAAGGAATTATTACAGGAGCGGAAGTTATGGATGGAATCGGCGTGTGGGCAAGATTTCATCCTGTAGATACATTTCTTGATAAGAAGCTGGTTGGAAGCAGCATTTATGATTTTCTTGATCTGACAGAAGAGTTTGACGAGAAAAAATTTAAAAGATACCGGGGGTATGTCCGGGCCCTTGAAGCCCTTGAGGCCAGACTGACCGGCAAGGAGCTGACCAGGGAACAGGAAAAGTATATGGAGAAAAGAAACAAAGGCAAGAGATAAGCACATACAAGTATATAATAAGAACTAACAACATCATCAATACACCTGCTGAACTAAGACGATGTCTTAATTTACTTCACGGTATAAAAGTCTTTAAGACCGGGACAGATTGGGCCCTGATGTCCGGCTTTAAATGACGTTTTATATATGTTTCATATGAATAAGCAAATAGTAATTTGCAGAAGTTTTTAGGAGGGTACGTATGGAATTCATTTCAAAAGCAGCTGAAGCCTTTATCAGTCTGTTTGTCGCTGGTGGTGAGACCTTTGCCGGTTGGGTAACTGGAATCATCCCCCAGGTTGTCTGCCTTATGGTATTTGTTAACTCGATCATCAAGCTTATCGGAACTGAGAAGGTTGAGAATTTTGCAAAGGGGATCACAAAGTACGCTGTACTTCGTTACACTCTTCTTCCCATCCTTGGAGTCTTCTTCCTGGCTAACCCGATGTGTTATACATTCGGACGTTTCGTTGATGAGAAGTACAAACCGGCATATTACGATGCCTGTGTAAGTTTTGTACATCCCATCACAGGCCTCTTCCCCCATGCCAATGCCGGTGAGCTCTTTGTGTGGCTCGGTATTGCAGAGGGAGTCCAGAAGGCAGGATTCTCTACAGGTGGTCTTGCAGTTCGTTACTTTATCGCTGGTGTTATCGTAATCCTTATCCGTGGTCTTCTGACTGAGAGGATTTACGCAATGCTGACTCGCGACAACGCATCTAAATAAGAGGAGGGCCCCGATATGTATAAGACAATTAAAATCAGTAGAGGTAATACTGGCTGGGGTGGCCCGTTAGTAATAACACCCACAGACAAATGTCATACTGTATTAAGTGTAACAGGCGGCGGAATTGATCCTGTTTCCCAGAAGATCGCTGAGCTTTCCGGCGCAGAGGCAGTTGACGGATGGAAGACATCCCTGCCTGATGATGAAGTAATGGTTGCAGTTGTTGACTGTGGCGGTACCGCAAGATGTGGTGTTTATCCTAAGAAGGGTATCTACACCGTAAACCTTACACCCGTTGGACAGTCCGGACCTCTTGCCCAGTTTATCACAGAAGACATCTATGTCTCTGACGTGAAGCCAGAGTGCATCGAGGTTCTCGGTGAGGCCGGCGAGTACATCGCACCTGAGAAGGCAGCAGCTCCTGCAGGCGCAGCTGCCGACAAGGGACCGAAGTCCAAGGCTCAGGCCAAGGAAGAGATCGCAGCAGCTAATGAAGGCAAGAAAGCAAACATCGTTACCAGAATCGGTAAGGGCGTTGGTTATGTTGTAGGTCAGTTCTTCCAGGCTGGTCGTGATACCATCGATATGGTTATCAAGAACATCCTTCCATTCATGGCCTTCACATCCACAATCCTTGGTATCATCAGTGCCAGTGGTCTTGGTAATATTATTGCTAACACAATCGCCCCGATCTGTTCTACTCTTCCGGGTATGTTAGTAATCAGTTTTATCTGTTCCTTACCGTTCCTGTCACCGATCCTCGGCCCTGGTGCTGTTATCGCCCAGGTAGTAGGAACTCTTCTTGGTGCACAGTTTGCAACAGGTGCTATCCCGGCACAGTATGCTCTTCCGGCTCTGTTCGCTATTGACGGACAGGTTGGTGGCGACTTCGTACCGGTAGGCTTATCCCTTGGAGAAGCTGAGCCCGAGACAATCGAGTATGGTGTACCTGCCGTTCTGTTCTCCAGACTTGTCACAGGTCCCTTATCCGTTCTTATTGCATGGGTATTAAGTATCGGCTTATTCTAAATTATAAACGTATAGTACTGACTCGTCGGAATTGTCTGAAATAAAAGGTGGTAACTATTATGAAATATTCATCAGAGATAACTGGATTTGGTCCTGAGGCTTTCGCATTTCTTGATCCAGATCTTTCCGATTTGAATTTTGTGATTATATTCAATGAGGATGCTCCGCCGGAACTGGCAGAGCTTGCGATCCTGCATACCAAGGCAGAGTTGATTGCTGAGCCGGCAAAGGGAGATATCCTTATGATCGGTGAAAATGTCTACACGATTACTGCAGTTGGATATGAAGCACCCCAGACCTTAAAAGAACTCGGTCATTGTACCCTGGCCTTTGGTGGTGGTGAAGAAGCGTTCCGTCCTGGATGCATCATGCTGGATGGACCGGTGCTTTCAAAGGACACTGTGAAAGTCGGAGACAGGATTGAAATCTATTAATTTATGAATTACTGCCTGATCAGTGTACCGGCAGGGCATGCCGGTATACTGATGGAGACAGTGCTTGTATATGCAGCCTCTCGGAAACATGTTCATGTTGGGTCCCCGGGAGGTTGTTTTACATCAGACAACTGGACCAGACCAGTTGTTATCAGTCCTGGAATACTCGTAATCAGTTTACGGTATCATGGTAGAGAGAAAATGCTGATCTGCTTGTTTCGCAAATTGATTACAGAGGGATATGGATCAGGAAAGAAAACAGGTCATTATAAACACAAATGATCAAGTGCATATGTGTTAATATTTAAATTGAGACAAACGAGTAAAAAGATTTTTGGAAAAACCTCATTTAAGCATATGTTCAGAACAAAACACTTGATATTTAAAAATTGTGTAGTATAATAACCTCAGAAACAAGATAACAGAGCTAATTGTTAATCATTACAATATACTAATTTGATTTAGGGAGGAGATCACTATGCTGAACATGAATTGGAAACTTGAGCAGAGAGAAAAAGAAGGTAAGATCATCAAGACTGGTATCGTAGGCGCTGGCCAGATGGGCCGTGGTATGGTAACACAGATGGTTCTTATGAAAGGTATGACACCGGCAATCGTTTCCGATATCAACATTGACAATGCCATACATGCTTTCAAGTATGCAGGCGTAACTGATGACGAGATTTGTGTTGCCAAGACTCTTGAAGAGGCTGAGGCTGGAATCGCAGCTGGCAAGTATGTTGCATGTGAGAATGCTGATTTCGTATCCCAGGCTAAGGGCGTTGAGTGTGCCATCGACTGTACAGGTGTTCCGGATGTTGGAGCTAAGGTTGCTACAGACGCTATGAGAAATGGCAAGCACGTTGTTATGCTTAACGTTGAGACAGACGTTGTTATTGGACCGTACCTTGACAAGTTCGCTAAGGATCACGGCGTAATCTACACAGGATCTGCCGGAGACGAGCCTGGTGCTGTTATGGAGCTCTACTGCTTCGCTAAGGCTATGGGTCTTAACGTAGAAGTTATGGGTAAAGGTAAGAACAACAAGCTTGACTATGACTGCAATCCTGACACAGTTCTTGAGGAGGCAACACGCCGTAAGATGAGCCCCAGAATGCTTTGTGCATTTAAGGATGGCACCAAGACTATGGTTGAGATGACAGCTATGTGTAACTACACAGGTCTTGTACCGGATGTTATCGGTGGACATGGTCCTGCAACAGCTCCCGGAACAGAGGGCGTTAAGGAATTAAACGAGATCTTCAAGCTGAAGAAAGACGGCGGAATCCTCAACAAGCATGGCGTTGTAGAGTATGTTAACGGAATCGCTCCTGGCGTATTCGTAACAGTTTCCACTGACAACGAGGAGATTGCATACCAGCTGCAGTACCACAGCATGGGACCTGGCCCCTTATGGACATTATATCGTCCTTATCATCTGTGTAACCTTGAGACACCTCTTACCGTTGCTAAGGCTGTTATCGATGGCGAGAAGACCTGTGTTGCTAAGGACGGCTTAGTAGCTGAGTGTATCACAAAGGCTAAGATCGACCTCAAGGCCGGCGACCATCTGGATGGTATCGGCGGATACACCACTCATGGTTCCATCTGCACAGAGAAGGAAGCTACAGAGAAGGGTTATGTACCTTTCGGTCTGATCAACAAGAACGCTGTTATGAAGTGTGATTGCAAGAAGGGTGACCTTATCACTTATGATATGGTAGATCTTGATAAGAACACTCTGATTTACAAGCTCAGAAAAGAGCAGGATGCTATGTACGGAAAGCACATTCTGTAATTGTAAGAATTGTAAAGCCCAAGTATAAGAGCAATTGTTTACAATTACATACCCCTCTTTTTCTTAAAAATAGCGGGCTCCCATATGAATGGGAGTCCGTTTTTTACGTACAGTTTACTTGACAATATTTACTTGCAATCTATAGAATATATACTTAATAAAAACACTTGTAAATGTATATACACTGTCTAAAGGATATAACTATTTAAATACATGTGGTTTTGGGAATATTAGCCTGCAAGCACATAGGGTCCTTTTTTAGGGAAAACAGACCTGTAAATGCACATAACTTTTATAGCAAAGGGACTTCATAAAATAAGCCGGTAGATAAGCTCCTCTGCTCGCAGTAGCAATCGTTGGAAGATTATAAAAATGGATTATGTTACGGCAGATGCTAGTGTAAGAGAAGGGAGAAGGCTTGATGATAAAGACTAAAGATAAAAAATTACTGCTTGCTTTGTTGCTGGCTGCTTTATTTCTGCTGGGTGGACAAGAAGCACATGCCACAGTTTCCCCCTTGCGCTGCATAGGTCACAGGGGGGCCAAGGACCATGCTCCTGATGATACGATAGCTTCTTATAAGAAGGCCTGGCAGCTGGGCTATAACCACGTCGAATGTGATGTCTGGTATACCTGGTCAGGAGAATTCATGATCAGCCATGAATCCTCCCTCAAAGATATTACAGGCAAGGATGTGAATATCAAGGACATCACTACGGAAAACCGGGTGGACTATCCTATCATCAAGGGAAAAAATATAGACCTGTATCCGGTACAATATTTTTGTAATCTACAGGAGTTTCTTCAGTTATGCCGCACTTATCATCTGACTCCCTGGATCCATTTAAAGGGTGGATCATCGGACTTTACAGAGGAAGTACTCGAGGAGTTAAACCAGGTTTTGAAAGAGAATGACCCAGGAAGCAAACCGGTTGTTTTTACTTCTGACCGCACAGTTTCAGAATGGCTTGAAAAATATACCTGGCCAAGGGGCTACCTGACCGCCTACTCCAACAGCGAGCGCCTGGAAAGAGGACTGGATTTTGCCGCCAGCCTTAATTGCACCTATATATTTATCAAATATGATGCAGACAAAGGGCCGGATACAAGGTGTATAAACCTTGCCCATGAATGGGGTGTCAAAGTGATTTATTATAATATTTATCAGACAGAGGAGGAAGAACGTCTTCTGGCAAATGGGGTTGATATGTGCGTCACGGACAGACTTCCCTGGCAGCCCCTGGACCTGATCAAAGAGACCAGGACGGTTTTTGACCAGTATTTTCCGGACCAGCCCGAGAAAGCCCTGCAGCTGGTCTGGCAGAGGGTGTTTATCGCTACGGTGTACCTGAAGGATAAGCTGAAAGAAGCATTTGCCTGGTAACGGCCACAGACGGACTATATCTGAGCAGTAAAGGCTTCTTGAAGTCTATATTCAATAAGGAATTAGACGGATGGATATCTCTTGTAAATTTTTAACGGATAAAGAAGAAGGCCTGGAATGGTCCGGGCCTGTAGCCTTTGGGTAAGGGAAGAGGGCTGGGAAAGTGGCATCATTGAGAGAACAAGTATGTACCTATATCGGAAAAACCTACAAAGTGTCAGAAGAAAGACTGTGGAAGCGCTATCCTAATTATCTGGTTTTCCGCCACAAGGACAATCAGAAATGGTTTGCCCTGATTATGGATGTAAGCAGAGATAAGCTGGGGCTGGATGGTCATGAGACCGTTGATATCCTCAATGTAAAAATGGGGGATCCCTTTCTGGCAGATATCCTGGTCCAGCAGAAAGGCTTTTTCCGGGGTTATCATATCAGCAGGGGTAACTGGCTGTCCATTTTGCTGGATGGAAGTGTGGACCTGGAAGAGGTTTGCAAATGGCTGGAGGAAAGTTATATAACTACGGCCTCTAAGGAGACGAAACATAGATTAAGGCCTCCTAAAGAATGGTTGATCCCTGCCAATCCTAAATATTATGATGTCCAGGCAGCCTTTGAGCAGGCTGATGAGATCGACTGGAAACAGGGAAAGGGAATTAAGACAGGCGATACGGTATACATGTATGTGGCTGCTCCTGTATCGGCGATCCTTTACCAATGCCTGGTTACCAGGACGGATATTCCTTATAATATGTCCACGGACAAAGTAAGAATAAAAAAATTGATGAGAATCCGGCTTTTAAAGACCTATGATTCAGATAAGTTCAGCTTTGAAAGACTGGGTAAGGATTACGGAATCCATGCGGTGAGGGGGCCCAGGGGGATTCCCGAAAGTCTGAGCCGGGATTTACAAGAGGAGTAAAAGAATGCGAATACTAATGTTGGGAAATAGTTTCACGACAGTATGCATCCCAGCAGGGAAGGCTCCCGGATTGCGGCCGAGACCATAGCCGGGGTCATCAGGGAGGACCGGCAGAAATGAATGAGAGAGACAGAGTCCGCCGGGACCTGGTGGAGACCCTGGTCCGCATGGGCCAGCCGGAGGAACTGGGGATTATGATTGCGGATAATCTGCGGACGGAAAAGACTATGGGGCGGATGATCAATTATCTCAATCAGGTAAAGCCAAGGAATCCGGAAGAGATCGTCGATGAGATGCTGGCCATCATGGAGGACCGGGATCGCTGGGTCCGGAAGAAATCCGCAGAGTACTATAATAGAAAATATAATGAATTACTCTACTATGGACTGGGGACAGATGAGTCTGAGGAAAAGGACTGAGTATAGGATGAATTAAAGGCAAGACATAGTCAGAGAAAAGATAAGTTTGAAAAGATAACTATAAATAAAAAAACAAGGTAAGGGAAGAATCAGAAGGAAAAAGGAAAACCTGTGTCGGTTAACAGCAGTTTAAGGAGCTGTTATGATGAACACAGGCTTTTTTATTACTATGGAACTAAGCCCTAAGCCCTCCTTCAGGCACCCCCTTTGAATGATGGGAAAGCAGGACTGGCTGACGGCCTTAATGTTTATCTTCCTTCTTCTGTTTTTGGCAGTCAAAGCCACAGGCCTTACAATTACCCCCGCAGCTTAGGCAGCTACGGCCACTTTTCCTGTCCCTGTGAATCTTACGCAGGGCCAGGAAAAAGATCAGGGCAAGCAATATGATTAAAAAGATATCCAGTATATTCATGTAATTCACCTTATCCAGATCGGGGTTAAGACAGGTCTTATGTTAGACCGGGAAGACCGGATGTTACAATATGCTTAAGCCAGGCCCAATTCCGGCAAAAGAGTATTATCTAAGGCTGGCGAGGTAGCAAGTTCCAGGGCCGGCAAAGGAGTTTAATCTAGGGCCGGCAAAGGAGTTTAATCCAGGGGCCGGCAGGGAAGTATATTCCAGGACCGGCAAAGGAGTTTAATCCAGGGCTGGCAGGGGAGTTTAATCCAGGCCGTCAAGGGAGTATAATCCAGGGCCGGCAGGGGAGTTTAATCCAGGGTCGGCAAAGGAGTTTAGTCCAGGGCCGGCAGGGGATTCTAGACCAGGCCCAGGAAAGGGCCGATCAATTGGATCAGTAAGGCGGCCAGCCAGGCAACCGCGCACTGAAAGAGGACCACACTTATGGACCAGCGGCTGCCCAGTTCACGCCGGATGGAGGCAATGGCCGCAACACAGGGGGTATAGAGCAGGCTGAATACCAATAGAGAAGCAGCCGTCAGAGAGGACATCATGGCATCCACACCGCCCTGGGCGGAGAAGAGCACCTTCATAACGGAAACCACACTCTCCTTGGCCATGAAGCCACTGATTAAAGAAGTGACGATCCTCCAGTCGCCCAGACCGATGGGCCTAAAAACCGGTACCAGGAGGCCGGCCAGACTAGCCAGGATACTATCCTGGGAATGGGTCACCAGGTTAAAACGGAAATCAAAACTCTTCAGGAACCAGACCAGGATGGTTGCCACAAGGATAACAGAGAAAGCTCTCTGCAGAAAATCCTTGGCCTTCTCCCAGAGCAGCTGCATGACATTACGGGGGCTGGGAAGGCGGTAATTTGGCAGTTCCATGACAAAGGGAACCGGTTCTCCCTTGAAGAGAAAACCATTGAAAATCTTGCTCACCACAATACCTACCAGGATTCCAAACAGGTAAAGGCCAGTCATGATCTGCCAGCTGTAGCTGGGGAAGAAGGCATTGATGAAAAAGGCATATATGGGTAGCTTGGCAGTACAGCTCATAAAAGGAGTCAGAAGGATGGTCATCCTCCGGTCTCTCTCACTGGGCAGGGTCCGGGTGGACATAACTGCCGGAACCGTACAGCCAAAACCGATGAGCATGGGTACGATACTTCGGCCTGACAGACCGATCCGCCGCAGCAGTTTATCCATAAAAAAGGCTACACGGGCTATATATCCGCTGTCCTCTAAAAGGGACAGGAAGAAGAACATGGTCACGATGATGGGTAAGAAACTCAGGACACTGCCAACACCCTCAAAGATTCCATTGATGATCAGACCGTGGATGGCGCTGTTGACATGACCGGCGGTCAGGGCAGCATCAACCACACTGGTCAACCAGCGGATGCCCATGGCCAGCAGGTCCTGGAGCCAGACACCTACTACGGAAAATGTCAGGTAGAAGACCAGGGCCATGATGGCGATGAAAGTGGGGATGGCTGTGTATTTGCCGGTGAGGATTCGGTCGATCCGCTGGCTTCTGGCATGCTCCTTGCTTTCTTTGGGTTTCTTGACGCACTGGCTGCAGATCTTTTCGATAAAGGAAAAACGCATGTCCGCTATGGCGGCACTGCAGTCAAGGCCCCGTTCATTTTCCAGCTGCTGGCAGATATGGTCCAGGGTCTCTTTTTCGTTCTGGTCCAGATCCAGCTGCTTCAGGATCAGTTGGTCGCCCTCAATCAGCTTGCTGGCGGCGAAACGGGGCGGGATGCCGACTTTTTCTGCGTGATCCTCAATCAGATGAAGGATGGCATGGAGGCAGCGGTGGACGGCACCACCGTGGTCGTGGGCATCACAGAAGTCCTGCCGGCCAGGCTTTTCCTGGTATCTGGCAATGTGGACAGCGTGCCTTACCAGTTCGTCCACACCCTGGTTTTTGGATGCGGATATAGGAACCACCGGGACGCCCAGCATTTCCTCCATCCGGTTTATGTCTATGACTCCTCCGTTGCTGGCAACTTCATCCATCATATTCAGGGTAAGGACCATGGGTGTGTCCATTTCCAGCAGCTGCATGGTCAGATAAAGGTTACGCTCAATATTGGTAGCATCCACAATATCAATGATGGCCTTGGGCTTTTCATGGAGGACAAAATCCCGGGATACCAGCTCCTCGCTGGAGTAGGGGGACATGGAGTAGATGCCCGGCAGGTCAGTGATGCGGGTATTGGCATGGCCGCGGATGATGCCATCCTTACGGTCCACAGTGACACCGGGGAAATTACCCACATGCTGGTTGGCCCCGGTCAGCTGGTTAAAAAGAGTAGTTTTTCCAGAGTTCTGGTTGCCAACCAGGGCAAAGGTTAATATGGTATCCTCCGGCAGGGGCGTTCCCGTTCCCTTGGGATGGAACTTGCCTTCCTCACCCAGACCCGGGTGGGGAGCTTCCTGTTGTTGCCGGGGACTTTCAACTCCCACTGTCGGGGCAGGAATATTTTCAATCTCAATCTTTGCGGCGTCATCAAGACGCAGGGTCAATTCATAGCCATGGATCTGCAGCTCCATGGGGTCTCCCATGGGAGCCAGCTTAATCATGGTAACCTCAGCACCAGGTATGACACCCATGTCCAGGAAATGCTGGCGTAGGGCTCCTTGGCCGCCAACTCTTGTAACCACAGCGCTTTGACCCGGTATTAAATCTTTAATCGTCATAGGAAATCCTCAACATTCTTAGTTTTGTCTAAACGAACTCAGTCTAGCATATTCTGCTATTTCCTGCAATAAAGTTAGCAACTTCAAACATTTCCCACAATAAAGTTAGAAACTCTAACATATCCCTTGCCCACTTACAAGGAATCAACAGGTTTAAAAATGTGTTGAAATCCTTGTTTTTGTTTACATTTCCCCTGACGCAAGGTAATATGAAGGACAATGAAGTATTTTATGTATTTTAATATGACAGATATAAGAAGGAGCAGACTATGTACGAAGATAATAAATGGATGGACCGGGCCCTTGCCCTTCAGGCCATAGCCCAGGAAGGACTCTATTATGGGACAGGTCCCTTTGACCTGGAACGCTACCAGAAGATCAGGGAGATTGCGGCAGAGATGATCAGTGAAGGCCTGGATATACCAGTGGACCGGGCAAAAAGTCTTTTTTGCAGTGATATAGGCTATGTGACTCCCAAGCTGGATACCAGGGCGGCCATTTTCAAAGGGGATAAGATTCTGCTGGTCCAGGAGAAGAGTGGAACCTGGTCCATGCCCGGCGGCTGGGTAGACCCGGATACTTCCATCCTGGAAAATACCCTGAAGGAAGCCAGGGAAGAGTCCGGTATCACTGTAAGCCCGGGAAGGCTGGTTGCTCTTATAGACCTGGATAAACATAACCTGAAGCTTCATCCCTTCAAGGTGATTAAGGCCTTTGTCCTCTGCAAGCCCCTGGAGGGGGAGTTTGAGAAAAACATTGAGACTGTAGCCAGCAGGTATTTTGCCATGGATGAGCTTCCTGACCTGACCCAGGATAAAAATACCAGGGACCAGGTTCTCATGTGTTATGAGGCCTACAAGGCTGACCACTGGGAGACAGTCTACGACTGATCTGCCGGTTCTGAGGGCAGGCACTGTATTGCCAGGCTGGCTTAAAGGAGAGAAAATGGGAGAGGGGAATACAATAAGCGGTTAATCATAGTCCTGGTAAAGGGGAAAACCGGATGGATATCTGGGAGACAACAGTTTTTCGGGGCTTTGACCTGATGAATGCCGGGGAGGTGTAAAAAATGAATTATGATCTAATTACTTTTGGAGACCAGGCTGCGGATACCCTGCTTATCCAGCCGGTGGACGATCATGACCTGGGGCTGATGGAAAAAGAAGTGGCCTGTCTACAGGAGCTGGCGCCAGGTCAGAGCTTCTGTCTTCAAGCAGTAAAGGTGGAAGACTGGAACAGGGACCTGTCACCCTGGCCGGTTCCGGCAGTCTTTGGTAAGGAAGATTTCAGAGGAGGAGCGGCAGAAAGCCTGGCCTGGCTGGACCATAATCTGTTGACTGGCGGTGAGACAGAGAATAGGAAACGGATTTTTCTGGGAGGTTACTCCCTGGCCGGCCTTTTCGCCCTCTGGGCAGCTTACCAGACAGATCATTTCCATGGGATTGCCGCCGCATCCCCTTCCATATGGTTCCCTGGTTTTATGGAGTATATGGAGGGCAGGACTATCCAGAGTCCTGCAGTCTATTTAAGCCTAGGCGACCGGGAGGAGAAGACCAGAAATCCAGTCATGGCCCGGGTGGGAACCGCAATCCGGGAGGCCTATGACTGCCTTCAGGACAGGGGGGTAAACTGCATCCTGGAATGGAACAAGGGTAACCACTTTAAGAATCCGGATCTCAGAACAGCCAAGGCCTTTGCCTGGCTGATGAAGCAGCAGCCAATCCTGTAAGTTACGAGTTTCAAAAATAGTTAAACAACCGGAACGGTAATGCTTGCATGAAAAATTAATCTGCAGAGAAAAACAATCAGGCTGGCGGGCCGGCATCGTCTGCAAGAAAATAATCTGCATGTAAAATAGGCTGACCACCAGACTGTCTATACCGGATAAGAAAGAAATTTGTCTGAAAGAAAGGATATGGGACTGGCTGGAAGAAATTTGATTTAGCCATCAGTCTATGATAAAATCAGGTTAAATCTAATAGGGAAACAAACAAAGAAGGGCTTGCGGGGCAATGAAAGAGGTGCCGGCAGGTCCTTTATGCGCTTAGAGCAGGAAGGTCCGGGAAAGTCTGAAAAGCCTGAAAAGCTGACAGACGTGCAGTTTAGGAGAAGATAAAAGGGAGTGGTGGTTATGAAAAGAAAATATTTAATCTGTCTGACAGCTCTGCTGCTTGCTATTGCCGGAACAGTATTTTTGGCAGGCTGCGGTCAGACCAAAAAGTACAAAATTACCGTTAAAGCCGAGGATTACATGGTAAGAAACTGTCCTGACAGTGCCAGGGAAGGGGAGACGGTTACCCTGGAGATTGCGGATGTTACGGATGCCTATGTTTATGTCTGGGTAAACGGGGATGAGAATTATGGCCATTATAACAAGGAAGGTCTCTATGAGTTCATCATGCCGGCGGAGGATGTGACCATAGAGGTGGATGTAGTCGGCAATGGCCTGGCAAGGACTCCGGCCGGAAAGCCTGCTTAACCTGTGGAGGCAGGAAGGCTGTACAGGCTGCAAAGACCGGGAAACCTGCATAAACTGCGAAGACCGGAAAATCCAGCCAAGGGAAAAAGGTCTGCTTTTGTGGAAAACTGATGATTTTTTTGAGAGGTCCGTGGAAAGACGGACCTCTTTTTCAAATATTGATGCAGGAATTATGACTTGTGAACTATATAGAAATATTTTAACATATTGAAAGCTACTTTCTTTTATACTAATATTATTAGACTGGGGCATGTTTGCCCTATTATTCCAGAAGAAATATATGACAGGAAGACAGAAAGAGACATTAGAATGACAGAAAGGAGAGTACATGGAACAGTTATTAAGGAAGATCAAGCAGGTGCAGCATTTAAGCCCTGACTGTATTGTATGTGCTTTTAATAAATATATTGACAAATATCCAGACAACGTATCCCAGGCCGAAAAGGTGGACTATATGCAAAAGGTTATGATCATGATGGCAGAAGCCGACCTGTCCACAGCGATCCCGGTAATCATCCGGGATATCGACCAGCTCCGGATTGATATGTTTGGTTTTACCGATGATTATACAGAGATCAAAAAGCATTTTAACCAGATGCTCTTAGACCAGGCAGATAATTTCCGGGAGAGGATCCGGCAGGCAGACGACCCCCTGATGCTTGCCCTGCAGCTGTCCTTGGTGGGAAACTATATCGACTTTGGAGTAGTGGACTATATTGATGAGGATTTTCTCAACCAGCTCTTGAAGGAGGCAGAGGGGAAAACCCTGGACCAGGGGACTTACCTGAAATTGAAAGAGGACCTGGCCAGGGGAGGCCGGCTGGTCTTCTGTACAGATAACTGTGGGGAGATTGTCATGGACCGGCTGCTGATCGAAGTGATCAAGGATATGTATCCGGACATTTCTGTCTCTGTCCTGGTGAGGGGCATGGATACCCTCAATGACGCTACCATGGACGATGCCAGACAGGTGGGACTGACCCAGATAGACCAGGTGGACCAGGTGGTCGGCAATGGCAACAATATTATGGGAACCTGGTTTCCGGAGATTTCCCCGGAAGCAGCGGACCTGCTTAAGTCGGCGGATGTGATAATGGCCAAGGGTCAGGCTAATTTTGAGACCATGCGCCGGAGCGGCCTGAATATCTACTATCTTTTCCTGTGTAAATGTGATTACTTTGCCGGTATGTTTGGTGTGGAGAGATTGTCAGGTATGCTGATTAACGACCGGGATCCCCGCAATAACCAGCAGGCTGGAACAGAAAAGAGTAGCTAAATTTGATGAAAAGAGGGCCCGGACCATAAAGGACAGCAGAAGAGACATGTTGTAAGCAAATGAGGCAGAAGCACGACAGAAGAGACATGTTGTAGGCAAATGAGGCAGAAGCACGACAGAAGAGACATGTCAGAAGTCAGAAAAGGCTGGCGGCCAACTGAGTGGAAGAAAAAAACGGAAGCAAAAGATCGGAGACCGAGAATGATGAAAAAAATGATTGTTTGCGATATGGACAAAACTCTTTTAAATGACAAACAGCAGCTGGGCAAGCTGACCAGAGAAACCTTAAAAACTATAACAGACCGGGGAATTGTTTTTGCCGCGGCCAGTGGAAGGTCCAGACCCAATCTGGAAGATTTTTTCCAGGGAATTCCCTTTGCTTCCATCTCTGATAACGGGTCGACCCTCTATGATGTGGACGGGAGCCTGATCTGGTATGAGGACTGCACTTATGAGCAACTGAAGGGTATCTGGCAGCTGATCATGGATACAGACTTTCTCCATCCCGTTTTCTGTGGCCTGAAAAAAAACTATGTGCTGGAATCGGAAACGGAGGCGGCCAGGGAGGTTGCCTGGCATTATTTCAATGGTTTTAATGGACGTGTTGGTCTGGTTTCGTCTATTGAGGATGTCTTTGACCGGGATCGGCTGGTGAAGATTTCCCTCCATACCAGCCTGGACGGGTCTGAGGAGCAAAAGGGTCTCAGACTGCTCAAAGATTACATGGACCAGTTTATGATCAGGCTTTCCGGTGAGGGATGGATTGATGTGATCAGCAAGAAAGCCTCCAAGGGGATCGCCTACGAGAGGCTGTGTGCCCACCTGGGGCTGGAGCCGGAAGAAACCATGGTTTTCGGCGATTATCTCAATGATCTGGATATGCTGGTACTCTGCCCTGACTCCTGGTGTATGCTCAATGGTCATCCGGAGGTTAAGAAGCAGTGCCGCCATGTCACAAGATATACCAATGACCAGGATGGTGTGGCCAGGGAAATCATCAGGACTTTGGGCCTGGATGGCTGAAAATAAATATCTGCAGCCTTGTCCTGCCCAGAAGGGATGCCGGAGGGCTGACGATTGGGGTTAAGCTTGTCCGGTCATGGATTTCCCATAATGAAAAGAAGATTTTACTGCTTTGGTGGATTTGGCAATGCTACTATATATTATATATAGACAGAATAATCATCCATAAAACCATCCTTTGTCTAGTAGAGGAACTAAGAAATATAGATAAATCGCTTAAAATGGAAAGGATAAGGTGTTCAAATGACTGGGAAGAAGACTGAGAATACAAGCGAAAAAAGAATGCATATCCTAGGCACAGGAACAGCGACCGTATCAAAATATGTGAACACGGCCTGTGTTTTTGATGACGGGGAAAGTCTTTTCCTGGTGGACGGAACCGGAGGGTCTGATATCCTCCGTTGTTTTGATGCCATGAATCTGGACTGGTCTAAAATGCATTATGGTTTTCTGAGCCATGAGCATACAGATCATTTTCTTGGCATGATCTGGGTCCTGCGCAACATCGGGGAATTGATCATGAACGACGCCTATGAGGGAGATTTTTACCTCTATGGCAATGATGTGGTCCTGGACAAGGCCTATAAGGTCTGCCAGATGATTATAAAGCCCCAGGGCATGGCCCTGATTGGGACCAGGATCCACCTGGTCGTGGTGGAGGATATGGAGGAGATGGATCTGTGGAACTGCCACTTTACCTTCTTTGATATCGGGTCTACCAAGGCAAAGCAGTACGGTTTCCACATGGTCTGGCCCGACGGTACCCGCCTGGTCTTCCCAGGGGATGAGCCGGTGACAGAACATGGGGAGCAGTTCTGCGGCGATGCCGACTGGCTGCTGTCAGAGGCCTTCTGTCTGGACCGGGACAGGGCCATCTACAGGCCGGAACGCTACCACCATCTGACGGTAAAGGAGAGCAGCATGATGGCCCAGAAGCACCATGTGAAGAATCTCCTGCTCTGGCACACCGAGGATGACACCTTTGGCCAGAGAAAGGAATTATATACGGAAGAGGCCTCCCGATATTACGATGGAAATATATGGGTTCCCGACGACTGGGAAACCATTTCCCTTTAAGCAGCAGGCAGTTTTTTTTGAAAGACTATTTATTATTCCAACCATCCTGAAATGATTTTATCAGAACTCTTTCCATAGAAATGCTAAAATAAAATGTGACCTTTTGACCATGTATTGGGATGACAAATGTCTGGGGTAATCATATGGATGAGATGCAAAAAGCGATTATTCTTGCCGGAACCTTTGATACCAAAGGGGAAGAGTATAAATATGTGAAATCTTTGTTTGACGAGTTGGAAATAACCACCATTCTCATTGATACCGGCGGCAGGGAGCCGGTTTTTGAGCCGGATATCTCTGCGGATAAGGTGGCAGAGCTGGCAGGTTATAATCTGCAGCAGTTAAGAGAAGACAATGACCGGGGCCGGATGGTCACGGCCATGATGGAAGGCCTGCAGATGCTGGTTCCCTATCTTTACGAAAAAGGGTCCGTGGCAGGCATGCTGGGCCTGGGCGGCTCGGGAGGAACCTCCATTCTGACACCGGCCATGAGGACCCTGCCCTGGGGTGTGCCCAAGATTATGGTATCCACCATGGCAGGAGGCAATGTAGCCCCCTATGTGGGGACCAGTGACCTGATTATGTTCCCCTCCATCGCGGATATTTCCGGTCTCAACCGGATCACCCGCTTTGTCCTGCGGGGGGCAGTCCAGGCCATGGCAGGTATGTTGGGCTGCACCAGGACCTTGTCAGAGGACCAGTATCCGGACAAGCCCAGGATTGCGGCCACCATGTACGGAGTGACCACACCCGGAGTGACAGCGGCCCGCAAACTTTTGGAAGACAATGGCTTTGAGGTCATTATTTTCCATGCCAGCGGCACCGGAGGCAGGGTTATGGAGCAGCTGATCGATGCGGGAGCCTTCTGTGGTGTTCTTGATCTGACCACCACCGAATGGTGTGATGAACTCTTCGGCGGCATCATGGCAGCCGGTCCCAACCGCAGCGAGGCAGCTTCCAGAAACCATATCCCCCAGGTGGTATCCCCGGGAGCCATGGACATGGTAACCTTTGGCCCCATGGATACTGTGCCGGAAAAATATGCCGACAGAAAGAAGCATGTCCACAATCCCATGGTTACAGTCATGAGGACCAATGTGGAGGAAAATAAAGCTCTGGCCACTAAGCTGGCGGAGAAGATCAACCGGGCCCAGGAATACACCGTTCTCCTGCTGCCCCTCAAGGGTCTGTCCGGCGTGGATGCCCAGGGCAAGGTTTTTTGGGGACCGGAGGAAGACAAGGCCTTGTTTGATACTCTAAAGGAAAAGGTGGATGTGAAGAGGATTCCTGTCATTGAGCTGGACTGCAACATTAATGACGAGGAATTCGGTGAGGCAGCGGCAGTCATTCTCATGGAGATGATCTTCCACAAATACCAGCCGGCAGGCCAGTAGTAAGATAGCATAAAAAAACCAGGATAGATGACTCATTCCTAAGGAAGAGGAAATGTCTATCCTGGTTTTTTAAATTCTATTTATCCGGGACGCTTGAAGACAGTCCCTGATTCATGATAAGGTCTTAGCTGACCGCTTCGATACCCTTCTCTTCGGGGTCGTCCCGGAAGAGAGAGTAGGCGATGTTGGTAGAATGGTCACCGATACGCTCAAGAGCAATGACGGTATCTGTAAAGATCAGGCCGATTGCAACAGAGGTAGTACCCTTGGAAAGGCTCTGTACCTGATGGTCTTTGAGGGTGGTTTCCATATCATCAACCTGGTCCTCAAGGGTGATGATCTCCTGGATATCTGACTTATCATAACAGATAAAGGAGTACATACATTTTTCGTAGAGCTCATGAACATTGTCATACATAGCCTGAAGCTCTTCCTTGCCCCGCTCGGTGAATTCCTCGCCCAGGTCCTTCTTCTTCTGGGCATCCTCAGTAAAGTTAACTGCATGGTCACCAATTCTTTCCAGGTCAATTACTACGTGGAAGAGACTGCCGATCCGGTTGGAGTCGGCCAGAGGCAGTTCGTAACGGTTGATATCAACCAGATACTTGGTGATGGCGCTGCTCAGCCAGTCAATGACTTTCTCCCGTGCAGCTACCTGTTCTATCTTTTCCTGACTAAAGGAAAATAGGGTGGACATGGCGTCCTCTAAGTTGTCATCTACTAAGTTAGCCATACGGCCAATCTCCTGGACTACCTGAATCACTGCTGTGGAAGGTGCGAACTTGGCACTGTCAGAAGTGATATAAAGGAATTTCTCTTCCATGATCTGGTCTGCCACTTCCGGTCCGTCCGGATATACCTTCTTGGTGATGGCCACAAACTGGTCAACGAAGGGCAGGAAAATCACGGTCTGGAAAACCTTAAAGACCGTATTGGCATTGGCTACGAAACGGTTGTAATTATCGGCTCCGTCAATGGATGAGATCGCGCTGATGATCGGGCCGTGGAAGAAGATAAGCAGTACGCTGATAATAATCATACCGAATAATTCCAGAAGCAGGAAGATCAGGGCAGTTCTCTTGGCATCCTTGCTGGCTCCCATACCAGCCATAAGGGTGGGGGTACAGGCACCGACATTGGCGCCGAGGATGTAGAAACAGCAGCTGAGCAGGGGTACCAGGCCGCTTCCGGCTAACAGTACCAGGACACTGACCGTTACAGAAGAAGACTGGGTAATCAAAGTGAAAATCAGTCCTACGATAAGGGCAATGACCGGATTACTGAGGATGCTGAAATACTGCATGATTACCGGATGCTCAGGTATGGCTGAAAGAGCAGCGGACATACTGCTGATTCCCAGGAAAAGGGCACCGAAACCGAAGATGATCTCAGCGATCTTCCTAAGCAGGGGCTTCTTACCGAACATGATAAGGACTGCTCCCAGGAATACGATGAAGGGTGCTACAGCCGTAAGTTTCAAAGATACTAACTGGGAAGTAATGGTGGTACCGATGCTGGCACCAAAGGTGATACCGACAGACTGTTCCAAAGTCATCAGACCGGCATTAACCAGGTTTACTTCCATAACAGTACAGGCTCCGGATGACTGGATGATGGCTGTAAACAGTGCACCAAACAGTACTCCGGTAAAACGGTTGCTGGTTACCTTGGCCAGCAGGTCTCTCATCTTGTCGCCGGCCGCTTTCTGCAGACTTTCTCCCATGAACTTCATGCCGAATAGGAATAGACCTAAACCGGCAATTAATTCGGTCAACATCTCAAACATATTTTTCTCCTTTTTCTCTCTGGTAAACTAGCCAGATAATCACGGGTTATCCCGTAGCCGAAAAGTCGTGTGAGCAAAAAAGATACTCCGCCTCCTCACGATAACATACAAAAGTAAAAATGTATAGCCAGTATTTGTAAAAATAAAGTAAAATAGGCGCCTATATCTAAGAAAGATTCTAGCACTTAGGAAGATTTTTACAAACTGATATTTTATTTTAGAAGAAGAGAGCAATAAAGAAATAGTTAACAAAAAAAGGAGATGCAGGCAGGAAAATATAAGAGAAAAATGGAAAATAAAAAAAGGAAGAAAACCTTAAACATTCGGAATATCCCGGCAGGAAAGGACCTGTAAAAGGGTGGAAAATATGGGCAGGGAAGGCTATATTGGGAGGCGTAAATTGCCAGCAGGGCAGGATATATTAAGGAAGTGAGATCTAACAGGACGGGATATAGGTAAGGGGAAGGATGTATTAACAGGCTAAGATGAAGTAACAGAGAAAAATGTATTCATAGGACAAGACCGGTTAATGTGGTAGAATATGGAAAAGCTTTATTATTATATTAGGAAAAAATGGCATGAAGAGGAGGACAGCAGAGATGACGAAATATGATGCAAAGCATGTAATAGAAGTAAATGGGGTAAGGCTCCACTATGCGGTGGCCGGCCAGGGAAAGCCGGTGGTCCTGGTCCATGGAAACGGGGAGGACCATGACCTTTTTGACGTGGAGATCGGCCAGCTGTCAGAAGCCGGCTATAAGGTATACGCACCGGATTCCAGAGGCCATGGGGCCAATGAGCCCCTGAAAGAATATCATTATGACGATATGGCAGAGGACATCTACCAGTTCATAAAGGCTCTGGACCTGGATAAACCGGCCCTCTATGGCCACAGTGACGGTGGGATCATCGCCTTACTTCTGGAGCTTCACCATCCCGGAACCCTGGCCCTCATGGTCATCAGTGGAACCAACCTTCACCCGGAGGGCCTTATTCCGTCTTTTTTAGAGGAGTATACCGAGCTTAATAAAAAAGAGCCGGACCCCCTGATCAGCCTCATGCTGACGGAGCCCCACATCGATCCCTCCTCTCTGAAGCAGATCACTATTCCCGTTCTGCTTACGGTGGGAGACCATGACCTGATTCTTCCCGAGGAAACAGACCGGATCGCCGCCAATCTGCCTGATTCTGAGCTGGTGGTTGTGGAGGGGGCAGACCATGGCAGCTATATCGTGGACAGCCCGGTCATGGGGAGATTGCTCATAAACTTCCTCCGGGAAAGAGGGTATTAATAACAAAGAAACTATTAATAACGAGGAATTAACAGAACAATATTATGAAGCAGATGATTATCGGTAGATCATCAATTGTGGAGGGTTAACCACAGAGAAATAACCGCAGAGAAATAACCACAGAGAAATAACCACAGAGAAATAACCGCAGAGAAATAACCGCAGAGAAATAACCGCACAGAAATAACAGCACAGAATTGACAGCAGACAGGGAATCAGGGGCCAGGGATGGCCTCTTTTTCCTTCCGGTAAGACCTGATCCGCAGTCTGACATTTTCCTGCAGGTTGCGGTAGAAAAACTTGTAGTCGTAGACATGGTAGGCACCCTGGGGTAAGCCGGCCATCAGGGGCGGATAGTCTGCCAGGTCGATATCTGTAACCTTGAGCACGCCCCGGACTTCATCAATATAGCAGCCACAAAGGGCAGGATATTCACTTTTGATGTTGCCCTGGCGGTCTGTGAAGCAGGCACCCAGGTTCTGGTCTTTTGGGGCAGGGGTCCCGTCCGTCTTCCAGTTGAGAGGATTGATGCAGCAGGCCTTCTGTCCGGCAGGGTTGATGAGGCTCTCCCCGACCCCCTCAGCTTCACAGTCGAAACTAATCAGAGTACCGATATCGTCGGCAGACTCCGCAGGCCTGATCTGCGGATATTTTTTTGCCGTCTCCACAGGGCAGGGCCAGCCGATGGCATAGCAGGCCACAAGGCGGCTGCAGAGGTCAGGGTCGTCAAAATATTCCTGCAGGAGGCGGACACACATGTCTGCCCCCTGGGAAAAGCCGGCCAGAATAAAGGGCCGGCCCTGGTTTTCATGGTTTAAGTAATAAGAAAATGCCGCGGAGATATCCTGGTAGGCAAAGGCCAGATAAGGTTCCCGGTCCTCCGGGGAGAGGCTGTAGACTTTGAGGGCCGCCTGCCGGTAGTAGGGGGCAAACATTCTGGTCTCCCCTTCATAGAGCCCCCGCTGCATATTCAGGGAACCCAGGAACCTTTTCCTGGACTGGCTGTCATTAATAGACATCTGGTACTCGTCTCTTTTATCTACCGTAGGGCAGATCAGGAAGAGGTCTACATCCTGGTCCTGGCCCAATCCGTACCAGGCCCAGCAGGACCTGCTTCCATAGTCCGGCTCCGGGGACCCTGACCTGCCGGTCAAAAACAGCAGGGAGATACAGGCCATAATCAGGCATAAAATGACAGCCAGGACTGCGGTTTTTTTGTACTTGTTCATAGCGGCCTCCTTTCTCCCCCAAATGCTATCTTAATAGACATAGCGTAGTTTTCCCAAAATATTATCTTGATTATATAGCAGCTTTCTCTAAAAAGGAAATAAACATTTTCAGAAAAAAAGGAGCTGGGATTTCGGAAATAAAGATCCTTAATTAGTTGTTGATTTAATAATAAAAAACAAATAATAGTCTTTGAAACAACAGTTGACAAGGGGCGAATACTGTTGCTACAATGTCATTTGATATTTAAACCAAAAAGGACCAGCCGGAAAAAGTCAGGGACAGAGCTGGCGCAAAGTATAGAAAGTACGAGTATAATCTGGGAGGCTATTATGAGAGCAGCAGCAATCAGACTTCATGGGGCTTATGACCTGAGGTTGGATGAATTTGACTTGCCGGAGATCAAAGAGGATGAGATTCTGGTCAAGGTGGTTTCGGACAGTGTCTGTATGTCCACCTATAAGTGCGCCATTCTGGGTACCGGCCATAAGAGAGTCCATGAGGATGTGGCAGACCACCCGGCGATCATGGGCCACGAGATGGCCGGTGATATCGTGAAGGTGGGCCGGGTCCATCAGGACCGGTTCAGGCCCGGCATGAAGTTCACCCTGCAGCCGGCCCTCAACTATAAAGGAACCATGTGGAGTCCGGGATATTCCTATGAGTTCTTTGGTGGAAATGCCACTTATTGTATTATTCCTGCAGAGGTTATGGAACTGGGCTGTCTCCTGGAGTACAAGGGAAAGGCCTACTATGAGGCCTCACTGGCAGAGCCTTTGTCCTGCAGTGTGGGGGCTTTTCATGCGGCCTACCATACCAGGATGGGAGTCTATAACCATGAGATGGGGATCCGGGAAGGAGGCAGACTGGCCATTATGGCCGGGGCCGGCCCCATGGGCCTTGGAGCCCTCAGCTATGCCCTCAACTGCGACAGGAGGCCCGGTATGATCGTGGTGACGGACCTGGACCAGGAGAGACTGGACCGGGCCCGGAGACTATTTCTTAAGGAAGAAATCCAAAAAACGGGGATCCAGCTGGAATTTGTCAACACTGGCGGCCTGGATGACCCGGTGGCTTACCTGAGAAAGATGACGGAGGGAGCAGGCTTTGACGATGTATTCTGCTATGCCCCGGTGCCTGCCGTCATAGAGCAGTCCAGCGGAATTCTGGGCCGGGACGGCTGCCTTAATTTCTTTGCTGGTCCCACGGACCCGGCCTTCAGTGCCAGGATGAATTTCTATGATGTCCATTATAATTCTACCCATATCATGGGGACTACCGGAGGTAACACGGAGGACATGATCGAGTGTCTGGAGCTGACAGCTGCCGGCCGCATCAATCCGGCAGTGATGATTACCCACATCGGGGGCCTGGATGCGGCGGCGGATACCATTCTCAGGCTTCCTGAAATTCCGGGAGGCAAGAAACTGATTTACAATCATCTGACCATGCCCCTTACGGCTCTTACAGATTTTAGAGCCAGGGGGGAGGAAGACGCCAGGTACCAGGATCTGGCAGATATCGTAGATTGCCATCAGGGACTCTGGTGTCCGGAAGCGGAGGAATACCTCCTGGACCATTTTATATAGAAGAAGCAGGGAAAAACAAACAGCCGGAAAGACCGGCATGAGGCAGGGATAAGACGGGAGAGAGAACAGCTCAGATCAAAGGCAGGCTGGAGATATCACAATTGGCAGGAGAGCCCCTGACCAGGGGCAGGAGCCTGCGCAAGGACAGGAGCATGTGCAAAGACAAGAGCCTGTCCAAGGGAGGACTTATGGATTCTGTGGAGACCAGACGGCAGGCTATTACGGCCTGGATCAATAAAAAAGGCCAGATCAGTTTTGCCCAGTTAAAGGAAGCATTTCCTGAGGTATCGGATATGACCCTCAGGACTGATCTGAAGAACCTGGATGACCAGAAAAAGATAGTGCGGGTTTATGGCGGAGCCAGGTCTGTGGAAATGGTAGCCGGGGCAGATGACTATCTGAGCCGGCGCAGTGTGACAAATGTCGAGGCCAAGAAGATTATCGTCCAGAAGGCCCTTAAGCTAGTTACACCCGGTTTGACTCTCTATCTGGATTCGGGCAGCACCACTACCATGCTGGCCGGTCAGATGGAGGACCAGCCCAACCTGGTTGTCACCAGCAGTCTGAGCTGTGCCATGGAGCTGGCAAGAGCTTCCCAGCTCAAGGTCCTCCTGCCCGGGGGCAGCCTGAACCGCTACAGCATGAGTATCTGCGGACCCCAGGGAATCAGGGACCTGGAAAAGATGAATTTTGACCTGGCGATCATGGGAGTGACATCTTATGACCAGGCAGCAGGCTTTGCCTGTAATGCCTACGAAGAGGCCCTGATGAAGGAGACGGCCCTGAAAAGAGCGAAAAAAAGGGTTCTGCTGATGGATACTTCCAAGTTGGGAAAGACCAGCACCTTCACCTTTGCCCGCCTTGAAGATGTGGACCTGCTGGTGTCTGACGGCCGACTGCCCAGTGACTTCTTGGAGGTTTGCCGGGAAGCCCGGGTGAGGGTGGTCTGAAAATGTCTAAAAGAGGATAAATGGAACATGAAAGTATGCCGCCGGCTGCATTTATTAAGAGCAGCCGGCGGTAGTTTTTAAATACTAAATATGCATTCCATCCGTATCATGAGGTTGTTGCTTTTTAGCTGAGCATGGCTTAGCGTGATACATCAGCTTCTTAATAATAATTAAATTTTTTCTCTTTACTACAGGGGCTTTCTAGTTTAGTACATCTTTGACAAAGTTTAGGTAACGGAGTAAAGGAATCCCGGTAAAGAGCTTGTTCTACCGGTGTAATGAAAAAGCAAATAGCAATGTTATGCAAATACAACTCTAATCATACTCTTATTTGTGATATAATGCTATGAAGATAAAAAATAATCGTGATAAGACAATGGAACCGATAACATTCAGATTCCAATACCTGTTTATCAGGATATATATTTTAGAAAGAAAGGTTTCATAATGATCAGACCAATCGTAAAAGATGTCCTTTTTCTGGGACAGAAATCCGAAGCGGCCACGAAAAAGGACCTGGACCTGGGCCAGGACCTGCAGGATACTCTGCAGGCCAACAGGGACCGCTGTGTCGGTATGGCTGCCAATATGATCGGAGTAAAAAAGCGGGTTATCATAGTGGATATAGGCTTTGGCAGCCTGCTTATGTTTAACCCGGTGATTAGCAAAAAGGAAGGGCCCTATGAGACGGAAGAGGGCTGCCTGTCCTTAAGCGGGGTCAGAAAGACCACCCGCTACCAGAATATCGAGGTCCAGTACTTTGACAAGAACTGGCAGCGGCACAAGGACCGGTTTTCCGGTAAGATTGCCCAGATTATCCAGCATGAGGTGGATCATACAAATGGAATTGTGATTTAGGATTAGAGTTAGATAAAGGAGGCTTTTTTATGCCGAAGGAAGATGGCCAGTGGTATATGAGGGGCCTTGCCTGGGATGACCCCTACCGGGTCCGGACCTGGCAGGAGCTGGTGAATTATATCAATGAGGTTGGCTTTCTGCCCCTCTTTGCCAATGAGGTTCCGGGCTTTTCCGTAGAAGAACATGTCTCTTCTCTCTTCTGGTGGACCGGGGACCCGGACCAGGACCCCTGGGAGTGGAGGGAGATCATAGCAGGCAGCGGCCAGCTGGCCTATGGTAAGTTTTTCAATAATAAGAATGGCTTTATTTCCAGGGAATGGTTTCCCTATTTTGCCAATTACCGCAGGGACGGCTATGATTTTGATTCCGCCTGGGAGGACGGCCTCATGCAGAGGCGTTACAAGGAGATCATGGATATCTGTGAGGACGGGGGCCTGCATCCGGGCTTTGCCCTGAAGCCGGCGGCCGGCTTTGGCAAGGGAGGCTATAAGAATTTCAATGGCTGCATGACCAGCCTGCAGATGCAGACCTACCTGATCATCCGGAGATTTGAGCGGCGGATCAATAAAAAAGGCCAGCCTTATGGGATGCCGGTATCCTACTACCAGAAGCCCGAGGAGCTTTGGGGCTACGACCATGTGGCCAGCGCCTACAAGGAGGAGCCGGCAGTATCCAGGGACCGGATCTACGGGCGGGTGGAAGACCTCTTCCCCCACGGAAGACCGGAGGCCATAGGGAGGCTGATAAAATAGAAGGCAAGGCAAATGATAAAATGATGAAGGCATTTCATAGGATAAGAGTTTTGACAAAGATTATGTCAGAGGGGCATAGGAGGAAATACATATGGAAAAGTTAACATTAGACAAGGCTAAGGAAATCAACGGCACCATGGTGACGGAGGACCATCTGATTCTTCACGCGGCAAATGTGTCGGCGGCCATGGGAGCCATGGCAGATTATTTTGGGGAGGATAAGGACCACTGGCAGGCAGTGGGTTACCTCCATGATTATGATTATGAGAAATATCCGGAAGAACACCTGGCCCATACAGAAGAGCCCCTTCGCCAGCTGGGGGTCCCGGAAGAAGATATCAGGGCGATCCTGTCCCACGGCTACTCCATCTGCACAGATGTGGAGCCGGTCAGCAATATGGAGAAAAGCCTTTTTACGGTTGATGAACTGACAGGCATTGTCCAGGCGGCAGCCAGGATGCGGCCCAATGGAATCACAGATATGAAGATCAAGAGCTTCATGAAAAAATGGAAGGACAAAAGATTTGCGGCCGGCTGTGACCGGGAGTTGATTCTCAAGGGCTGCGATATGTTAGGAATGGAGATCAGAGATGTGGCAGCCATCGTGATTGAGGGCATGAAAGAGCACGCGGAGGAACTGCAGCTGACCGGCCAGGCATGAGGAGGATGAAAAACCATAGCTGACTGGTCAGACACAAGTAAAATGAAGAGCCGCAGCCGATTGGCCAGGAATAAGCAGGTTGAAAGCCAGCAGGAAGAGCCGGAAACAAGGAGCCTGGAATTAGGCAGTTGACGGTTGAAAATAGAGCCTTGATTCTGTTGGAATCCAGGACGGGAAACACATATATAAAGTTGGATATATTAGAGCACAGGCAGGAAGAGCTGATCCCAGAGATCAAAGGCTTATCCGGACCTGTGCTCTTTTTTTGATGGGAAAAGCATTTGCCAGGGAAAAAACTAATCAAAGAAGCAATCAAAGAACCAGTCAACTCCCAACCAATCAGTCAAGGAGATAGTCAAAGCAGTCAAAGACCAGTCAACCCGCAGCTTTTTAATTCAAAGGGTATATGTTGAACTCCTCTCATTTAAAAACTCTCCAGGGGATGTGGACTGGCACTATAGAAACTATGTCGCTGGCGTAACCGTGCTCGGCGAAGTTGTCCGTAAGTAGACTTTTTTATTTACAAATTAGCCGGGAATGGTTAAGATGGGAACATAAAACCTTGAGGATTAGTAGAATCCGGGGGTCCTCAAGACTAGGAGGAACCGGCAGGGCCGGACTTCCATGGTGGAGGGAGACGGAAAAAGACGGGATAAAGAGACACAAGTACAAGTATCGTTGGGATTATAAAGAATAAGAAGAGGAGAGAACGAGAGCAAGCATGGATAAGGCAATTATTTTCGACCTGGACGGGACCCTCTGGGACTCCCGGCCGGAAATCTGTGACATATGGAACCGGGTACTGGATAAATCGCCGGAGACCAACCTCCGGCTGACCAAGCAGAATATAGAGAACCTCATGGGCAAGACCATGGAGGAGATCGGTAATCTGCTCTTCCCGGGTTTGGACCAGGCTACCCGCAAGGTTCTTATGGACCGGTGCGGGGAGGAAGAGGTCGTCTACTTAAGAGAGTATGGGGCCCGGCCCTACGATGGACTGCGGGAAACCATAGACCAGCTCAAGAACGACTACCACCTTTACATCGTCAGCAACTGCCAGGATGGCTATATCGAGGCCTTCATGGAGGCCCATGGCTATGAAAAAGACTTCAATGATATCGAGATGTCAGGAAGGACCGGCAAGGATAAGGGGGATAATATCCGCCTGCTCATGGACCGGAACCAGATCAAGAAGGCGGTTTATGTGGGAGATACGGCCATGGATGAGCAGGCTGCCCGCCAGGCCGGCATCCCCTTTATCTATGCCGCCTACGGTTTTGGCCAGGCCAGCCATCCTGACCGGACCATCGACGAGATCGGGACTCTGCCCCTGGTGGTTGAGGGCCTGATATAGATCCGGCAGCCGGCAAAGGATGAAGCCAGGCAGCGGATTAGCCCAAAGACCGGCAGATGTTGACAAAATGCCGCAAATTAGTTATTATGGTCAGCAGAGGCAAAGACGTCTCTAATGTAATTGATGCATTAGAGACGCCTTTGCCCTTTTTTATTGTTCCGGAATCTAACGGAACAGCTGACAAAAAAATAATATTTTGAAAAATAGAAATCATAGAAAAACATTTTCTATTGGGAAAGGGTGATAGACATGAATAAACAGCTCTCATATGACAGAGAACATGACGCCTGCGGTATCGGGGCGATTGTCAAGATTGACGGGGTGCCGGAGTACGCCGTTATGGACGATGCCTTGTCCATCGTGGAGAAACTGGAGCACCGGGCCGGCAAGGATGCCAGCGGCACTGTCGGTGATGGTGTGGGGATCCTTCTGCAGATCTCCCATCCCTTCTTTGCCGCCGTGGCAGAGGAGATGAAGATGGAGATCGGTCAGGCGGGGGACTATGGCATCGGTATGTTCTTCCTCCCCCAGGACCAGCTGAAACGGACCTTTGCCAAAAGACTTTTTGAAGTAATCGCAGACAAGGAAGGGATCTCTGTCCTCGGCTGGAGGGAGCTGCCCATCCATCCTGAGATCCTGGGTGACCGGGCCAGGGACTGCATGCCGGCCATCTGGCAGTGCTTCCTGAAAAGACCGGAGACTGTGGAGCCGGGTATGGATTTTGACAGACGCCTCTATGTGGTCCGCAGGGAGTTCGAACAGAGCTCTGAGGATACCTATATCTGTTCCCTGTCTTCCAGGACCATCGTCTACAAGGGCATGTTCCTGGTAGGCCAGCTGCGCCGTTTCTATGATGACCTGCAGAGCGAGGATTACCAGACGGCCATAGCCCTGGTCCACTCCAGGTTCTCTACCAACACCCTGCCCAGCTGGGAGCGGGCCCACCCCTACCGTTTCCTGGCCCACAACGGAGAGATTAATACCATAAGGGGTAATTCCGACCGTATGCTGGCCAGAGAGGAGACCATGCATTCGTCCCTCTTAGACCAGGACCAGGACCGGATCTACCCGGTTATTTCCGGCAATGGATCCGATTCGGCCATGCTGGATAACACTCTGGAATTCCTTTATATGAACGGCATGGACCTGCCCCTGGCCATGCTGGCTCTGATTCCCGAGCCCTGGAAGCACAATCGCTTTATGAGTGAGTCCAGGAAGGACTTCTATCATTACTATGCTACCATGATGGAGCCCTGGGACGGACCGGCAGCCATCCTTTTTACCGACGGCCAGGTCTTCGGGGCCACCCTTGACAGAAACGGCCTCAGGCCTTCCAGATACTATATCACTGATGACAACCGGCTGATCCTCTCCTCCGAGGTGGGTGTCCTGGATATCGCTCCTGAGCATATTGTGGAGAAGTCCAGACTGACACCCGGGAAAATGCTTCTCGTTGACACGGGGAAAAAGAGGATTATTTCCGACCAGGAATGTAAAGATTATTATGCCTCTTCCCACCCTTACGGGGAGTGGCTTGATACCCACCTGATCCACCTGACAGACCTGACCATCCCCAACCGGCAGGTGCCGGCCCACAGCCAGGAGGAAAGGGACAGGCTCTACAAGGTATTTGGCTATAGTTATGAAGATGTTAAGACCTATATTTTAGAGGCGGCCACCAATGGGGCAGAGCCGACCATGTCCATGGGCCATGATGTGCCCCTGGCCTCCCTGTCGGACAATTACCCCCTCCTCTACCGCTTTTTCCAGCAGCAGTTTGCCCAGGTAACCAATCCGCCCATCGATTCCCTGCGGGAGAAGATCGTCACGGACACCACTGTCTATATCGGGTCCGACGGCGACCTGCTCGAGGAAAAGAGCGATAACTGTACGGTACTGGAAGTCAATAACCCCATCCTGACCGGCGTGGACCTGATGAAGATCCGGTCCATGAAGCGGAGGGGCTTTAAGACAGTGACCATACCCCTGCTCTACTATAAGCATACCTCCCTGGCCCGGGCCGTCTCCCAGCTCTACCTGTCCGTAGACCGGGCCGTCTCCCGGGGAGCCAATATTATCATTTTATCGGACCGGGGTGTGGATGAGAACCACGTGCCTATCCCGGCCTTACTTGCCGTGTCGGCAGTGGAGCAGCACCTGGTCGTTACCAAGAAGAGGACGGCCGTATCCCTGATTCTTGAGAGTGCCGAGGTGAGAGATGTCCACCAGGCAGCCTGCGTCCTGGGCTTCGGAGCCCGGGCGGTCAATCCCTACCTGGCCCATGAGTGTATCGGGGAACTGATTAGCTTAGGTCTGCTGGATAAGGACCTGCACACGGCCATCGATGATTATGACAAGGCCCTGCTGAACGGTGTTGTAAAAATAGCGGCAAAAATGGGGATATCCACCATTCAGTCCTACCAGTCGGCCAGGATTTTCGAGGCCATCGGCCTGTCCGACCAGGTCATCGACCAGTATTTTACCGGCATCGCCAGCCGGGTCGGCGGCATCGGGGTCAAGGAGCTGGAGGAGGGCATCGCCTACCGCCACGACCGGGCCTTTGACCCCCTGGGTCTGCCGGTGGACCCGGTCCTTGACAGTATCGGTTTCCATAACCTGCGCAGCGACAAGGGCAAAGAAGACCACCTTTACAGTCCCAAGACCATCGTCCTTCTCCAGCAGGCGGTCCGGACCGGAAGTTATGTTAAATTCAGAGAATATACCGCCCTGGTGGACCAGGCCAACCACCCCCATACCCTGCGGGGTCTCCTGAACCTGCTTCCGGCGGGAGAGCCGGTCAGCCTGGACCAGGTGGAGCCGGTAGAAGAGATTGTGAAAAGATTCCAGGTCGGGGCCATGAGCTACGGATCTCTTTCCCAGGAAGCCCATGAGACCATCGCTAAAGCCATGAACCGGCTGGGCGGTCGGTCCAATACCGGCGAGGGAGGCGAGTCCTCAGCCCGCTTCGGCACAGAGAGAAACTCTGCCGTCAAGCAGGTGGCCTCGGGACGTTTCGGCGTCACAGAAGAGTACTTATTGAGTGCCAAGGAGATCCAGATCAAGATGGCCCAGGGTGCCAAGCCCGGTGAGGGCGGCAACCTGCCGGCCAAAAAGGTCTATCCCTGGGTGGCCAAGACCCGGTGTTCCACACCGGGAGTCCAGCTGATTTCCCCGCCGCCCCACCATGATATCTATTCCATTGAGGACCTGGCCCAGCTGATCTATGACCTGAAAAATGCTAACCGGGATGCCCGGATTTCTGTCAAGCTGGTGTCAGAGGCCGGCGTGGGCACCATCGCCTCCGGTGTGGCCAAGGCCGGGGCCCAGGTGGTCCTGATCTCCGGCTATGACGGAGGTACGGGAGCGGCCCCCTACAGCTCCATCCACAGTGCCGGCCTGCCCTGGGAGCTGGGTGTGGCCGAGACCCACCAGGCCCTCATTGAAAGTGGTTTGAGGTCCAGGGTCCGCATCGAGACCGACGGCAAGCTGATGACCGGCAGGGACGTGGCCATCGCAGCCCTTCTGGGTGCCGAGGAATATGGTTTTGCCACGGCACCCCTGGTAAGTCTGGGCTGTATGATGATGAGAGTCTGCTCCAAGGATACCTGCCCGGTGGGCATCGCCACCCAGGATGAGCGGCTGAGAGCCAGATTTGCCGGCCGGCCCGAAGACCTGATGAACTTCATGACCTTCGTGGCCATGCAGCTGCGGGAGATCATGGCAGATCTGGGCTTTACAAGTTTAGACCAGATGATCGGCCGGACAGACTGCCTGGAAAAGAGACAGCACTTTGACCAGCCCCACGCCAAAACCATTTCATTTTCCCATATATTGAAGGAGGGTTATGCCCATGCGAAAGACAACCGGTTTGATCCCAGGCAGAGCTATGACTTCCAGTTAAATAAGACCCTGGATGAGCGGTGTCTCCTGCCATGGTTTGACCGGGCTTTAAAGAAAGGAGAGAGCCGGTCCCGGATTTCCGTGGAGGTCAGCTCTACAGACAGGACCTTCGGTACCATATTGGGCTCAGAAATCGTGAAGAAATACGGCAGTGACTGCAGGAAGCTGGCTGAGGACCGTTTCCTGATCCAATGCCAGGGTGGCGGCGGCCAGTCCTTCGGTGCCTTTATCCCCCACGGTCTGACCATAGAGTTGAAGGGAGACGCCAACGACGGCTTCGGCAAGGGCCTGTCAGGAGGCAAGCTGGTGGTGAGGCCACCGGAGGGCAGTCGTTTTAAGGCATCAGAAAATATTATCGTAGGAAATGTTGCTCTCTATGGGGCTACATCCGGCAAGGCCTATATCTGCGGCGTGGCCGGTGAGCGTTTCTGCGTCAGGAATTCCGGGGCTACCGCTGTGGCTGAAGGCTGCGGCGACCACGGCCTTGAGTATATGACCGGAGGCCGGGTGGTCATCCTGGGAAGCACCGGCAAGAACTTCGCGGCCGGTATGAGCGGCGGTATCGCCTATGTGTTAGACCGCAGCCACAGTCTCTACCGTAAGATCAACAAGGACATGGTGGAACTGGAGGAATTGCAGGAAAAATATGATATCGAAGAATTAAAGCATATCCTGAAGGACTATGTCAGGGAAACCGGGTCCCAGCTGGCTAAGGAGATCCTCAGTAATTTTGAGGAGGAAATCGCCAACTTCAAGAAGGTCATAGCCAGAGATTACCAGAGGATGATCCAGGCCATCGGCAAATATGAGGAGAAAGGCATTTCCAAGGAGAACGCAGAACTGGAGGCCTTCCGGGAACTGACCAGCGAGACAGCCTGAACGGATTGCCGTGATAGATTGAGCTGACCGGCGAAAGGGCCAGAACTGACAGACAAGACGACCTGAAACTGACAGGCGAGACAGCCTGAACTGACAGGCAAGACGACCGAAAATTGACAGGCAAGACGGCCGGAAACGGACAGGCCAGCCAGTATAAGAGCCAGGAAAAAAAAGCAGGATATTGTATAGAAATAAAGATAGCAGGTGAGATTATGGGAAAAGAGACAGGGTTTCTGGAATATACAAGAATAGATAATAAAGAGATTCCCGTCAGGATAAGAATCAAAGGATACGATGAATTTCATAAATATGCCTCCAGGGAGACCAGGAGAGAGCAGGGGGCCAGGTGCATGAACTGTGGCGTTCCTTTCTGCCAGTCAGCCATGAAGCTGAGCGGCATGGTGGTGGGCTGCCCCCTCCACAATCTGATTCCTGAATGGAATGACGCCATCTACAGAGGGGAGGATTCTCACGCCCTGGCCCGGCTTTTAAAGACCAACCGGTTTCCGGAGTTTACCGGGAGGGTCTGCCCGGCCCTCTGTGAGAAGGCCTGCATTTGCGGCCAGTATGATGATCCGGTCACCGTCAAGGACAATGAACTCTATCTCATTGAGACCGGTTTCAAAGAGGGCTGGATGAAGGCCCAGCCTCCGGCCAGGGAGAGCGGTAAAAAAGTGGCCGTGGTAGGCAGCGGGCCTGCCGGCCTGGCAGCGGCTGACGCCCTGAGAAAGCGGGGCCACGCAGTCACGGTCTACGAACGGGAGGACCGGATCGGAGGCTTACTCATGTACGGCATCCCCAACATGAAGCTGGATAAGTCCGTCATCAGCAGAAGACAGAAGCTGATGGAGGAGGAAGGGATCCACTTTAGGACCGGGGTAAATGTGGGAGAGAAATTGAAGGTAAGCCGCCTGAAAAAGGCCTATGACGCTGTGGTTCTCTGCTGCGGGGCCAAACAGGCCCGGGCCCTGACTGCAGAGGGCATGGAAGGGACGGCCGGCATCTATTATGCCGTGGATTATCTGACGGCGGCCACCAGGAATCTCCTGGGAATCCAGGACCTGCCGGACTATTTTGATGCCAGGGACAAGGATGTGGTCATTGTCGGTGGAGGAGACACAGGCAACGACTGTATCGGTACTGCCATCCGCATGGGCTGTAAGTCGGTGACAGCCCTGGAGATGATGCCAAAACCACCTGTAGAGAGGCTGGCAGACAATCCCTGGCCCGAATGGCCCAGGACCCTGAGAACCGACTATGGCCACGACGAGGCCAGAGAAGTATTTGGTGCAGATCCCAGAGTCTTCAGTACGACGGTGAAAAAGGTGATTTCCCAGGAGGGAAAAATCAAAGAGATCGAGACCGTGGAGGTGGCCTTTAAAGAGGGGAAACTGGTCGAGCTTGCAGGGACGGAAAAGACCCTGGCCTGTGACCTGCTTCTGATCGCCGCCGGCTTTGTGGGGGCAGAAACCATGCTTCCCCAGGCCCTGGGTCTGGAGATGACCCCAAGAGGAGTGGTAGCTACCCCGGAAGGCAAATATGCCACCAATATCCCCGGTGTCTTTGCGGCAGGAGATATGAGGAGGGGCCAGAGCCTGGTGGTGTGGGCCCTGGCCGAGGGCAGGGCCTGCGCCTCTGAGGTGGACGAGGCCCTCATGGGCTACCGTAACAGCTGACCGGGCCCGGCAGCAAGGCCGGCAGAATAATTTAAAATTGACAAAATATTATCCATACTGTATAATCGAAAAAGTGAGCAAAGGCGTTCATTTCATCAGGCAAAGACCGGGGGAAATGGCGCCTTTTTTCTATGGATAACATTTTTTTAATCATAATACTATGGCTTACAAAGAAAAAAGGGATTCGGCTGGATTCCCTTTACCTACCAAAAATCTTTGCGGGGGATTATTCATGACTTATACAAATCAGGAAATAAAACAATTTATTGAGGAAGAGGATGTAAAGTTCATCCGTCTTGCCTTTTGTGATGTTTTCGGAAAACAAAAAAATATATCCATTCTGCCCACAGAGCTGGACAGGGCTTTCCGGGAAGGGATAGCCATCGATGCCTGGGCAGTGGAGGGATTCGGCTCTTTTAACCGGTCAGATCTCTTCCTCCATCCGGACATCCAGACCCTGGCCATCCTGCCCTGGAGGCCGGAATCAGGCAGAGTTGTCAGGATGTTCTGTGACATCACCTGGCCCGATGGGACCCCCTTTGTCTGTGATACAAGGGGCTTCCTCAAAAAAGCCATCAATGACGCTGCCGATAAAGGCTATGTTTTCCGCTTTGGAACAGAGCAGGAATTCTATCTCTTCCGCAATGACCTGGAAGGAGAGGAGACCCGGGTTCCCTATGACCAGGCAGGCTACATGGATATCGGCCCTGAGGACCGGGGAGAGAATATCAGAAGAGAGATCTGTATCACCTTAGAGCAGATGGGGATCTACCCGGAGAGTTCCCACCATGAGGAGGGGCCGGGCCAGAATGAGATTGATTTCAGGTACTGCGAGGCCCTTAAGTCGGCCGATGACGCCATAACTTTCAGAGGGGTTGTCAGCGCCATAGCCAGCAGGAACGGGGTCCAGGCAGACTTTTCGCCCAAGCCCATCAAGGGCCAGCCGGGCAACGGCATGCACATCAACTTTTCCGTGGAGGGAAGGAAGAAGAAAGCGGACCTGGAGCCCATTGTTGCCGGCATCCTTAAACATATCGAGGCCATGACCCTTTTCTTAAATCCGCTGGAGGAATCCTATGAAAGACTGGGAGGCCGCATGGCTCCGGGCTACATCAGCTGGGCCAAAGAGAACCGGTCTGCCCTTATCCGGATTCCGGCAGCGGTGGGCGAGTATGAGAGGGGAGAGCTCCGGTCACCGGACGCCATGGCCAATCCCTACCTGGCCTTCGGCCTGCTGATCTATGCCAGTCTCAGCGGTCTGGAGGAGGCAATGGTGCCTCCCAAAGCCATAGAGACTAACCTTTACCGGGCCAGGAAAAAAGACCTGGAAGGCCTTGACAGGATGCCCACATCCCTGGAGCAGGCAGCGGAGGCTGCTGTCCAGAGTGATTTCATTGGCAAATATCTGCCCAAAGAGATATTGAACACTTTTCTTGACCGGATTAAATAGCTTGTGGTTCTAAGCCCAGTAGACCGAAGGTGGTCCGGCAGGGCTGCAAACAGCCAGGCTCCGGTTGATGTGCGAGAGGAAGCAAAGGGCAGACAGCAGTGTATGACGGCCCTACTGACCGCCAGGAAAGGACCTGCCTATGGCATCGGCGAAAAGGATATATAACGTGCTGCTGGTATCAGCGGCCAAAAAAGGAAATACAGCCTTGAAGTCTTTCTTTTCCGGGGAAAGGTTCGGCCAGGTTACCCTGGTGGACACCGTGGCCAAGGCCCGGCGCCGGATGGCGGAGGGAGAATATGACCTGGTCATCATCAACAGTCCCCTGCCCGATGAATTTGGCAGGAGGCTATCCATCGATGTCTGCAGGGACAGCGACAGGGTTGCCTTGCTCCTGGTCAGAAGTGACATGTATGAGGAGATCAGCGCCAGGATGACCCCCCATGGGGTCCTGGTGGCAAAAAGGCCCTTGGAGATGTCCGCCATGGAGCAGCTGCTGGGAGCCATGTGCAGTATCAGAGAAAGACTGCGGGGCTACAAGAAAAAGACTATGACCCTGGAGGACAAGATGGGTGAGATCCGCCTGGTCAACAGGGCCAAGTGGGCCCTGATCAATTCCTGTCATATGACGGAGGAGGACGCCCACCGCTATATCCAGAAGCAGGCCATGGACCGGTGTATCAGCAAGAGAGAAACGGCAGAAAGCATCCTGAAGATTTATGGGTGACCGTTACCGGATCATCCTACAAGAATCAGAAAAATGAAGGATGACAACCAAAAAAATTCATTATGAGGTTGACAGCCGTTGATAATAAGAGTAAAGTAACATTTGAAAAGGCAAAGGCGTCTTTTCTGTAACAAATGCAGAAAAGGCACCTTTGTCTTTTTTGTGTTTCCAGAAGTTTTTTAGGAGGAAATATTATGATGGAAACCAGACCAGTACCGGAATATTTTGGAGAACTTGTATTTGATGACAGACAGATGAGGGCAAGACTTTCATCCAAGGTATACGCATCCCTGCGTAAGACCATCGACGAAGGCAAGAAGATCGACCCCAACGTGGCCGAGTCCTTCGCCCAGGCCATGAAGGAATGGGCCCTGGAAAAGGGAGCAACCCATTTCACCCATTGGTTCCAGCCCCTGACAGGCGTCACCGCTGAGAAACATGATTCCTTCATCGCCTCAGCCCCCGACGGCAGCGTCATCATGGAGTTTTCCGGCAAAGAACTGATCCAGGGAGAGCCTGACGCCTCCTCCTTCCCCACAGGCGGAATCAGGGCAACCTTTGAGGCCAGAGGCTACACAGCCTGGGACCCCACATCCTACGCCTTCATCAAGGATAAGACTCTCTGCATCCCCACGGCCTTCTGCTCCTACGGCGGCGAGGCCCTCGATAAGAAAACCCCCCTTCTCCGTTCCATGGAAGCCCTGAACCGTCAGGCCTTAAGGATTCTCCGCCTCTTCGGTAACGACAAGGCCAAGCATGTCAGAACCTCAGTAGGACCGGAGCAGGAATACTTCCTGATTACCAAGGAAATGTATGATCTCCGCCCGGACCTCCGTTTCACCGGCAGGACCCTTTACGGAGCCAGGTCCCCCAAGGGCCAGGAGATGGACGACCATTACTTTGGCGTCATTAAGCCAAGGGTTCAGGAATATATGAATGACCTCAATGAGGAGCTCTGGAAGCTGGGTATCCTGGCCAAGACAGAGCATAATGAAGTGGCCCCGGCCCAGCACGAGCTGGCTCCCATCTACACCACCACCAATGTGGCCACCGATAACAACCAGCTGACCATGGAGGTTATGCAGAAGGTAGCTGTAAAGCACGGCCTGGTCTGCCTGCTTCATGAGAAGCCCTTCGCCGGCGTTAACGGCAGCGGCAAGCACAACAACTGGTCCATGGCTACGGACAGCGGCCAGAACCTCCTGTCTCCGGGAGAGACCCCCTATGAGAATGCCCAGTTCCTCCTCTTCCTCTGCGCAGTAATCAAGGCAGTGGATGATTATCAGGACCTGCTCCGGCTGGCAGTGGCCACCGCCGGCAACGACCACAGGCTGGGAGCCAACGAGGCGCCGCCGGCCATCATCTCCATTTTCCTTGGCGATGAGCTGACCGCCATCCTGGATGCCATCGAGAAGGATGAGCCCTACAAGGGGACCAAGAAGAAAATTATGAAGTTGGGTGTTGATGTTCTTCCCGCATTTCCAAGGGATAACACGGACCGTAACAGGACATCACCCTTCGCTTTCACCGGCAATAAATTCGAGTTCAGAAGCCTGGGTTCCTCCAACAGTATCGCCTGCGCCAACATGATGCTTAACGCAGCCGTGGCAGAATCCCTGAAGATCTACGCCGACCGGCTGGAGGGGGCAGAAGACTTCGAGCAGGCCCTCCACGATATGATCCGCAAGACCATCGCCGACCACAAGAGAATTCTTTTCAACGGCAACGGCTACGGTGAGGACTGGATCGAGGAAGCCACCAAGGTCAGGGGCCTTAGCAACTACCGGACCACGCCGGACTGTATGCCTCACCTGCTGGATGACAAAAACGTGAAAATGCTGACAGAGCACAAGGTATTTACCCATGCGGAGCTGGTATCCCGCTGTGAGATCATGCTGGACAACTACTGCAAGCAGGTCCACATCGAGGCCAACACCATGATCGACATGGCCTACCGACAGATTCTTCCGGCTATCACTGCTTATGCCGACAAGCTTTCCGTGACCGTATCAGCAAAGCTGGCTGTAGCCGGTGACCTGGCCTGCTCCTATGAACGGTCGGTAGTATCCAGACTTTCCTCCCTGGCCGACGAGATCTACTGCAGGGCCGGCGACCTGGAAAAGGCCATCCTCAAGCTGGAAGATGCGGCCAATATCATTGAGGAGAGCGAGATGATCCGGGATAGCCTCCTGCCCAAGATGGGTGAGCTGAGGGCAGCCGTTGACGAAGCGGAGACCCTGGTAGCCTCTGACTGCTGGCCCTTCCCGTCCTACGGCGACCTGCTCTTCAGCGTCCGTTAGGAAAAGGGAAAGAGCCTTTGCTAATTGAAATGAGACAGAAGAAGGAGGACCTGCTATGTGTTCAATTATGACCTGGTGCGGCAGAAGTGCACAGGAGAGTGCCTTTGTGAAGGCTCTTGACCAGACGACTTCAAGAGGGCCGGACGACAGGAGAATTATAGAGATTGGGGGAGGACTGATGGGCTTCCGCCGCCTCTCCATCATGGGACTGACCCCCGAGGGCATGCAGCCTTTCCAGCTCCATGACTGCGCGGTAGTCTGCAACGGAGAAATTTACGGCTTCAAGGCTCTCCGGGATATGCTGATAGAGAAAGGCTATTCCTTTAAAAGTGACAGTGACTGTGAGATTATCCTCCCCCTTTATTTTGAGTATGGGACTGATATTTTTAAAATGCTGGATGCGGAATTTGCCTGTGTCATCTATGATGGCGCCAAGGACTCCTGGATTGCGGCCAGGGATCCCATCGGCATCAGGCCCCTCTACTACTGCTATGACAGGGAAGGAACCATCATCTTTGCCAGTGAGCCCAAGAACCTGGTCAGCCTCACAGAAGGAAGGATTTTTCCTTTCCCTCCCGGCTACTATTACCAGGACGGAGAGTTTATCTGCTACTGTGATATCGCCAGGACTAAAAGGGTTTGTAAAGACGACCTGGAGACAGCCTGCGGTAAGATCAAAGACAAATTAATCAAAGGTGTGGAGAAAAGGCTGATCGCCGACGCCAAGGTAGGCTTCCTCCTCTCAGGCGGCCTGGATTCCTCCCTGGTCTGCAGCATCGCAGCCAGGAAATGCAAAAAGCCCATCAAGACCTTTGCCATCGGTATGGAGACCGACCCTATCGACCTGAAATACGCCAGACAGACGGCCGACTTTCTGGGGGCCGACCACACGGAGGTTATCATCACAAAGGAGGATGTCCTGAATGCCCTGCCTAAGGTGATCCACCTGCTGGGCACCTATGACATCACCACCATCCGGGCCAGCATCGGCATGTACCTTTTGTGTAAAGCGATCCATGAGCAGACCGATATCCGGGTCATCCTGACCGGTGAGGTTTCCGATGAGATTTTCGGTTATAAATACACAGATTTCGCTCCTTCTGCCCGGGCCTTCCAGGAGGAGGCAGAGAAGAGGGTAAGAGAGCTGCATATGTACGATGTCCTTCGGGCAGACCGCTGTATCTCCGTCAATTCCCTGGAGGCCAGGGTTCCCTTCGGTGACCTGGACTTCGTGAGATACTGTATGTCCCTGGATCCGGAGATGAAGCGCAACCATTACAACAAGGGTAAGTACCTGCTCCGCCATGCTTTTGAGGGAGAGGATTATCTGCCCGACGAGATCCTTTTCAGGGAGAAAGCAGCATTTTCCGATGCTGTAGGCCACTCCATGGTGGACTACCTTAAGGAGTATGCCGAGCAGAAATATACCCAGGAGGAATTCGAGGCAGCCTGTCACAAATACCTCCATGCCCGGCCCTTTACCAAAGAGTCTCTCCTTTACCGGGAGATCTTTGAGGACTATTATCCGGCCCAGGCCCAGATGGTCAAGGACTTCTGGATGCCCAACAAGGACTGGGAAGGTTGTAACGTGGACGACCCCTCAGCCCGGGTTCTCAAGAATTACGGAGCCAGCGGCGTCTGACCTTATCCGCAGCCGGACAGATGAAAAGCTTGTGCCTGATAGCGTCTGGGGACAGGTCTGATCCGGGTAGCGTCTGGGGGCAGGCCAGATCTGATAAACGTCCGGACAGGTGAAAAACTAGCGGCCGGGGACGTATTTACTGGAGGCAGCTGATCAGAAAAACTGCGGAACTGAGAAAGAAGAAAGCATAAGAAGGAGATTGAAGAAAGGAACCGAAAAAGGAGACCTAAGAAAGAGGCATAAGGTAGCAGCCTTTAGGGATAAGACAGCTGCCTGCTTCGGAGAAAAGAAGAATTACGGGTAACTGTAGATAAATTAAAGAGAAAACGGATGAAATAACCATGATGCCGGCCGGGGTAACCGGGCCGGTCATGGTGTGTCTTGGGAAAACTAGTTTTTTAAGGGAAAACTGGATGTGAAAGGCTGAAAGGGAGGAAGCTATGGCAAAATATGTGTTTGTGACCGGCGGTGTTGTGTCCGGTCTGGGAAAAGGAATTACAGCGGCATCTTTGGGCAGACTGCTCAAGATGCGGGGGCTTAAAGTGGCTTCCCAGAAGCTGGACCCCTATATGAATGTGGATCCGGGAACCATGAGCCCCTTCCAGCACGGGGAGGTTTTTGTGACCGACGATGGGGCTGAGACCGACCTGGACCTGGGCCACTACGAGCGCTTTATCGATGAGAACCTGACCCATTATTCCAACCTGACCAGCGGCAAGGTCTATTGGAATGTCTTGAACCGGGAACGGAAGGGAGAGTATCTGGGCCAGACTGTCCAGGTCATCCCCCACATCACCGATGAGATCAAGCATTTCATCTATATGGGAGCAAAAAAGACGGAAGCGGACGTCATGATGATAGAGATTGGAGGAACCATCGGAGACATTGAGGGCCAGCCCTTCATCGAGGCCATCCGCCAGATCTCTTTGGAGCAGGGCCAGGAAAACTGCCTCTTCATTCATGTAACCCTGGTGCCCTACCTGAGCGGGTCTGACGAGCATAAGTCCAAGCCTACCCAGCACTCAGTCAAGGAGTTGCAGGCCATGGGTATCCATCCGGATATCATTGTAACCCGGTCGGACCTGCCCTTAGAGCAGAGTATCAAGGACAAGATTGCCCTTTTCTGTAATGTTAAGAAAGATTGTGTAATCGAAAACAATACCCTAGACTGCCTCTATGAGGCACCCCTCATGCTCCACCGGCATGGTCTGGACATGGTGGCCTGCCGGGAGCTGGGCCTGGAGGGGGAGATGACGTCGGGCCTGGCAGCCTGGGAGGATATGGTAAGACGGATCCACAACCTGTCCGGCCATACCAGGATTGCCATCGTTGGGAAATATGTGGGGCTCCACGACTCCTACCTGTCAGTCCGGGAGGCCCTCTACCATGGCGGCTATGAAAATGATACGGAGGTGGAGGTGCTCTGGGTGGATTCCGAGTTCCTCACCAGGGAAAATATAGAAGATCAGCTGGGTCAGGCTGACGGCATCCTGGTGCCCGGAGGTTTCGGTGACCGGGGCATCGAAGGCATGATCCTGGCCTGCCAGTATGCCAGGGAAAGGGATATCCCCTACCTGGGCATCTGCCTGGGCATGCAGGTATCGGTCATCGAATATGCCCGCAATGTCCTGGGCCTTACGGATGCCAACAGCCGGGAGTTCGCCGAGACCGGCAAGCACTGTGTCATCGACCTGATGGAAGACCAGCTGGCAGTCATACGCAAGGGCGGAACCATGCGGCTGGGAGCCTACCCCTGCAAGGTATATCCGGGGACCCTGCTGGAGAGAGCCTATGGGGAGGCGGAGATCTCCGAGAGGCACCGGCACCGGTTCGAGTATAACAATGCTTACCGGGACCAGCTGGTGGAGGCAGGCCTTTGTGTCTGCGGAACTTCCCCCGACGGAGAGCTGGTGGAGGCCGTGGAGGTCTCAGCCAACCGCTGTCATATCGGCGTCCAGTTCCATCCGGAATTCAAGTCCAGACCGGACAAGGCCCACCCCTTGTTCAGAGAGTTTATAAAGGAGGCAAGGAAATAGAATGGCTATACATGAGGAATGCGGAGTATTTGGAATCATCGGGCCGGTCAACCCGGCCATAGCCAAGGAGGTCTATCACGGCCTTTATGCCCTCCAGCACCGGGGTCAGGAGAGCTGTGGGATCGTGGTCAATGACGATGGTATCTTTGCGGCTCACAAGGACCTGGGCCTGGTGGGAGACGTCTTTTCCGAGCAGCTGCTGTCCTCTCTTCCCGGGGGCACCATGGCCATAGGCCATGTGAGATACGGGACCACCGGCGGCAATACCAAAAGTAATATCCAGCCCATGGTAGTCAGTCACCAGAAGGGGAATCTGGCCCTTGCCCACAATGGCAACCTGACCAATTCCCTGGATCTTCGTGACTCTTTAGAGCTTTCAGGGGCTATTTTCCATTCCACCAGTGACACGGAAACCATCTGCTATATGATTACAAGAGAAAGATTAAAGACATTCAGCATCGAGCAGGCTGTCCTTGCGGCGGTAAAGCACCTCAAGGGGGCTTATAGCCTGGTCATGATGTCGTCGACAAAATTACTGGCGGTTCGGGACCCCATGGGCTTCCGGCCGCTTTGCTATGGAAAGAGGGAGGACGGCAGCTATGTGGTGGCTTCGGAAAGCTGCGCCTTAGACGCCGTGGGGGCCTCCTTTGTCAGGGACTTAGAGCCCGGGGAAATGCTTGTCTTTTCCATGGAGGCAGAGGAGGACCAGCCCCGGTCCTATAGGGACCACTGTGGGTCCAAAGCCTCTCCCTGCATCTTCGAATATATTTATTTTTCCAGACCGGATTCGGTGATCGATGGCATTCCGGTCCATGACACCAGAGTCAGGGCAGGGAAAATCCTGGCCAGGGAGCACGCGGTCAGGGCCGATGTGGTGGTAGGGGTCCCCGACTCCGGCCTGGATGCGGCCCTGGGTTACGCCCTTGAGAGCGGCATTCCCTATGGGATCGGCCTGGTTAAAAACAAGTATGTGGGCAGGAGTTTCATCGCTCCTTCCCAGGACCAGAGGACTGATACCGTCAGAATAAAACTAAGCCCGGTCAGGAGTGTCCTGGCCGGCAAGCGGGTTGTACTCATCGACGATTCCATCGTCAGGGGCACCACCAGCAGGAGGATTATCAACATTTTAAGGGAGGCGGGAGCCAAAGAGATCCACCTGCGGATCTCTTCCCCACCCTTCCGCCACCCCTGCTTTTACGGGGTGGATATTGATTCGGAGGAAAACCTGATTGCCAACCATCATTCCGTAGAAGAGATCGCAGACATGATCGGGGCTGACACCCTGGGCTTCCTGCCCATAGAGAGTCTGGGGGAAATGAGCGGCTGCCCATCCTTTTGCAGTGCCTGCTTTGACGGCATTTACCCGGCCGGCATTCCGGCGGATCCCAGAAAAGACAGATTTGAGAGAAAGCTTTCGGAGGCAAGAAAATGATTTACCGGGGAAAAGAAAGAAAATTAATCATGGCTGACGGCAGCCAGTACTATGGCCAGGCCTTTGGCCGGGACCAGGGAAGCCAGGTCTGCGAGCTGGTCTTTAACACATCGCCGGTGGGATATCAGGAGATCCTGTCGGACCCCTCCTACACAGACCAGTTTGTGGTCATGGCCTACCCCCTGATCGGCAATTACGGGATCAATGAGGATGACTACGAGACCCTGCGGCCCAGCATAGGAGGCATGGTGGTCAGGGACTACAATGACAGACCCTCTAATTTCAGGTCCGGTATGACCCTGTCTGCTGTCATGAAGGACTTGGACATCCCTGGTATCACCGGCCTGGACACCAGGGAGCTGGTCCGGAAAATCAGAAAAGAAGGAACCCAGAAGGCCCTGATCACCGACGCGGATACCCCTCTGGAGGAGGGCCTTAAGCAGCTTCGGGAAACAAGCCTTCCCAGAGATGCCGTGGTCAGGGTCAGCAGGGACCACAAGGAAAGATACATTAACATGGATGCCCGCTATCAGATTGCGGCCATAGATTTCGGCATGAAGGAGAATATCATCCGGTCCCTGGTCAGCAGGAAATGCAGCGTCACCGTATTTCCCTGGAATGTGACGGCAAAAGACCTGGCCGCCTGTAAGCCGGACGGCATTTTCCTGTCCAACGGGCCCGGTGACCCCACCAATGTTCCGGAGGCCATCGACCTGGTCAGGGAACTTAAGGGCCGCTATCCCATCTTCGGCATCTGCCTGGGCCACCAGATCATCTCCCTGGCCTGCGGGGCCAGGACCTATAAGCTCAAGTTCGGTCACCGGGGCGGCAACCATCCGGTTAAAAATCTGGCGACCGGCAGGATAGAGATCACCTCCCAGAACCATTCCTACGCGGTGGATGAGGGCAGCCTGGCCGGGACCGGTCTGGTGGTCACCCACAGGAATCTTTTAGACGGCACCGTGGAAGGAGTCAGGGGGGAGAGGGACCGGATTTTCAGTGTCCAGTACCATCCGGAGAGCGCACCGGGACCTCACGACAGCAGCTATCTTTTTGATGAATTCCTTAAGCTGATGGATTAGGGTCCGGTGAGATGCAGGAATAAGAAAGGCAGGCTAGAGCAAGGCGGATCTGTCCTGACCAGCCTTGAAAGCAGCCAATGGCAGCTGAGGGAAAGCAGCAATGGAAATATGAGAGGAAAATGTCATGCCTAAAAGAACTGACTTAAAGAAAATACTTGTGATTGGCTCCGGACCCATCGTCATAGGACAGGCGGCAGAGTTCGATTACGCGGGAACCCAGGCCTGTCTGGCCCTCAAGGAAGAAGGTTACGAGGTCATCCTGTGTAATTCCAACCCGGCCACCATCATGACTGATAAGTCTGTGGCAGACCGGGTCTATATGGAGCCCCTGAATCTGAAATATGTGGCAAGGATCATCCGGACGGAGAGACCGGATGCCATCCTGCCGGGAATCGGCGGCCAGACCGGCCTCAACCTGGCCATGGAGCTGGAAGAGAAGGGCATCCTGGCTGAGTGCCGCTGTGAGCTTCTGGGAACCGACTCGGCTTCCATCGCCATGGCCGAGGACCGGGAGCAATTCAGAGACCTCTGCCTGAGACTGGGGGAGCCGGTCCTGCCTTCCATCGTGGTTCACAGCCTGGAGGAGGGAAAGGCAGCAGCCAGAGAGATCGGTTATCCTGTGGTCCTCCGTCCCGCCTTTACCCTGGGCGGAACCGGCGGCGGCTTTGCCAATAATGAGAAAGAATGTGAAGACTTGCTCAAGGCCGGCCTGGAACTTTCCCCTGTGGGGGAGGTCCTGGTGGAAAAGAGCGTAAAAGGTTATAAGGAGATAGAATACGAAGTGATCCGGGACGCCAATGATACGGCTATCACCGTCTGCAATATGGAAAACCTGGATCCGGTGGGCATCCACACCGGCGATTCCATCGTGGTATGCCCCTCCCAGACCCTGACGGACAAGGAATACCATATGCTCAGGGACAGTGCCCTCAAGCTGATCCGGGCCCTCAAGGTGGAGGGAGGCTGCAACGTCCAGTTCGCCCTGGACCCCAAGTCCTTCCAATATTATCTGATCGAGGTCAACCCCAGAGTTTCCAGGTCATCGGCCCTGGCTTCCAAGGCCTCCGGTTATCCCATAGCCCGGGTTTCCGCCAAGATCAGTGTGGGTCTGAACCTGGAGGAGATCCCCCTGGCCAACACCCCGGCCTGCTTTGAACCGGCCCTGGACTATGTCGTAACCAAGATGCCCCGCTTCCCCTTTGACAAATTCACGGATGCGGACCAGAAGCTGGGAACCCAGATGAAGGCCACCGGGGAAACCATGAGTATCGGCAGGACCTTTGAGGAAAGTCTGCTCAAGGCCGTCCGGTCCCTGGAGGGAGGCACGGTCCATCTGCAGATGGAAAAATATAACGATGCTCCCGACGAAGACCTGTGGACCGATGTGATCGAAGGATCCGGGGACAGGATCTATGCCATAGCAGAGCTCTTAAGCAGGGGCAACTATACCAGGACCATATGGGAGAAGACGGAAATCGACCGCTTTTTCCTGGATAAAATCGCCAACATCATAGAGGAAGAAAAACTGCTGAAGGAATGCAGGCAGCTGGCCTGGGTCTGGAAAGACCAGGCTGGACCAGGGGAAGATCAGGAAGCAACGGAGGTAGGCCAGGGAGAATCGGTGACAGTCCAGGGAAAGCCGGCGGCAGGTCAGGCAGGCCCAGTGGCAGGTAAGGAAGAACCGAAGGGAGATCTGAAAAAATCAGCACCAGACCAGGCAAGGATGGATAAAGACCTGCTGGCGGCCCTGTGGTCTGCCAAGCGGATGGGCTTTTCCGATATGGCCATCGCCTATTTCTGGGAAGTGACAGAGAAGGACGTCTTCCAGATGCGCCGGCAGGAAAATATATTTCCTATATATAAAATGATCGATACCTGTGCCTCGGAATTTGAGAGCTATGTTCCTTATTTTTACTCTACCTATGAGGGAGAGAATGAGTCCATTGTCTCAGACCGGCCCAAGGTGATCGTCCTGGGTGCCGGCCCTATCCGGATCGGCCAGGGCGTGGAGTTCGACTACTCTACGGTCCATGCGGTCCAGACCATCAAGGCGGCCGGCTATGAGGCCATTGTCATCAATAATAATCCGGAGACTGTTTCGACAGACTACACCACCTCCGACAAACTTTATTTTGAACCTTTATGGATCGAGGATGTCATGAACATCATCGAGTTAGAGAAGCCGGAAGGGGTCATCGCCACCTTAGGCGGCCAGACGGCAGTCAACCTGGCCCAGCCCCTCCATGACCGGGGTGTTAAACTGATCGGAACCGACTGTGAGGCCATCGAGCGGACAGAGGACCGGGATCTGTTTGAAAAGTTACTTGCCGACCTGGGTATCCCCGAGCCCCAGGGCTATGCGGTGACCGATATTGAAGCGGGCGTCAAGGCGGCCGAGGAGATTGGTTACCCAGTCCTGGTAAGACCCAGCTTCGTCCTGGGCGGCCGGGCCATGCAGATCGTATCCAAGGAAAAGGATTTGAGACATTACCTGCAGACAGCGGTTGAGATCGATGAGGACAAGCCGGTTTTAGTGGACCGCTACATCAGCGGCAAGGAGCTGGAGGTGGATGCGGTCTGCGACGGGCAGGAAGTCTTTATCCCCGGCATCATGGAGCTGGTGGAGCGGACCGGAATTCATTCGGGAGACTCCATCAGTGTCTATCCTACCTTCAGTGTATCCGACCAGGTTAAGGAAACGATCAGGGACTACACCAGAAGGCTGGGTCTTGGCATAGGCATCAAGGGCCTCTTCAATATCCAGTTTATCGTGGATAAGGAAGACCATGTCTATATCATTGAGGTTAATCCCCGGTCGTCAAGAACTGTACCCTTCCTGTCCAAGGCCACCGGTTATCCCCTGCCGGATATCGCCACCAGGGTCAGCCTGGGCCAGTCCTTAAAGGACCAGGGGATCGAAGACCTCTGTCCCAAACCAGGGGATAAATGGTTCGTAAAGGCCCCGGTATTCTCCTTCTCCAAGCTGTCGGGCATGGACGCCTACCTGTCCCCGGAGATGAAGTCTACGGGAGAAGCCATCGGTTATGACTACAAATTGCACCGGGCCATGTTCAAGGCCCTGGTGGCTTCCGGCATCGAGATTCATAATTACGGGACGGTAATCTTTACCCTGGCTGACGAGGACAAGGAGGAGGCCCTCCCCCTGGCCAGACGGTTTTATGATATGGGCTTTAATATAGAGGCCACAACCATGACCGCCAAATATATGAAGGAGCACGGCGTGAAGACCCGGCTCCGCCATAAACTAAGCGAGGGAAGCACGGAAATCCTCGATTCCATAAAAGCCGGCTATGTCTCCTATGTGGTCAATACCCGGGCCATTCTGTCCGGTGTTCACTATGAGGACGGCGTGGCCATCAGAAGCTGTGCCAGCCAGCAGCGGGTGACCATGTTCACCTCCCTGGATACGGTCAGAGTCCTCCTGGATGTCCTGGAGGAGATGACCATCGGTGTTATGCCCATCTGAGAAAACAGCTTTTGAACAGGGAGCAGGAAAGGCATGTATCATATTTGATATAGTTAATATTTATTTATAATCTTATAATGGCAAAAAGAATATTACACTTACATGGAATAGAATACCTGGTGCGTCAGGCTATGCTGTTTACGGTAACCATTGCGGAAGGCAATATATTTACAAACAGTTGGCCATGGTAAAAGGTAACAGCTTTACCTTATGGAATCTGGAGAAGGGTCATTATTACAAATTTATTGTATTTGCTTTTAAAGAAAGCAACGGTAAAAAGATAGTGATTACCAGCAGTAAATCTATTTATATCGCCACAGCAGGAGGCAAGGCCGGCAACTACAAAGGAGTTAAGGTTAAAAAGAAAAAACTTACGCTTAAGCTGGGCGAGGTAGCCAAGATCAAAGCAAAAGCAGTTAAACCTGATGGACGTAAAGTATCTATACATAGAAAACTGAATTATGAGTCCTCGAACACAGATATTGTCAGAGTTGCAAATAATGGCAAGCTGATCGGTGTCAGCAGGGGAACCTGTTTAGTATACGTATATGCCCAGAACGGTAAAATCAAGCCAGTGATAGTCACTGTAAAATAGGTGAAGATCAGAGAAAATGATGTTTCTGAAAATGACAATATGTCTTAGGAATATTGAGAAATGATTTTCCCGCAAAATAAAACTTATTCAGGTTTGTTTAAGTAACAAGAAGCAGGCAGGTCAGTAATGACCTGCCTGCTTCTGCCCTTAAAAAATCCCGCAGGTTTTGCCTGCGGGATGATTGCCGGATTTGGAAATCCGGTAATTACTGTTATATACACGAATCGTCTTTATGATTTTTATTGATTCATATTCTAATTGACTTATACATTAGTCAGCCCTATGCACTAGTCAGCTTTATGTACTACTTGGCGACATGTATTAGTCAGCCCTATGCACTAATCGGCTTTTTGCTCTATTCTGCCATGGCCTTTATGATCTTCCTGGCGTAGGTACACTCCGGCACGATTCTGGCCTGGGCCTTCTGGGCTTCCGCTACGATCAGAAGAACCATTCTTTTGGCGATGTTCTGGTTGCGGTAGATGCTTTTAACATAAGTATGGCCTATGGTCCAGATGGGGCCCTTGACCGTGTAGGTGCATTCTCCTATCAGGTTGTCCCCGTCGTAGGCAGCGGCTCTCTGCTTACCCTTCTGGTAGACGACGGTGACCTCCCTTTTCTCGTCCACATAATCTTCATCAAAGTAGATGGTCTTGCCATCCTTTGATGCCCGGGCAGCAACTCCCCGGGCCGCGAAATAGGCGATGACAAACTCTACAACATCGGCATTGGCCTCGTCGATCGAAAAGTAAAGGCCGCCTCCGCAAGTATCGTGAATATGAAGATTAACTTTAAATTGCTCCCAGATATATTTCTTTAATTTAACTGCTTCTGAAAATGTTATGACAACCACTGGTCAACCTCCTTCTCCTTAAAGTATAGATTAAGGACATTGTACCATAAATCTCAGCTGACGGGAAGAAAGGACATGCTATTCCTGGGAATAAATAGTCCAGGATAGAGCCTGGGGAACAGCCAGGCAAGGGTGGCTGCTTATCTTGCCAAAAGGAGAGTGACTTGCCAAAAGGAGAGTGACTTGCCAAAAAGGGGAGTAGCTTTCCAAAAAGGAGAGTAACTTGCTAAAAGAGGGCATGACCTTGCCAAAAGGAAGAATGAGCAGGTTAAAAAAGAGAATGTGTCAGCTAAAGTGAAAACTACCTTGCCAAAAGAGAAAAATGTCTGGATCAAAAGAAAATGTCTTTAGGTCATGGGCTCCTTTTTATGGTAAAATTCTAAATGAAAGTATCAGATTTTGGGCAGAAAGAAGAACAGCCCCATTTCTCTGAACTGAAGCTGCTCAAAATGTGATTCTTTCTAA
>ODAJ012161268.1_pt1 | contig 79711 bp, 70 predicted proteins | sample 1539241 | NCBI WGS metagenome assembly ODAJ01 (sample SAMN02144231, study PRJEB22623) | gut metagenome | biome: sheep rumen | host: Ovis aries | place: New Zealand | reverse complement strand
GAGGCGACGACCGCTTGCCTACAAAGATAAGATAGCGGTCTTGATTTTTATGCAACTGGCCTAAAATCGCCAGATTTTATGTAAATTTACAAGTACTTATCACAACCGATGTAAATGATTTCAGGAACAATATGAAAAAGATCCTAGCCGTCCTCGCAGCCATGCTGTCGCTGCTGTCCATGAGTCCCAAACTGAGCGCCCAGGAGGCCCAGACCCATCCGGTTCTCGTGGCAAACCGTTCCGGCAGCGTTTCCCTGGTCTATCATCCCCTGAAGAACTATGTGGGCAAGGGGCAGCCTACGCTCCTCTTTTTCTGGGCTTCCCAGTATGATGACTGCCGGGAGGAAGCAGCCTTTCTCCAGACCCTCCATCAGCAATACAAGGGTCTGACGGTCCTGGGCGTTCCCATCGACGGTGAAATCGACGCCACGACGGCGGCCATGAAGGAACTTCGGCTGACCTTCCCCCAATTCTTCGACATGGACGACCTCCTGTACGACCGTTACGGAGTGGATGGCATCCCCTACACGGTCCTGTTGAACCCTCGCGGTGAGGTCATTGCAGAGAACTTGCACGGCGACGACCTCGTGAAGGCCGTCGAAGAGTGCTTGCGGTAATCCGCGCAAGTGGGATCCCTTAAACAAGATTATGCATTACACATAATTTAACTTGCGTAATCAAAATATTTCCGTATCTTTGCCCATAGTAAGAACCACGACTATGGCCCAGGCAAACACTCCTTTGAACCCTTTTTTCCTATCCCCGAATATTCCGGATAAGTATTTCTGTGACAGACGGGAAGAGACACGCACATTGTCCCGGCTCATAACCAACGGAAGCAACGTTCTTTTGATGTCTCCCCGCAGGATGGGGAAGTCCGGTCTGATCCACCATCTGTTTGAACTTCCTGAAATCAAGAAGGCATATCATACGTTCTTCATCGACATCTATGAGACTTCTTCCCTGGAGGAGTTTGTCCAGAAACTGGGCCAGGAGATTGTTGGAAAACTGTCGCGGAGAGGGATGGGACCCCTGCTCGCTTTTTTGCGGTCACTGGTGTCGCTCCGGGGTGTCTTTTCCCTGGACCCCTCTTCCGGAATGCCGTCCTTTTCCGTGGGTATCGGGGAAATAACCCGCCCGGAAGCAACGCTGGACGAGATTTTCTCCTACCTGGAGAAAGCCGATAAGCGCTGCATTGTCGCCATCGACGAGTTCCAGAAGGTGGCTGACTACGAACAAAAGAACGTTGAGGCTGTTCTCCGGAGCCGGATCCAGCTCCTTCGCAATACGACCTTTATCTTTTCCGGCAGCGAACGATCCGTGCTCGGGCAAATGTTCGGTTCCGCGTCAAGGCCCTTCTATCAGAGCACATCCTCCCTGAGTCTCGGCCCCATCGACAAGGACGTGTACGCCGATTTCGCCGTATCACTGTTTGCCGATGCCGGAAAGACACTCGAACGGGAAGCGGTTCTGGACCTGTATGACCTGATTCAGGGCTATACTTATTACCTGCAAAGGGCCATGAACGCGGCTTACGCGCTCCTGCCGGATGGGAAACCATGCGATCGCACGTTCCTCTTTGAGAGGGTCGATGAAATCCTGACGGCACAAACTGATTCATACCAGGACATCCTGTCCGCCCTGACTCCCAACCAGCGTGCGCTCCTTGCCGCCATAGCCCTGGAAGGAGTCGCCTCCAATATTACCTCCACGGAGTTTATCCGACGCCATGGACTCGGGCCCATCAGCTCCGTCCAGACCGCTGCGCGCGCACTCATGAAACGTCAGTTCCTGACGCGGGATCCGCAAAAGAGATACTGCCTGGACGATAAATTCCTGGAACTTTGGCTTGCCCGCCCTTTCGGCATAACCCCGAAAATCCGGCTCGGGCAGAACCGGCGATAAGTCCTTCCGCTCCGCTTGCATATTCAATTTGAATCGCTTAACTTTGCGTGTACATAATTACGTACATTTATGAAGACAACCAGTGTAACCGATTTCAGGAACAATATGAAACGCTATTTGGATGCCGTTATCTTCGATTCCGACAGCGTTGTCATCAATCGTGGCAATACCGGTGCTGTACTCATTTCTTTGGAAGAGTACAACGCCATCAAGGGGACGGAATCGATCCTGTCCTCTGACCGGATGACCCGTTCCATTCGCGATGGCCTGGAAGACATTTCGCGGGGTGAGGTTGAGGAAGTAGATGTCGATGCTTTATGAAACTGTTGTTTTCCAAAAGTGCGTCACAGGCGTATTCTGTCCTGAAAGCGGATGCTCCTGACTTGGCCGAAAAGGTCAGGACGATCCTGAAGGACGCCCTGCTCCATCCCGACTCCGGTGCCGGAGCGCCGACTATGCTTGAGGGTGCTTATAGTGGACTATGGCAACGCGTGTATGCACCGGGGCAGGTCATTGTGTACTCGTTCAATGACGAAACCCTGACAATCGTTTCCATCGGAGCCAAGGTAGATGCCTTGAAGAGAATCCGCCTGGAATCCTATACGGAGCAGGAGGAGCAATCTGTCATGAATCAGATGATGGCCAACCGGGGAAAGGAGGGTGAGCCCAAAGTGGGGATTTTCTGGTACAACAGAGCGACAAACCAATTGTTCGGTGTGGTATCACACCGAATCAGCGATTACGGCAAGGCCAACGCATCGGACGGCCGCATTACGTGTTCCGAGATGCATGAAGATGTCTGGGAAAAAGAGTACCGCATACAGCGGTACCAGCACGGAGGCCAGGGACCGTTCATCGGTGCTTATCAGGACAAACCCCGCGGCCGGATCTTCTATCACATGGACGATGGATCCTATGAAGTGGCTGTTGGAAAGTGGATTGAAGAATACCCCCAGGCCTATGAGCTGATTCTGAAAGAATTCAATCTTCCTCCTGAGAATACAAAAGTCAAGTATGCCATTCATTGGGACATTGGTCAATCGTGGCGCTGAATCGCAACCGTCAGTAGACTGCCACGACCGGCTTTCCGTTATCCGGAGACTGCATTGACACCCTACCAGTCCACCACCCTGTCCACGAGGCGGCTCTGTTCCAGGGTGGAGCGCTGGAGGTAGATGCGGGTCGTGTCCACGGAATCATGGCCCATCAGGTCAGCCAGAAGGACCAGGTCGTTATTCTTGGAAAGGAAATTCTTGGCAAACAAGTGCCGGAAAGAGTGCGGGTGGACGACCGTCGGGTCGATTCCGTATTTCTCTGCCAACTTCTTGAGGTTCTGCGCGATACCGCGCGGAGTTATCTTGCTTCCGTACCGGTTGACAAACAGGTATCCGGTGTCCTGGTCAATCCACGTCAGGAGCTCCGTCCGCAACCTGACCGGCAGGTAGATCCTCCGGATTTTCCCGCCTTTCGAGTAGATGTCGTACCAGCCCGTACGGACATGCTCGGCCTTGAGCTGGACCAGTTCGCTGATCCGGGCTCCGGTCGCCGCCAGGGTCCATACGATGAAGTACCAACGCAGGTCCTTTTCGCGCCGGAGTCGCTTCTTGAAAAAGACGTAATCCTCGTTACTGATGACATGCTCCAGAAACGAGGATTTGGGAAGCTTGACCGTCTTGACTTTCAGGTCATTCCGGCCGATGAATTCCAGGTATTTGTTGATGCCCCGGATTCGCAGGTTCACGCTCTTGGGCCTGTACCGTTCCACCAGGGCACCCTTGTACTTGAGCAGGTTGTCCTTGTTCAGCGCACTGTAATGTGCATAATAATCCTGTACCGCGTACCGGTAGGCAACGATTGAGTTGGCAGCGTAGTTTTCCATCCTAAGCTGCCGTTCGAACGCATTGGTGTTCATGGCGAATCCGAATCTTTAGGTTAAATCTCTAAAGATAAGGGATTCTTCTTTCCGTTGTAACACGGTAACAGGTTGACAATGAGCGGGTGAAGTTTCATGTTTAAGCGGTGAAGTTATCGTTGGAGCTCGTCAATCCCGCAAATGGAGGGATCGTACGATCGGCTCAAAATAGGTTGCTGAACAGGTATACTCTTCTCCCAGATAAATAAAAGTGAAGATGGCCGTTGGAGAATGAATTCCCGCCGCAGGAACATCAATGCTCCATAAGAGGGTATCCCCAGCTTCAAGCGGACGGTCGATATCGAAGGGCTCGGAACCACTTCCGCTTTCCCCATCGACCAACTGGACGGTCTTAACCGTTATGGTTTCCGCGCTGTAGTTGGAGACTCCGAAATCCAGGCGGCTTCCCGCCAGGATCAGGCCGTCATTTATCTGGACATTACCTCCGGAATAAAAGGCCGTCACTCCCGATGAGGAATCCGTCAGGACAGTGAGAGCACAGGAGGCAGACTGGTTTCCGACCTGGGCCGTAATGACGGCTTCACCGAAGCTGACAGCCGTTATGCTTCCCGCTTCGACAAGGGCAACATTCGGGTCTGATGAGTACCACATGACATCCTTATCAGTGGCGTCATCCGGAAGAATCGATACTTCCAAAGTAACAGTTTCACCGACAATGAGCGTCATATTCGCCGGATTCAGCGTAACCGATGTTACCGGAACGAACACAGAGACGGTACAGGTGGCCGAAATATCCCCGGCGGCTGCCGTGATGGTCGCTTCCCCGGTATTGACGGCGGTAACAAGCCCATGCTGGTCAACGGAAGCGACAGAAGGATTGTCGCTGCTCCACCGGACGGTTTTGTCCGTAGCGTCGGCCGGTGAAACGGTGGCCGTCAAAGTCTCGGCAGATCCTTTGGCCAGGGAGAGACTCGTCTTGTCCAATACGACCGCTGAAACAGGGACTGCAATGCAAAGCACGGAACAGGATGCGGAAACATCACCCACGTAAGCCGTTATCTTGGCCCTGCCCACGTCAACGGCAGTGACTTTACCGTTTTGGTCCACAGAGGCAACGGCAGGATTGTCACTGCTCCACCGGACAGTCTTGTCCATGGCATCGTCGGGTAAGACGGTGGCCGTCAACAATGCAAAATCGCCTTTTTTCAAAGTTAGGAGAGGCATGTCTAGGCTGATGGAAGTCACAGGTATATCGACTTCAACAGCACAGGTGGCAGAATAACCTCCTACAGAAGCAGTAATAGTGGCTTTACCGCCTCCAATAGCGGTAATAGTGCCCTCCTGGTCGACGCTTGCGACGGAATTGTCGGAAGATGTCCATTGAACGGTTTTCTCAGTTGCATTGTCCGGCTGAACAGTTGCCTTCAAAGAATAACTTCCTCCCTTGTTCAACTGTAGGGTTGTTTCCGACAAGTGAATGCCGGTGACATTAACCGCCCTTGCGTACACGGTGACTTGACACTTGGCCTTCTTATTACCTTCTGCCGTCATCGCCGTAATGGTACCATGGCCCAAAGCAGGCCTTCCGTTGATAATCGTAGTAGGTGTTCCCGGTTTGAAAGAGGTGGTTATTTTTCCATCGGACACCAGAATAGAAGGACTGCTGGAAGACCATTTTACCTGCTTGTTTGTAGCGTCGCTGGGAGTTATGGTGGCGGTGATTGTGATACTTTCTCCATCGACTAGTTCGACTGAGGTTGGTTCCAGGGAGATTCCGGTGACGGAAATAGTATCCGATTGCTTCTCACATGCAGTAAGGAATGCAAGGGATGCAATAATAAACAGAAGGATTCGACTTCTCATATAATAATCGTTTTCACGAAAGTTTCAAGATGAAAAAGGGCGATACCAATGTACCGCCCCGTTCTTGATACAAGCCCGTTAAAGCTTCTCAACCTTCGAGCTCTTGTAGTGCTCTTCCTGCTTTCCTTGGAATTCGCCGGTCTGGATCGTGTATCCGAAGTGGTTGATAGTCACAGCCTCAGCGTGTTTGACGGAACCTTCCTTTTCGGTATTGACGAACCTGAAAGGATTCACCTCGACCGTTGAAGTATTCGGAATCGTTCCGTCGGCAGAAGTGTTGCCGCTGACAGTATAGGCCCAACCCCACGCATCCTCGTTGACGCGATAGATGTAATACGGATCCAATGCGACCAATTTCTTCGTAACCTCTGCCTTGTCAGCGCCCTTATTTGTGAGGATAACTTTGGAGAAATCCTTCCAGTTCCCATCAGGTTCCGGCTTTCCAATAGCATTATATTCCATCGCAGCGATGTTTTCCTCCAGGGTCTTTGTCTCATCCCAGTTTTTGGGACGGCAATACTCGATCTCGAAAGTAGCACTTTCGCCGGACCTCAAACCGGTCTTCTTGATAACAATATTGACAGGAAGCGTAGTATGGGGAATCACATAATGGTTGATGTTCTTATAAGTACCATCTTCCTGCAGGACCCACACACCGGATTCTCCCGTGTTGGTGTTCGTTCCGGCACCACCTGTTGCCTCTTCTATTTCTCGGATCTTGAATTCGACCACGAGTTTTGCGCCGGCATAGAAATGGCCGTCAGCCTCTGTAAAGCGCTCACCAACCCAGTTACCGTTTCCAGAATTCGACCCTTCCGGGGTATCCGCTTTACTGAAGTCAAAACCCGTGAGAACAAGTCTCTTAAGACCATCCTGTTCATCAATGACAGCGGAAACAGCATCGGCCTGATCTGCAGCAGGGGTATAATCCTGACGGGAGTTATCATCCCAAGCCAGTGAGGCTTGCTTTTTGGCTCTGACAGAGTAGATAACCACATCATCGGCATCGAATCCCTCCGGAATGGTGAAACTGCTTGAGACGACATCACGAATCTGCGTTGATTCTGCAACCGTGGTCTCAGAACCACCGATTCCCTGGGAGATGGATTTGAAAATATCGGTAAGGTTCACATTACCGGAAGCATCCTGATAATACCCTTGGTCACTGCCAGTTCCTGCGGTCATATTACCGTTGTTTACGGTAGCCTGGGGGTAGTTTGAGGAAATATAATTCAGATAGTTATATGTGGCTCCATTAGGTGCAGGCGATGTGGTAAACATACCGATGGTATAAACGACAGCGCCTTGCGCATTCTTGGCACGATAGGCATTTGTACCTGCTCCTTGATTACCGCTCGCGCTACCGATAGCAGCTCGGTTGTCATCAGGATCGCCATCCGTAAAGAACACAACCACTTTGGTATGATCAGCATCTGCATTCGCTAGAACGGTATTTGCGTGTGCCATACCGTATCCGGCCTGCGTACCACCCATGGACTGGAAGCCATTAATAGCAGCCTGCATCGTAGCGACATTGCCCTCGACTTTCGTCAGATTCATGACAATCTGAGAATAATTAGTTTCACCGCCGTCACCATTATAAGTTGTGTTACCTACCGTGTTAGTTGAGTTGCCTGCAAACTTAACAATACTGATGCGATTGCCAAGACGAGCTCTCTCATTTCCCTCTTTATCTTGATGGTCGTCGCGTTCGATATCTTCAATAAACGAATTTACCGCTTTCTTCAGTGCATCCATTCTGGTTTCTGTACCACGATAGAGTGTAATGGTATCATAAGTATAGCCAGTCCACTGATTACCTCGCCGATTAGTTACAGGTGTATTTGGATCATTACGTTGACTACCAACTCTAGTAGGATTTCCAGGGTAGACATATAGGTCATAGTTATTACCGTCATGACGTGGATAAACTTTCCAATAATTATTCTGCCAATAATAAAAGTAAGTATACTCGCTATTAGCAATATCATTATAGGTAAAAGCCTTCGTTTCAGCCGTTATGGCACCTTTCGGGAAATCCATAGAACCCGAAACGTCCAACACCAGGACAACATCGACAGGCGTAGCCTTCTCCACGACCGCTGTCTCACCCTCGGCCCAGGTTTCCAATTTGATGGTATAGTTACCGTCTTCATCCTGCGCAGTGACCGTCTTGGTCGTGGCTACGCCACCCTCACGATGAACGGCCTGTGCACTGGCCGTCTTGGGAACTGCCAGGAAGGGAAGCACGATCAGAATATATTTGAATATTTGTTTCATCTTTCTTACTGTTTATAATACCCTATGATTCTAACTTATTCCCTATTATTTCGGACCGATGGTTCCACCGCCATTCGGATAAATCGCGGCGGTCCAGGCGGCCCAGCAGTCGTCATAGTCATCGCCATTCGAATCCTTGGAACCGATTGCCTGAACGGCGACTTCCATGATCAGATGCACGCCCACGGCCGGTTTACGGACATTGGAGTTGGAATCCGGAATATAGATGGTCGGGAACGGTACATCCGAAGGCCAGACATAGGACTTGAACAAAGCTTCGGTTTGAGAATCCAAAGTTTCTCCTGGACCAATTACATCCGGATAGTAGAAGCCGGTATTACCTCTTAACCATTTGTTGTTCCCGGTAGGTTTGCCGTTTATGAAGCTCGAATCGAAATACTGACCGTACTCAGGCGTCTCACGATACCAGGGCTCTGCCATAGTATCGATGGTATCGCCATCTTCGATTTGATCGGCAGTTTCGTTGCCGGCATACTTGTAACCGACGAGAATCTCGGGCTCCTTACCGGCAGCCTGGTCCGCTTCGGATTCCCAACCATACCAGTTGCCGATGACAAGCATACGGATATACTCGGGAACGTTTCCAGTATTTGTGACGTGAAGGTTCGTCTTCGAGAGGCCGGACATAGTGTCGAAGATCTCGACGTCGACGTCTCTAGGTTCGAGGGTATAGGTGCGGAGCTGGCCGGCCTTCCACTCTACGTTGTTCGTTCTGGTTCCCAGAGCGATGGTGTGGGTAATCGAAGTGCCATCGGGCGTGTCCGGAGTTTTGACGCAGAAGGTAACCTTGAGGGTTACATCATCACTAAGGACCTGAGGGATGAGCCAGAAAGTCAAGGCGCCCTCAGCGTCGTTCAGATTCTGCATATTGATATTCTTGGTCCTGTCCTTTTCCGTCGTTTTGCTGATAAAAGACGTTCCGGCGTACTTGGAGTCCGAACCATAATCGACGGTCCCGTCTTTACCGGTGCTATAAGCAGGGTTGTCGTAATCCTGGGAGCAGGAACCGAGACCCATTTCGAGATTGGCCGCAGGCCAGGAAACCTCGCCCGTTTGAGGGTTGATTACGCACTTGCCCTCGTCATACAGGCCGCTAAACTCCACGCGCGTAATAACGGTCTTCGTCGTACCGGAGTTGTCGTTGCCCACTCTGAATTTGATACCGGTGAGGGCGTGGTACATCATCACGGGAGCGCCTTTAGGGAGGTACTCATTGTGTTTGTTATGGCTAATCTGCGTGTGTCCGAAGAGAATGTCCTTCTGTCCGATTGCAGTTGTGGGTGACACGAACGAGAAAGTAATGTTATTCTCATAGTTCAAGTCCGAAACACCGGAAATATCGGCAGGCATGCGGAGATAGAAATCAACCTTCTCGTCCCTGTTCGAAGGCCAAGGATCGGCGGGGTAATTATGGTTGTAACGCCACCCTTGACCACCATTCGGATTGTCATACATGTCCTGATCCATTCGTCCAAAGGTTGCATCCCCGAAATTACCCGCAGCATAAACGCCCATCGTCGTATAAAGTGTACCAACGTTGAAAGTATAAGCCGGTGCGCCTTTCGTTGCAGGGGACGGATTCAATTCCTCGATAGTCTCGGACAGGAAGAAAGGCTCTCCTCCAGTCTCTCCTAACGGAATCACGTCGCCTTTTACCGCCATCGAATGCACATCGGCCGACCTGGTAGAGACATCACCGAGGACGAAAGCGATTCCGTTTTCTCCAACGGGAGTCATGCCATTGATGTCCTTCTCCCGCTCACAGGAGGAAAGCATTGCAGTCACAAGGACTGCCATCGCAATGTAAATCTTTTTCATAACTTTCAGTCCTTCTGGGTTAAGAGTCAAAATAGAAGACCTCTTCAGAATCTTCAACATCATTCATGTGCTCCAACTCCTTCACCTGCACGTTGAAACGCACAGTCTGGCAGAAATTGCTCTCCAGCTCCATCTGTGTCACCAGGGCAGACGGCGCATGGTACTTCCGTGTTTTTTTGTTACGACGAAACATGTTATAAAGCAGTTATTTGTTAATTTTCAGCGTTAATACTACGTTATTTCTCATAATGCCAATTATATGAAGATAATAACGCTGTAACTCATTAAATATAAACACTTTACAAAAATCGAAAACTTTCATTCCGAAGTTCGGAGAGGGTGTGATTTCGAAGCGCGGGACTACTTTGCCGAAGCGAAGAATCGGGCAAAAAGGCAGCGTTTCGCCCGAAAACATTTTTGCACAGGTCCGCGCGCTTCAAGTTTTCATCGGTCATAAAGGTGGACGGACATCTCGGCAAAAAGATTCTGATGGAGGCCTTTCCCCAAAGTAGTTTGCTCACATGAAAATAATGCTTATATTTGCGGTAAATAATTGGAACTTTAACGAATTAATCCAGCCAAATATCAAGATAAGGGGCAATTTATGACACCTAAAGATTATAATGTTTACTCATGGAGCAATCAGGAGATTCTTGCCGAAATCGGGACAAGGATCCGGAGACATCGCCTCTTTTTGAGACTCACGCAAAAGGAGCTCGCGGAGAAGAGCGGTGTCGGTGAGCACACCTTGAAAAGGTTGGAATCCCGTAGGGCAGTCAACGTATCCTTCGCCACTTTGCTGGACCTTTTCCGGGCGCTTGGGGCACTGGATCATGTCCTGGAGATCATCCCTGACATAGGCCTGAATCCTTACAACATATCACCCGAAAACGGGAAGGAAGTCCAGCGCATCCGTAAATCCAAAGCATAATGGAAATCCCTGTCAGACTCAGTGTCCGGCTCTGGGGAGAGGAGCTTGGCGTCCTAACGTGGGACCAGGCGGAAGGAAGGTCCCTTTTCAAGTTTTCCGACGGGTACTTTTCCAAACCTTTCGATGTCGCGCCCCTCGTGCACCCCAAATCCAAACCGGAAGCCCGTGGGCTCATCCCCGGAGGAGAAAAGGGGAAATACAAGGGGATCCCGGAATTCATTGCCGATTCCCTCCCGGATGACTGGGGAAACCTTCTCTTCGATGCCTGGGCACGGCGAAACAGGCTTTCCCATCACGAATTAAGTCCGATCCTGAAACTCTCCTTCATCGGGAAGCGAGGTATGGGAGCACTCGAATACATTCCGGAGAACCGGGATGCTGAAGGAAAAACCGCGCTGGATATAGAGGAGTTATACGACATGTCCATGCGCCTGTACCGGGAACGCGCGGCAGCACGGATCAATCCGGGGGAAGAAGTGACCTTCCGCCGATTGATCCGGCTCGGGACCTCCGCAGGCGGGATGCGCCCGAAAAGTGTCGTCGCCATCGACGGGGAAACAGGGAAAATCCGGTCCGGCCAGGTCGATCTGCCCCCGTCTTACCGCCACTACATCCTTAAGTTCCAGGAGGACAGTGATGTGCCGACAACACTGGTGGAGTACGCCTATTACCGGCTCGCCCTTGAATGCGGCATAAAGATGATGCCTTCCCACCTGTTTCCAATGGGTAGCATGAGACATTTCCTGACAGAAAGGTTTGACCGCCAAAACGGAGAAAAACAATTCACGCAGACTCTGGCTGCATTGATGCCAGAAGCTACCGATTACAACCACATTTTCTACCTTCTGCGTGTATTGAGAGCAGATTATCCGTCTTTCGACCAGCTGTTCCGTCGTCTTGTATTCAATGTCCTGGCAGGAAACACGGATGACCACAGCAAGAATTTCTCTTTCATCATGGATCCCAGTGGCAGATGGGAACTCGCCCCGGCCTATGACCTGACTTTCACAAGCAATGCCTGGGAAGACTTCATTGCCCAGTATCATTCCCTTTCCGTCTGGGGGAAGAAAACAGGCATCAGCCGGGAAGACCTCATCGAAATCGGAGAGGCCAATGGAATCCGCCATTGCAAACCCATCGTGAAGCAAATCAGCATGGTCATCGGCGGAATGGAATCCCTTTTTGATGAAATCGGGATAACCGGCGAGTGGAAGGAAAGGATTCTGAGTGAGGTGCTGCCAGGGAATTCGAACCAGCATTAAGCCCCTACCAGTTCACCACCTGGCTTATGAGCCTCTTCTGGTCCTTGCTGGAACGCTGGAGATAGATGCGCGTTGTGTCCACGGATTCGTGGCCCAGCAGGTCGGACAGAAGGATCAGGTCATTGCTCCTGGACAGGAAGTTGATGGCAAACAGGTGCCGGAAGGAATGGGGGTGGATCGCTTCGGGATTGATGTTGTACTTGATGGCCAGTTCTTTGAGCCGCTGGGCGATGCCACGCGGAGTGATCTGGTTTCCTGATTTGATACGTCAATTTATTGTAATAAAATACTTTAATATAGATCGCAAATGTCCTATCATCCACCAATAATTGACAAAATGCGCTTCCCAAGGACCGATGGCCTTGCTGGAAACGACCACTACAAACGGGAATCGGAGACAGACGGATCACGATTACGGAATGGGACATCCCTCTTGGGGACATAATGCGTAAAACCAATCACGGAAAATGTTCCATAAAAGAGAAGTCGCCAATGGAGTGCCCTCCAAGGCCATTTATCCGATAAAAATCGTTGATAGAAAAGGAGTTATTTTTTATCAGAAATATTTGCATTAAGGAAAAATTAGATTAACTTTGCACTTTGAATGTATAGGGATTATTATGCAATGTTGGCCCAACTTTGAAGTAAGTACGACCTATTTCGCGTACTTCCGATAATTGGCATTATGAGAAGTAAAGCAGTAATAGCTTATTAGACAGAAAATTAACAAATAACTGCATTATAACATGTTTCGCCGTAACAAAAAAAACACGAGGTACCAGAGCCCGCTTTCGAAGGTCACGGAGGTGTCTTTCGAGAGCAACTTCTGCAACACTGTGCGTTTCAACGTGCAGGTGAAGGAGTTGGAGAACATGAACGACCCTAATGATCCGCTCAAGGGAGTGGGTGATGCCGCCGAAGAGGTGTTCTACTTCGAATCCTAACCTTTGAAAAACAGAGCGTTATGAAAAAGATTTACATGGCTATGGCAGTGATCGCTGCCGCGATGCTGTCCTCCTGCGAGAGGGAGAAGGATTTTAATGAGTTGACGCCTGTCGGTGAAAATGGCGTTGCCTTTACCATCGGCAGTGTTTCCACCCGCTCCGCCGAGGTCGCAAACAACGCTGAACGTGGAGTCACGCTGCCCCTCGGCACCGATGATGCGGGTAATTCCTACTTCCTGGAAGAGGAAATCATGGAATTGAACCCGTCTCCCGCCACCAAGGGTGCTCCGGCCTATACGGTCAATGTCGGCAGTCTGTATACGACCATGGGCGTTCATGCCGACGGGAATTTCGGAGATGCCTCTTTCGTGGTTATGGACATGTATGACCACAAGGGAGATCCCAGTGATCCCAAAGCACCTGTCACGGCAAACCCTGACGCAACAAAGGGCGACGGCTGGCGTTATCACCATAATTACAATGGCAACCCTTGGCCGGCGAACAAGGACGAGAAAGTCAATTTCTTCCTCCGTATGCCTGCGGCTGCCAATGGCGTATCCAATCTCAGTTACGCTAACCAGAAGATTTCCTTCGATTATTCCTCCCAAGCGAACGGTGCTTTGCAGCAGGACATTCTGTTCTCCCATACTGCGATCAGCAAGAATGAGCACGACGGTTACCTCCCGAACGGCGCTCCCGTCTTGATGTATCACGCGCTCACCGGCGTAAAGTTCCGCTCCGGTAGCGCTAATAACGGAGAGACCAAGACGATCATTACGAAGGTCGTCCTTTCCGGATTGAACGATACGGGTAAAGGAACGTTCGATCCTTCTACGAAGACCGTTACGTGGCCGGCTGAAGACCAGGGCATGAACTTAGGTTCCTTCTCCCTGGACTACGAGAACACTGCCTGGAGCGCTACGGCCAATCAGGACAATACGGTTTCCTATGAAAAAGATACGGAAAATCCGGAGAACAACAAGTTCGGAGATTCCTGGTACAGCGCCGCGGCGGACAAGAATCTCAACGATGAAGACGGGTCGTTGACCTTCTGGCTCATCCCTCAGACCATCACGAAGAACGTTACCTTGAAGGTCACTTTCTTCGTCAAGACTAAAAATACTCCCAACGGAACGGAGATCACCCACACCATCAAGTTGGGCGAAGTGCTGGAGAATGTGCAGTGGAAAGCCGGCCAGCTCCGTACCTACACCCTGGACCCCAAGGACGTGGATGTGGATATTTTCGATAAGATGAGCGACTTGACGAAGCAGAACCTCGAAGTTACCAACACCGGCAATGTGGACGAGTACGTGCGCGTCATGCTGATGGGCAACTGGTACGGTTGGCTTCCCGATCAGGATCCGACGAAGGTCGAACCCAGCATCCTGGTAGGATATAAGTATGAGAATGAAGCCGAAGCAACCGCGAAGGGTGGAGAAGTCGATGACATGGTCGAAAACTGGTATTTCAGGCACGACACGTTTGGAGCTGGATTCGATGACACTTTCAAGAAAGGAATCCCGGCAAATGGCAATGAATGGATCCGCGGCACCGGCAGCTACTACTATTGGCCCTACGTTATCGGAGCCGGCGAAAAACTGTCCTCGTCGTCCACCCTGTTCAAATCTTATACGCTGGATGAGTCGTGGATTCCAACAATCTGGATTCCCGTCGGAGGTACGCGCCAACAGGCTAAGGGCGTTCATCTTGTGTTCGAATGCGCCGTGCAGGCGATAGGTGCCAAGAAACCGGACGGATCCGGCAATTACACATGGCAGGAAGCCTGGAGCGCCGCTACGGGCGAAACCATTGAAGAGAAGTAGGATTGGCAAACAATAAACTGATCACGAAATGAAACACAATATATTCAGATATATCGCAATCGCGGCCGCTCTTTTGGCGACCGCCGTGAATGCCAGTGCGCAGTACAATATTGAAAACGGCGTAGGCACCTCCAAGCAAGTTACTGGTCCGGACAGCAATGGAAACTATACCATCCGGCTGGAAACCTTCGCCACCGGTACGACTACCGTGACCGAGAGCGCCACTCCAGTGGATGTGGTGCTGGTGCTGGATATCTCCGGATCGATGGTTCAGCCTAAAGGAAGTCAGACAAATGTAGCTAATGGCACTAATATCTCCTACAATACAGTCGCAAACAGTGATGTGTGCTACTTTTATAGAGATAGCGATGGTGATTATGATCAGATATACACTGAAGTTTATAATAATCGGTACTATTTGTACTATGATTATGGACAAGGAAAGAATTATATCTACAACACTACTGATTGGTGGGGTAATCAAACATCTACTACGAGCACCACACGTCCCGAGAACGCCCCGACTAATCCTAATTCGACGATATTCACTGCTAGGACGAACAATGGTGGTATAGCGACTACTGTTACAGCAGAGATAGCTAGAATCGAGGCTTTGAAATCGGCAGTTAAAGATTTTATCGATGATATAGAATTAAATGACCACCAGGATAAGCAGGGGCAAGAAAGAGAAAGATTAGGTAATAGGATTAGTCTAATCACTTTCTCAAACAGTGCTACTAGAATTTGTGGGCTTACATACACGGAGAATAACGTCCAGACACTGAAAGATTATGTTGATAACATTACCGTTGGAGGAGGTACAAGAGCTGGTAGAGGCATGGATGAAGCTAACACAGTTCTACAAAATGCCAGTTCGGATGCTAATAAAGTTGTCGTTCTGTTTACTGATGGCGCTCCAACTGACGACTATGCTGCGATAACTTCGGCTAATACTACGAAAGGTGATCGTGGAGCTGTAGTTTATACTGTTGGTACATTCACTGAGTCTCCATATAGTACTTCTAATGAATACAAGTATCTCAATGCTGTCTCATCAAATTATGACTCTAATGTAACTTTCAATTATAGTAATCGTACTCTGACAATTACGGGTGGAACAGGTTCGATGGGTGGAGATTATTATAAAGATGCTTCGGGTAATGTTGATCTTAAAGCTATCTTTAAAGAGATTTCATCAGGTATCGGCGGCTCCACAAAACCCGTAGGCACCTCGACCCAGGTCCGTGATGTCGTCACCAACAGTTTTGTACTCCCTAACACCGTTACGGCCGCTGACGTCCATGTCTATACATCCGCAGCAACTGGCGATGCAACCGGCTCTGGTGACACAAATCCGGCAGGCTGGGGAACACCGGTAGAGATTACCAATTCCGTGACTCCGGAGATCGTCAACGTCGATGCAGATGGTGTACCTACCGAAGATGAAACCAAAGTGAAGAACAAGGCTCTCTTCGTTGAAGGATTCGAGTATAGTAAAGCTGATTCAAGCGAAGGTGCCGGCGACGGAAACTGGGTAGGGCCCCGTTTCAAGAATAAAAGATGGTTCTGGGCTGGTAAGAAGCTCATCATCACCTTCAAAGTGAAGGCCGACCCGGAGGCGACCGGTGGTGAGTCACTCACGAATACTGGAAAATCCGGTGTCTATGTGCAGAACGAAGACGGTACATACACCTGCGTCAATTCATACGAGCAACCGCATACAACCCTGAGCGTAAACATCAAGATCAGGAAGACTGGATTACGTCACGGAGAGAGCGCCACCTTTGAACTCATGCGGATTCGTCCCAAGGGCTATAATCCTGACGGCGCAACCCTCAAGGACAAGGTCGCCAACATCGAGTACAATCTCATCGGCAAGCCCGTACCTGGGACAACTCCAACTAGCGTTGCTCCAGAACAATCGTCAGATATGTCTGACTATTACAAGGAACTGGGATGGGAAGGCTTCAAGAAGGTTATCCTGACCAACAAGGGTGATGACGGGGCAGAGGTAGTTAAGGACGTCCTTGCACTGGATCCTTACTGGGTGTACATGGTGCTCGAAGATGACTGGGGCTGGGCCTATACCATGACCGGTGACAACAGTCAGGTTGGAGAAGACGGTACCTATACAACCTCCTCGGTGGAAGTGAATCCTTTCAGGTTCCACAACACAGAGAAACCCAATGCCGTCAAGCATGCTGAGGCCATCATGGTCAACCACTTCAAGAGCTCAGAATCCGGTTCAAGGGAAGAGCACTACAAGAGTTCCAAAGTAGAGAGTTTCTAATAACAGTTACTCTGATGAATGTCAAGGCGATTTCTGCAGTAAGAAATCGCCTTGACTTTTCTTCTATATTTAACATGGGAGATTCGACAGTAGGCTCCCGGCAATCAACCCCTTCAAGCCCCGCGAAAGCGGGGATAATTTCGAATCCTACCCTGAACTGAGTACTGTTCAAGGATATTGCCTGCATTTTACTTCTGATGTTTCTTCTATCGCGTATTATGGCAGCGAGCGCAGTTCGGGACATGTGATCCGTCCGGTCAAGGAATAGAATCTATTTCTGGAAAAGATCCTTCAGGCTGACGACCTTATCGAACCTCGAGGCATACTCGTTCCTTTTCAGTCCGAACGTGGTTACGAGAACTGACTGGATGGATTTTTTCGCGCCTATCTTTTGCTGCACCGTATCCATCCTCTCCAGCAATCTGGTGCTGTAGTCCTTTTTTACCTCAAATTCACCGCTCGTGAATTTCATTTCGCACATGCTTATGAACCGGTCATCACGGTTGATAAGCAGATCAATCTGTGCACCGCTTGCGAGGCCTTTTCCAGGGATAATCCACGACGATTCCGACGTGATTACACCGTCGATGCCAAGCGCGTGCTTGATCTGGCTGACGTGGCTGAAACAGATATCCTCGAACGCAAATCCCCTCCATGCATTGGCTGACGGTGATTTCCAGTTATTCTGCCAGTATCCCGTCTTCCCTACATTGCGCTTGACATGTTTCAGATAGAAGGCGCAGAAAGGATCGATCAATTTGTACCTTTGCTCTGATTCGCCGAAAGGGGTATAGCAGGCTATCAACTTGCTCTTTTCCAAAGCGGAAAGGTTGTCTGAAAGGGTACCTCCTGAAGCAAAGCCCCCCCCTCTGATAAGTTCGTCCCGTGAGAGACCCGTCCTGTTGCCCGACAAGGTTGTGACAATCCGTTTGAGCTCGTCCGGGTTGGCGAATTGGGACGTAAACAGCCGGTTGAACTCGTCCTTGAGTGGGGCGTCGTCATTGAAAAGGATCGCGTCGATGTTTTGGGCGATGCTGAGCCCTTTACGGAACTGGTCCAGGTAAAAAGGAATTCCGCCGAAAGCCATGTAGGCCCTGCATACATCGTATTCATCGTACCGGAAACCGTCAGCCCTGAAGAAATCCATGCACTCGTACAGAGAGAAGGGAGAAACGTAGACCGGCATGGTGACTCTGCCGTAGAGGCCGCCCTTGTTGTTGATAAGTTTGTCAAGTATCCAGGAAGTGGCGCTGCCGCACACAATGAGTTTATAGTTCTTCCTGGCCAGGCACCAGTCATTGCAGAAATGCTCGAATGCAGGGAAGAAATTCGCTCTGGGCGTGTCCATCCAGGGGAGTTCGTCTATAAATATGACCTGTCGTGAACCGTTGTCCTTGCTCTCCAGAAGACGCTCGAGCATGTGAAATGCTTCAGACCAACTGCCGGGAACCGCCTCTCCGCCGCTCAGACCAAAAGATCGCATTGAGAAATAGAACTCCTGGAGCTGAAGTTTCATCAGGTTCTTCTTTCTCCTTGCAGTCATCTCGTCAACGGGGGATATGGCTGTATGCTTGAATGCGAAAGTGTTTTTAAAGAACTCGTTGATGAGGAATGTCTTGCCAACCCGTCTTCTGCCATAGACGGCGATGAGTTGCGCCCGGTCCTTTTCTACCGCAGCCGATAATTTCTCAAACTCGGTGATACGTCCAATCATAATTAATCCTATTTCCAGCCACAAAGCTAGTAAATTCTTTTTGTTTGGCCAAATATAAAATTATAATCAGCCATTTACCCCTGGGTGTTTTTTTGTTTGGCTGATTATCCATCTTACGGCGAGCACCTATGGGTACATTTTGCGCAGGGAATGCCCATAATTCCGCTGTTCCCGAAGGTGGGCAGCGGTTTTTTTTGAGAATAATTTGTTTATTTAGAAGAAGTGATGTAAATTTGCTCTCTGATAAAGTAGGTTTGGATTAATCAATTTTTAAGAATATGAAAAAATTATTTGTTCTGATCGCTGCGGCCGCATTTGTTGTGCCGGCCAGTCTCTTCGCCCAGGAGCCTACCGTCACCCGGACCGAGGACGAAAACACCATCACGATCGTGGAGGAGACTCCCACCGCGAACGGCAAGATCGTCACGACCACGACCATGGAGAAGAACTCCGTGTTCACGAATGGTTTCTGGCACAACTGGCAGCTCAGCGCCGGTCTGGGCACCCAGATGTACTATGGCGACAATGACTGGAAGGTCGCCAAGAAGGTCCCCGAGATGTTCACCTTCCCGGCCATCGACCTTTATCTGACCAAGTGGGCCTCCCCGAGTTTCGGCGTTGGCCTTGGTGCTAACTGGAGCAAATTCAAGGGCCTGTATCAGACCACTCCCGGCAGCGGCACCAACAAGAGGTTCAATACTGCCAATTTCTCCCCGGACAAGATTACCTATTATAAAGATGCTGACAGCAAGTATGATTCTCAGAATCTTGCTGTTCAGGCTGGTAGTTATCTGAACGTTTTTGCTCTTGCCCATGCCGACCTCTTCAACATCTTTGGCGGTTACAAACCCAACCGCATCTTCGACATCGATGCTTATGCCGGTGGTGGTATAATCTTCGGTTTCGCTGAATCTGGCAATGTCCATGACGCTACCTTCAATGCCGGTCTCCTCAATACACTCCGCCTGACTGACCAGCTTCGACTTTTGCTCAATATTCGCGGTGCCATCATCGGTGATGCTTTCGATGGTGAGTCTTATCTTTCCGAGCCTGACAAAACCCACTGGCTCGCGAACCACAAGTCAGACGGAATGATTGGTGCTACCCTTGGCCTGACCTGGAACATCGGTAAAGAAGCCAGCAAGTGGCGTCTGGCCGAACGCAGCAGCGTTTACCAGTACGACAAGGAGACTGTCGAGAAGATCGTCAAGGAAGTCGTGGACGGCGGCGAGAAGATCGTCTATGTCAACGAGAATCCGGAAGTCTGGTTCCACATCAACTTCGTCGTGGACAAGTGGGACATCTCCAAGAAGGAGCTCATCAACATCCACGCCGTGGCCGACCTCATCAACAGCACCCCGAACACCAAGTACCTCGTTTGCGGTTATGCTGACAAGCAGACGGCTACTCCTGCCCACAACCTCATGCTCTCCGAGAACCGTGCCAAGGCCGTGTACAACGCTCTCGTGAACGAGTTCGGTGTGAATCCCGACCAGCTGGTCATGGATTACAAGGGTGGTGTGGACTACATGTTCTACAACATGAAGGAACTCAGCCGCTGCACCATGATTACTTCCATCAAGGAATAATTGACACCAGGACTTAGACTGTGAAAGATACCCTTTTACAGAAAATCCAGGATAGAACCATCATAGCCGGGGTCGTTGGCCTCGGCTATGTTGGACTACCTTTGGCCGTAGAGAAGGCGAAAGCCGGTTTCCGGACCATCGGTTTCGATGTCCAGAAGGAAAAGGTGGACCTGGTGAATGCCGGTCACAACTATATCGGCGATGTGGTGGATTCCGATCTGTCGGCGCTGGTGGCTTCCGGGAAGCTTTCCGCGACGACGGATTTCAGTTTCATCCGGGATGTCGATTTCGTCGCCATCTGCGTGCCCACTCCGCTGGACGCGCACCAGCAGCCGGATATCAGCTATGTCGAATCCTCCGCCCGCTCCATCGCAAAGCATCTGCATAAGGGTATGATGGTGGTTCTCGAGTCCACGACTTATCCCGGAACTACCGAAGAGCTGGTCCGGCCCATCCTGGAGACCTCCGGTCTCAAGTGCGGCGAGGACTTTTACCTGGGTTTCTCCCCGGAGCGGGTGGACCCGGGCAACCTGATTTACAAGACCAAGAATACGCCGAAGGTTGTCGGCGGCCTCGGGGCCGATGCGTCCGAGGTGATTTCCGCGATGTACGAGGCGGTGCTGCAGGGAAAGGTTTTCCGCGCATCGTCCCCGGCTGTCGCCGAGATGACCAAGATCCTGGAGAACACCTACAGGAATATCAATATCGGCCTTATCAACGAGCTGGCCATTCTGTGCCATAAGATGGGGATCGACCTCTGGGAGGTGATCGAGGCGGCGAAGACGAAGCCCTTCGGCTTTACGCCGTTCTATCCCGGCCCGGGTCTGGGCGGCCACTGCATCCCGCTGGATCCGTATTACCTGAGCTGGAAGGCCCGCGAATATGGCTTCCATACGTCCATGATCGAGTCCTCGATGATGATCAACGACCGGATGCCGGAATACTGCGTGGACCGGATTGCCGACATGCTCAATCATCGCTTCGCAAAAGCTCTGAAGGGAGCGAAGGTGCTGGTGCTCGGCGTAGCCTACAAGCAGGATATCGACGATTACCGCGAATCTCCGGCCATCCGGGTGATCGAGGAACTGAAGAAGGAACAGGCCGATGTCACCTTCTTCGACCCTTACATCCGCAAGTACCGCCATAAGGGCCTGTGGACGGAAGGGGAGAGCGAGCTCACCGCCGCGCTCGTGGAATCGGCCGACATCGTTGTCATTACAACGGCCCATACGAATGTCGATTACGCCTTTGTGCAGGAACATGCCAAGGCCATTTTTGACACGAAGAATGTCACCAAGGGCCTGACCCGGCGTGACAACATTGAAGTATTGTAACTGAACTATGCAGGACTGGTTCGTTCACGAGAGCAGCTACGTGGATGAGGGCGTCGAAATCGGCGCCGGTACGAAGATCTGGCATTTCTGCCATATCCAGAAGGGGGCTGTGATCGGGAAGGACTGTTCCCTGGGTCAGAATGTGAACATTGCGAACAACGTCCGTATCGGGAACGGTGTCCGGATCCAGAACAATGTTTCCGTGTACGAAGGCGTTGAACTGGAGGACCATGTATTCTGCGGCCCGTCCTGCGTGTTCACGAATGTCACGACGCCGCGGGCGCATTTCCCCGTGCATGGGGTTTACGCGCGTACGGTTGTGCGTGAGGGCGCCTCGCTGGGGGCAAATAGCACGATTGTGTGCGGTCACACGGTAGGGCGCAGCGCGCTGATTGCCGCCGGTGCCGTCGTGACTAGGGATGTGAAAGATTACGCGCTCATGGCCGGCGTACCGGCCCGTCAAATCGGGTGGGTATGCGAGTGCGGACGAAAGCTGGACGACAGCCTTCGTTGCCCATGTGGGCGTGGCTATCGGCTTGTCGGGGGGGACCTCGAACAGGTGGGCGAGTAGATTCCTTCGCTTCGCTCGGAATGACATAGGGACGAGCGCTCGGACTGACAGAGGAGGTTTGAAACGACGTTCCCATGTCATTCTGAGGAGGCCGTAAGGCCGACGAAAGAATCTAACAATCAATTACTTGCTTGTTTCTAAACGGAACGAGCAAAGGCGAAGCCGTACTTTTTGTCATTTCGAGCGAAGTCGAGAAATCTTATCAAATGGAATTCAGAGACCTGAAACAACAATACCGAGTCCTCCGCGAGGACATGGACCGCGCCATCCTGGATGCCGTCGCCAGCGGAGCCTATATCATGGGCCCGCAAGTGAAAGAACTGGAAAAGCAGTTGGCAGAATATGTTGGTGTCAAGCACTGCCTGACTTGCGCCAATGGGACGGATGCATTGACCTTGGCCTTGAAGGCCTGGGGAATCGGTCCCGGGGATGCGGTGTTTGTCCCGGATTTCACGTTCTTCTCCTCGGCCGAGGTCGTTTCCCTGGAAGGGGCGACGCCGGTGTTCGTGGATGTCCATGAGGAGACCTTCAATATGGACGCCGCGGATCTGGAACGGGCCGTCAAGCAGGTCCTTGCCGATGGCCGGCTTAAGCCGCGGGTGATCGTTGCCGTGGACCTTTTCGGCCTCCCGGCGGACTACCAGGCCATCCGCGCCGTCGCCGACAAGTATGGTCTCCTGATCCTGGAAGACGGTGCTCAGGGCTTTGGCGGTTCTGTTATTCCGGGTGATGGCCCCTCTGTCATTCCGAGCGAAGCGAAGGAATCTTGTGCCTGCTCCTTCGGCGACATCTCCACGACCTCCTTCTTCCCCGCCAAGCCGGTGGGATGTTACGGCGACGGCGGAGCGGTCTTTACCGACAATGACGAGTGGGCGGCGCTCATCGAATCCTACCGGGTCCATGGAAAAGGACAGTTCAAGTATGACAACGTCCGCATCGGCTTGAATTCCCGGCTGGACACCGTCCAGGCTGCGGTCCTTCAGGTGAAGTTGAAGGCCTTTGCCGATTATGAACTGGATGCGGTGAATAAGGCAGCTGAGCTCTATACTCAATACCTTTGTCATTCTGAGCGTAGCGAAGAATCTCTCGTCGCGACCCCGCTCATCCCAGCCGGTTACCGTTCCAGTTGGGCGCAATACACCATCCGCTTGAAAGACCGCGCGCAGCGGGACGGCCTTCAGGCGCACTTGAAGTCCCTGGGCATCCCCTCCATGGTCTATTACCCGAAACCGATGCACCTGCAGACTGCGTTTGCAGATTTCTCCACGCGGCCTTCCGGCCTTGGTCGAAATGACAAGGAAGTGGATTGTCTTGGTCGAAATGACAGTGTTTCTTTGTCATTTCGAGCGAAGTCGAGAAATCTGGATCTCTGCCCCGTGGCGACCAGCCTCTGCGACCGTGTCCTGTCCCTGCCCATGCACCCGTACCTGACGGAGGAGCAGATCCAAACCGTCTGTAACGCCATCATTGACTATCTCCGATGAGTCTTTTCAACCCGCGTAAGCCCTGGGTCACGCTCCAGCACGAGGAGGAGTTCATTCCGAAGAACTACTCCGAGACGGGTGTGTCCACAGGAGCGAAGCTGGAAGAAAACATGATCGCCCATCCGGATGTCAACCGGATTCATGCAGCATCCCGGGGGAAAGGTGTGGCGGAGATCAATGCCTGGATCGAGGAGCATCAGAGCGAGTTCGACGAGCGTACCTATATCGTCAACACCGATGACGGAAATGTCTTCAAGTCCATCAAGGGACACAAGGCAGAACTTATCGTCAATGAGATGGCGCTCAACAAGATCAGGCATCTGAATACTTTCCTGAACAAGGCCAATGATGCCTTGATTGACGATGGTTACCTGTGGTGCCACTCGCGGACATCGGCTTTAAAGAGGGCGGTGATCCAGAAAGCGTTTCCGGGATTTACCGGAAAGGTGTTGTTCGTTCTCCATTATCTGTGGCACCGCGTGTGTGCCAAAATCAAATGGACCCGCTGGTTCTATATGTGGGTTACGAAGGGAAAGAACCGCACCTACAGCCGTGTGGAACTACTGGGAAGGATGTATCGGGCTGGATTTGAAGTGGTGGACGAACGTTTCCACGAAGGGGAGTTTTACATTCTCGGACGCAAGTTCCGGGCTCCTATCTGGGATGATGATCCCACGTGCGGTGTCCTGGTCAAATTGAATCGCGTGGGATATCACGGTAACATGATCGGTGTCTATAAATTCCGGACCATGTACTCCTATTCGGAGTATCTGCAGCCCTACATGCTGGAGCACGAGGGGTTGCAGAAAGGAGGAAAGTTTGCGCACGACTACCGGGTTAATTTTTGGGGCAGAAGGTTCAGAAGTTCCTGGATTGACGAGTTGCCCATGGGCATCAACATCCTCAAGGGTCAGATGAAACTTGTCGGGGTACGGCCGCTGAGCCGGCAGTATTTCGGCCTTTATACGCCGGAGATGCAGAAGTTGCATGTGAGTGTCAAGCCAGGCCTGCTCCCTCCGTTCTATTACGATGAGAAGACACCCGAAACCCTGGAGGACGTCCAGGCTTCGGAAAAGAGATATATCGAAGCCTACCACCAGCGTCCCTTCGCTACCGACTGGCGCTATTTCTGGGGCACGGTAGGCAATATTTTGTTCAAGCATAAAAGATCGCATTAGAAATATGGCAGAAGCGACAACCTCCCCGCAGGAGGAAAAATGGGACATCGTCATCAAACCGAAGGACAAGCTTCTCTCGGTGGATTTCAAAGAATTGTGGCGGTACAGGGACTTGTGCGCCCTGTTTGTCAAGCGGAATATCATCACCCAGTATAAGCAGACAATCCTGGGACCGGCATGGTTTGTAGTACAACCGGCATTGACGGTTCTAATGTATATGATTGTTTTTGGCGGCATTGCCGGAATTCCTACGGATGGAGTGCCGAGACCACTATTCTATCTGGCCGGTACTTGTATGTGGAATTATTTTTCGTCTTGCCTTACCAGTACTTCCAATACGTTCGTCAGTAATTCGGGTATTTTCGGGAAGGTTTATTTCCCGCGTTTGGTAATGCCGATTTCGAGTGTCATCAGTAATTTAGTCCGTTTTGGAATCCAGCTGGGATTCTTCGTAATCGTGTATTTGGTTTATTTCTTCACTGATCCTACGTGCGATGCCCATTTGACCTGGTATGCCCTGTTGTTCCCCTTATTGGTATTGATGATGGCAGGACTTGCACTCGGATTCGGAACTGTCATTTCATCCATGACAACCAAGTACCGGGATCTTCAGGTTTTGTTCTCTTTTCTGGTTTCCTTGTGGATGTATGCCACTCCTATTGTATATCCTCTCAGTAAGACAAAAAGCATGGTGTATTTCGGGATTCCCGTTCATAAATTAATGTGTCTTAATCCCGTTACTCCGATTATTGAAACCTTTAAATATGGATTCCTCGGCTGTGGAACGTTCGTTGGCTGGAGATGGTTGATTTATAGTTTCGTATTTATGGTTGTTCTTCTGGCAGTAGGCGTCGTGGTGTTCAACAAGGTGCAGAAGAGTTTCATGGATACGGTGTAGGTTTTCAAACATTTTAAGTTATCATCGTTTTATAGAGTATACTAATGGCTACAGCAATCGAATTCGATCACGTCGGAAAACAATATCGCCTAGGTCTCGTGAGTACAAGAACGCTATCACATGACCTGAATCGTTGGTGGCAAACAGCTGTCTTGAAGAAAGAAGATCCTTACCTTCGAATCGGCGAGACCAATGATCGTTCCGTGGCCGGGAATAGTGAATATGTCTGGGCACTGAAAGATATTAGTTTTAATGTTGAGCAGGGCGATGTGGTGGGCATAATCGGTAAGAATGGTGCCGGTAAAAGTACTCTTTTGAAACTTTTATCGAAAGTTACCGGACCTACCGTTGGCACGATCCGGGCAAGGGGACGTATCGGCGCTCTTCTGGAGGTTGGGACTGGTTTCCATTCAGAAATGACGGGGCGAGAGAACATTTACATGAACGGCGCCATCATGGGAATGACCAAAAACGACATTTCGTTGAAATTGGATGAAATCATTTCATTCTCTGGTTGCGAGCGCTATATTGATACTCCTGTCAAACGTTATTCATCTGGAATGACGGTCCGTTTGGGATTTGCTGTAGCTGCTCATTTGGAGCCTGAAATCCTTGTTGTTGATGAAGTGCTGGCAGTCGGGGATGCCGAGTTCCAAAAAAAAGCAATTGGGAAAATGCAGGATGTCAGTCGGGGAGAAGGAAGAACAGTTTTGTTCGTAAGTCATAATATGGCAAGCATAAGAGCCCTTTGTCGGCATGGGGTTCTTCTTGAGAACGGTATGGTTAAATATACCGGTGAAATATCAGATGTCGTTAATCGGTATCTGGCGTTTGATATTAATACCGTCGATTTCAATGCTGACATTGCATCAAGGAATGACCGCTCCGGAAATGGTCTTATCAAGATTAATAATGTTGTTTTTCAAGACGAGAAAGGCAATTCAATAAATGAATTGTTTGTCGGAGGTTTCCTTAAGATTGATATTTATTTAGGATTCAATTCAGAGAGTATCGATCCCTCCAAGATGATTGTTTCATGCGGTTTTGAAGACATGTATGGCAACAGGGCGAATGAGTGGATTTCTGATGAAATGAACCACGATTTTTCAAAAATGGAGAACGGTCGGCTTTCGTTAAGGGTTCCCTCTCTGAGCCTCCGACCCAATACGTATTACTTCCATTGTAAAGTAGCTCTGAACAGTACAGAGGATAAGAATATTTGCGATGCGATGCATCTAATAAGGAAGTTGCATGTAATGCCTTTTGTGTTGTATGATCAAAGTCTTCGCATGAGAGAGGGGCGAGGATATGAAGCCATTATTCCTGCGAGTTTTGAATAGTAATCCAATTTGAGCATGGGGGTCCTCAATTATCTCCGGAACCGGTTGTGGCATGATATTGAAACCAGAAAGGCCCAAAGGTCTCTTTCTGAAATGCTTTCCGAGGTATATCGTCTTGAGAAGCAGGTTTTATATGATCAGATTGTATCTAGATTCCACGAGAAAGCTATGTCTTCTACGAAACCAGGAACGACATCCTCTTTGTTTTATGGAGAAGAAGTTATTGTCTCGCTCACAACGTTCGGTACTAGGATTAATGATGTTTATCTAACCATTGAATCCATTATGCAGGGCTCATTGCTCCCAAACAGGATTATATTGTGGCTTGCTGAGGATGAGTTTAGAGAGAAACCTTTGCCTCTTATGCTTCTTAAGCAACAGAAGAGGGGATTGCAAATTGAGTATTGTAAAGACTTGCGCTCATATAAGAAACTGATTCCCACATTGAAAACGTATCCTCTTGCGACTATTATTACTATTGATGATGATGTAATCTATGATTTTGATATGCTTGAGCGTTTCCTGAATGTGCATCGGGAAAATCCTCAAGCTATATGTGCCAGTAGAGTACGTAGAATCAGTGTCGACAACGACGGGAGAATAGGCAGTTACTTGACGTGGAACGTTGATACTGAAAGTACGTCATCCAAGTTATTGTTCCCAATAGGCGTAGGTGGAATTCTTTATCCTTCCAACTCTCTTTCAAATGAAGTGAATAATGAGTCTGTGTTTATGGACATCTGTCGTTTTGCGGACGATGTATGGTTTTTCTCAATGGCTCGCTTGAACGGAACAACCACTGTTCGGGTTCCTTCGCGAAACCCACAAGGTTATTATTTTGATTTACCGTCATCGTCATATAAGTCTCTTGCGAATGAGAATATAAATCCGGATAATTGTCGGAATGACTTACAGATACAGTCTGTTTTCGATAAATATAATATATCTCGCTATCTGTTCTCTGACGAGTTTTAGGCGTTTTTGAAGATGCTGGTTTCCGTTATACTCCCGTGTTATAAGGTTGAGAAATATGTCGCTAGATGTATCGAAAGCCTTATAGCTCAGGGCATCCCTCAGGATGAGTACGAGATTATTTGCGTAAACGATTGTTCTCCGGACAACACAAAGAATGTAATTGAATCCTATCAATCCCGGTATCCCAATATTACACTGATCAATCATTCGATAAATCAAACCGCAGGAGGCGCTCGTAATACCGGAATTAAGCATGCATCCGGAGAGTATCTCTGGTTTGTTGATCCCGATGATGAGGTGGCGCCTGATTCACTCAGACGGCTCTATGAATTGGCCGAAAAGAATAGTTTAGACTGTCTCCTTTTTGGTTTCACGGTTTTTGATGAACAAGGATCTATTTCCGCAACCGTTAAAAGGCCTGTAGCGACTCAAGTTCAGGAAGGGGTGGCTTACGTAGAACGCTTTTTCCCGGGGAAACTGTCCGAACTATGTATGATGGTGAACGTCTTGTACCGCAGGCAGTATCTAATGGATAACAGGATTCTTTTCCCTTGTATCAAGGCGAGTCAGGATGTCGTATTTGCGTGGGACGCACTGCTTCATGCTTCAAGAGTTCAGTCTGTCGATGAGGTCGTATATATTGTTCATAAACGACCAGAATCAACCACAGGAAGAGTGGGGCGTAATAAAGCGGACAAGATTTTTTCGCGGACTGTTCTTTTTCCATGCGAGGTGAATCAAATCAAGCAGAGTCTTCATTCTAAAACCATTTGCCATGATTTGGAAAGGGCGATCAAATGGTGTGTGAATGATACCGTGTATTCGCTTTCTAAGGCAGATATAGTTGAACGGAAAGAGTATTTTAGTTTCGTTCGATTGCAAAAAGACGAAATTAAGGTTATAGAAAGGTATATGAGTCGTGCGACCAAGTGGTTGCTGATCAGTCCTTCGCCGTTTTTTTTCTGGAATATCAAAATAAACATTCTTCAGTTCCTAAAGAGAATAAAGAGTGTCAGGAATGATTAGTTCTGGATGGAACAGATTCTCCGATATTTGAGGCGTATAGAACGTTATCGAAATAGAAAAAGATTAAAGAACAAGTCTTTTTCCCTTGTTACGAACAATTGTATCGGCGGTATCATTTCTCATGATATGCATCTGAGATTTCTTTCCCCGACGGTCAATCTCTCTTTCACCAATGAGGGGTTTATCCTTTTTTGTCAGCACCTTGTTCATTATTTGTCCATCCCGGTCGAAGAGGTGAACTCTGACAATAGTTATCCCGTAGGCGTATTGAAAGGGGATTACGGAGATGTTCTTCTTTATTTCATGCATTATGGCTCCTTTCCTGAAGCGAAACAAAAGTGGGAGGAAAGAGCATCGAGGGTGGATATGGAGAATCTTTTTATAGTTATGGAAGCGCAAAAATGCGACGAATCCGTTCTACGTCAGTTTGATGAATTGGAGTTCCCCAATAAGGTGATTCTGACGGATGGTTACCATCCAGGCATTGATTCCTCTTTCCCTGTCAAAGACGGCTTTTATGATGAGGGTTATTTTAACGGCAAAATACTATCCTATCCTAAGTTTGGCCTTCGGCGATATCTTGATAGATTTGATTATGTTTCCTTTTTCAACAAAGGAATAATAAGGAGACGTTATGTATAGCATTCCTATACTTCTTATTACATTCAATCGGGCAGAACACACAAGAAAAGTCTTAAGTGCCATCATGGAACAGCAACCGGCCGAATTGTATGTTTTTCAGGACGGGTGCCGTCCGGGTAATACTGAAGATTCAGAGGCATGCAATGCGGTTCGACGCGTTATTTCGGAGTTGACAGGTGGTACTAATACATCCTTGCATACCTTTTATTCAGAGTCAAATTTGGGTTGCGGTCCCGGACCATCAAAGGCTATCTCCTGGTTTTTCAGCAATGTCAACAGGGGAATCATCATGGAAGATGACTGTCTTCCTGATTCAACGATGTTCTTTTTTTATCAGTATCTTCTTGATAAATATGACCAAGATGATTCTGTGACGATGATTACGGCAACAAATGTATTTAAAAAGTGGAAATCTCATTGTGCCTCATACTTTTTTGCTACAAATGGAGCCTCTCCAATGGGATGTTGGGCAGGATGGGCTAAGTATTGGAAATCGTTCGATTATTCCATAGCGTCGTGGCGGAATGACGTCAATAAAACAAAATTACGTCGTTTCTTTGACAGGAAAGAGTATTATGATTACTATTCTGACTTATATGATAAACTCTCTCTTGTACCTCAAAGGCATATGTGGGATTATCAATGGGCATATTCCAGATATCTCCTTGGTTCGAAAACAATCGTTGCGGCGAAGAATCTGGTAACAAACATCGGTTTCACTCGCGGTGCGACACATTCTTCAGACGGGAATCACAGATTCGCTAACCTTCCTTTGTTTTCGATGGAAAAGATAAAGGACCCTCACTGCGAATCCATTGATAAGCAATTTAATTATTTGTATTTTTTCCGGAACAACTATCGGTTAAAAAAAAGCTATTTCATCAAGATCAGACTGAAAATTCTCGAGTATTTGTTCTGCAGATAGATGGTCAGCACGCTTAAACAGGTTTATCGGATTGTAAAATTATGGTTAAGGGAGAGACTGAAGTTCTTTCCTGCGTATCCGAAAACTCTCAATTTCGATATTACGTATCATTGTAATTCCCGTTGCTCGATGTGTAATATCTGGAGGCACGAAAGAACGATTGAATTTTCGACAGATGAGCTTCGGGCCGTTTTGTCAAAGAGATTATTCAAAAAAGTTGAACATGTCGGACTCACAGGAGGTGAGCCCTCCTTGAGGAAGGATTTCCCTGAGATCGTTGACACCCTTATAGAATCCCTCCCGAGACTAAAGTCATTGAGTATTATTACGAATTGTGTCAGTCCGGTGTGTTCCGAGAGAATCATTCAGTGTTTGTTTGAAAGATGCCAATCAACTCGGATCCAGTTTGGACTGGTTTTGTCCATGGATGGTGTCGGGCCATATCATGACATTAATCGTGGAGTCAAAGGTAATTATGCTTCATTGTTATCGGTAATCGATTTTGTCAAAAAAAAAGCCATTCCTTTTTCTCTTGGTTATACTATTACCAGGAACAACTTACCTTCAATCTATGATGCCCTCGAATTGGCTCGCCAGAAAAAATGGAATATTTATTTTGCAATTGCTGAGTTCATCGATCGACTGAATAATCAGGATTGTGAAGCAATTCAATCATTCTCTGAAGATGAACGGTACGAATTGCTTCTGTTTTTTCATAAGTTGATGCACGATTCGCACATCTCTACTTTATATCGGCGGTCATACTGGAAAGATTTTGAACTGCTATCCGGACGGGAAAGGCCCATTGGCTGTCCTTATCACAAAGAAGGGATCGTGCTCAGTCCGACACTTGAAGTGGGGCACTGTGCCGTAAAGGGAAAGATTGTAGGTAATGCAAAAGATAGTAGTATTACTCGCGTTTTTCTTAAGACCTGGTTTAGCAACAAGAGACATGTAAAGCAGTTCTGCGAGAACTGTTTCCACTATCATTATCAGAGAAGTTCGAAAGAAGAATTGACAGCGGTCGAAAATAAAGCGGTTCGACGTCTTATTTCTTCAGAAAACATCAATGGTTGTCTTTTGCTTTCTCGTTTTCTCACCAGACCAAATCTGCAGCGGTTTATTCTCATAGTAGGGTGGTATGGTACCGAAACAGTAGGAGATAAGGCAATACTGGGAACCGTTGTTAACGATTATGCGCGCCAGGGATACAGCATCGTAATTGCCAGCATTTATCCTTTTATTACTCAAAGAACACAGCAGGAACTTCATCTCGATGCTGTTATCATTAAATCTGAGTCAATGGATTTGATACGGTATGCTAAATACGCGGAAAAAGTTGTAATGGGTGGGGGACCTTTAATGGACCTATATGACTTGAAGTATCCTTTGATATCATTCCGGATTTCTCATAAATATCATCACGAAAATGTGATTTACGGATGTGGCATCGGTCCGGTGAAATCACGCTATTATGCAGATGAAATATATAGAATCCTAGCTTTATCTGACAGGGTTACACTTCGAGACAGTGATTCTGTCCGATTGTTCAAGGCGAAGTTCCCGGAAAAAGCGGTTGAGCAGGTTGAAGACCCGGCCATTGGTTTTATAAAAGAAAGAGCCGGACTGATTTCGCGGGTGTCCGATGGAAAGACGTTGGCATGCTTTTTCAGGAAGGTTCCTAAAGAGTTCAGTGACGGTAAAGAAAAATGGGAGGACCGGCTTGCAGAGTACGTCAAGTCGCTTGTCAGACAAGAAAAACTGACAAAGGTAGTTTTGTATAGCATGCACAATTTTTGGGTCGGTAATGATGACCGGGAATATGCCAGATATTTCAAGGCCAAGTATTTCTCAGACTCGGAAGATGGCTTTACCGTTGAGGTTGACAATTCCCTCTCTACCGTTGACAATACGATTGAGAGAATGAAATCGGCGAGAATGGTTTTATGTATGAGATTTCATTCTATGCTTTTTGCCCATACTCTTGGAGTTGATTATCGCGTCGTTGACTATACAAATGGAGGTAAAATCAATGCCTTTTTGAAGGACCATGACTGTATCTCCCGTCTTGTTGAATTGCCTGCATCAATTAGTTGCTAATCTTTTTGATGGATAAAACTGTCAAAGTTCTGGCTGTTTCGACGACAGATTCCATTGGTGGTGCCGCTCGTGCTGCTTACCGGATTCATCTGGCGGTGAGGGAAACTGGCATCGAAAGCTGTATGTTTGTCAAAAACAAAGAGACAATTGACGAGAATATCACTTCTTTGGATGAATTTGCTCCCAAGAATCCTCTTAGCAAGGCATTTATATGGTTTCTAGAAAAGCTAAAGAATAAATGGCAGCACTATGTTTGGGGGAAGTATCCGGGGAGGTCGGAGTATTATATGTCTGACTTGCGTTCGACATGTATCAACGGCGCGTTAAAAAAAATGAAGTGTGATGTTCTTCACTTACATTGGATAAATCAGCGTTTCTTGCCTCTCGATTCCTTACCAAAGGACAAACCGATAGTTTGGACATTGCATGACAGCTGGCCGTTTTGCGGAATCTGCCATCTCCCTTTTGATTGCAGAGGATACGAGGTGGCGTGTGGCCGTTGCCCCGCTCTCCGATCGAATCGTACTTCTGACTTAAGCAATAGAGTGTGGAGAAGAAAAAAGAAGATATACAAAGATCTTAAACTTCATATTGTTACGCCAAGTCATTGGCTAGCGACGTGTGCAGAGAAAAGTTCTCTCTTCAAAGACTTGGATATCCGTGTTATTCCTAATGCCATCGACACGGACTTGTTCCGCCCCGGAGAGAAAGAATCCCTTTATGCTGAGTTTGGATTGGACTTCAGGAAGCATTATCTCCTTTTCGGTGCAATGAATGCGCTTAGGGATGAAAATAAAGGGTTTAGGTTCCTTGTTGAAGCTTTGGCTCGCGTGCCCGATTCTTGGCTTCAAGGAATGGAATTGATTGTGTTTGGTGCGGATGATTTGATAGACGAGCATATCGCAGGAATGAAAGTAATCAATATGGGAGTAATACATGATAATCGGAAGGTGGCTTCTCTCTATCAAGTAGCATCCATTACTATAGTTCCCTCTCTGAGTGAGAATTTAAGTTGCACCATTATGGAGAGTCTCTCATGCGGGACCCCGGTTGTCGCTTTTGATATTGGCGGCAACAGTGATTTAATTGACCATAAGATCAACGGATATCTTGCCAAATCAGGAGATAGTGAAAGTTTAGTACAAGGTATTCTATGGTGTTTGTCAAACAATGAGAATGGCAGTATGTCAAAAAAGGCACGGCAAAAGGTGCTTGATAATTACACGCCGAAAAAGATTGGAGAACAGTATGCCGCTCTCTATAGGAGTTTGATAGGATGATCCTTTCCATTATTACAATCAACCGCAATAACGCGACTGGTCTTGAGAAGACAATGAGAAGCGTCTTATCCCAGTCAAAGACAGACTTTGAGTATGTCGTTGTGGATGGAGCCAGCACAGATAATAGTGTCGAAGTGATACAGCGGCTTGCCGGAGAATTTGGTAACCGTCTGAAATGGATTTCAGAACCGGACAAAGGTATATACAATGCGATGAACAAGGGTATCAGAATGGCTTCCGGAGACTACTTGGAGTTCTTGAATAGTGGAGACAACCTTGTGGCAGATGATGTATTGGAAAAGGTGTGTACTGCTTTGGAACAGAAGAGATACCCTACTATCCTTTATGGGAATATGCTCAAAAATATGCCTGGAGGGATTATTCGTCGTGACAAGGGGCTTGCAGGAGAGACAGTCTCATTCTTGGATTTTTATAGTGGCTCATTAAACCATTCATCTGCATTTATACGTAAAGAGTTGTTTGGAAAGTATGGCTTCTATGATGAGTCCTTGAAAGTGGTATCTGATTGGAAATGGTTTTTGCAGGCGATCATCTTTGGTGGCGAAAAGCCTGCATATTCGGACATGGATGTCTCGTTGTTTGATATGAATGGTATCAGTGAGACGAATCGACCGTTAACCCAAAGGGAGAGACAAGGAGTTCTGGCAGAATATGTAAGTCCTGCTATCCTGGCGGATTATCGGGAATGGGCTCCAGAGATTCGAAAAATGAAGCGGATTCGTCGGCATCCTTGGGCTTATCGGCTTGTCCGTTTAATCGAAAGGGTCCTTTTCAAACTAGAAAAATAGATGTTGCTTTCCATCATAGTCCCTGTTTACAATGTCGAGGCATATTTAAATAAATGTGTCGGCAGTTTGTTGGACCAGGATCTTTCGCCGGATGATTATGAGATTATATTGGTTGATGACGGATCGACGGATAGCAGTGGTAAGATTTGTGATGAATTGGCCGATGCTCATAAGAATATCCGCGTCATTCATCGGCAGAATGGCGGTTTGAGCAAGGCGAGGAATACAGGGATAGACACGGCCAGAGGACAGTATGTCCAATTTGTGGACGCTGATGATTACTTGAATACCAATGTTCTGGGGGCTATCACCAGACGGATGGTACTTCAGAATCTGGATATTCTTCGTATTAACTACCAGAATGTCAATGAAGACGGGAAGGTTTTTGAACCGAACAAGTATTCTAAGCCTTTTGTTGATTACTCTGAAGATATATGCGATGGATTGACTTTCTTGAATGAAAGGCTTGGATTCGCATGCTACGCCGTTCAGTTCGTTACCCGGACTACACTTCTTCAACTTGCGGGAAACAATTTCAGGGAGGGGATTTATTTCGAAGATGTCGAGTGGACACCAAGGATTCTGCTTCAAGCGGAACGCGTGGCTTCTATGTCGACAATGGTATATAATTACCTGTATCGCCACAATTCCATAACTAGAAATGTGGACTTGGCTCGCAAAAGAAAAGCGCTGGATGACAAACTGTTCTTGGTCCACTTCCTGTATCAGTTGGGATGCGATTATCCCGGTTGTGAGTGGTTTGACGGGATGGTTGCCCAGACTGTTTTATCAATTCTTCTTGAAGTTGGAAGATTCTTTTATCCAGACCGTAAGAAGTATATCAGGGAACTGAAAAAGATGAACGTGTTTCCTCTATCTTTATTTCATGCGACTCCAGCTGCCCGGAGAAAAATTCGAGTGGCGAATCTTTCTCCGGAGGTTATGTGTCATATTCATCATTTTAGGAACAGTCAATGATTCCGAAGATTATTCATTACTGTTGGTTTGGAAGAGGACCGATGCCAGAATCGGCGCTAAGGTGTATCGAGTCATGGCATAGATTTATGCCAGATTATGCCTATCGACTGTGGAACGAAGATAATTTCGATATTGATAACTGGCCATATGCTAAAGAAGCTTATGAATGTGGAAAGTATGCTTTTGTGAGCGATGTGGCCCGTCTTCAGGCATTAAGTGAGGAAGGGGGATTGTATTTTGATGTCGACTTCATGGTTCTGAAACCTTTTGATGATTTGTTGGGTTATAGCGCCTTTGCGGGATTTGAGGGGAGCAAGTACAATCCGGTAATGATGGGCGTCCTGGGAAGCGAACCCGGAGGAGTCTGGGTAACAGAGCAGTTGAACCTGTATAGAGGACGCCATTTTTTATTGAATGGGAAGGAGGATTTGACAACAAACGTCAAGTTCGTCACGGAGCAGATGAAAGCCGGAGGTTTCAAACCAGACGGTAAGGAACAGGAATATCTTGATTTACATATTTTCCCAGTTGATTATTTCTGCCCTCGTCTTACCACGGGTGAATACAAAAAGACGGAAAACACATACTGCGAGTCCTTGGTTCAGGCGTCATCTTGGGCTTCTAGGAGTTGGAAAAGCAGGATACTCAAGTATTTCAGTCCGTCCATGCGGACAAAACTGATTCAAATGAAACGTAGAATCCTTGGATAATCCATATGATACCATATTTTCCTAAGCAAATATCCTATCGGGCCATCATTGTTTATTTGGTCTCGCTAGTCGTTGTCAGCCTTTTTTATGCCAATTACGCCATGCCACTGGTTTTTATGGTGCTTGGTGTTCTTTGGGTCTCGTCTTTTTTCTTCCTCACAAATTCTTGTACGAAGAATTGGATCTGTTTTTCCGATAAACGCTTTATAGGACTCCTTTTTCTTGTTGCTTTTGCATTACGTGTAGTATGGGTAATCGGTTCATATTTTTATTATATTGACACGACAGGAACCCCTTTTGGGTACGAAATTGGCGATGCTGTAGGTTATCACGAAACGGCGGTTTGGTTGGCGGAATCTCCGTGGAAAACGGCTATTGACTATTTCTTTTATACACCTGGAGTCCCTGCTTCTGATGCGGGCTATCCTCTGTGGCTCACGCTGCTTTATAAGATTTGCGGTCCAAATGTCATCGTCCCCCGATTTTTCAAAGCTCTGATGAATGCCTGGATGTGCGTGCTTGTCTACCGTATCGGTGCTCGAACATTTGGTGAAAATGCTGGGCGAATGGCTGGTATCATGTGTGCACTGATGCCCAATTTTATCATCTACTGTGGCTATCATTTGAAGGAAATTGAGATGATTTTTCTTGAAGTGGCTTTCCTGGAGCGCTTGGATAACCTGTTGCGTAATCGCGAGATTCATTTCTGGAATGTACTTTATACATCTCTGCTGGCCTTGAGTCTGTTTCTCTTCAGAACAGTTTTAGGAGCGGCAGCCGTTTTCACGGCAGCGACAGCTGTCCTTCTTTCTTCTGCACCTACTATGAAAAAGGGGTGGAGAAGGGCGGCACTCATAACATGGGGCCTTCTTTGTCTGCTAGTGCTGAGTGGTGGAACGATTATGACCGAAATAGAGACGTATTGGGAAGGAAGAGGGGATAATGTGTCCATGAAAAGATATGAGCAGACGCTTCGTGGAAACCAATGGGCGAAATACGCAACCGGAACTGTCATGGCTCCAATGGCTTTTGTCCTTCCTTTCTCAACGATGGTGAATGTTGATGAGCAGTATGGGCAACAAGAAAAACATGGGGGAAACTATATACGAAACTTCATGGGCTTTTTTGCCATTATGGGCATCTTTGAGGCTTTTAGGAGAAAGAAATGGAGAGATTTCGCGATGATTGGAGCATTTGTTATCTCTTATCTCGGTGTGGTATCTTTAAGCGGTTTCAGTAATTCTGAACGATTTCTGTTGCCGTCACTTCCAGGGTTGATTTTGATTTGGGTTTATGGGGTGACCACTCTTAGGGAGAAAACCTATAAATTGCTTACCCCCTGGTGCTTGATCGTTTTTGCCATGGAATTCGCCTGGGCCTTCTTCAAGCTAGGTAGCCGGGGTCTGTTCTGATGAAGGTTCTTCAGATAGCCAATTATTCGGAAATGGGCGGTGGCATCTCCGTCCAGGTAAAACTGTTGCGAGATCTGTTGCGAGGCGAAGGATACACTTGTGATATACTGAGTACCAAAGGCTCGGCCGCGAAGCGCGTCAAGGTAATTTGTGCGCTTTTTTCCAAGGGCAGGAAGTACGACGTATTCCACATCCACGCCTGTTCCGGGCGGGGCTTTCTTCCCGCCGTCTTGGGAATCAGTATAGGACGTCTTCTCAAGAAACGGATTGTATTGACTTTCCATGGTGGTGGTGCTGAGGGATTTTTCCGTAGGAAGCAGAAGTTCGTACAACGCTATTTGAACAGGACCTCGGCGAATATCGTCCTTTCCGGATTCATCGGGCGTGTTTTTGATCGGTATGGGATACCCTATACTGTCATCCCCAATATTTTGAATGCCGACGGTTCCGCTTTCCGGGCAAGAAAAGAAATCCGTCCGTATTTCATCGGTATCCGTTCGCTGACGGAGACGTACAACATCAAGTGTACGCTGAAGGCTTTCGCAATCGTGCAGGAAAAGTATCCTGATGCGAGATTGACGCTGCTGGGAAGCGGGCCTCTCAAGGCGGAACTCGAACAGTTTGCGGCCGATCATCACATCCAAAATGTCACCTTTGTCGGCCAGGTCCAAAACACGGAGATATCCCGGTACCTGGACGAGGCGGATATCATGGTGTCGTCCCCCCGGTTCGACAATATGCCCGTTTCAATACTGGAAGGATTCAGGGCTGGAGTGCTCGTCATCTCCAGTAATGTGGGCGGTGTCCCTTATATGATTGAGGATGGTCGGAACGGGTTGCTCTTCGAAAACGATAATGACCTCCAGATGGCAGAAAAAATGATAGTGGCCGTGGAAGAGCCGGATGCGACTCGCCGGATGATTGCAAACGCCCGTCAGAGTTTGGAGAATTACAAGTGGGAAAACTGCCGGGAGAAACTGCTGGCGCTTTACAAAGGTTGAGAATGGGAATTTACAATTTTATTGACCGGGATATCCTGCTTCCGATCGGAGACTTGCTTTACGGTAGTTCCGTCTGTTCGCGGCTGGTGGAGTTTCGACGTTATGACCGGCTTACATCGGAGGAAATTTCGGATTTACAGGATCAGAAGTTACGGGAACTGGTCCGTCACTGCTACGAGAATGTTCCGTACTATACGAAACTCTTCAATCGCTTGGGACTCAAGCCGGAGGACATTCAAACCAGGGCGGATTTGGTTAAGCTGCCCGTTTTGACCAAGCAGATCATCCGGGACAATTATGATGACCTGAAGTCTATTGTCACTCCTCCGTCCCGCCTGATTAAATCATCTACTGGCGGTAGTACCGGAACGCCGCTCCAGTTCTGCAAGGATGCCAAGGAATGGAGTGGCCAAAAGGCAGCCACGCTGCGGGCTTGGGAATGGTATGGGCTGCATCTGGGCGACAAGATCTTCTCCCTGGGCGGCAATTCCATCGTCAAGAAAAAGAAGAAGTTCTCCTATAAGAACGTCTATGACGAGGTAATTATGCGGAACTTCAAGCATAGCAGTGCCGATGTGACTGACGAAGGGATGCAGAAGCACTATGAGTCCCTGATGAAGCTCAAGCCCAAGGCGATCCGCGGGTATGGATCGTCCCTGTATATCTTTGCCCGGTATATTGAAAAGATGCAACTTCCCGTTTGCCCGATCACCGTGGTCTTGACGACGGGCGAGGTCCTCGTCCCTGAATATCGGAGGGAACTGGAGAAGGTTTTCAACGCTCCTGTCTATGATGAATATGGGGCAGGGGATGGTGGTATCCTGTCCCACGAGTGCCCCAAACGAGATGGACTCCATATCGAAGAAAGTTTGTGTATCATCGAAATCACCGACAAGGCGGGGAATGTCCTCCCGGACGGCCAAGTAGGCTATGTGACGACAACCGACCTCGAGAATTATGCCTTTCCGTTCCTGCGTTATCATGTAGGGGATATGGCATACATCAAACCCGGAGAGTGTGCTTGTGGTCGGCATTCGCGCCGTTTCGGGGAAATCATGGGGCGTGCCGGCAGACTGGTTTTTAACAAGCAGGGAGTTCCTATCTCTCCGACGATGCTGCCAATCATGATGTATCCGGACCTGGATTATCACAAACTGGAAAGCCAAGTCTTGTACAATAAGATCGACAAGTTCCAGATCCGGCAGGACAAGGCTGGGGATATCCAGGTGTTGTTGAAGATGAAGGACAAGGCGGATGAGAATCCGGCCATGTATGACTTTATCGTCACCAACTATCGGAACCATTTTGTGGGCTCGGAGGTGACTTTGGCCTTTGTGGATGAGATTCCTGTCCTCCCATCCGGAAAGGAGGACTATTGCGTTTCTGAATTTGAATATGATTTACAATGAACGCTAAGTATTATAAAGCTATCGTTTTCTTGCGGGAGTGTTCCTTGATGAAACGTCGGATTACTTTACCAATCAAGTTAATATCTTCCAGGTTTACTCTTTCGGATTCTTATTTCCCGGAGTTGCCAAGGAAATCTCGATTTCGGATCTTTCTTGAGTTATTAGGGCATATTTTCAAATATGGGTCCATCGAATGGCATTATTTCTCTTATGGTTTCGATATAAAAGGCTTGCGAAATCAAAGTGATTACTTAGATGACAGTTGGTTCTTGTGGAAATCTAACATGTTGAATACAGTTCTGCCAGAAAAGGATAAAACCTGCATCTTAAGGGACAAGCAGTTGTTTTCTGATTTATTGTCTGTTTGGGGCTTTGATTCACCACGGATTATCGGTCGTCTCGAGGGCACTGCAAAGGATGATTCGCTTCTGAAGCGCGTAGTATCGACAGATGGGGATTATTTCTTCAAACCATTGGATGGTCAATGCGGTCAGGGTATCATAGAAGTTTCAGTCACTGGAGGAAATTGTTTGATCAATGGTGCTTCTGCACGGCAAGAAGAATTGTACGATCGAATTGGGACGCTCGTTCAAAAAGGTAGTTATCTGATTCAAGAGCGGATACGCCAGCATCCAGTCATTGATGCGCTATATGACAAATCGATAAACACAATCCGGTTGTTGACTGTTTTTGATCGACGGAATAATACTGTTGTCCCTCTGTCTGCCGTCTTAAGAGTTGGCGCAAACGGTAACGTTGTTGATAACTGGGCGGCGGGAGGATTAGCTGTCGGGATTGATCTGGAGACTGGACGTCTCCGTGAGTGGGGCTTTTATAAACATGGAAAGGGGACTAAAACCAAGTATCATCCTAATTCAGGAGTTCCCTTCTTTGGTGTAAAGATTCCCTTTTGGGATGAGGTAATTGCGAAAGCTAAAGCTTTGCACCATCATCTTCTCCCAATCCTCGTCATTGGCTGGGATATTGCCATTACTCCTGATCGTCCAGTCTTCATCGAGGGGAATGACAATATGGAGGTCTCTATTAATCAGGAGGCGGATAAGGGTTTGAAGAACGAAATGTATTCATTTATCAGTAGATAATCCGACAATGAAAGCTCAACAATATATACCTATTCTGTTGTTACGGAGTATAAAGTCTTGTTTTACAAGGATCAAAGACCTGTGGACATTGTTTCGGTCCGGCTTGTTCAACGAGGAGTCTTGTTTCCCGGAGCTTCCTCGCAAGAACAAGTTTCAACGGGCGATCCAGCTCATCTGGTATTTGCTTCGTTATGGTGAGATAATGTGGCAGTACAACCTTTACGGGTTGGATGTGAAACCCTTCAAGGCCATAAAAGAATACATAGGTAATAAGGAATTGATGTGGCGAGAATATAAGTATAATGTCTTGATGGCCAAGGAAGATTATACTAACATTCTTAAAGACAAACGGTTATTCTATCTTTATCTTAGTGCAAACGGGTATAATACCCCTGCTGTCTTTGCTTATTCCGATAACGGAAGCATCTATCCTTTTGGCTGGCGTTTTTCCAATCCTGTAGAAACGAGAAAGACATTACCGGTCGAGGATTTCCTCGGGAGAAAAGGAAACTATTTTTGTAAACCATTTGATGGGATTTGCGGTAGAGGCGTTTTCGTTTTGACGATTGATGACGAGATTAAGATCAATGGGAAGGTATATAATCGAGACTCTGCTCGAGAGTATCTAACTGACGCTTTTAAAAACAAGTATGTCATTCAGGATGTGTTGGTTCAGCATTCAGCCATGTCATATTTGAATCCGAGTTCAGTCAATACCATAAGGATCATCACGGGAAGGACAAAGAAGGACAAGCATGTCGAATTCGTGACCGGTTTCCTCCGGATCGGTGGCGGAGGATCTTTCACAGATAATATGGCCGGTGGTGGAATGGCTGTCGGGATTAATTTCGAAACCGGTTATCTTCAGCATTTTGGCTATTTGTTTGATGGGAAAAAATCCCAAAGGATTGAAATGCATCCGGTGCTGAAGATTCCTTTTGATGCCATTCAGATACCGCATCTTAAAGATGCAATTAATACTTCAATCGAGTTACATGAGCGTTTAGACTGCCTTCAGTTTATCGGTTGGGATGTTGCTATTACTGAACAGTCTGTCTCATTTATTGAAGGGAATGACAATCCTGGATTGTCTCAATCCAACCATGGTCCCAAACGTCACGTAATAGATCAGTTTATTTAATTCTCTGATATGAAGATCGCGCTTATCAAAGAAACGAAGTTTCCGGTTGACAATCGTGTCGCCTTGTCACCCAAGCAGGTGGCAGAATTGAATAAGAAGTATCCTGATCATCAAATCGTTGTCCAGTCGAGCGACATCCGTGCTTTTTCCGATGATGAGTATCGGGAGCAAGGCGTCAGTGTCGTCAGCGATGTGTCTGATTGTGATTTGTTCTTTGGGATTAAAGAGGCGAAACTGGAGAGCCTGATTCCCAATAAGCAATACTTCTTCTTTGGCCATTTCGCCAAGATGCAGGAGTACAACCGGCCTTTGCTGCAGACATTGATGCGGAAAGGAATTACTTTCTGCGACTATGAGTATCTGGTGGATGACAACAATATCCGCGTCTGTGCCTTCGGATGGTGGGCCGGTGTTGTCGGTGTGTATTATACTTTGCGTGGCTACGGTATCAAGTATCATCTCTTTGATTTGCCTAAGCCGGATCAGCGGTTTACATTGGATCGACTGATCGAGTCCATGAAAATGATTGAACTGCCTAAAGTCAAATTGTTGGTCACAGGTGCGGGCCGCGTTTCCCATGGAGCGCAACACGTTTTGGAAGCCATCGGCGCCAGAAGGATGGAGGAAATGGAGTATCTCTCAGATGAGCCGGTTGATTCTTTGTCGTATTGTGTGGCAGATGTCGACCGCCTGGTAAAACGTAAGGACGGCGCTCCTTTTTCTTTCAAGGATTTCCTGGGCAATATGCAGGCTTATGAAAGCGACTTTATGCGCTGGGCACAGAAAACAGATGTCCTGCTTTGTTGCCACTTCTGGGAACCGGAGGCCCCGCTCTATCTTTCAGAAGAGGATCTGCGGAGGGAGGATGTCCGAATCCGCATGATTGGCGATGTGACTTGCGATATCAAGGGCAGCGTCAAGTCAACGATTCGCTCCAGCACGCACGATGCCCCGTATTTTGACTATAATCCTTTCAGCGAGCAGGAGGAACCGGCCTTCTCATCCACTAAGAATGTCTCTGTCATGGCAGTCGACACTTGCCCCAATGCCTTGGCTATTGATACAAGTGCATATTTCGGAGAAATGCTAATCAAGCATGTTTTTGACCCGTTATTGAAGGGTGAGCCGTCAGACGTTATTGCGCGTTCGATGATACTTGAGAAAGGAGTTTTGACTTCCCGGTTTGCGTATCTATCGGAATTCGCCCAAACTTCACTTGATCATGTTTAATGTTGACAGGTTCATCTCGGAAAAAGTGACATGCCGCCTTACCAGCATGTTCGAGGATGATATCCAGAAGAATGCTTGCCTGTTATCCAAAGATATTAATGGGAAAAGGATTTGTGTAATCGGGGGAGCGGGAAGCATCGGTTCTTCTTTCATCAAGTCCGTATTGAGATTCCGGCCGGGCAAACTGGTCGTCATCGACTTGAATGAAAACGGACTGGTTGAGTTGACGCGCGATATCCGTTCTACGGCCGGGCTGTATGTGCCCCAGGATTATCGGACTTACACCCTAGATTTCGACAATCCCATCTTTGCGAGGATTTTCCGGGAGGAGAAGGGCTTTGATATTGTCGCCAATTTCTCCGCCCATAAGCATGTTCGCAGCGAGAAGGACAAGTATTCCGTACAGGCTTTGATAGAAAACAACGACATTAAAGCCAAGAGATTGATGGATCTGCTTTGCGAGTATCCACCCAAGCATTTCTTCTGCGTCAGTACGGACAAGGCGGCGAATCCGGTGAATATCATGGGCGCCAGCAAGAGGATTATGGAAGATCTGGTCATGGCCTATGGCGACAAGTTCAAAGTCACGACCGCTCGTTTTGCCAATGTCGCTTTCAGCAATGGTTCCTTACCGGACGGGTGGTTGCATCGTTTGCAGAAAAAGCAGCCGCTTGCCGCTCCTTACGATGTCAAACGCTACTTCGTCTCTCCCGAAGAAAGCGGCCAGATCTGCATGCTCGCCTGTATCTTGGGGAAGAGCGGCGAAACGTTCTTCCCGAAACTGGGGGAGGAGCAGATGTTGACCTTCAGTTCCATCTGCGATGATTTCGTGAAATCCGAAGGATATGTCAAGAAAGAGTTTGAGGATGATGATTCAGCCAAGTCTTTCGCGCAACAAATGACCTATGACAGTGCGGAATATCCGGTCGTTTACTTCAAGAGCGACACCACGGGGGAGAAGGCTTATGAAGAGTTTTATATCCCGGGCGAGAAGATAAATATGGACCGTTTCAATGCCTTGGGAGTCATCGAAGAAACCACGCGACGGCCGATGTGTGAAGTGGATGCCTTCTTTGGCAAATTGAAGGCTATGTTTGCCTCCGATTTCACGAAAGAGGATGTCGTGAAGGCCATCAAGGAGTTCATCCCGAACTTCGAGCACGAAGAAAAAGGGAAGAATCTGGATCAGAAAATGTAGTAATCGGATGGCGGCGAGGCTGTCCAATATTGAGTTGTGCCGCATCGTTTCGATTGTGTTGATAATGCTTAGCCATACCACATTTCAATCGATTGGGTGGGATTGTTCATCTCCCGGCATCCTTCTGTTGGCCGTATTGTCCATTGTTGGCGTAAATGTGTTTGTCCTCATTACCGGTTTCTTCTCCGCGGAGCCCAAGAAAGTTTCTCTGGCAAATCTACTGTTCATCTGTTTCTTTTGGATGGTGGTGAGAATCGCCATCAAGTATGCGTTTGGACAGTCCGTTACTTGGCAGAGTCTATTCTTTGTCACAAAGTCGAATTGGTTCATTCCCGCGTATCTTTGTCTGCTGTTTTTTACGCCTGTACTGAATGCATTCTGTAACACGGCAGATAAAAAGGTTTTGTTGGGGGTGGTGTTGGCATTATTCTTCTTTGAAGTTTGGTTTGATTTATTACCTCCACATCCGAGTGTATTATTGGGGAGCCAAAAAGGTTATTCTGTCCTTTCGTTCATCGCACTTTATCTTTAAGCCAGATATATCCGTGTATATGGTGTCCCAGATTGGTTACGAAATGGGTGTTTCTCAATTTATCTTATAATCTCGATTATACTGACAGTTGCTGCTCTTTTTTGTATCAAGATTGGCCACCCGATGACGAGGATCATTTATGCTTATTCTAATCCATTGGTAATTCTCTCGTCAGTTTCGTTCTTTTTAATGTTTGAGAGATTGCCCATAAAGGAGAATAAAGTGATTAATCATATTGCCAAATCCTCACTTGCTGTCCTTTTGGCACATTCGGCAATCTTTTTTCTATATACAAAGCAGTTCGCTTACTTATACAACGAATTCCCTTTAATGAGAATGGTTGCGTATTGGGGATTGGCAATCATGATTGTCTTTGTTGCAAGTATATCCGTAGACCAGTTTAGGCTAGTGCTATGGAAACCGATAGAGAACATGCTTCGTAAACAAGTGAAGCAAAACGAATTGTTTTAGCAATGGCATACAAGATACCACTTTTCAACTTGAATTTCGACGACCGCGAAGCGCAGGCCGCCTATGACACGATCAAGTCCGGATGGATTTCCACCGGTCCGAAGAATGCAGAACTCGAAGAGATGTTCGCAAGGATGCTGGGTGCCAAATATGCGGTCAGCGTTACCAACTGCACGGATGCCCTTCATCTGGGTTGTATTGTTTGTGGTTTCGGACCTGGGGATGAGGTTTTATGCCCTTCTTTGACTTTTGCTGCGTCGGCGAATTGCATCCGCTATACAGGTGCAACTCCGGTCTTTTGCGACATCGTGGGGCCGGAGCATATCAATATCGACCCGAAGGATATTGAGAGAAAGATTACTTCGAGGACAAAGGGAATCGTTGTCGTCCATATGGCGGGTTTCCCGGCTAAGATGGACGAAATCATGGCTATTGCCCGGAAACACAATCTCAAGGTTGTCGAGGATGCCTGTCATGGCCCGCTTTCCGAGTACAAGGGAAAGAAGCTCGGCACTATTGGCGATTGCTCAGCATTCAGCTTCTTCTCCAACAAGAATATCTCCACTGGCGAAGGCGGAATGTTCGTGACGAACAACGAAGAGTATGCCGCCAAGGCTCGTTTGCTTCGTTCCCACGGGATGAGCACGATGTCTTACCAGCGGGCTACGGGGCATGCGACGGAGTATGACATTACCGAGCTTGGTTACAACTACCGGATGGACGACATCCGGGCAGCAATTGCCATCGAGCAGTTGAAAAAACTTCCCGGGGATTTGGAGAAGCGCCTGGCTGTTCGGAAACAGTATGTGGACCGTCTCTCCAAGGTTGAAGAACTTGTCGTTCCTTTTGCCGACAATACGGAATTCGTGTCCAATTACATCTTCCCGGTGGTTCTGAAAGAGGGGACCAAAGAGCGTCGTAACAAGATTCGTGAGTTTATTCACGCCGCCGGCATCCAGACCAGCGTTCACTATCCGGCAATCCATAGATTCTCCATTTACCGTGACTATGGTGCGGTTCTGCCTCAGACGGAGTATGTGACCGATTGCGAGTTTACGCTGCCGATGTATGCCGCACTTACTTCTGAACAGATAGAATTCATCTGCGATACCGTTGAAAAAGCAGTCCGTGAAATCCGGTAAGTCCATATTGGTCTTTGGCTGCGGAGAACTCCAGCAGTCCATTATCGGAAGAGCCCATAAAATGGGACTCTTCGTGGTGGGTATCGATCCTTGTGCGGATGCTTATTGCAAGGATGATACGGATGCCTTTGAGGTGGTCGGAGGACAAGATTTTGAAGGGACTTGTGCAGTTGTAGAGAAGTATGGCATTGATGCCATAGTTACTGCAGCAACTGATAAGCCTCTCGTAATGATGGCCCGGATTGCGGAAAAATACGGTTTCCCGTTCTTCTCGGTTGATACGGCAAAATGGTCCACAGACAAATTCCTGATGAAGGAACGGTTTGAATTAGGAGGAATCCCACATGCCCGGGGACGGTTAATTTCTCGTGTGGAGGAGGCAGATGACTTGTCTTATCCGGTTATTGTCAAGCCGCGGGACAACTCTGGGAGCAGGGGAGTGAAACTATGCAGAAATCAAGACGAGTTAAGAGATTCTATTGGAGAGGCTTTGGAGAACTCTCATTTGAACTCCGTGCTTGTCGAGGAATACATAGAAGGCCCCGAATACAGCATCGAGGGTTTGCACTATGATGGGAAGTCGGAGGTGATTCAATTCACTGAAAAAAAGACGACTGAATTTCCGTATAATGTGGAGTTGGGGCATCTCCAACCTGCCGATATCGATGAGAATAATAGACAGAAGATCCGTGAGATAGTCGCTCAAATAGGCAACGTATTGGGATTTATCAATTGCCCGTCACATACCGAGCTAAAGATCAATAACCGAGGGGTCTATGTGATTGAGACGAGTCCCCGTTTGGGAGGAGATTATATTACATCAACTCTTACGCCACTCTCAACAGGTGTGAATCTTGAAGATGAATTGCTTTTAATCTCTTTGGGTGATTCGATTGCTCCCGCTCCACAGACGGTTCAGTGTTCTGGAGTTCGTTTCTTTGCTTTTGACGAGGGTAACGTGATAAAGCATGTTCCTGATGCTAATATTGTCAAGGTTTGGCCACATGTTGTTGATTTCTCTTTTAAGATGCTTGAAGGGCAGGTTGTAAAACGCATTACTTCCAGTTTGAATCGTTATGGCCATTTAACCCTGGTAGCGGATAATAGGCAATCAATAGAAGAGGCATTCAGAGAATACGAGAAATCCATAAAGGATAGTGTATTGCAGGATTAAGTGCGGATTGTATATGGATAAAAAGGTACTGGCGATAATTGGTGCAGGAGAAGGCGCTCTTCCTATTATCGAAAAAGCGAAGGAAATGGGCGTGAAGACTGTCGCTTACGGTAGAAGTGATTCGCTCGCTAAAGACCGGGTGGATATCTTTGTGGAGGAGAATAGTTTTGACATTGTTTTCATAGCAGAGTCTTGTCGAGAATTGAATGTTGATGGCATAATGCCTTCCAGTGAACTTTCAACTGAAGTAGCGGCGAGGGTCGCACACGAAGCGGGTCTGTTGGGAAATGATATTGAACAAGGTTTTGGCGGCAAGAACAAGTTCTTTATGCGGACGAAAGTCTCACAATTGCCCAATGTGAAGCAGCCAAGATTCCAACTTTATCAAGAGGGACAAGATGTTGTTTTCCCAATGGTGGTAAAGGCTGTCGATGCTTGTGGGAAGAGGGGCGTTAGTATTGCAAATGATGAGGCGGATTTAAAGCAAGCAGTACTGGAAGCTAAGGCTAATTCTTCAGACGGAACCGTTCTTATTGAAGAATACCTGAAAGATGGCCGGGAGTATTCGATAGAGTGCCTTTCTTTCGGGAAAGGCAATCATCAAGTAGTTCAATATACCGAAAAGGAATCTGCCGGTCCTCCTCATTTTGTAGAGATTGCCCATCATCAACCGGCAAACCTTTCAGATGAGGTAAAGCATCGAATTGACAAAGCGGCGTGGGATATCCTTGAAGTTCTCGGTTTAAATGTCGGGATGGCACATCTGGAGATAAAACTTATCGATGACGAGATATATTTCATTGAAGTCGGCGCTCGTGGTGGGGGTGATCACATCTCGGATATCCTGACACCATTGAGTACCGGTTTTGACTATTATAAGGCTGCAATCGAGAGTCATTTGGGCGTTTATCAGCCTGTTTCAATTACGAGTAGGGCTTTTACGGGAATCTACTTCCATAGTAAACAAAATGAAAGGTTAAAATCTCTTTTCGAAGAAGCAAAGACTGCTGAGTGGTGTGTCAAGAACACCGTTACTAAAGAGGATTTTGACGATGTTTCAGGGAATGTAAGCGCGTCTAATTCTGGTTATATTATTTATTGTTCAGACCATAGGATTACAGTCTAAAGTCGATAATATGCAAGATATTAGAGGAAAACGATTACTGCTTTTGGGCAGTAGCGTGTGGAAGGACTTAATAAAGTCATTTGCTGACTATTACGGGGTTAGACTCTACTTTGCTGGCCTCTATCCTGCTCCACTTGATGATATAGTGGAAGAGTACTATCGTATTGATACGACCAATCCCGAGCTGATGGTCCCTTTTGTCAAGGAGCATAAGTTCGATGGCGTTTATATGGGAGGTAGCGAGATGATAGTATCTCATGCTTGTTCATGGATAAATCAGTTAGGCCTACCTTGTTATTGTGAAAAAGAACAATGGGATGTTTTGCAGGATAAGAGCCGCTTCAAAGATCTATGTATTGAGTATGGACTTCCAGTTGTGCCAAAGTATGTAGTTGATCCAAATGATATTGCCAACTCGATACCTGAAGCAGCCTATCCTGTTATTACGAAACCCACTGATGGAAGTGGAAGTAATGGTTTTTCTGTTTGCTATAATGCTGACGAACTGGTAGAAGGTTATAAGATTGCAGCGGATTGTTCGCCAACAGGATCAGTTATATGCGAAAAATTCGTAAACAACAACGGGTTGGTTGTGTTCTTCACCTTTAGCAAAGGCGAAATGCATTTCGTTATGTCTGAGGACAAAACGCCTGTCAAATATGAAAAGCAAGGTTCCTATGTCGCTGGCCTTTTTACTTGCCCAAGTCAATTTGAAGGACGGTTTAAGGAATTGTTTAATGAAAAGCTAAGGTATTTATTCCGGTCAATCGGTATTAAAGAAGGAACAATCTGGATTGAGGTCTTCAAAGATGGGGACCAGTTCTTCTTCAATGAGGTTGGATATAGATATGGTGGATCGTTTTCTTTCTACTCGGTAGATTATCTTAGCGGAATCAATCAATTCTTTGCTGATTTATATTATGCGACTTCTGGCGATAGTCAGTTGTTTGGTTTTAAGTCACTTATACCGGAGAATATCACGAGAGGGCTCTCCTATTGTATTTATGCAGTCCATTGTAATGGCGGTACAATCGCTAAAGAGAAAGGATTGGATGAACTAATTGCCAGATATCCGGACAAGATTGTTTTTGTCCCTCACCAAAAGAATGTAGGGGACACAGTTCAAGAAACTGGATCATTTGGACAGGTGGTATGTTTATTCCATTTTGTGTATAAGAGCGATTCTGAACGAGACGAAATAATTAGAGATATTCAATCTGTTTATCAGGTTATAGATGGAGCTGGACACAATTTGGTAAACAACAAAATTAAAGTGTAAATGGTATTCCTTTTCAAATTGCTTCGAGCGATAAAGAGTATCTCTAAAATGCTCTATTACAAAATTCGCTCTTTGTTTTCGAGAAAGGTTTGTCGGTATATTGATTGGATTTTTATCAGAGATAATGTCATAATCTATGGTGGCAAAACGTTAAAAGTGTCTGTAGATGAATTGACTCACTCCCGTTTATTCGACGAAATGAATAATGAAAAAAAGAAGCAGACCGTAAAGGATATAACTACCTGCTTCTTGCGATATGGAACTACTCCAAGGGATTATTTCTTATTTGGATTTGATTCTATCAATACCTCTCCAGAATCCCGTTCTTCATTTGTCACTGATTGGGATAAAGATGATATTTTGATTAAGTACGATGGATGGAATAAATACTTGAAGTTAAGCGACAAGTATGATTTCTATAAAGTAGCTAGACAGTATTATGGCAGAGCATTGTACTTGTTTGATGTAAAAGCGGACAGAGAAAGTGTAATCCAATTTTTTTTTAGAACTAAGGAACTTTTTATTAAGCCTCAAAACGGATCATATGGACATGGAGCTTTTGTTGCGTCATGCTATAGTAATGAATCTGCGGAAAGGCTATATGAGCAGTTAAAAAAGAACGGTGGTGCGTGGATTGTGGAGGAGCGTATTGTTCAAGATGAAGGAATGGCGATGTGGAATCCATCCTCCGTCAATACAGTTCGTTATACGTCTATTCTTTCTGAAAATGGTTTTTACAGCTTGACTCCCGTTTTGCGGACCGGACGGAAAGGTAGTATAGTCGACAATGGTGGAAGCGGAGGGATTCTGGCAAATATTGATTTAGAGACCGGGATTATATACACCGATGGCATTGACGAGAGTGGCATTGTCTATTCTTGTCATCCTGATTCTGAAATACCTTTTAAGGGAACGGCGGTCCCTCATTGGAAGCAGTTGCTTGAAACTGTTAAAAGTGCTCATGAATCCATTGCTAGTGAACATAAATATATAGGATGGGATTTTGCTCTGTCAAAAAATGGCATCTGGATTGTGGTAGAAGGAAACTGGGGACAGTTTCTGAATCAATATGTCGATAAGCAAGGCCGAAAAGAAGAGTTTTTGAGATGCATAAAAACGTAATATTATGAGTAATATCGTAATTAAAGCCATAAGCCAGGAAGATGTGGCTACCATTTTCAAAGGTAACTCGGATGCTATCTTTGGTATCATTGAAGACTCATTTCAGAAGTATCTTGCTGGTGATATTATAATGCCCGATAAGATTTCCCAGATTTTCGATGAAGTTAGCCAGAATCGCATCAATTGCATGCCGGCCACTCTTATAGAAGAGAAGATATGCGGAATGAAATGGGTGTCTGTATTCCCGTCCAATGCTCCTAAAGGTGTTCAAAATGTAACAGGTATCATGCTCCTCTCGGAACTTGAGACAGGTTATCCTATTGCTGTAATTGATGGTACTCTCTCAACGAAGATGCGTACAGCAGCCGTTGGTTGCACCGCTGCTATATTTCTTGCTCCGTCTAAGGTTGAAACTCTTGGTATTATCGGGGCTGGCGAAGAAGCGCGTATGCATTTTACGCTTTTGAAGCACGTCTTCCCGACAATTAAGGAATGCCGCGTTTCTTCACTAAATACTGAAATTGAGCAGGGCTTTATTGATAAGTTCAAGGACATTGTTCCTGATGTTAGGTTCCTTTCTTGCAACAATGATTCACACAGATGTGCAAGTGGCGCAGACATTATTGTAACCGCAATAAGTTCCCAGAGTCCTGTCCTAAAGTCCGCTGATATCACTAAAGGCGGATTATATATCCATGTCGGAGGCTGGGAAGATGAATATGGTGTTGCTCAAATGGCTAACAAGATTGTTTGTGATGAGTGGGAAGTGGTAAAGCACCGTTCTCAAACGCTTTGCCGTATGTACAAAGAAGGGATACTGAAAGATGAGGACATTCACGCCAATCTATCTGAATTGATTGCTGGCACTAAGGTCGGACGCGAGAATGACGATGAGTTTATTTATTTCAATTCTGTCGGTTTGTCCTATATAGACATCAACTTCGCTCGATATATTTTTGAGGAGGCTAAGAAACGGAATTTGGGACGAGATATCGTGATGGCGGAGAATAATGTTGTTGATTATGCATCTCTAATATAAGCAGGTTAAACAACAAGATCGTGTTCACAAGAATCAAAGATCGAGTTATTTCTCCATCTGTTTCATTGTTGGATGCAATGAAACAGATGGACGAGGCGAAAGTTAAGACTCTTTTCGTACTTCGAGATACTCATTTTGTAGGAATCATCACTATTGGCGACATCCAAAGAGCAATTATAAATAACATCGCTTTAAAAGAGCCTGTAGAACGGATTCTCGATAAGAACAAGATTTATGGCTATTTGCATGAGGAAGAGAACAGCATAAAAGAAAAGATGCGTCGGATGCGAGCGGAGGTAATGCCTATCCTTGATGAGCAGGGAGAACTGGTGGACGTATGGTTCTGGGGAGACCTTTTCAAGAAGGCGGAACTAGCCGAACGGGAGAAAATCAACCTGCCCGTAGTCATTATGGCTGGAGGGAAAGGAACACGTCTGAAACCCATCACCAATGTTATTCCCAAGCCCCTTGTGCCCATTGGCGACAAGACCATCCTTGAGACCATCCTCGACCAGTTCGAGGAGATAGGTTGCACCAAATTCTTTATGTCGGTCAACTACAAGGCAGATATAATGAAGTATTACCTCAGCCATCTTGACCACAAATATGACATTGAGTTCTTTCAGGAAGACAAGCCGCTGGGAACTATCGGTAGCGTCTCACTACTGAAGGGAAAGATTACCACTCCGTTCTTCGTCTCCAACTGTGACAGCATCAATGAACAGGATTATCGAGATGTCTATGATTACCATGTGAACAATCATAACGACCTTACAATCGTTACGATGGTGAAGAGTTTTAAGATTCCCTACGGTGTAATTGAGACCGGTGAGGATGGTTTGATGGTGTCTTTGAGTGAGAAACCCGAACTGACATATCAGGTTAACACAGGAGTGTACATTCTTAACCCAAACTGTATTGACGAGATACCCGAAGGACAGTTCTTCCACATTACTCATTTAATGGAAAAGATCAAGGCCCGGGGCGGGAGAGTTGGATGCTTTCCTGTAAGTGAGTATTCGTGGAAGGATATGGGCGAATGGTCGGAGTATTTGAAAATGATAGGTGTTAATCGATATTGATTGAGAGATGTCCAAACAGGATTATAGCGTTTTGATTATTGGGATTAACAGTCATCCTAGTCATCTAATCAGGTTTATTCGAAACCTTAAGTTTGTCAACCCTTCGGTGAGGATTTCTTTACTGACAAACTGGGAACCGGCCAGATTTCCGGAAGAGATTCACGAAACCTTGGTCGAATTCATTAAGTGGCGGATATCGTCAAGATGTAATGGTATCCCTTTTATAAACCGAATGATAAACAGAGTCTCTTCATCCCTTCAAATTCAAAGATTGAGAAGGACGAGGAATTATGACATAATAAATATTCATTATCCTCAGTTTTTTCTGAGTTGTTTGATGAGTTCTCTCAAAAAGATGTCTTCATCAATTGTTGTTTCCCCATGGGGTAGTGATGTACTTCGGTTAGAAGGGAAGAGAAAAAGGAGAGAATTGGCAATAGTATTCCGGGAAGCGGATTTTGTTACCGTTGGGCAAACCGGAGATATCGGAAAGACCGTGCTCAATGAAATGAAAGTTGATAAGAGTCATTTGCATCCTCTTGCCTGGGGCTCAGAGACGATAGACTATATCAATGAGCATCTCCAAGAAGTTTCAACAAATGATGCAAAAAGGAAACTAGGACTTGGAAATCGTTATGTGATAACCTGTGGTTACAACGCGTTCGAGGAGCAAAGGCATGAGTTGATGATAAATGCGGTACATAGTATTCAGCCTCAGTTACCAAACGATTTAGTTTTGTTGTTTCCGGTAACGTATGGTTATTCGTATGGAACCAGAAAAAAGGAGTATGTGGAACGGTTGAAAGAGATATGTGGGAAGTTGAATTTGGATGCGGTTTTCTATGAAGACTATCTTTCTGTTTCGGAATTGTTTTTATTAAGGCAAGCAACAGATATGTTTATCCATATTCAAACGACAGATGGGGGAAATTCTAGTTTACAGGAGTATGTATTGTGCGGGAAGAAGGTTGTCCATGGATCATGGATGCACTATACTTATCTTGAGCAATTTAAGCCATTGTTTTATTTCCCCGTTGACGATCTCAGTCGTTTGGACGAAACCATTCTGCATGCTTTCAGTTCAGAAAGCATAGATACACCGGCCGAAGTCTTGGATTATATCCGGAACAGAGGATGGAAGGAAAAAATGAGATTATGGGATTCCTTTTTCAGTTCTATTTGTTAGTGCCCAGATATTTTATTTATGTTCATTAAGTCATACCTCAGACCTATCTATCATTCGTTGAAACTATCCTTGAAGTATCCCTTTTCAAAACGTATTAGGGTGGCTTTGGATTATTTGGCGTTAAGTCGAACCAAAGGGCTGACAAAAGAAGAGTATTATGACTTTGAATTTGAGAATCAAGATGCTTTATTTCGTACCTCTTTCCTGGGGTTAAATGAGCAGCGTTTTTACTTGACGTACTTGAATCCAGTCAGATATTATTCTTTGGCTCGGAACAAGTATCTCGCTCACAAGTTACTGGAGAATACAGGTGTCCGTAAAACGGAACTATTCTGCTATTATCAACCTGAAGCTCGTTTTATTTTCAGTGATGAGAGTGCGAGTAATTTTAGAGGTGTTCTTCGAATTCTCCGGCAAAAGACAGTTCATTCTTGTGTAATTAAAACTACCGAAAGTTCACACGGGGACAATGTGCTGGTGATTAGTAACATTTGTTATCAAGAACAAGATGCCATTTTGACTTGTTTCAATGGCGACGAGTTTTCGTTGTCTTCGATCCTCGGAAAGGACGCATTGATCTTCGAGAGCACAGTTTCACAAACAAAGCAGTTTGCGGCCTTTAATGAATCTTCTGTTAATACAGTCCGTTTCATGACCACTCTTTGGCCGGACGGAACGGCTAGAGTCATCGCCACATGGTTTAAAGTTGGCCGCGCAGGGAGATGTGTGGATAATGCTGGAAGCGGAGGGAATGTCGATGCCGCCGTCGATTTGGAAACAGGGGAAATCTATAATGCGGTCCAATTTGACGGATGGAGAAAAGCAAAAGCTATCGACCGACATCCGGACAGTGGCAGTTTGCTCAACGGAGTTGTAATAGAGCATTGGGATGCGATAAAGGCGGAGGTAATCAAATTCCAACAAGCTTTTCCCTATTGTAAGGCGGCAGGTTGGGATATCGCTATCACAGATAGTGGACCTGTTATCATCGAGGTCAATGACTTTTGGGATCGTACCGGGCAGTTATTTATTAAGAAGGGATGGAGAAAGGAGATTCGTGACTGCTTTCTTGCTTGGAAAAATACCGGGAAAGACTACTCTACTGGAGAATTGAGATTGCCCCTCACTGATAGAAGGCTTATTCGGTTATTCTCTCGGTTTTGACCTCGTTTTGTATGATTGGATCGATTGTGAAATTATTCAACAAGGGCATTATCCGTGTCCCTTTGTTTGGGATACTTGTTTTGTCATTGCTATCAGCTTGTCTTGATAAGACACAAGAGTCCATAGAGGAAGGCCTTCATCTTGATGTTGTATTAAAATTGAATGCGAATGTTGAAGGCCTCAGAAATTTGGCAAATGCCTGTATGACTGAGGATAGTATCGCAGTTTTCAGCATTGAGCACAATGCGGATTCGAGTGTCTGTTATCTGTTAGGAGTGAAAGCAGGTGATGACATTGAGTTGTATAGTGAGATTATATCGGATTTGATAAGTGTTCCAGAGCTCTCAATGGTAAAAGAGGATACCGTTTTTTTCTGGACCATCGATGGCATTCCTTTACTCGATTCTGATGGGAATAAGGTTGCCGTGGCAGATTTGTCGAAACCGTTGTTTTTCTTTCTACAGGACGAGTCGATATATTGTAAAGTCAAAGATTCAATAGTGGGTGAGTATCCTTTTACGAAAGCCGGTTATTTGGCCAAGGATGTCTCTTTCGAATACGATATGGACAAACAAGGGTTTGTACTTACGTTATCTTCTGGATATAGGGCAATTATTCCGACGATAAAGGATTATTCTATTCCTCTCCAGGAAGAGCAGAATCGATCGTTTTACAAGGATGTCTTTTTAGACGCTGGGGTGGCATTGACTTCTCGTCGTTCTTTGGCTGCGTCCGAGTATCTTGGGCTTTCATTAGAAGGTATTTGTTTTAGTAGTTGGAACCCAGATTCGAAAGATGCGACTTTACAGAAAGCAATTGTTTCTGGTGATATGAATGACTCTAACGGTCGATTGCTTTTCCCAGATGGTCAGCCGCGTTATAAGTTGCTTTTTGTGAATGGTGGCCTCTCCTATGACCACGGGCAATCGTTGGGCGAAAAGGGGTTGGAAACGATGCGCTTTTTCGTAAAGAATGGCGGATGTTATGTTGGGACGTGCGCAGGTGCTTTTTTTGCAGCAAATGGCTATAATGGGAAGAAGGATTACCCTTATTACCTGTCAATATGGCCGGGAATGATGAGGTATACATATATAAAAGATACTCAAACTGGGATGTTTGTCGAGCCCAACAGCCCCCTTCTTAAATACTATGATTTCGGAGGAGATAATTATGTGGACAGCATTCGACATAATGAAGGAGGTTATCCAGTGGATTTCCCTTTATTCACGGAGATCTTGGCTCGATATGACTATCCCCAGCAAGGCGCTGTCCATCGAAAACCCAGCATTTGGGCATATAAACGGTCTTTGCAGTCAGGGCGCATTGTCATGGAAGGCTCTCATCCTGAGGAGGCGCTTGATGGGGAGCGGAGAGACCTAACGGCTGCCATGATGCTATACGCTATGGATGGAGTGGGGACTGTTTCTTTGAAGGGGTGTTTGATAAACGGCAGGGTTCGGAATATGGATAAGAAAACAGAAGAAAATGACCCTGACTTTACCCGAATCGGTGATCTTCAGACCCATCATTTTGCAACCTATATCCCCTCCGGAGCAAGAAATATCCGAGTTGAGATTAGTAGCGAAAGTGATTGTGGTTTTGCCTTGATGATGAATCAGGGATCCTATGCTTTTTCAGATACGGCAGAGTATAGTTCTTCCGGTTCGGGGGCGACACAACAGTTGCGCTTTCCATCTCTTAAAGAAGGATTTTGGTTCATCGGTGTGAAGTGCCTGACGACGGTAACTGCTGTAGAAACAGACTATGGTCAGTCTTATAGTGGTCATACGGAGGTTTTGAATGGCGTTCCATATAAAGTGTCGATCTGTTGGGATTGAAAACATACATTTGTTATCAGTGATAGTTACATCTTGTCAGTATTGTATATTCGTGTTATATCCATTACGTCGCATATGAAAGAGTTCCTTCAGTCCAATCCTGTGATTTCTTTTTTCTATCGAATATTCACTTTTAATGGACGCAAAAAGAAAAAGATTGTAGGAGAATGTCGGCAGTTGTTTCAAGACCGGAATGACAATGAGCGGGAGCGAATTGTGAAAGACATGATGTATTGGTATCTAAGAAGAGGCATTTCGCCCAAACAGTATTGGGAACAGCGTTTTGATTGCCTTTCAAAGGATGCTAAGTTGAGCATGTTACCACAAAGAGATCTCGCTCTTTTTGATAAACAGTATAATCCTAAGAAGGATATCCATATTATCGGGAATAAGTACGAATGCTATGTAAGGTTCAAAGAATACTACGGTCGAGAGTGCATCCTGGTTAATGATAAAACTTCCAAAGACGCTTTTGAGTCTTTTGCAAAAAAGGCCCAAAGATTTATCATCAAGCCTTTGTTTAATGATAGCGGGAAGGGGGTAAGGCTCTATAATTATGGAGAAGAACTCCCAAGTCATGCATTTATAGCAGAGGAGTTGATTCGCCAAAGCGAGGAATTGGCTCGTTTTCATCCTCAATCTGTCAATACGCTCCGTCTTAATACTATTCGGTGCAAAGATTCCATTGAAGTAGTGTGGGCGATATTACGGTACGGAAGAAATAACAATATAGTAGATAACGCGCATTTTGGCGGGTTGTTTTCGGTTATTGATGATAATGGCGTCGCTATTGCCGCAGGCGATGTTTGGCGGCATACATATATGACTCATCCCGATACTGGAGTCGCCCTCTCAGGATTCAAAGTTCCAGATTGGGAGAATGCATGTGAAATGGTCCGAAGTCTTGCAACCCAAGTCGGTGATTTGCGTTTTATTGGCTGGGACCTTGCATATACGGATAAAGGATGGATTCTAGTAGAAGCTAACACTTCTCCGGGGATTCTTTCTCCAATGGTTACTGGGCAAGGTATCCGCGAGGAGTTTAGGCGTATCAAACGAAGGATGTAATTAATAAGCGTAGTATATTATGATCTACGGCACCTTGGCCAATGGCATAAGAATGCCATTAGTGGGACTGGGAACATATATGATTCCTATTGAAAGGATTCCAACAGTACTGGAGAGCGCTTTGAGCTTTGGATATCGCAAAGTTGATACCGCAAGGTATTATGGTAATGAAGATGCCATAGGACGTTATTTGGCGCATTCCGGAATCCCACGCAAAGAACTATTCATTTCGACAAAAATGGACGTAGAGTTCTTATACTATACGTTGAACATTATGGGGCGTTGTAAAAAGTTGCCGGTTAGGAGGGAAAGTCTCCGGAAAGCTTTTTTTCGGCAACTTGAACGGCTCCATACTGATTATGTGGATATGTATATGCTGCATGCTGCGATTCCTAAGTATTATAAATATTGGGGGAATGAGGTAGGAAGTCTTTACCAGGAAGGTTACATCAAGAGCATTGGTGTGTGTTCTTTTTCAAAACGTGATTTTGAGTTGTTTGAAGCAGAATTGGGATTTGTGCCCATGATGAATCAAATAGAAATCAGTCCATACAATACGAACAAAGAGATTATCTCATTCTGCAAAGAGAAAAAGGTTCAGGTGGAAGCATATGCAACATTTGGCACGACCAAGAAGAATCCGGAAGCAGCAATCGACTTACTTGAAAATGAGATTATCTTGGATTTATCTAGAAAGTACAATAAAAGTGCATCACAAGTGATTCTTAGATGGGTTTTGGACCAAGGAATTTCTATAATACCCAAAGCCAATAGTAAAGACCATCTTCGTGAAAACATAGATGTACTAGATTTTGGATTGTCCGATGAAGATTTGCAAAGAATAGATACTTTGGATAAGGGCATTTTTCATAGATATTTTAGACGGTAATCACTAGTGTTTGACCAGGGTCACATTTCAAGAAACGGACTATGGGCAGGCGTATGGCGAATAGTTTAAAGTTTTGAACAGTGTCCCCAAAAGATTTCTACTAGTTAGGAATAAGTGTTATCTTTGCAAGTTATGAAAACCGTAGGCCTCCCCATCTCTCACAAGGAAAACGAACGCAGAAGGGCGCTCGTCCCGCAGGACATCAGTCAGATCAAGCATCCGGAAATGATTTTCCTCGAATGCGGTTATGGCGACGTACTCGGTTTTTCGGATGAAGAATACTTGAAAGCCGGTGTTCAGGTATGCAGCCGCGAGGAGGCTCTTTCCAAGGACATCATCTGTGATCCCAAAGCGGGAGATGCCGAGTATTTGGACAAATTGAACGGTCAGATTGTATTCGGTTGGATGCACGCCGTGCAGAATCGCGATATCACGGATGCCATTATCAAAAGTCGGCTTACAGTCTATGCTTGGGAAGACATGTTCGAGGACGGCCGGCATTCGTTCTGGAAGAACAATGAGATTGCCGGAGAAGCGGCCGTTTATCATGCGTATATGTGCCATGGCGTGTTCCCGTATGGGTCCAAGGCGGCAGTCCTGGGGCGGGGAAATACCGCGCGCGGAGCGGTGAGGGCGTTGAACTATATGGGCGCTGAAACAACGGTCTATGATCGGAAAACTGAGCATCTGTTCCGGGCGGAACTGCCGAAATATGACGTGATTGTCAATTCCATCCTATGGGACACTACCCGTAAGGACCATATTATCTATCGGGAGGATCTGAAACGGATGAAGCCGGGCAGCCTTCTCATTGACATCAGTTGTGACCGTTGCGGGGGCATTGAGACCAGTATCCCGACAACCATCGACAATCCGACCTATGTGGTGGATGGAATCGTCCACTATGTGGTGGACCATACGCCCGCCCTGTTCTGGAAGACGACTTCCGACAGTCTCAGTAAAGTGTTCGTCCGGTTTATAGATGAATTGATTGAAGGTCGTCCGGGGGCGGTCCTTCAGAAAGCGAACTGTTTCTGCCAGGGTGAGATCCTGGACCGGAGAATCATTGATTTCCAGCACAGATAGTTATGGCCAACAATCACAGGACGGTGGGTAATGTCATCAAGGGCGTCTGGATCCGGTTCTGGTCGGTCATCGCACCCTTTACTTTCCCGGCACATGTGACGACGGCGATCCATCGGCTTCGGGGGGTCCATGTCGGGAAAGGCTCCAGGATTGCCCGGAGCGTGCTCATTGACGATTCCCGCCCGGATCTCGTTACCATCGGGAAAAATGTCTGGGTGACTGCCGGCTGCCAGTTGCTCTGCCACCAGCGGGATTTGTCGGAGTATAAGGTGGGTGTGCCGGTGATGGACCTTCCGCTGAAGTATGCGCCCATCGTCATTGAGGACGGGGCCCATATCGGCATCGGCAGCATTATCATGCCGGGCGTCACCATCGGCAAAGGGGCGGTCATCGGGGCGGGTTCCGTCGTGACGAAGGACATTCCTGCGTATTGTGTCGCGGTCGGCGTTCCCGCCAAGGTAATCAGAAAGTTCGAAGAATAAGGGATGAAAATCTGGATTGACATTACCAATACCCCGCACGTCAATGTCTTGATGCCCATCATCCGGCATCTGGAGAAGGACCATGAATTGATTTTTACGGCACGGGATTTTTCGGAAACGCTTCCCCTATTAAAGAAGAATGGGATTACTCCCATCGTATATGGGAATTACAAGGGGAAGAGCCGCTTCAAGAAAGTAATGGGTCTGCTGGGCAGAATGTGGACCATGCTGTTCAAGTTGCCGAAGTTCGACCTGGCGCTTTCATTGGGAGGAAATTATACGTCTGCCATCGCTTTCCTGCGAGGAAAAAAGTCCATTGTTTTCAGTGACAACGACATCTCCTTCAAGTTCTTCTCCTTCGCGATGGGAAGTTACTTCATCTTCCCGTACTATTTCAAGTATCAGAAGGTTCAGAAGAAATACCGTATCAAGGATTCTCGGATCAAGACGTTCAACGGTTTCAAGGAGGATATCTATATCGCCGAGTTCGAACCGGATCCCGCATTTCCGGATCAGCTCCCTTTCCGGGATTTCATCACCATCCGGCCGGAGAACCTGAAAGCATCCTATGTACCCAAGGACTGCACGACCATCGTGCCGCAGTTGTTCGAAGTCTTCAAGGACAGGAACATCCTTTTCCTGCCCCGGTATGAGGAAGAAAAGAAGTATGCCGAGGGGTATGCCAATGTCTGGTATCCGGATGGGCCGCTGTCTGGTCTGGATGTATGTTATTATACCCGGGCCATCCTGACTGGTGCGGGAACATTCGCCCGAGAAGCGGCACTTCTGGGGGTGCCCGCCGTCAGTTTCTTTCCGAACCCAGTCTTCCTGTCGGTGGATGAGGCGATGCAGGAATTGGGTATCGAATTCAAGTCTCGGAATCCGCAGGCCATCCGGCAATATGTCGATAAGGCCGTCAGAAAGGAGGCCTCCACGGAGAGGAGCAAGAAGGTACAGCAGGAAGTGTTCAGTATAATTGACAAGATTGTAACCGATCTATCTATATAGATGTTGAAGAGTATTTATGAACGGTTAATTCGTTCTCGCTGGGAACTCGGTTTTGTAAGGGGTGGTCTTGACGGAGTATTTTCAGATGGACCACTTGTGGTTGATTGGGTGATAAACCCATATCGTGACAGATGGTTTGCCGATCCTTTCATTCTAGATATCACAGAACAATATATCTATGTCCTTGCCGAAGAGTATCGTTTCAAAACAAAGAAGGGAAGGATTGCAAAGTTGTTCATTAATCGACAGACTCTTAGAATTGAACGTTTTATCATTCTTTTGGATTTGCCCGTCCATCTTTCGTTCCCGAATATTTTGCGTGAGGATGATAGGATTTATGTCTATCCTGAAAGTTGTAAAAACAAGAATCTATGCTTATATGAATATGATCGTATTAATGAAAAACTTGTATTCAACAGAGTAATAGCTGATGATGCAATATGGGACTCCTCTATAACGGATTTTTTTGGAGAGAGGTGTCTTTTTACTGCAAGAAAGGACGACTATCACCTTGATGTGTATTCGTGGAATCCGATAGAAACTCGATTTGTGTATTCGTATTCAATAGAGTCATTGCGAAAGGATTCAAGGATGGCTGGCCAATTGTTCTGTTATAAGGGGATGATTTATTGTCCGACTCAGGATTGTACTACGAATTATGGTGGCGCAGTCGTGATTAAACGCGTTGATCAAAATAAGGAGGGCATTCATCTTCTTCCTGTTTTGAGAATCGAGTCTCCCCATAAAACCAGGAAAATGGCTCTTCATACTCTAAACGAATTCAAGGGGGTTGTTGTCATAGATGTTGGCGGGTATGATTTCCCTCATTTGGGCCCGGTTTTACATCGTCTTGTTCAAAAACATAAAAGGCGGAAGGATGAAAAAAAACACTGAAGTTCATTCTCACAAACATATTGTCCTAGGCGGAGATAACCTGAACTCTCTCTCTATTATTCGTAGTCTTGGAGAAGTGGGTATTCACCCTATTGCCATCATTGTTCAAGAGGGGCATATCCCTGTTGTCAAGAGTTGTCGGTTTGTCGGTGAGTATTATCCCACGAAATCAATAGGGGATTGTATCAGGGCTTTGCTCAAATATGCGGATTCTGACAAAAAACCCTTTGTTTATACAAGTGATGACAATCACGAAAGAGAATTGGATCTTCATTACGAGTTGTTGAAAGATAAATTTTATTTTTTTAATGCAGGGCAGCAAGGTCGTATCACGCATCTGATGAATAAAGGGGTCCTTTGTGAGTTAGCGAGAAATAATGGTTTTCGAACGCCGAAGGGTGAAGTGGTGAATAGGGGAGTACTCCCTGTATCCTTGAAGTATCCTGTTTTCACTAAAACAATTACACCCTATTCCGCTGGTTGGAAAAGAGATGTTGGAATTTTTCATTCTTCTGAGGAGCTAGCAAAAGCATATCCTGATATGGTCAGTCAACAATTTCTTCTTCAGGAGTATATCAATAAAAAAAACGAACTTGAGATTCACGGTTTTTCTATTGGCGGAGGAAGAAAGGTTTATTTGTCTTTTTGTTCATTGTATTATCGATTAAATAAGTCCTCTTTCGGTTATTATAAGTATTTTTTCCATCTACAAGATAAACTGTTGCGTGATCAAATATCAAAAATGATTTTAGATGCGCACTATTCAGGTGTCTTCGAGGTTGAGTTTTTGATAGATGAAAAGGACTGTCTAGTTTTCTTGGAAATCAATTTTCGGTTCGCATTGTCAAATTATGCTTGTACCTATGGTGGCTTTAATTTGCCTTTTGAATGGGCAAAAGCTACTTTGAGTGGAAACATTCCGAATGATGACAATCCTTCGACAGAACGTTTTTCTTTCATGAATGAAGTGTCGGATTTTAAGAGTTCAGTCAGAACAAAAAAGGTCACATTTCGGACTTGGCTTAATGAACTGTGGAAAACTGATTGTTTAATGTTGTTTCACAAGAATGACCTCAACCCTTTTTTTGCGTTTCTCTTTGGTGAATTCAAGCGTTATCATAAAAAGAAAGGGTTTAACTTTTAGGGTATGGATTTTACTTTAAATAAATACATCCTTTTGCTCGAAGGTATGAAGAGCTATGAGTTTCGCACTTTGACTCTTCGACATGATGTGGATCTTGAGCCCGATAAGAGCTTTCAGATGGCTCAGATTGAGGCTTCTAGAAAAATGTATGGGATATATTATTTTCGGGCAGTCCCTGAGAGCTGGGATGCTGCAATTATTAAGGGAATAGCGGCTTTAGGCCATGAGGTTGGCTATCACTACGAGTCACTGACGACATGTAACGGAGACATCGACAAGGCGTATAAGGACTTCTGCAAGAACCTGGAGGCTCTGCGCAAACTGGTTCCTGTTCGGAGCATCTGCATGCATGGTAGCCCCAGATCCCCCTACGATAGTAAGGACATCTGGAAGAAGTATGACTATCATGCCCTTGGTATCGAGAACGAACCTTACCTGGATACGGATTTCTCAAAGACATTCTATCTCACTGATACTGGACGTAGATGGGACGGCTACAAGGTGAGTGTGCGTGACAAGATACCCCAGTATCAGGACGAGTGGACGGCGAAAGGATTGACCTTTCATACTACCGACGATGTTATTGATGGACTCCGTACCGGACGGATCCCAAAGAATCTCATGATTACGGTTCATCCTCAGCGCTGGAATCCTTTCGGCTTTGCCTGGTGCAAGGAGATGTTGCTGCAGAATGCAAAGAATATAGTAAAGAGAGTAATTGTCAATAATAAATGATCAACGTTATCGGCCTCGGCTATATCGGCCTCCCTACGGCCCTCATGCTGGCTTCCCATGGGGTGGAAGTCATTGGTACGGATTACAATAAAGAACTGGTGGCGACCCTGAATGCCGGCAGGACGACCTTCAAGGAAGACGGTCTGGATGAACTGTTTGCTGCTGCCGTCAAGGGCGGGATCAAGTTCACGACCGAGTACCAGAAGACGGATATGTACATCGTTTCCGTCCCCACACCTTACGACAAGTTCTCCAAGAAAGTGGACCCTTGCTATGTGGTGGCTGCGGTGAAACAGGTGCTGGCGGTCTGTCCGGACGGAGCGACGATCGTTATCGAAAGTACGGTTAGTCCTGGGACGATTGATAAGTATGTCAGGCCGGTGATAGATTCTTCGGTCGCTTCGTTCCCTCAGAATGACAAGAAGCATGTACATCTGGTCCATGCCCCCGAGCGCATCATTCCTGGCAACATGGTCTATGAACTCCTGCACAACAACCGCACGATCGGTGCTGATGACAAGGCGGTGGGGGAGAAGGTGAAGGCGTGCTATACCAGCTTCTGCCAAGGTGAAATCGTGGTCACTGATATCCGGACGGCCGAGATGACCAAGGTGGTGGAGAACACTTTCCGGGCGGTGAACATCGCTTTTGCCAATGAGCTTGCCCGCATCTGCCGGCACGACAACATGGACGTGTACGAGATCATCCGCATCTGTAACATGCACCCGCGGGTGAATATCCTGCAGCCCGGTCCCGGCGTTGGCGGCCACTGCATCAGCGTGGACCCATGGTTCCTGGTGGGGGACTACCCGTCCCTGGCGAAGGTCATCGACGAATCCATGAAGACCAACGACGGCCAGCCCGCCTTCGTCCTCAACCGCATCCATGAGATCATGAAGGAGAATGGCATCACGGACACCCGCCGCGTGGGGCTCTACGGCCTGACCTATAAAGAGAATGTCGATGACGTTCGTGAGAGTCCGACGCTGCAACTGCTTGAGTGCCAGGAGAAGCATCTGGCCGAACCTTTGAAGGTCTATGATCCTTTGATAGAGAAGGACATCGTTAAGAACCAGTATCACGACCTCGATGCCTTCCTCTCCGACGTGGATATGGTCGTCGTAATGGTGAAGCACGACCAAATCAAGGGTTGCTGGGACAAGTTGAAAGGCAAGGTTATTCTGGATTGCCACAACATATGTCCTTTACCGGGCGTTTATCATATTTAACCTGTCATTCTGAGCGAAGCGAAGAATCTATGAAGAAAATTATGCTCGTTTTCGGAACCCGGCCCGAGGCGATCAAGATGTGCCCCCTGGTCAAGGAATTCCAGAAGTATCCGCAGGATTTTGAGACGGTCGTGTGCGTGACAGGACAGCATCGGGAGATGCTGGACCAGGTACTGGAAATCTTTGGTGTAAAGCCGGATTACGACCTGAATATCATGAAGCAGGGACAGGACCTGTATGACGTAACTGCGCGGGTATTGACCGGAATGAGGACTGTCCTGGATGCCGTGAAACCGGATGTGGTGCTGGTCCATGGGGACACGACTACTTCGATGGCAGCGGCGATGGCGGCATTCTATCGGCAGATTCCGGTGGGGCATGTCGAAGCGGGCCTTCGGACGCATAACCTGTACAGTCCCTGGCCGGAGGAGATGAACCGGCAGGTGACGGGACGGATTGCGGAATATGACTTCGCGCCGACTCCGCTCAGCCGGCAGAATCTATTGGATGAGGGTGTCCCGGAGGAAAGGATTACGGTGACGGGGAATACGGTGATCGATGCACTGCATTGGGTGGTGGAAAATGTGCTTGCCAAGGGCTATGTCCCGAAAGATCTTTCAGTCGCTGCGCTCCTTCAGGATGACAGGCGCAAGGTGCTCATTACCGGTCACCGGCGCGAGAATTTCGGCGAAGGGTTCATCAGCATGTGTACGGCGATTCGGGATTTGGCCCGGAAGTATCCGGAGGTGGATTTCGTGTATCCGATGCATTTGAATCCGAATGTACGGAAAGCGGTCAAGGAGGTTTTCGGAGAGATGGCCGATCAGGTCGGCCATGACGGAGATGGGAGCAACCATGACAGGAACGTCATTCCCGGCTCGACCGGGAATCTGCATTTCATCGAGCCATTGGATTATCTGGATTTCGTGTATCTGATGTCTCGGAGTCACATTGTTTTGACCGATTCCGGCGGTATTCAGGAAGAGGCGCCGGGACTGGGAAAGCCGGTGCTGGTGATGCGGGATACGACGGAACGACCGGAGGCATTGGAGGCCGGAACGGTGAAACTGGTGGGAACGGATTATGACCGGATTGTTACGGAGGTGTCCCGGCTTTTGGATGAACCGGATGCTTATGATGCCATGAGTCATGCAGTAAACCCTTATGGGGATGGAAAGGCGTGCCCTAGAATAGTAGAAAAGTTGAAATAATTTGTGTATATTTGCAAGATTGTAAAAACATGATAGTTATGAAGACCCAATTCCGCACGATTATCATCCTTGCTCTGGCGGCCCTTTCCGCCGTTTCCTGCGTGACCAACAGGAAAATCGCCTATCTCCAGGACATGAAGCATGGGACCCAGATCGAACTGGAAGACAAATTCGAGGCCGTCATCAGTCCCTATGATGAATTGGATGTCATTATCACCAGTTTTGATTCGGAACTGGCCAGGCCTTTTAATCTGAGGAATACAACGAATACTAATTACAGTACAAATACAGGTATAGCCTACCTTGTAGATCAGTATGGAAACATCGAGCTTCCCGTCCTTGGAACCATTCATGCCGAGGGACTCACGCGCTTGAAACTCCAGGAAAAGGTTAAGCAGATGCTTATAGACGGAGGCTATATCAATGATCCGTATGTTCTCGTGCGTTTCCGTAATTTCAAAGTCTTTTTTCTGGGGGCTAATGGCGGTAAATCCATCACTGTCCCCAATGAACGTTGCACTTTCCTGGAGGCGCTTGCCCTTTCCGGCGATATGAACATTTATACGAATCGGGATAAAATTATGGTCATGCGGGAGGTGGATGGCAAGATGGTCTCACGATATCTGGATCCTCGGTCCTCCAAGGTTTTCGACGATCCGTTCTTTATGCTGCAGCAGAACGATTTTATCATTACGCAGAATACGGCCTACCGAAACCTTCAGCAGTCTTATTCACAGTTCGGTACGGTCCTTTCCGGCTTATCCACTATCGCTGGACTGGCTTCCACTTTCTTTGCCATTATGGCGTATAGGAACACGGTTAATAATTCTTCTAAGTAATCTCTCGGCATTATGGCCACGAACAATCAAGATAACGATCTCTCCTTCCTTGAGAAAAAGGATGCCAACACCCTTTCGGGGAAAGACATCTTCTTTACGATAGTCCGGAATTTGCACTGGCTGATCCTTTGTGCCCTTGCAGGAGCGGCCATCGCTTATTACAGGAGTGACCGGCAGGACCGTATCTATGAGAGCCATGCGAAGATCCGCCTGAATTCCGTCACTCGGAATCGGCTGGAGAACGGTGCTTCCATGTTGGAGAACATCACCAACCGGCGGGTTGCCATTACGATGAACGCGATCAATGACGAGATTACAGTCCTTCGTTCGGAAACCCCTATGCTGGAAGTCGCTAAGAGGCTGAATCTCGGAATGTCCTACTCTTACCAGACCAAGTTGGTTAAGCGGATTCGCGACTTGTACAAGGAGTCTCCGATAGATGTCAAGATGCTGGATATCAATGAGAATGACGAGGCAATGGCGGTCATAACGATTGACAAAGACTCTACTTTCGTTCTTCAGATTGGTGAATTCGAGCCGGTCAAAGGTCATCTGGGAGACACCGTTTCCACGAGTCTGGGTCGTATCTCAGTGATGCCAACCTGGGCCCTGCGGGAACTCTTTTATGGCAATCCCATTACCGTTCGTCACCAGAGCATTCGAAATGTCGCAGAGAAGTATCGCAGCAAGGTGAACGTAAGTCGTAACAGTACGTCAGACGGTATCATCAACTTCTCTCTCCATGATACATCTCCCCAGCGTGCGGCCGATGTCCTGAATGAGGTTATCACCGTGTATAACGAAAATACCATTGAGGAGAAGAAGGAAATCATCCGCCAGACTTCGGAGTACATCAATGGCCGTATCGCTCAATTGAATTCTGAACTGGGTGCCCAGGAGTCGCAGATTGCGAGTTTCAAGCGGGAAAACCAGATTCTGAACCTCAATGATTATGGCAAATCCTATCTGAACCAGAGCATCGAGACGCAGGAACAGATGGAGAAACTGAATGCGCAGATTTCCCATGCCCAGTACTTGCTGAACCTTACGGCTTCCAATACAGACAATAAGTTGTTCCCGGTAACCGTTGACATCAATGATGACCATATCCAGAGTACCATTCGACACTTCAATGAGTTAGTCTTGAAACTGGACAAATACAAGGAGTCCGGTACCACGAACAACCCAGTCGTTAGGGATCTCCTGCTGGAACTGAACACGCTCAAGAGCAACCTGACCCAGCTGCTGACGGCTTACATCGGCTCCGTCCAGCAGCGGATTGGCGGCGTGCAGGCCCTCAGCCAGGTGGCGGCCGACAAGGTCCGTCAGGTTCCGGGTGGCCAGCTCTATATCGACAATCTTTCCCGCGTCCAGGGTATCAAGGAGCAGCTTTACCTGACACTCTTGAGCCGTCGCGAGGAAATGCTCATCAGCCAGCCTTCCCTGACCGGCAATGCGAAGATCATTGACAAGGCGCGGGTGAATACCAGCCCGATTTCGCCGAATACCAAGAAGAACGTCCTCCTGGGCCTTCTCATCGGCCTCCTCATCCCCGTCGCCGTCTTCTTCATGCGCCGCCTCTTGGACACTAAGGTCCGTTTCCGCAAGGACGTGGAGGGCTATACGAATATCCCGATCTTGGGCGAGATTCCTTCCCGTGACAAGAAGGATAAGCGGGATATTGTCGTGACGGACAAGGGACGCGATACGATGACGGAGGCGTTCCGTATCCTCCGAAGCAATCTTGAGTTTACGAAGATCCCCGATCAGAAGGCGACATCCTACCTGTTCCTGTCCTTGATGGAAGGTTCCGGTAAGACGTTCCTGACTACGAACCTGGCGGCCAGTCTGGCCCAGGTGGAGAAGAAAGTCGTTCTGTTGGACCTGGACCTCCGTAAGGGTACTCTCACGCACAATATTGCTTCCCGGAAGAAGCCGGGTATTTCCAACTACCTCTCCGGCAAGACGAACGATATCGACGAGATCATTACGCACGATGTCTTCGCTCCGGGTGTGGATACGCTCCTTTCCGGACCGCTTCCCCCGAATCCGGCCGAACTGCTGGCCAGCAAGCGGATGGATGAGATCATGGATCAGCTCCGGGAGCGATATGATGTCATTCTTATCGATGCTGTCCCTGCCGGTATCGTGGCCGATGCGACCATCCTCCGTCGTTTCGCAGACGTGAGTGTCTTCATCCTTCGTTCCGGCCTCGTGGACAAGCGCATGCTGCCTGACCTGCAGGAACTCAAGGACAAGGATGCCTTCCCGAACATGATGATCATCCTGAATGACATCCAGTTCAAGAAGCATCGCGGCTATGGCGGTTATGGTTACGGCTATGGTTCCGGTTACGGCTACGGGTATGGTTACGGGTATGGCTATGGTTACGGCTACGGTTATGGCTATGGCTATGGTAACGACGAAGATGGCAAGAAGAAAAAGCACCATCACCACAGGAAATCCAAGGACGAGGAATCTGAAGGAAAAGACGAAGCATAGCAACTGATGGCTAATTTTGCACTGATCGGGGCGGCGGGTTACATCGCCCCCCGTCATATTAAGGCGATCAAGGATACCGGCAACAACCTGCTGGCGGCTTATGACAAGTTCGACAGTGTCGGACGGTTGGACAGTTTCTTCCCGGATTGCTCCTTTTTCACGGAACATGAACTTTTCGACCGCTACTGCTCCAAGCAGAAGCAGACGGATCAGCCCCTGGACTGGATGAGCATCTGTACGCCCAATTACACGCACGATGCTTTCATCCGATATGGTCTTCGTCTGGGCTGCGACGTCATCTGCGAAAAGCCGGTGGTGCTGAATCCGTACAATATCGACGCGCTCCAGAAAGTGGAGGAAGAGACGGGTCATAAGGCCTACAATATCCTTCAACTTCGCTTGCATGAGGCCATCGTCGCCCTCAAGAAGAAAGTGGATGAGGGTCCTGCCGACAAGGTTTATGACGTGGACCTGACCTACATTACCTCCCGGGGCAAGTGGTACTATACGTCTTGGAAGGGGGATGTCCATAAGAGCGGCGGCATTGCCACCAATATCGGCGTGCATTTCTACGATATGCTGCAGTGGATTTTCGGGCCGGTACAGGAGAATATCGTCCATGTGATGAGTTTCGACCGAGTGGCTGGTTATTTGGGCCTCAAGAAGGCCCGGGTCCGTTATTTCTTGAGTATCAACGCGGATTGCCTTCCTCCGAATGCGGTGGAGGGTGAGAAGCGCACCTATCGGACTTTGTCCATCGACGGCAGCGAATTCGAATTCTCACAAGGATTTACGGAACTCCATACCGAGAGTTATCGCCAGATTCTCGCGGGCAATGGTTTCCGCATCAGCGAAGCGCGTCCCTGCATCGAAATTGTAAGCCAGATCCGTAACGCTACGCCTGTGGGCCTGGTTGGAGATTATCATCCGCTAGCAAAACTTCCTCTGTCCCACCATCCTTTTGGCTGGGACGACCGACGGTAACATGCATCCTTTCCGCGAACTCCTTTGGATTACCCTTGGACGGGCCGATTCTTTCCAGAAGGATCCGGATCCGAAGGCTTGGCGGATGGTGTATCGCATGGCCCACCAGCAGGCGATGGTCGGCATCCTGAACCAGGGAGTCCATCGGCTGCCCGCTCATCAGTTGCCGCCGGAAGATCTCTTGAAGGAGTGGGATGAAAAGACGGCGAAGATCGCTCGGATCTATCACACGCACGAGGACCATATCCTTGAATTGGAGGCGCTTTTGAGGCGCCTGGGTTTGCATGGCTGCATCCTGAAAGGAACCGGATTGGCGCATCTTTATCCTGTCCCGGAACGGCGGATGTGCGGGGACATCGACCTATGGATCGAAGGTACCCACGACTCCATCCTCAAGGCCTTTGACGATGCGGAGATTCCGATGTACGACATCATCTACCAGGAGTGCAAGGCGGGCGTTTTCCTGGATACGGAGGTGGAAGTCCATTTCCACCCCAGCAAGATGTACAATCCTTTCTCCAATGCCCGCCTGCAGCGCTATTTCGAGAAGAATTCCCCTATTCGGAACGATGCGGTCATCACCTATCCCGACGCCCGTTTCAACGCCGTTTTCTGCATGGCCCACATGTTCCGCCACTATCTGGAAGGCGGCATCGGCATGCGTCAGATGCTGGACTATTACTATATCCTCCGGGCACTGGATCCAACCGACCGCGTACCTGTCATGGCCGAACTGAAGCGTCTCGGGATGGGCCGCTTTACCGCCAGCGTGATGGCTTCCATGCAGTTCAACTTTGGATTGGAAGACGATTATTTCCTCTGTCCTCCCGACAAGGTTCTTGGCAAAAAACTCGTTCAGGATGTCATCACCATGGGCAACTTCGGCGTGATGGACAAGCGGAACTACACCCACGACGGTGAAACCAAGTGGGCCCGTTTCATGCGCAAGAACCGCCGCGTCTTCTCCAACCTCCGCTACTATCCCCGTGAAGTCATCTGGTCTCCCTTCGCCCGCCTGAGCCAGTACGTCTGGCGTGCCTTTAAGGGGTATCTATGAAATTGACTAGTTTAACGATTTTATCGACGAAGGCGACGTAAAGGTCTCCTTGCCAGACGAACAGACTTTCGGACTCATTCGTGAGTCCGATTTTATTGAATTCGATAATGGTATCACGCTCTCGTTTTTCAAGATTCAGGACGACAAATTCACTGGGGCTTCCACTTTGAGGCTCGCTGGAAATATAGAGAATCTTTCCCTGATAGAAAAGTCTGTCTTGGTTAAGGGATGCAGCCATCCACGCGGGTTGAGGCGTAAACTGATAAGTCTCGAAAGCGTCTTCCCGAGTGATAATCACATCCCCATCTTTCAGTCTGGGCATTTTTACCTTGAAAATAACTCTTTCGGTTGTATAGCAAAGATAGGCAAAACCGTCATCTCCAGGAACAAATTCTGTCCATGATGTCTTGTCAACAGGAAACTTGATGGTCTGGACCAGCGTGATAAAAAAGATTCCGTTATGCTGGGTAATCCGGTAAACGAGGGCTCCCGTATATCCTCCAGCAGCATATCCGGTCGAAACATAAATCAGCGGGAACGTGTCCTCGACATCGTAATACTCGGTTCCGAAGCACACCGTGTTACAATGACAGTTGGGCACGAATCCTCTCTGGGAATTACCGATCGTCACGGTCTGCACCAAGGTTTTTGTGGATAGGTCATAAACCCGTACGACGGAATTGTCTTTTACAAACTGAAAGAAATAATCTCCCCAGCAATCGCCACCTTGTGGCCATGGGGAAAGATTTCCGCTTAGTTTCATGAGCCCCTCATAGGAAGGAATCATCTCCTGCTCCTTTTCCTTTTCCTTCTCTTTCAGCGCCGTCGTATCTTGGGCCCATTGGTCGATGGATACCGTCCATTCCAGTTTCTCCTGGCAGGCACCCAGAATGATGGAGCAGACGGATGCGATCAGCAAGAATGTCAGTCGTTTCATAGGGCGGAAGTCTTGGTTTCAGAGTTATTCTCCACCGCCGCCACATCCGCCCTCGTGATGGTGATCCGGGTGCAGATGAGCGATTGGATGGCGACGATCAGGGAAACGCCGTTCGGGGTTTCCTCCACTTCTCCTTCGATGCCTTTGAGTGGTCCGCGGACCACTCTGACCTTCGTTCCCTTGCTGATGGGGACGTCGGAGGATATGGGCGTGTCCGGATACTCCGTCATCACGCGGATGAAAGCGTCCATCTGTTTGTCGGGAACTTCCAGCAGCGTTTTTGTGCCGTGGTCCACGATGAACCGGCCTCGGATTTCGCCGGCATTGACCAGGTTCAGCGCCCGATCTTTCTCGGTGCGGAGGAAAAGGAGGGTGGGGTAGGTCTTGGGGATGAAGAACCGGATTTTCAGTGAGGTGAGTCGTTCCGATATCTTTTTCCACTGCCCCCACCTTGTGATGACGACGAACCAACTGATATGACGGGTGGCTGCGGGCATGATACTGACGCAAAGATAGGAAAAAAATGTTATCTTTGTAAGTTGTAAGATGAGAGCATTCCGTTCCATAAAGGTCCTTTTTCTTCTCGTGGCGGCCACCCTGGCCGTCTCCGGTTGCTCCGTGGCCAAGATCAAGGATCTGAAGGTCACCTCGGTCGGGGTGAAGTACCTGGTCCCTACATCGTCCAGGTCCATGGATGCGGTGCTGCTCCTCGGACTGGACAATCCGTCCATCACCTTTACGGTGGATGACATCCGGGGCGTGGTCAAGTACTATGACCGGGAGATGGTCCAGTTCACCGCCGGGGAACTGCCGGTCCAGGGCAAGAGCGCGCAGGTGTACGAACTGCCCTGCACGGCCGTGCTGGCCGATAAGGTCTCCCTCCTGGACCTTTTGGCCATCGCGGCGAAGCGCTCCATGGACGGGATGACGGCCGATGTCAAGTTGCATGTGAAACTCAAGAACGGAGCGGGGACGACGTTGTCTTTCAACGATTTGGACCTGTCTTCGTTCGGTCAATAGATTTCTCGACAAGCTCGAAATGACAAAGGGTACAAGCTCGAAATGACAAATAGCATGAAAAAGATATTCCTATCGATCCTGCTGGTCCTGCTGTCCGTTGCCATGGGCAGCGCGCAGGAATTCCGGGTGGATACCATGAAGGTTTCCCGGGTGGATTCCACGCTGTTGGGACGCAATGTCCTGTCGGTGCTGGGCTCCGGCGTGTCCGTGAACCAGACGCCTGCCATGCGCTCCGCCCTGGACCGTTATGTGCAGAACAACGCCTCCAAGAAACTCACCGGCTACCGGATCCGTGTCTATTTCGAGAACGGACAGAATGCCCGGGCCCGCTCCGAGGCAATTGCCCGGTCCGTGTCCAACGCCTATCCCGGCATCGGCGTATACAGGACCTTCGAAAGCCCGAATTTCAAGGTGATGGTAGGGGACTTCCGCACGAAGGACGAAGCCTTGAAAGTGTATCAGTCCCTCAAGGCCACCTATCCGACGGCACTCCTCCTGAAGGATACGATCAATTATCCGCGGTAATCCTATGGCGCAGATCAAACAGGGACTCGAACAGAAACTGCAGCAGAAACTCTCGCCGCTCCAGATCCAGACCATCAAACTGATCGAGATGCCGGTGCAGGCTCTGGAGCAGCATGTCCGCGAGGTCCTGAATGACAATCCGGTGATTGACGATTCGCCCGCCGGAGGTGGTGAATCGGATGAGCCCCGCGACATGTCCATTTCCGAAATGGAGGACCGCGAGAACAGCGGCGGCTCTCTGGAAGACAATTACACCTCCTATGCCGACGACGACCCTACGCCGTATTACAACCGTTCTGTGAAGAACTGGGGCCCCGACGAACGTCCCGAATACAATACCTTCTCCGTCAAGCAGAGTTTCACGCAGAGTCTGATGGAACAACTCGGCTACCGGAACCTGACCGATCATGAGCGTTCCGTCGCCACTTTCATCATCGGCAGCCTGGACGACGACGGTTACCTGCGTCGCGACATCGAATCCCTGGTGGACGACCTGGCTTTCCGGGCCGGCATCGAGACTACGGCGGAGGAAGTGGAGCGCATGCTCAAGGTCGTGCAGGAGTTCGAGCCTTCGGGCGTGGGTGCGCGGGATCTGCGGGAGTGCCTCCTTCTGCAGTTGGAGGACAAGAAGCAGACGGATACCGTCCGGAATGCCATCCGGGTGCTTCGGGACGGCTTCGACGAGTTCAAGGGCCGCCATTTCCAGCGGCTGATGACGCGGCTCCACCTGGATGCCGACGAACTCAAGGCCGTGATGGAAGAGATCCGCAAACTCAACCCCGCCCCCGGCGGGCAGATTGACGACAGTTATGACGACCAGGCCGCCCAGATCGTTCCGGACTTCCGCCTCGATTACGAGAACGGGGAACTGATCCTCACGATGCCGCGTTTCTCCATCCCGGAACTGCGCGTGAACCGCAAGTATGCGGAAATCCTGGAGACAGGCCGATACGCTACGGATCGCTCCCAGAAGGACGCCGCCCTGTTCGTGAAACAGAAACTGGATTCCGCCAAATGGTTCGTGGAGGCCCTGCGGCAGCGCCAGAACACCCTGGAAAGCACGATGCGGGCCATCATCGAGTACCAGCACGACTATTTCATCGACGGAGACGAATCCTCCTTAAAGCCGATGGTGCTCAAGGACATCGCCGAGCGTACGGGCTTCGACATCTCCACCATCTCCCGCGTGGTGAACAGCAAGTGGATCGAGACGCACTTCGGCGTCTTCCCGCTCAAGTACTTCTTCTCCGAAGGCCTGGAGAACAGCGACGGTGAAGAAGTCTCCACCCGCGAGATCAAGAAGGTCCTCCGCGAACTGGTCGATGGGGAAGACAAGCACAACCCCCTCACCGACGACGAACTCGTCGAGGCCCTCACCGCCAAGGGCTACAAGGTCGCCCGCCGGACCATCGCCAAGTATCGCGACCAGCTGGACATCCCCAAGGCCCGCCTGCGGAGAGAGTTGTAATCACGAAAAACGGGCGGAGAACATCCTCTCCGCCCGAATTCTTCGAAAAAAGAAAGGAATCCGGGCAAAAACACCTCGTTTTGCCCGGATTTACCATTAAAACACCAGCAGGAAGATTCCTGCCGCCAGGCAGCCGCCCACCATCGGGCCGGCGACGGGGACCCAACTGTAGTTCCAACCGCTGTCCCGCTTGCCCTTGATGGGCAGGATGGCGTGGGCGCAGCGCGGGCTCAGGTCGCGCGCAGGATTCATCGCGTAGCCGGTGGTTCCGCCGAGGGACATGCCCAGGGCCATGATGAGGCAGGTGACGGGCCAGGCGCCGATGGCACCGGTGGAGGCCGCCGCACCGCCGATCTGGAAGGCGTTGCCCTCGAAGCCGATGGCCAGGATCACGAACACCAGCAGGCAGGTCGCGATGAGCTCGGAAAGGAAGTTCCGCCAGGGATTCCAGATGGCCGGCATCGTGCAGAAAGTGCCGAGCATGGTGTCCGGTTCGTCGGCCGTAGCCGCGTAATGGTCTTTGTAAAAGACATATACAAGGACAGCGCCCACGAAGCCGCCCAGCATCTGGGCCACGATGTAACCCAGTACGGAGCCCCAGGCGAACTTGCCCGCAAGGGCAAGGCCCAGCGTGACGGCCGGGTTCAGGTGCGCGCCGGAAACGGGACCCGCGATGAGGACGCCCATCATGACGGCGAGGCCCCACGCGAGAGCGATGACGACCCATCCGCCGCCCTTGGCTTTGGACTTGTTCAGGGAAGTGGCGGCGCACACGCCGTCACCGAGGAGCACCAGGACGAGGGTGCCGATGAATTCGAAGATATATGCGTTCATAGTGTAGGGTTTTACTTCTTTTTTCCAGATTTCTCGACTCCGCCCTGCGGGCTTCGCTCGAAATGACAAAGAAACCAATCCCCCGGAACGACAAGAGACGGATGTCATTTCGACCAAGGCCGCAGGCCGCGTGGAGAAATCTATCTGGTCAGTGTCCGTCCGATCGCATCGGCCCAGCCGGCCTTGAGGGCGGTAGTGTCGGCGCCGGAGGGCGTGAAAACATGCTCCGCCTGCCACTGGGCCTTGATCTCGTCCAGGGAACTCCAGTACCCGACGGCGAGGCCGGCGAGGTAGCAGGCGCCCATGGCGGTGGTCTCGGTGACCTGCGGGCGGACGACGGAGGCGCCCAGGATATCGGCCTGGAACTGCATCATGAGGTCGTTGCGGGAAGCGCCGCCATCGACCTTGAGTTCGGAGAGCGGGACGCCGGCGTCCTTTTCCATGGCGCCCACGATGTCCATGGTCTGGAAGGCGATGCCTTCGAGGGCCGCACGGGCGATATGGGCAGCCGTGGTGCCGCGGGTGATGCCGCAGATGGTGCCGTGGGCATACTGGTCCCAGTACGGGGCGCCCATGCCGGTGAGGGCGGGGACGAAATACACGCCGCCGTTGTCCTCGACCGTGCGGGCCAAGGCCTCGATCTCGGATGAACTCCGGATGATGCCCAGGCCGTCCCGGAGCCACTGGACGACGGATCCGCCCACGAAGATGGACCCTTCCAGGGCGTAATTGACCTTGTCGCCGATCTTCCAGGCGATGGTGGTGAGGAGGTTGTTGCGGGAGAGGATGGGCTTTTCGCCCGTGTTCATCAGGAGGAAGCAGCCGGTGCCGTAGGTATTCTTCACGGAGCCGGGCTCGGTACACATCTGCCCAAAGAGGGCGGCCTGCTGGTCACCGGCAATGCCGCCGATGGGTACGGCATGGGCGAAGATCGTGGTCTTCGTATGCCCATAGACCTCGGAACTGGAGCGGACGGAAGGCATCATGGACCGGGGAATGCCCAGCAGGTCAAGCAGTTCCTGGTCCCATTCCAGCGTATGGATGTTGAACAGCATCGTGCGGGAGGCGTTGGAAACGTCGGTCACGTGGACCTCGCCGCGGGTAAGTTGCCAGACGAGCCAACTGTCCACGGTGCCGAAGCGGAGTTTGCCGGCCTCGGCCTTCTCGCGAGCCCCGGGAACGTTTTCCAGGATCCAGTGGATTTTGGTGCCGGAGAAGTAGGCGTCGATGATGAGGCCCGTCTTTCCCCGGATCCAATCGGCCTTGTCCCGGAGAGTGTCGCAGAATTCGGAGGTGCGGCGGTCCTGCCAGACAATGGCGTTGTACACGGGTTCGCCGGTTTCGGCGTCCCAGACAATGGTCGTTTCCCGCTGGTTGGTGATGCCGATGCCGGCGATGTCCTTGCCGTTGATGCCCATCTTGGTGATGGCCTCGGCGATGACGGCCGCCTCGGAGGACCAGATTTCCATCGGGTTGTGCTCCACCCAGCCCGGCTTCGGGAAATACTGGGTGAACTCCATCTGCGCGGTGGAGCGGATGTTGCCTTCGTGGTCGAAGACGATGGCCCGGGAGGAACTCGTCCCC
>ODAJ012089703.1_pt1 | contig 80500 bp, 65 predicted proteins | sample 1539241 | NCBI WGS metagenome assembly ODAJ01 (sample SAMN02144231, study PRJEB22623) | gut metagenome | biome: sheep rumen | host: Ovis aries | place: New Zealand | reverse complement strand
TGCAAAGCAGATCGGCAGAACCACTGCCACGACGGAATCCTTGGGGCTGAAGCGGAAATACAGCAAAAACAGAATGATAAATACGATTCCCACAACAAGCGCCGCTTCCTTCGACAGTGCATAAATGTGCAAAAGCGACATGGCGGATGCTGCCAGTACCAGGAAATTAAGCGGAAGGAAGGAGCAAAGCAAAGCCAGTATCAGTGCGATCGGGAACTTTGCGAACTTCTCCATGAATCCGAGTTTTGCGTTGATCATCAGGAAGGTAATAAAAGCCAGAAGGAATTTCAATACCGGCACGATGAAGTTTTCGTACTTTGCATAGAAGTTTTTTACAAACTCCCTGATTTCCAATAGTTTCGTCATTACTGCCTCTTTTCCTTTCTTTCCCTCTGATAGAGAATTTGAAGACGTCTCAGATTATTAAAATATACCTTCAGGCGGTTACGCGCTTTCCGGTATTTAAATGCAAACACCACGTAGGTAATCAGGGCGTATGCCGATACGAAAATCACATAATAGAGCAATGCTTTCTCCGCCAGCTGCGCCACATCGGAGCGGTAAATCATGTTGACAAACTCTTCGGAGTCGTAAAGTACATAAAGAACCAGGCCCAGCAGATATACTGCGCTTCCGCTTAAAACCGACCCGAGAATACGAAGGCTTAAATAATCGCTTCGAAAATACGTACCGATCTGGACGTTTTTCTTGCCTTCCTTCTTCTCGTACATGGCCAGACGGCTCATTAACTTGACTCTCTGTTCGTGAATCATGTGTCTTACAGACCCCTTCCCGTTGCCAGTGTAACGAAATAAACCCGGCTGATTCCCACACTTTTCAAGGCCGCTGCAGCAGCACCGACCGTACTTCCCGTGGTATAGATATCATCAACCAGTATTACAGTCTCTAATTTTACATCATTTTCGGGAATATGAAAAGCCTTTTTCATATTATTTTGGCGCTCTGCGCGGCTTAGCTTCTTCTGTACTTTGGTCGGATGTGCCCTGAAAAGAAAGTCCTCTTTTACGGGAATTTTCGTGATTTCAAAAATCCCGTCCGCAAGAATGGCCGACTGGTTATAGCCGCGTTCCCTGAGGCGTTTTTCGGAAAGAGGAATGGGAATCAGGGCATCCGGCGACAGTGCCGTAAGGCGCGCTCCCAGAATCCGGCCCATCTGCCGGCCGTAATATTCGCCGTAATCGGGTCTGCCGAGGTTTTTAAACTGTGAAACGGAATCGTGAACGGATGCGTATTCGTAGAGAGAAAAGCCACCGTCGAAGGCACGTGGCGTACGAAGACAGTCGTAACAGAAAATTTCTCCGGGTTCGGAGACGTGTTTGCCGCACTTTCTGCAATGCGGCGGTGGGACGAGGCGCGGAATTTCAGAGCATTCGGGACAGATTTCCTCGTCCCTTCCGAGCGCCCTGTCGCAAATCGGGCAGTGCCTCGGAAAGAACAGTTCGTTTATGAAATTCATTTTATCCGGGGAACACCTCCTTTAGCCGCTCCTTAAGTCCGGTCCGCCGTTTCTGCTCGCCATCCGTGGCCACCATGTTCTCCACACAGCCTAAGCGGCCTAAAATCATCACAAGGCTGCTGCCGCGGCTGACGGCAGTATACAGAAGATTTCTGGTAAAGAGCATTCTCGGCCCGTCCACCAGCGGAAGGATGACTGCCGGATACTCACTGCCCTGCGATTTGTGGATGGTAATGGCATAAGCAAGTTCCAGCTCTTCGAGCATTTCTTTGGCATATTCCACCTCACGGTGATCGTCAAAGCAAACCGTCAGCGTTTTTTCAAAGGCATTGACGCCGGTCACGCTGCCCGTGTCGCCGTTGAAAATACCTTCTCCCTCTTCTCCCGTAATGCCATTGATTCCTTTTACAATCCATTTGACATTATAGTTGTTCTTTGTCTGCATCACCTTGTCGCCGACACGGAAAATCGTTTCGCCGCGTTTTAACTCGCCCTTTCCTTTCTCAGGCGGATTCAGGGAAGCCTGCAGCATTTCGTTTAATGCCGCGGTTCCGAAATTTCCGACCTTCGTCGGGCTTAAAACCTGTACCGAGAAGGGGTCGATATGAAATTTTGCGGGTATTTTTTCACGGATCAGCAGTACCAGATCGCGGTAGATATCCGATGCCCTGGATCTCTCCACAAAGAAGAAATCGCCTCCCTTTGCCGAAAGATCGGGAAAGGTTCCCCTGCGGATTCGGTCCGCGTTTAAAACGATATCCCCGCCGCCGGACTGACGGTAAATGGTCTCTAACGTAACGCCCGCAAAAAGTTTCGATGCAATCAGATCTTTTAAAACGTTTCCGGGTCCCACGCTCGGAAGCTGGGCCGCATCGCCCGACAGAATCAGTCTGGTTCCCGGCATCAGTGCACGAAGCAGGGCGGAAAAGAGGAAGGTATCCACCATGGACATTTCATCCACGATGACAACATCGACCTCCAGGGGATTCATTTCGTTTCGGTTAAATACCGGTACGTCCTCGTCCTGTTCGGATGCGCCGTTTACTTCCAGGAGACGGTGAATGGTTTTCGCATTGTATCCCGTTGCCTCTTCCATTCTTTTTGCCGCGCGTCCCGTAGGCGCACACAGAGCCACAATCTGGGACTGTGAATCAAAATAGCGGATAATGGCGCGGATGGTTGATGTTTTTCCCGTTCCGGGCCCCCCGGTTAAAATAAGAATCCCGTTCTTAACGGCTTCAAGCACTGCCTCGGTCTGTACCTCATCGAGTACGGTGCCTTCTTCCTTTATTTCCTCCACAACGGCAAGGACCTTTGCCTTTTCCGGACCGTTTAACGGTCTGTCCGAGAAGGCTTCCTTTAGATCCCTTAATCTTCCCGCCGCCTGAAGCTCCGCCAGATAGACGGATTTTAAGAAAACTCTTTCCCCGTCCTTTATGACAATTAGGCCGTCCATCATCATCGGAACGATTTCTTCCGAAACGGACTCCCGGTTCAGCGAAAGCAGGGTTGCCGCATCCGACAGAAGATCCTCTTTGTCCGCATAGGTATGGCCTTCCGTGAGAGCTTCTTTTAAACAGTGGAGGATTCCTCCCCGGATTCGTTTCAGGGATGAGAGGGAGATTCCCGCTTTTGCACCGATTTCATCCGCGGTTTTAAAACCGATTCCGCGAATGTCCTCTGCCAGTCGGTAGGGATTCTCTTTCATAATCTGATAAAGATCCGCTTTGTAGCGTTCATAGATGCGAAGAGCCACGGAATTTGAAATTCCGAGGGTGGATAAATAAATCATTGCCTCGCGCAGTTCTCTTTTTTCCAGAATCTGCACGCCGATTTCACGAGCCATGCGTTCGGAAATGCCTTTGATTTCGGCCAGTCTTTCAGGCTCCTCTTCCATAATCCGGAAGGTGTCGTTTCCAAACTTCTTAACAATTCTCGAAGCCAGCGCCGCCCCGACGCCCTTTATCGCGCCCGAAGCCAGGTACCGCTCCGTGCTTAATTTGTCTTCCGGGGGCAAAACAAGAAAAGAGGACACTTTGATCTGCATCCCGTAAGTCGGATGCATTACCATTTCGCCCTCCAATTCCACTAAATCACCCGGATCAATCCCCGCCGTAATACCGACGCATTTGATTTCACCGTCCTCAAGTTCGTCACAGACGAAATTGAAAATGCCGTACCCGTTCTCGGGATTGCGGTAGGTGTAATATTCGACATAACCTTTATATTTCATCCTTAAGGTTCCGTATTGCTTTCTGCAAGGAATTCCACGTATTTGCCGGTACCGATTGCCACGCAGGTCATGGGTTCCTCGGCCGTCATGGTGTTGATTCCGGTTCTGGACTCGATGAGTTCTTCCAGTCCGCGCAGCATGCTGCCGCCGCCGGTAAGAACGATTCCTCTGTCCGCAATATCCGCTGCCAGTTCGGGAGGAGTGTGCTCCAAAACACCGTGGATGGCTTCGACGATTTTGGATGTCGTTTCACGAAGGGCATCCTCGATTTCCTCGCTGGATACGGTTACGGAGTTCGGAAGACCGGTTAAGATGTTGAGTCCTCTTACGTCCATATGGTTGACTTCGGGAAGCTTGTATGCCGCGCCGATTTTAATCTTGATATCTTCCGCGGTACGCTCACCAATCATTAAGTTGTGATTCTTCTTCATGTAGCGGACGATGGCTTCGTCAAAATCGTCTCCCGCGATGGGAAGGGAGTCGCTGACCACGGTTCCGCCGAGTGAAATAACCGCGATATCGGTGGTTCCGCCGCCGATGTCCACAATCATGTTTCCGCAGGGCTTGCCGATGTCAATTCCCGCACCGATGGCTGCCGCAATGGGCTCTTCGATGATGGAAACCTCTCTTGCGCCTGCCTGATAGGTTGCGTCCTCTACCGCCTTGCGTTCCACTTCCGTAACACGGGAAGGTACACAGACGGAAATTCTGGGTTTGCGGAAGGTCTTCTTACCCAGCGCTTTCTGGATAAAATATTTCATCATCTTCTCTGTTACGGTGTAGTTGGAAATAACACCTTTCCGAAGAGGACGAACCGCTACGATATTTCCGGGAGTACGGCCGAGCATGAGTCTGGCATCCTCTCCGATTGCCTTGATTTTCTTTGTATCCACGTCGTAAGCCACAACCGACGGTTCTTTTAATACAACGCCCTTTCCTCTGACATATACGAGGACGGAGGCGGTACCCAAATCGATTCCGATATCCGTAAACTGCATTTCAAAACCCTTTCTTAAATAAACCCGCGCAATACGCTCGGGTTTATTATTTTACACTGTCTGTGCGTTTCCTTCAAGGGGGATTTTCATTTTTTCACACGACCCTTTTTCGCCGCCGTCCCGGAATGCTTTTTCAGAATCTTTGCGACATACTGTCCCGTGTAGGATTCTTTTACCTTCGCGATTTCCTCGGGAGTTCCGGTCGCAATAACCGTTCCGCCCTTATCGCCGCCCTCCGGACCCATATCGATGATATAGTCCGCGGTCTTGATAACGTCCAGGTTATGTTCGATGACAACAACCGTATTGCCGCCGTCGGTTAAACGTTTGAGAATGTCCACCAGTTTGTGAACGTCCGCAAAATGAAGTCCCGTGGTCGGTTCGTCCAGAATATAGATGGTCTTTCCGGTACTGCGCTTCGAAAGCTCGGTAGCCAGTTTGATACGCTGTGCCTCGCCGCCGGATAACGTGGTGGACGGCTGCCCGAGCTTAATATAGGTTAAGCCCACATCGTAAAGCGTCTGGATTTTATTCCGGATGGAAGGCACATTTTCAAAAAACGGCAGTGCCTCTTCAACCGTCATGTTCAAAACATCCGAAATATTCTTTCCCTTGTATTTCACATCCAGGGTTTCGCGGTTATAGCGTTTGCCCTTGCAGACTTCGCAGGGAACATAGACATCCGGAAGGAAATGCATTTCAATCTTGATAATTCCGTCTCCCTGGCAGGCTTCACAGCGTCCGCCCTTTACATTAAAGCTGAAACGTCCCTTGGCAAAGCCCTTGGCCTTGGCATCGGAGGTGTTGGCAAACAAATCGCGGATGATATCAAACATGCCGGTATAAGTGGCCGGGTTGGATCTGGGTGTCCTTCCGATGGGCGACTGGTCGATGTCGATGACCTTGTCGAGTTTCTCCACACCTTTGATGGATTTATGCTTCCCGGGAATCGTGATGGCCCGGTTTAATTTCTTGGCAAGACTCTTGTAAAGAATTTCGTTAATCAGAGAACTCTTTCCCGAACCGGAAACACCGGTGACGCAGGTAAAAATACCCAGCGGGATTTTCACATCGATATTCTTTAGATTATTCTCGGCCGCGCCCCTGATTTCCAAAAATCCGGTCGGCTTCTTTCTTACTTCGGGAACGGGAATAAACTTCTTTCCGCTTAAGTACTGTCCGGTTACGGACTCCGGAACCTTCATGATATCCTCTGCCGTACCGAGAGCCGTTACGCATCCGCCCTCCGAACCTGCACCGGGCCCGATGTCAACGATGTAATCCGCGGCATACATGGTATCCTCGTCATGTTCCACAACGATTAATGTATTTCCGAGGTCCCTTAAATTTTTCAGCGCATTTAAAAGCTTGTCGTTATCTCTCTGATGAAGGCCGATACTGGGCTCATCAAGAATGTAGCAGACACCGACCAGACCGGAACCGATCTGTGTCGCCAGACGGATTCTCTGCGCCTCGCCGCCGGAAAGCGATGAGGTTGCCCGGGCAAGCGTTAAATAATCCAGTCCGACTTCCTGTAAGAAACCGACTCTGGCAATGATTTCTTTTAACACCCTTCCGCCGATAAGCTGCTCCCTTTCACTTAAGGAGAGGTTATTCAGATATGTCAGAAGATCCGTTACGGAATAATTCGTAATCTCATAAATATTCTTTCCCGCCACGGTAACCGCAAGGGAAGTCGGTTTCAGACGCATGCCTCTGCAGGCGCTGCAGGGTGTGATATTCATGAATTTCTCGTATTCCTGCTTCATGGTCTCGGAGAAGGTTTCACGGTATCTGCGTTCCTCGTTGCGGATCAGTCCCTCAAAAGCCGTGGGATAAACGCCCCGGCCTCTCTGACCGATATAGTGCACATCCACGCTTTCTTCGGTACCGTTTATCAGGATGTCTTTTACTTTGTCGGACAGTTTTTCAAACGGGGTATCCAGCGAAAATTTAAAATGTTTCGCCATGGCCTCCAAAAGGGCATGGGTAAAACTTCCGGTATCCTTGCTCGATGCCCATCCCGGTGCCTGAATGGCTCCTTCGTTTAAGGAAAGACCCGTGTCCGGAATCATCAGCTGTGCATCAAATTCCATGGAATAACCGATACCGGCACAGACAGGGCAGGCTCCGAACGGATTGTTGAAGGAGAAACTCCTCGGTTCAATCTCTTCGATGGAAACGCCGCAGTCCGGACAGGAGAAGCTTCTGGAAAAATGCAGTTCTTCCCCGCCGATGACATCCACCGTCATAAGGCCTTCCGCAATCTCCAGAACGTTTTCGATGGAAGACGACAAACGCATCAGAATCTCCGGTTTGATGACGAGACGGTCCACCACGATATCGATGTTGTGCTTGATGTTTTTGTCGAGTTTAATCTCTTCCGTCAGCTCATACAGATTTCCGTCGATACGGGCACGTACGTATCCGTTCTTTCCGGCACGCTCCAGAATTTTGGCATGCTCCCCCTTCTTGCCGCGGACAACCGGTGCAAGCAGCTGGATTTTCGTACCCTCTTTTAATCTCATAATCTGGTCTGCCATTTCATCCACGGTCTGTCTGCGGATTTCCTTTCCGCACTGCGGACAGTGGGGCACCCCGATTCTTGCATACAAAAGCCGGAAATAATCATAAATCTCCGTTACGGTACCCACCGTGGAACGGGGATTCCGGTTCGTGGATTTCTGATCGATGCTGATGGCGGGCGAAAGTCCGTCAATTCGCTCCACATCCGGTTTCTCCATCTGCCCGAGGAACTGACGGGCGTAAGAAGAAAGCGACTCCATGTAACGACGCTGCCCTTCCGCATAAATGGTATCGAAAGCGAGCGACGATTTTCCGGAGCCGGAAAGTCCCGTGAATACCACAAAACGATTTCTCGGAATATCCACGCTGATATTTTGTAAGTTATTCTCTTTGGCACCGCGCAGGCGGATCAGCTCCCCCTTGGGGAGCATCTTCACTTCGTCCGGATGCATTTTTTCACCTCTATCATTCGGTCTCTTAACTCGGCTGCCGTTTCAAAATCAAGCTGTGCAGCCGCCTTTCTCATAGCCTTTTCCAAATTGGCCATCATCTTCTCAAGTTCGGCATTGCTCATGGATTCGGGATCTTTTTCAAACTTCTTCTCATCCGAAGCCACTTTCTTCGAGATACTGATCAAATCGCGAACCGCCTTTTTAATGGTGGTCGGTGTAATGCCGTTTTCTTCGTTGTATTTCATCTGGATACTACGACGACGGTTGGTCTCTTCGATTGCGGCGCGCATGGAATCGGTCACCGTATCGGCATACATGATCACACGGCCTTCCGCATTTCTTGCCGCACGTCCGATGGTCTGAATCAGGGACGTCTCGCTTCGTAAGAATCCTTCCTTGTCCGCATCGAGAATTGCCACAAGACTGATTTCCGGAATGTCCAGACCTTCCCTCAAAAGATTGATGCCTACAAGCACATCGAATTTATCCAGTCTTAAATCACGGATAATCTCGGCACGCTCCAGGGTGTCGATATCGGAATGCAGATACTTGACGCGGATTTCCACGTTTTTCAGATAATCCGTCAAATCTTCCGCCATCCTTTTGGTCAGGGTGGTAATCAGTACCTTGTTGCCTTTATCGGTTTCTTTGCGGATTTCGCCGACAAGGTCGTCAATCTGCCCTTCAATGGGGCGCACGTCCACCTCGGGGTCCAGAAGACCGGTCGGACGAATGACCTGCTCGGCTCTTAAAATCTCATGCTTTTTCTCGTACTCGGCCGGAGTGGCGGATACGCAGAGAATCTGATCGATATGATCCTCGAATTCATCGAAGGATAACGGCCGGTTATCCAGTGCCGAAGGAAGACGGAATCCGTATTCCACCAGTGTTTTCTTTCTGGCCTGGTCTCCGTGGTACATCCCGCCGATCTGCGGAATCGTCATATGTGACTCGTCGATAATCATCAGAAAATCGTCTTTGAAGAAATCCAGAAGGCATCCGGGCGGTTCCCCGGGTTTCTTGCCGCTTAAGATTCTGGAATAATTCTCGATACCGGAACAGAAACCGGTCTCGCGAAGCATCTCCACATCAAAGTTTGTCCGCTCCGCAATTCTCTGTGCCTCCAACAGTTTGTCTTCGGACTTAAAGAACTGCACGCGTTCTTTGCATTCCTTTTCAATCTCATCGCAGGCTGCGGCCATTTTATCCGCTCCGATTACATAATGGGACGCGGGAAAAATCGCCACATGCGAAAGCACCGCATTCACCTTTCCGGTTACGGGATCCAGCTCGGAAATCCGGTCGATCTCATCTCCGAAGAATTCCACCCGGTAGATAATTTTGTTGTTTTCCGCCGGCGCAATCTCGAGCGTGTCTCCGTGAATGCGGAAACACCCGCGGTTTAAATCCATGTCGTTGCGGTCATACTGCATGGCCACCAGGCCGCGGACCACATCATCTCTGTCCTTTGTCATGCCGGGACGCAGGGAAAGTACCATTCCCATGTAATCGTCGGGGCTGCCCAGACCGTAGATACAGGAAACCGAGGAAACAATAATCACGTCCCTTCGCTCTGTCAAGGAAGCCGTAGCGGAAAGACGAAGCTTGTCAATCTCATCGTTCACGGACGAATCCTTGGCAATGTAGGTATCCGAAGAAGGCACATAAGCTTCGGGCTGGTAGTAATCGTAATAGCTTACGAAATACTCCACCGCGTTCTCCGGGAAAAATTCCTTAAACTCGGAGTAAAGCTGTGCCGCCAGGGTTTTGTTATGCGCAATGATCAGGGTGGGTTTATTCAGCGCCGCAATGACATTGGCCATGGTAAAGGTTTTACCGGAACCGGTAACGCCGAGAAGGGTTTCAAACTGGTTTCCCGCCTGAAATCCTTTCACCAGCGCATCAATGGCCTGCGGCTGATCTCCCGTGGGCTGATAATCGGAATGTAATATAAAATGATCCATATAATCCTAATTTCAGTTCTTCTCAATCTGACCTTTTAGAATCTCCAGTGCTTTCTGAAGCTGGGTATCGGTCTTGTCCTTCTGGTATGCTTCCACATCAAGTTCCACCTCCACGTCCGGTTTAATGCCGATGCCGTGGAAACAGGTTCCGTTCGGGGAGAAGAATCGTCCCGCGGTGATTTTCGCCGCTGAACCGTCCGGGATGGAGTAAACGTTCTGATATACACCCTTTCCGTAAGTCTTCTTGCCGACAACGGTTGCCATCTGCGTATCCTGCAGTGCGGCAGTCATAATCTCGGCTGCGGAAGCGGTTCCGCCGTTTGTTAATACCACCATGGGAATGTCCCAGTATTTGCTGCCGTCGCAGGAATAATCCTGACGGCTGCCCATTTTATCTTCCGTGTAAACGATAAGACTCTCGGGCATGATTTCACGGCACATATTGACGCAGACGTTCAGATCGCCGCCCGGATTGCTGCGAAGATCGAGTACCAGTCCCTTCACTTTATCGGCTTTTGCCTTATCTATGGCCTCTGTAAACTGCTCGTATGCAATATCGCTGAACTCCGCAAGAATAATATATCCGATACCGTCTTCTTTCTTCTCGTAATAAACATGTTCCTCTGTCACTTCTCCGCGAACTACGGTAATGGATACTTCCTTGCCGTTTCGAATCAGATCCAGCACCACTTCGGTTCCGTCATCGCCGCGGACCATGCTGACGATCTCCGTCAGGGCCATGCCGTATGTCTCCGTACCGTCAACTTTGTAAATGATGTCTCCGGCCTTCACGCCGGCTTTCTCTGCAGGAGAACCCTGGTTGACGCTGTCGATCATCCCGTATCCGGTTTCCGGATCCGTGGTCAGCACGGCTCCGATTCCGAAGAACTTGCCTTCCCAGTCGCCCCGGCTTACTTCAATCTCTTCCCTGGAATAATACGTGGAATATTTGTCTCCGGTGGAGGCAATCATACCGCGGTAAATACCCTCCACGAGGTCTTCATCCGTGATCTCCTCGTAATAACTGCCTTTCAGGAGATTACGAATATAGGCGGCCTTCGTCATTACATCTTCGGTAATGAATCCCTCCGCCGGATTGTGGTTCTCCTTTTTTGTAACAGCCGTTACGATAATTACCGCGATTAAAACACCGAATGCCACTCCCGCCGCTCCGGTGATGACTCCCAAAAGAAACTTTCCGGCGCCGGAATCCTTTTTCTTCGAGGTTTTTTTCGGTTTCGCATCCGGCTCGGCGTGGATTAAAATCTCCCCGTTTTTGCCTTTCATGTATTCGTCTATATTTTCCCGGTCAAGCTCAATCTCACTGTTTTGCGCATTATTTTCCATCGTTAATATACCCCTTTCGATGAATTCCGGCCGGGTAAGAAACCCGGCCGGTCGCTACAGACTTTATTTTAATCTTTTTTCTATGGTTTCACAATATAATTCCATGGAGAAACATAATTTCCGTTCACACGTACGGAGAAATGCAGGTGGTTGCCGGTGCTTCGTCCGGTCGTTCCGACCAGTGCTATCTTCTGTCCTCTCGAAACGCTCTGTCCGCTGGAAACCAGAAGTTTGGAGGCATGCATGTAAATTGTATACAGTCCGCCGCCGTGATCAATCATTACATAGTTACCCATACTGTCGTTATAGGCTGCGCCCACGACAACACCGTCGTATGCGGCAAGGATGTCCGAACCGCCGGGTGCCGCAAGATCCACACCGTTATGGAACTTGTTCGTACCGAGGATGGGGTGAATGCGATAACCGTACTCACTGGAAACTCTGGTATAGGAAGGTGCGGGCCAGCAGAAGGCTCCGCCGTCGTAAACACGCTGCTGAACCAGTTTGGACTGCTCAGCCGCAACCGCTTTCTCTAACTGGGAAATAACCGCATTCTCGGCTGCGAGGTCGTGCTCGAATTCCGCGATGGTTGCGGACTTGGAGTTGATGTCCGCCTGGTATGCCGCAATCTGCTGCTTCTTGGCTTCAATCAGTTCCTCGATCGCTTTCTGCTCTTCTTCGGCTGCCGCTTTATCCTCTTCGAGGACCGCTTCTTCCGCTTCGAGTTTTTCCTTTACGGTTTCCACATAACTTACGGTTTCCTTGTACTGCTTGTACATCTTATTGTCATAATCCGCAAGTTTGTTGATATTCTCCATATTGTTCAGGAAATCTCCGAACCCGTGGGTGGTAATCAGAAGTTCAAGATAATAATCGTCACCCTGTTCGTAAAGAATCTGTACTCTCTTTTTCATGGCCGCATACTGGGTATCCCTTACATCTTCGGCCTCCTCGAGTTCTTTCTTGGTCTCGTTGATTTCAAGCGTCTTGGATTCGATGTCGAGGTTGAGCTGCTCGATTTTATCCATAATCTCGGTTACGCTATGATCCAGTTCACTTACGTATGCGCTTAAGTCCGCTTTATTCTTTTCGAGCTGTTTTTTGATGTTCTGAACGTTTGTAATATTGGCCTTGATTTCGGCTTTTTTCTTCTCTTCTTCCTGAATCTGTTTCTTTTTTTCCTGGATACTTGCCTGAATCTCGGACTCCTTATCCGCCAGTGCCACATAGGGAATTGAGGTGGACAGGACTAAAGCTGCCGATAAGGCCGCCATGGTTCTTGCTATTATTCTGCCAAAATCTTTCCGTTTTTTCATTCTTCCTCCTAAAGGAAACCTTTATACATGAAGATGTTTTCTTACTGTAAAGAAACTTCCGAAGAAACCGATTCCCACACCGATCAAAAGGGATGCCGGTGCAAGATAAATGAACACATCGGAAGCGGGAACGTAGGAAATGAAATCATTTAAGAATGCGAAGTTGCTCTGCAGGAAAGCAAAGGCCGCATTGTACAGGTAATAAAGAACCACAACCGGAATTGCGGAACCGATTAACCCGATAATGATACCTTCGAACACGAACGGAGCACGAACGAAGAAGTCCGTTGCACCGACATATTTCATGATGTTGATTTCTTCTTTTCTTACGGAAATACCGATGGTAACGGTATTGCTGATCAAGAAGATGGATACAGCAAGCAAAAGTCCGATCATACCGACGGATACGTAGGTAACGACCGCCTTTACGCCGGTTAAGGTGTTTGCGGTAAGCTCCGACTTGTTGATTTTACGGATGCCTTCCACGGTTTCAAGATATCCTACCAGTTCACCCTGTTTGGATACGTCGTTTAAGTAAATCTGCAAATTCTCGGAACCTTCAAGAGGGTTCTCGATAAATCCTTCCGCGTTCTCTCCGAGTTTCTTGGAGAATTCTGCCCATGCTTCGTCTGCGGAGATAAAATCGCAACGATATACTTCGGGACGTCTGGTTACCAGTTCGCGAATCTGGTCGATACGCTCCTGCTCCACGTCCTCGTTAAAGTATACGGTTACGGAAACACCTTCCTCCACCGTTTTTACAATGTGGTTTACATTAAATACAACCGCCACAAAGATACCGAAAACGAAAAGGCAGGCGGAGATGGTCGCCAAGGACGCCATCGTAAACCATTTGTTACGGAAAACGTTTTTAACTCCCTGACCGAGGGTGTAAAAGAATGTATTAATCATCGATGTACGCTCCCTTCTCCTCGTCGCTTAAGATAACGCCCTGCTTCAGTGTGATAACGCGCTTCTGCATGGTATTGACGATATCGCGGTTATGGGTTACGACAACGACGGTAGTGCCGTTTTCATTGACCTTTTCCAACAGCTTCATAATATCGTTGGTGTTTCTGGGGTCCAAGTTACCGGTCGGCTCGTCCGCAAGCAGAATGGTCGGCTTGTTGACAAGGGCACGGGCAAGAGCCACACGCTGCTGCTCACCACCGGAAAGCTGTTTGGGTTTTGCTTTGTATTTACCCGCAAGGCCCACCATGGAAAGCATGTTGGGAACATTCTTGCGGATTTCCTTCTCGGACTTTAAGACGATTCTCTGAGCGAAGGCAACGTTATCATAGACGTTGCGATCTTTCAAAAGACGGAAGTCCTGGAATACGACGCCGAGGGTACGACGGAATTTCGCAACCTGAGCGTGTTTCATCTTTGTCAGATCCTGATCGTTGACGACAACCTTTCCGGAATCGGCGGTCAGTTCACGAAGGAGAAGTTTGATCAGTGTGGACTTACCGGAACCGGAGTCACCCACGATGAAGACGAACTCTCCTCTTTTGATTTTCAAATTAATATCCATCAGAGCCGGAACGCCGTTGGCATCCGAATAGGCTTTGTTGACACCCTCTAAGTAGATAACGTACTTGGAGTCGTCTTTGCCGCCTTTCCGGCTCTTCTTTTTCTTTTCCTTTTCCTGTTCTGCCATGATTACTCCTTAAATCAGTACTCAATATTCTCCATATAGTTCATGTAGCGCACTACCATGAGTGCAATACGGAAAGTAATGGCATCCTCAAACACACGCAAATCCAGACCCGTGGTCTTCTGCAGTTTGTCAAGACGGTAAACCAGCGTATTTCTGTGAATGAAAAGCTGTCTCGAAGTCTCGGACACATTTAAGGAATTCTCGAAGAATTTGTTAATCGTAACCAGTGTTTCTTCGTCGAGATCATCCATGCTCTTTCCGTCAAAAATCTCCTTGATGAACATCTTGCAAAGAGGGATGGGCAGCTGATAAATCAGACGGCCGATTCCAAGCTGTGCATACGCAATGACGTTTCTTTCGTCAAAGAAGATTTTACCGACATCCAAAGCCATTTTGGCTTCTTTATAGGAACGGCTGACATCCTTAATCTCCGCAACCGGAGTACCGTATGCAATACGAATGTTGGGCATGCCCTCTCTTTTTAAGTATGCCACGATTTCGTTTGCGGTCTTTTCAATGTCGGCGCCGTCGCTTTCATCCGTTAAATCCTTTACCACGACAACGTTGTTCTCGTCGACGGCGGTAACGAATTCTCTTTTGTCATTTCCGAGGAAATCCTTAATCTGATCCAGACAGTTGATATCCTTGCCGTTTTCGTTCTCCACGATCATGCAGACACGCTTTACGTCGGTCTGGATGTGCAGTCTCTTGGCACGACCGTAAATATCCACCAAAAGAAGATTATCGAGAAGCAGGTTCTTGATAAAATTGTCTTTATCGAACCGCTCTTTATATGCAACCACAAGACTTTGAATCTGGAATGCGGCCATTTTACCGACCACATAGGTATTGTCGCCCACACCGGAACAGATTACGATGTACTCTAACTGCTGGTCGTCATAAATCTTAAAGAACTGATTGCTCTGAATTTCCTGGCTGTCCGCAGAGGACTTCACAAACTCCTCCACTGCCTGGGTGTAGTTTGTCTGGAACGAAGACGTGGTTGCAACCACCTTTCCTTCCGTATCCGTTACACACAGGTCAACTCTTGCAATATTCTTCATTCCGTCTATGGAATTCTGAAGAATCTGGCTCGAAATCATAACTTAGTACCCCCTCTGTAAAAAATGTCACATAGAACATGACCATTTTTTGTCATAATGACATACCCCAACGAACATTATATATCAAAATCCCGTAAAAATCCACAACTTTCTATACTTTTATTGTTCATTTCTTCTAAATAAAAAAGCAGGAAGTAAAATTCCCGCTTTTTTATTCTTCCGGACCGCCCGCGCTTTCTTCTTCCGCTTCGTTTTCCCGGGCTTCCTCGACGATGGTGTTGTACTTCATAACTCTCCGTTTGAAGACCCTCTTATAGAAGAGCCGCTCCAAAAAGGAGTTCGTGTGAGGCTTCTGTTTCCAGGGTGAAGCGGTACTTAAAAGTGCCAGCCACACATCCTTGTTCATCATCATGCCGTACTGCGAAAGCAGCGCTGCGCTTGCCGAGAACGGCAGATTGGAAAGAACCACCTCAGCCGCGGACGCATTGATATTGTTTACCAGTGCCTCCGGTCCGGTAACGCCGTCCACATAGGTATATTTATCCGCTATCACTAAATTCTCACGGATTCCCTTTAAGTAATTCTCCATTTCCTCCAGGGTTTCCTCGCTGTCCGATAACAGAAGCACGGGCATTTTGGCCCGGCAGACTCTTTTGACAAAATCCGTCAAAAATACCTGCCCCTTGATTTCCTCACGGCGTTCCTTGGTATTCTCGCCGGCCGCTTTGAGCACTTCGGCCTCTCCGAAAATAATCAGATCCGCAGCACGTAAGAAATCTCTTTTTTCCTTGTTGCCTCCGGACTCCACAAAAACCTGAGCGGAAACATAAAGGATAATATCCATGGTTCCGTTTCCGAAAAAGGTGGTGCTTTTGTGAAGTGCTTCTTTTAACGGGTAATCCTTAATCTGTATCCCCAGTACATCTACTTCCCGCAAAAGGATTTCCTCCTAATCAATACGACGTATGCTTTTCTCCGTAATCTCGATACGGCCCGTTTTCAAAAGATTGCCGACCGCACGTTTAAACTCGTTCTTACTCATGTTCATCTCACGGCGGATGGTTTCGGGTGATGCCTTATCGTTAAACGGCAGTACGCCGTCGTAACTGTCGATCACCTTCATCACCGCATCGGAATCCGACGCAATCTGCATATAGGCTTTCTCCCGCAGGGAAAGCGTCAGTTTTCCGTCATCCTTCACATCGATGACTCTGGCCGTTACATGGCTTCCGACCGGGATATCCTTAATAAATTCCTGCTTCGGAATCAGAGCGGAGTAGCAGTCGTCCACCGCCACGAAAGCGCCGAAGTTTCCGCTGATTTCGTAGAGGGTTCCCTCAACTCTTGATTCCTTCATGTAAGGACTCTCTGTTTTTAAATAATGATATACTTTCATGGTCGCACAAAGGCGTCCGCTTTTATCCACATATAAAGCAACTAAAACTTCATCATCCGGTTTGACGCGGTAGGTCTGCTCATGGAAAGGAAGGAACAGATCCTTCTCCAGTCCCCAGTCCAGAAAAGCTCCGATGGAAGTGGTACTTGCCACACGGAGTTTCCCCACCTCATGCAGTTTAATGGCAGGTGTGTTGACGGTGGCAATTAAGCGGTCCTTGGAATCCTTGTACAAAAAAACATTCAGGGTATCGCCTATCGAAATATTCTCTCTTACCTGCGATTTCGGCAAAAGGACTCTTTCCTGTGCGGATGCCTCTTCGCTCTCGGCAAGATAAACCCCGAAGTCCACTCTTTTTACCACTTTTAAATTCTGTGTATTTCCGATTTGTAACATATTTTTACTCCTGTATCTGCGTCTTATCCATCATAGAACGGATGCGGCGATTTTACAACTTACCCGCCGGTACGAACAATGAAACGGCTGCTTTTCGCTACACCTTTTTTTGTGGGACGCTTCCCTAAGGCAAAAACATAAAAAGAAGAAGTCGAAATGCAAACCAGCATAACATCAGGAAAAACAATCCGAATTCCGTACAGCCGAGAATAATGCCAACCTTTCCCCTTTTATCCTGCGGCCTTGTTTTAACCGAGCGGACTCCGTGAACGATTGCCACAATGGCAAACGGAATCCCTCCGATAACGCTGCCGGTTAAAGCAACGGAAATCAGTCCGTAAATCAAAGCTCTTTTACTGCTGCTTGCACTGTCGATTCGAAACTCTTCCGTGGAATACTCCGTTATTTCACGGATTTCCTCCTCCGACAGATTGTTCAAATCATCCATGAATCCATTCCCCTAAGTAAAAAATAAACCCCTTGACACTATGCGATCAAGAGGTATTTAAGCAGGGCTACAAGGATTCGAACCTTGAAATGACGGAGTCAGAGTCCGTTGCCTTACCGTTTGGCGATAGCCCTAAATCTCAAGTGCTGCCTCATTTATCGAAACAGCACTTGTTATTCTACATAATTCCAATATAAAATGCAAGAACTTTTTTGAAAATATCATGCAAAGACTAATTCTTTGCTTCCACCTTCTCATCGCCCCAAAAGAATACGGCGATGGTACCCGGGCCGGAATGCGCACCGATGGTCTTGCCGATTTCAAAAATCTGTACGCCGCCGTCGATACCGGTGATTCTCTCTTCGATGGCTTCCTTCATGATGCCTGCCTCATCCGGAGCATTAAAATGTCCGACAAAGCATTTGCCGTAGTATCCGGTGCCGTCCTTGGCATGTTCGATCATTTTATCCACGGTAGCCTGAATAATTTTCTTCTTGCCGCGAACCTTTTCGTAAACCTTGAGTTTGCCTTCCTTGTCAACGAACATCAGAGGGCAGATGTTTAACATGTTTCCGATGGCTGCGCTGGCTGCGGAAACACGTCCTCCGTTCTTTAAATATTTTAAATCGGTAACATAGAACCAGTGCTGCAGGTGGTCTCTGTTCTTTAAAACAAAATCCTCAAGCTCTTCCATGGTGGCCCCGTTGCACTTGCGCGTATAAACTTCATCCACCATTAAACCGAAGCCCGGAGCTGCCGCACGGGAGTCAACCGCAATGATTTTTCTCTCGGGGTATTTCTCTCTTAATTCTTCCACTGCCGCAACACAGGCATTGTATGCGCCGGAAAGACCGGAAGAGAATACAACATGGAAAACATCCCAGCCCTGCTGCAGGAAAGGTTCGAAGAATTCTTCATATTCCGCGGTGTTCGGCTGCGAGGTTTTCGGAACAACGCCTTTGTCCATCATCTCGGACAGTTCCTTTGTGGTCATTCCGTAACCAACCGTATCGGTTAACAGTTCGTCGTCATTCACCTGGAAGTGATAAGGAATATAGGGAATCCCGGTCTTTTCAAAATATTCTTTGCTTAAATCTGCAGGGGATTCGGTTGTGAGTAAAAAGTCGCTCATTGTCTTCCTCCGAAATGGTATATTCTGTGCGGTAATTCAACCGCTTTAAAAGTGTAACAAAAAAACAGGGGTTTGTAATGAAAAAATCAAATTCTTCTCAAAAACTTAAGAATTTGATTTTTTCCAACTTATCTTTCTTCCCGGAAGTATGGCAGTCCCAGGCTGGCCGGCGGCTGCGAATCCCGTTTGTTCCGCATGCTGGTAACAACCAGAACGATTAACGTTACCACATAAGGGATCATTTTATATAATTCCTTCAGTTCCATGTGATCCATGCCGGCGGGGATGTAAAGGTAGATGATGTACAGGCCGCCGAAAAGGATGGATGCGATAATACCGATGCCCGGTTTCCAGATGCAGAAAATAACAAGCGCGATGGCAAGCCATCCTCTGTCACCGAACGCATCGTTGGACCAGATACCGCTCGCATAATCCATAACATAGTAAAGACCGCCCAGTCCCGCAACCATACAGCCGATGCAGGTGGCCATGTATTTGTATGCGGTAACGTTGATACCTGCCGCATCCGCCGTTCCCGGATTTTCACCCACGGCGCGAAGATGAAGACCGGTTCTGGTCTTCTTTAATGCAAAGCCGGCATAAATCGCCAGAATAAAAGCGATATAGGCTAAAAAGCCGTAGCTTAGAAAAATCTTTCCGAACCACCCTAAATGATCCGCAAAAGGAAGAGAACAGCTGAAATAGGCACTGGTTCTCGAGAGCGCAATTGTCGGAACGTCGCTGCCGGAAAGTTTGATCAAGGAGCCTCCGAAGAAGTTGCCGAAGCCCACACCGAAGGTGGTCATCGCAAGACCGGTAACGTTCTGGTTGGCCCTTAATGTAACCGTTAAAAAGCAGTATAAAAGTCCCATTAAGAGGGAACCCAAAAGCGAGCACAGAATCGGAATCATAATGGCCAGAAAGCCCACCATCTGTCCTCCTCTGGTCGCCTGTTCGTAGGCAAATGCACCGATAACGCCGCAGATACCGCCCACGTACATAACGCCGGGGATACCGAGGTTTAAGTTTCCGGATTTCTCGGTGATGATTTCACCGGTACAGCCGTATAAAAGAGGAACGCTCTGTCCGATGGCTCTCGGAATAAATGCAACCAGATCGATCATGCTTTACCTCCTTTCTTACGGAACACAACCCTGTAACGAATAAAGAACTCACATCCGATGATAAAAAACAGGATGATGCCGGTGATAATATCACCGAAGCTCTGGTTCAAGCCGCAGGAGGTGGAAATCTCCGATGCCCCGTGCCCGAGCAGTATAATCAAAAGGCTTGCGCCCATCATGGCGAACGGATTAAACTGTGCCAGCCACGAAACCATAACCGCCGTAAATCCCTGACCGCCGGCCACGGTGGTGGTGATGGTATGGTGAATGCCGGAGACCAGTAAGAATCCGGCCAGTCCGCAGAGGCCCCCGGAAATAATCATCGTTCGGATGATTACAAGACCGGAACGGATTCCCGCGTAGCGTGCCGTCATTTCGCTTTCCCCGACAACGCTTATCTCATATCCGTGTTTTGTGAATTTTAAGTAAACATACATGCCGACCGTAACCAGAATCGCAATGATTATGATCAGAAGATATTTGTTTCCGACGGAAAACAGCCAGCCGGCATTGGTGTTCTGGTTGATGATACCGATTTTACCGGAGCCCTTGGGTACTTCCCAGAATATCGTAAAGAATGCCACAATCTGAATCGCTATGTAGTTCATCATCAGAGTCGACAGGGTTTCGTTGGTATTCCAGATGGCTTTGAAAATCGCCGGAATAGCACCCCACAATGCTCCGAGGCCGACCGCAGACAGCAGCATGATTAAAATCAGCACGGGATCCGGAAGTTTGTCCCCGAAGACGATCATGCAGGCCGCGGCACCCAGACCGCCGATTAAAACCTGGCCCTCACCTCCGATATTCCAGAATTTCATTTTAAATGCAGGGGTCAGTGCCAGCGCAATGATTAATAAAATTGCGGTATCCTGCAGGGTAATCCATACTTTTCTCGTGCTACCGAATGCACCCGAAAATACTGCGGAGAAAACCGCGAACGGGTTCATCTTCGTTGTAATCACCGTTACAACGGCACAGACAATCAAAGCCGCCACGATGGCAAGAAGCCGTACCAGCATCTGGTATTTAATCGGCATGGATTTACGTTTTACGATGTGGAACAAAGGCTCTGATTTCTTAGTTTTCATCGCTGCCTCCTTCCAGACTGGTCATCATAAGACCGACTTTATTCTTATCGGCTCCCGGTCCGTCAATCAGACCGCTTACCTTTCCTCCGCAGAGAACCAGAATCCGGTCCGAAAGTTCCAAAAGAACATCCAGATCTTCACCGACATAAACGACGGCGGAACCGGCTTCCTTCTGTTTATTGATCAGGTCGTAAATCTGATAGGAGGAATTGATGTCAAGACCTCTTACCGCATAAGCCGTAAGCAGTACCTTGGGCTTGGATGCGATTTCACGGCCGACCAGAATCTTCTGTACGTTACCGCCGGACAGATTCTTTACCGGCGTGGTAATACTCGGTGTTACGACGTTTAAATCCTCAACAACGGTTTCCGCAAGCTTTCTCGGTCCCTTCCGGTCGGTAAAAGGATTTAAGCTTCTTTTAATCACCTGCAGCGCTTCTGCCTTGTTCTTTTCCACCTGTTCTTCGACATACGGTCCGTTACGGAAGGAGCGGATCATCATGTTCTCCGCAATGTTCATGCTTCCGACCAGTCCCATGCCGAGACGGTCCTCGGGAACGAAGGAAAGTGCAATGCCCTTCTCCGAAATCTTTAACGGAGAAAGTTTCAAAAGGTCCGTTTTATCCCCGTTGTCTTCGATATAGAAAACCTTGCCTTCCACATTTTTCTGAAGACCTGCAATTGCTTCGAGAAGCTCCTTCTGACCGCTTCCGGAAACGCCGGCGATTCCCAGAATTTCCCCGCTGTTGGCGGTAAAGGAAACATCATCGATTTTCACGACACCCTCTTCGTCGCGAATGGTCAGATGACTGATTTCAATCCGGGGTTTGGGATCCACGGGAGTTTTTCTCGTAATATTCAAAGATACGGCATGTCCGACCATCATATCGGTCATCTTCTGGACATCGCAGTCTGCTGTGTCCATTTCGCCGATGTACTGTCCTTTGCGTAAAACGACAACGCGGTCGGAAACTTCTTTTACCTCATGCATTTTATGCGTAATGATAATAACCGATTTGCCGTCATTTCTCATTCTCCACATAACAAGGAAAAGCCGTTCCGCTTCCTGCGGGGTCAGAACCGCCGTCGGTTCATCCAGAATCAGAATGCTGGCACCGCGGTACAAAACCTTCATGATTTCCACGGTCTGTTTCTCCGAAACCGTCATATCATAGACTTTTTTCTTCGGATCGATGACAAAGCCGTACTTATCGCAAATCTCGCGGATTTTTGCTTCGGCCGCCTTTAAGTCCAGTTTCCCGGGAAGGCCGAGAATAATATTCTCCGTGGCGGTTAAGACGTCCACCAGTTTAAAATGCTGGTGTACCATGCCGATTCCGAGATTCAGCGCATCTTTCGGATTGGCAATCGTAACTTCCTTTCCGTCTATAAAGATGCTGCCCTCGTCCGGATAATAAATTCCGGAAATCATATTCATAAGGGTCGTCTTTCCGCTTCCGTTTTCGCCGAGAAGAGCCAGAATCTCGCCTTTATTTACGCTCAGGGAAATGTTGTCGTTTGCCACAACAGTGCCAAAGCGCTTGGTAATGTTCTTTAATTCGATTGCTTTTTCGCTCATAACCGAAATCTCCAGGGAAACCGTCTGATACGTTTTCCGTTGTCGTAAAAAGTAAAAGAAAGGCGGTAGCAAAACCGCCTTTCTATTTTAGCAAGTATTTGAAATACTAGCAAGTCATTAGTACTTCTGATCGAGAAGAGTAATGCCGTCAATATTTACGTTGAAATAAGGAGCGGAACGGAAGCCTTCACCGGACTCTGCAAAGTAGCCGTTGGTGATTACTTCGTGATCCGGAGTGTAATCCGCATCGGTATCCACGTCTGCTTCGAAGCTGTCAAGCTGCTTTCCGTCAACGGTAAAGGTTGTGATATCAAATACATGAATCTTGCCTGCCATTAAGTCAGCCTTTACTTCATCGATCTTTTCCTGGGTTCCTTCTGCTGCCGCACTGCCGAGTTCAGTTAAAGCTACGGAGCCGGTTGCAAGGGTACCGGTATAATCGGTGGGAATTGCCTTACCGTCTTTGATGTTCTGGAGTGCCAGTTTGAAGTAAGGTACCCAGTTGATTCTGGAAGAAATGATAAAGGTGTTGGGACATGCATCAACGGTGGAACCGTTGTAGGATACATCGGGAACGCCTGCGTTCTCACATGCGGTGGGTGCACCCATGGAGTCAGCATGCTGGGAAATCAGTACGCAGCCGCCGTTGATTAACTTCGTTGCTGCTTCCTTCTCAGCGGTCTCATCATACCAGGAACCGGTAAAGGTTACATCCATGGTAGCGGACGGACACTGGGAACGAACGCCTAAGAAGAAAGAGGTATAACCGGAGATAACTTCCGCATAGGTGTACGCTCCGATGTAACCGATTTTACACTGATCTTCGGTAATCTTTCCGGCTGCAATCATCTCGTTTAACTTCATTCCTGCAGCAACACCTGCAAGATAACGTCCTTCGTAGATGGAAGCGAAAGCGTTGTGATAGTTGTCAAGGCCTTCGGTATGTGCCTTGGTTCCGGTAGCGTGGCTGAACTGAACGTCGGGATACTCTTTTGCTGCCTGGATCATGTAATCTTCATGACCGAAGCTGTCTGCAAATACGAAATCGCATCCTTCGTCGGCAAGTTCGCATGCCGCGTTATAGCACTCCTGGCCCTCGGGAATATTGGTTTTGATGACATACTCAACACCAAGTTCCTCGCAAGCCTCTTTGGCTGCGTTGATGAAGTTTAAGTCGTAGGTGGAATTCTCATCATGAAGGAAAATAAAACCGGCCTTCAAACCGTTTCCATCTGCCTTCTTTCCGTTACCGGTACATGCGGTGAGGCCAAGTACCATCGTACAGATTAAAAGTACGCTTAAAAACTTTTTCATAATATCCTCCCTGAAAAAAGCTAATCTTTTGTGACAGTGAAAGTATAGTACAGGAAGCGCGAAAAAACAATGAATCGCGGCCCGAAAAAATAACTAAAAATAAGCGCCGCGGGCGTTTAAAAAGATTGAAAATAGACAATTCGGGTGCTATGATTCTTGTTAGATTCCGGCATATTATGTCATAAGAAGGGAGACTCATTTATGAAAATCCTTGAAGAAAGAATCATAAAGGACGGTATTGTAAAAGAGGGAAATGTCTTAAAGGTCGACTCCTTTTTGAATCACCAGATGGATGTGGAACTGTTCCATGAAATGGGAATGGAATGGAAGCGTCTGTTCGCGGATAAACCCATCAATAAAATACTGACCATCGAGGCTTCCGGCATCGGCATCGCCTGCGTTGCGGCCGAGTGTTTCCATGTTCCCGTGGTATTCGCAAAGAAAGCCCAGAGCATCAATCTCGACGGAGAGATGTACACCTCAAAGGTGGAATCCTTCACGAAAAAGAAAGTTTACGACATCATCGTTTCAAAGAAGTTCTTAGGCCCCGACGATCACATTCTGATTATCGACGACTTCCTTGCAAACGGCTGCGCGGTCATGGGTCTCATTGATTTAATCAATGCCTCCGGAGCAACTCTCGAGGGTGTCGGCATCGCCATTGAGAAAGGGTTCCAGAAAGGCGGGGCCGAAATCCGCGCAAAGGGTATTCCCCTTGCATCCCTTGCCATCGTGGATTCGATGGATGCCGCTACGGGTAAAATCACCTTCGGAACACGCTAATAGTCCGGCATACAAAAACCCCGCGTAACATACGCGGGGTTTTCTTATAAGGGAAAAATCCCTTTTTATGCCTGAGGTGCTGCAGGAGCTGCAGGTGCGGGAGCAACTGCGGGCTGATCGGATGTGCAGTGAGGGCACTTCGTAGCTTCGATGTTGATTTCGGACTTGCAGTAAGGGCAAATCTTCGTCGTGGGAGCTGCTACCTCTGCTTCTGCTTTCTTCTTCTCGGCAAGCTTCTTTGCTTTGTTGATTCCTTTGATGATCAGGAACAGAGCAAGTGCGGTTACGAAGAAAGTAATGATTGCACTGATGAAATTACCGATGCAGAATACGGGATAATCAATGTAGTTCGGGAAAATCTTGCGGATTACTTCCTGAAAAGTGGTCGGGTTCACAGCAGCGATTGCTTCGTTGATTCCCTTAATCCAGGGCCATTTTACAACGATGTTCATGGAATCGAAGCTGAATCCGCCGAGGATTGTGTTAATCAAAGGATTCAGGATGTCCTGTACCAGTGAGTTAACAATGGCGGTGAATGCACCACCGATGATGATACCTACTGCCATATCAAGGACATTACCCTTGGATATGAACTCCTTAAATTCTCCAAACAATTTCTTCATAGTTTCCATACCCTCCTTTGATTTGTAAGAATTGTTCTTCGCTATCTTTAATCCGCCCGTCTTTCCCGGACGATTAAATTCATTTTAAATCTTACCTTCCTGATACATGGCAATCATGTACTCCACGATTTCGGGATCGAACTGTGTTCCCGCATTGTTTCGAAGTTCGGAAAGAATCTTGTGCTTCGGCAGACGGTTACGGTAGCAGCGGTCGGAGTTCATGGCATCGAACGCATCCGCAACATTGATGATTCTGGCATAAAGCGGAATCTCCTTGCCGATTAAGCCTTCCGGATAACCTTTGCCGTCGTAACGCTCATGATGATACAATGCTCCGTCGCGGATTCCGGGAAGGGAGGTAAAGTTCTCCAGCATCTTTCCGCCCCTTGTCGTATGCTCCTCAATGACTTTTCTTTCTTCTTCGGTTAAGGGGCCCCGTTTATTCAAAACACCGTCAGGGATGGCGATTTTACCGCAGTCGTGCATCAGACCCATATAGCCGACCATCTTGATTTCTTCCTCGCTCATTCCCATACGTTTTGCAATCTTCTGGGAATAGAAGGAAACACGGGTGGAATGACCTTTCGTGTATTCATCCTTTGCATCGATGAAATTTGCGAAAACCTGCATGGTTTCCTCGATAATTTTCTCATCGTGCTCTTTCATACGGACAAGTTTTCTTGCACGTATGTTGATTAAAAGATACGCGCATACCCAGGTCGCCCAGAGTACCAGTCCGATTACGGCAATCCAGAATTCCAGATATTCCACAAGGAAGGTCTGATAAAATCCTCTTACCTCAAAATCCGTAAAATCAAGACTCTTGTCGGAATACATAACGAAACCGAAGGTCTTGGACTCGTCTTTTAACAGATGGTTTAAATATTCCGCGGGAAGGAAGGAAATGGAATCGCCGTTATTGGTGTATTCTCCGTTCCAGCTTGAATCAATCACACCGACCGCCGTGTTGCCGTCCTTACCGTTCGGCATGTAGATGGTCATGTTCCAGTCAATAATTTCCTTACCGCTGTTATTGTAAATCCGGCCGTCGTATTCCGCACCCACGGAAGGAGCGCCGTCTTCCCACTGAGAAGGCCACTGCTTGGTCTTCTCCATTACGACATAGACATCTTTTTTCGGATTGTTTCCGTCCTCTCCCGCGCCCATACGGTCGCCCACGGAGATGACGCATTCCATTTCCTGCGTATTGTCGATTCTCCAGCGAATAATGGTAAATATGAGGAGAATCAGTAAAACACCCAGGACGGATCCAAAGATAATCAGTGCTCTTTTTTCCGATCTGTCCAATTTCAATGCCGATAACCTCTGCAAATAAAAATCTCTGAATCCAAGTATATCACAAACACTTTATGCCTTCAATGAACGCGGCTGCATTAACTTTCTTTTTTTCCGGAAATCATTAAAAGCACATCCCCGGACAGAATTTTGGTATCTCCGTTCGGGACGATATTCTTTCCTTTTCTGCGAATGCGGACTATCAGATCCTTTCTGCGGATGTCCAGATCTTTTACCATCTTGTTTGCCCATGGATTCTCACTCTTGATGATAATCTCGGATAAGGTAATCTGATCGTCCTCCGCTTCATAGAAGTGTGCTCCGAGAATCAGCCTGTCCCCGTTTTCCAGAACGGAATCCCCGTTCGGAATCAGCATCACGCCGTCACGGTAGATTGCCACCACCATGACCTCGGGCGGAAGAACGATATCCTTTACCGCTTTACCAATCCAATCATGACGGCCATTTAAATCACTTACCACGAAGTGCATGTCATGAACTTCTTCGGAGGTCGCAAGCGTCTTCATCTTGGAATACTGCTCCACAAAGCCGGCGGAAATAATACCGGTGGGGATGGCTACCATGCCGACACCGAGGAAAGAAATCACAATCGCCATTATCCGGCCCAGAGTGGTAACCGGGTATAAGTCGCCGTATCCTACGGTAAGCAGGGTGGATACCGACCACCAGATGCCGGAAAACGCATTTTTAAAAAGTTCCGGCTGGGCCTCATGTTCTGCTCCGTACATGCAAAGAGACGAAGCGATGGTCAGGATCAGAATCATGGTAAAGGAGGAGAAAATCTGGTTTTTCTTCTCCTTCAGAACATTGATAATGACGTTAAACGCATCAAACTGCGTGTTGATTTTGAAAAGCCGGAAAATTCTGACCACACGGAATACGCGGAACGCAACCGCGCCGTACGGCATAAAAAACGGCAGAAAGAACGGCAGAATCGTGAATAAATCCACGAGTCCGAAGAACGAAAAGAGGAAGGAAATCCTTGCCCAGACAGGGCTTCTTTTCGGGTACAGATAATCCGCCGTCACGATTCGCAAGATGTATTCAATGGTAAAAATGATAACCGTCACGGTTTCAATGACGTTAAGAAGCGGCATAATCCCCTCGCATTCCTCAAAGGTCTGCGCTATGGTGGCCGCAAGATTCAGTAAAATGGCAACAGTGATGAAAATGTCGAAGGAAAGGCTCGGCAGATCCCCTCTGTTTCCAATCTGAATGATGTCAAATATTCTCTTTCGAATATTCTTGTTTTTTGCCATGAAAACCCCTCAAAGAATCAGTGTTTTTTCCACACTCCGGGTGCAAGCAGAAGCAGAATCGGATACAGCTCCAGTCTTCCGGCAAGCATGTCGAAGATTAAAACAACCTTGGAAGCATAACTAAAGCCCGCAAAGTTTCCGCAGGGGCCTACCTCTCCGAGACCGGGTCCGATATTGTTGATGGTTGCTAACACCGCCGTAAAATTCGTAACCAGATCAAACTGATCAAGTGACAAAAGGAAAACGGAAATCACATAAACCAGAAGGAAGACAACCATGTATACGGAAACGGAACGCACCGTGTCCTTATCGATGGTTTTTCCGTCCATCTCCACCGCATTGACGGAACGGGGATGTACAAAAGCTTCCAGCTGATTCTTGATACTCTTCCACCAGATGATGAAACGGGAGATTTTCAGACCGCCGCCGGTACTTCCGGCACAGGCACCCGTCAGCATCAGGATAATGAGGATGGTTTTGGAAAACGAAGGCCATAAATTAAAGTCCGTGGTTGCGAAACCGGTTGTGGTAACGATACTCGATACCTGGAAAGCCGCCGTACGCAGGGATTCCTCCGCCGTCGGATAGAAGCCCCAGGTATTGAAGGTGATGAATGCGGTGCAAAGAAGAATCAGGGCAACATACCAGCGCACCTCTTCGATGGAGAACGCATCCTTGAACTTCTTTCGCAGCATAAAGTAGTAAAAGTTGAAGTTGATTCCGAATAATGCCATAAATACGGTGATAATCCACTGGGAAGCCGCATTGTAGGAGGCACAGGAATCGCCGCGGATACCGAAACCGCCGGTACCGGCCGTACCGAATGCTATACAGATGGCATCAAACACGGGCATTCTGGCGATGAGCAAAAGAATCATCTCCGTAACGGTCATTGCAAAATAAATAATATACAGAATCTTCGCGCTTTCCTTTACCTTCGGCACAAGTTTGCCGACAGAAGGTCCCGGGCTTTCCGCGCGCATCAGGTTCATGTTGTAACCGCCGGCCATCGGAAGTACGGCAAGAAGGAAAATAAACACGCCCATACCGCCGATCCAGTGCGTAAAGCTTCTCCATAACAGGGTACAGTGGCTCAGCGCTTCAACATCCGTAAGAATACTCGCACCGGTTGTGGTAAAACCGGAGGCCGTTTCGAAAATGGCATCCACATAATTGGGAATTTCCTTACTGAGGGTAAAAGGAAGGGCTCCCACCAGGGACATGACAATCCAGGAAAGCCCTACCACGGCAAAACCTTCCTTGGTAAAAAACTGCGGATTCTTCGGTTTCTTGCGAATCAAAAGAAGTCCGCCCGCCGCTGTCACTACCGCAACAAGCAAAAACCAAAGTCCGGCCTTTTCCCGGTAAATCAAAGACGTGATACAGGGAAGCATCATGAACCCTGCCTCGAGCGTCAATACCCAGCCTAAAATGTAAAATACGAACGAATAGTTCATAGGTTACTCCAGAATATCCCTGATATCGCCCAGACCTTTCTGGGTTGTAACCACGATGACGGTATCCCCGAGCTGGATGGAACTCTGTCCGTTGGGGGTGATTACCAGCCCACCGCGGTTAATGCAGGCAATTAACAGGTTTCTCTTTAATTTCAGTTCCTTAAGAGGAATTCCGACCACTTCGGACTTTTCCTTTATGGAGAATTCCAGCGCTTCGACCTTGCCGTCCACCAGTTTGTAAAGCGTCTCCACGTTGGACCCGATGGTGTTCTGCATCAGTCTGACCTGCTGAAGAATATAATCCGAGGTAATATTCTTCGGAGCGATAATGCTGCCCGCCTGGAAAAGCGACATCATATCGTCGAAAGAAATGCGGTTGATTTTCGTAATAATCTTCTTTGCCTTGGAAACATTCTTTGCGTACATGGATAAGAAAATATTCGCCTCGTCGATTCCCGTAAGTGCAATGAAGGATTCGCAGCTTTCGATGCCCTCCTCCATCAGAACGTCCTTGTTGGTTGCATCCCCGTTAATGATGCAGACCTTGGGAAGAAGTTCGGAGAGTTCCTCGCAGCGGGCACGGTCGGAGTCGATGATTTTCACGCTGATTCCCTGTCCGCGAAGCTGCGTGGCAAGGTAGTACGCAATCCTACCGCCGCCGACGATCATCGTATTCTTTACCTGATGGGTGTCGACGCCGATTTTTTCAAAGAATTCCTTGGCATGTCTCGGAGAAGCCACAAAGCTGACACGGTCATTCTCGCGAAGGATGAAGGGACCGTTCGGGATGAACGCTTCATCGCCGCGCTCAACCGCACAGATTAAGACTTCACACTTGTATTTCTTTGCTACGTCAATTAAGGTCATTCCCTTTAAGGGGGATTTTTCCGTAATGACAAAGTTTAAAATCTCCACACGTCCGTTTGCGAACGTTTCGATTTTATCCGCCGAAGGGAAACGCAGGATTCTCGCAATCTCGATGGCGGAAGCATATTCCGGATTGATGACCATCGAAAGACCGAGTTCCTCCTTGATGTAGGAGATTTCCTTACTGTAAACGGGGTTACGGACTCTTGCAATGGTGGCCGTATTACCGGCTTTCTTTGCAATCAGGCAGCATAAAAGGTTTAATTCGTCGGAGCCCGTTACCGCAATCAGAAGATTGGCATCGTCAACGCCCGCTTCCTTCTGTACGGAATAACTCGCGCCGTTTCCGACCACGCCCATGCAGTCGTAGCTGTTGGTTGCTTCGGCAATCGCATCCGAACGCAGGTCGATTACCGTTATGTCATGTTTTTCCGCGGAAAGCTGTTTTACCAGCGTAAGTCCTACTTTTCCGCATCCTACCACGATAATTTTCATTATGTTCCTTTCCGAGTCTGTCCTTTGGCGGTTTTATTTTACAACGATGTTGATGATTCTGCCCTTAACGTAGATTTCTTTTACAATGGTCTTTCCTTCGATGGAACGCTTCACGGCTTCGGAAGCTTTGGCTTTTGCAATGGCGGAATCATTGTCCTCATCCACGCCTACCAGCACGGTATCTTTCACTTTACCGTTTACCTGCACGCCGATTTCGATTTCGTCGTCCTTTACGAGCGTTTCGTCGTATACCGGCCAGGGCTCGAATGCAATGGTACCTTCGTGTCCCAGAATGCTCCACATCTCTTCGCCGACATGCGGGGTAATGCAGGATAACATCTTGATGATACCTTCCGCATATTCCTTCGGGCAGCTGCCCTCTTTGTAAGCCGTATTCATGAAAATCATCATCTGGGAGATGGCCGTGTTGAATCCTAAGGATTCATAATCCTCGGTCACTTTCTTTACGGTCTTGTGATATAACTTTTCAAGGTTTGCTTTCTTATCGTCGTTTAAATTGTCGGGGTTGGTGAAGAAGGTCCATACACGTCCGATGAATCTTCTTGCGCCTTCTACGCCCTGCTTGCTCCAGGGTTTGGAAACCTCAAGCGGTCCCATGAACATTTCGTAAAGTCTTAAGGTATCCGCGCCGTAATCTCTTACAATATCACTGGGGTTTACCACGAATTCGGGGAAACGCTTGCCCATCTTGATTCCGTTTTCACCGAGAATCATGCCCTGGTGAACAAGTTTCTTAAACGGCTCTTTTACGGGAGATAATCCCTTGTTGTAGAGATAACGGTTCCAGATTCTCGAATACATTAAGTGACCTACCGCATGTTCCGGTCCGCCGATATATAAGTCTACGGGCATCCAGTGCTTCAAAAGCTCCTGGTTGGCGAATTCATTCTCGTTATCGGGATCGATGTAACGGAAATAGTACCAGGAAGAACCTGCGGATCCGGGCATTGTGGAGGTTTCTCTTTTTCCCTTTATGCCGTTATGATCGTACTGCTTCCACTCGGTTGCGTTTTCCAACGGCGCTTTGCCGCCCTCGCCCTTGTAGTTCTCCAGTTCGGGAAGAATCAGAGGCAGTTCGTCATCGTCGAGCACGTGGATGCCGCCGTCCTCAAGATGAACCACGGGAACCGGCTCGCCCCAGTAACGCTGACGGGCAAAAATCCACTCACGGAAGTGGTAGTTTACGCATCTTTTCGCCACACCCATTTTCTCCAGTTTGACGGTGATGGCTTCCTTGGCTTCTTCCACAGTCATTCCGGTAAACTCTTCAGAATTGATTAACTTAAAGCCCTTGCCCAGATAGTCGTATTTCTCCAGTGCATGTTCGGAGACATCCTGATGTCCCGCTTCTTCGGAGCCGTCGATTACCTGAATCATGTCAATGTTGTGTGCGATGGCATATTCAAAATCGCGCTGGTCATGGGAAGGAACCGCCATAACCGCACCGGTACCGTAGCTTGCAAGAACAAAGTCACCGATGAAAAGTTTTGCTTCTTTTCCGTTTACGGGGTTGATACAGGTCACACCCTTTAACTCGCAGCCGGACTTGGTCTTGTTTAACTCCGTTCTGTCCATATCGTTCTTCTTTAAGGTTTCGTCGATATAGGCCTGAACCTCTTCCTTGTTCTCGATTCTGGGCATTAACTGCTTTACGATTTCCCCGTCCGGAGCAAGTACCATGAAGGTAATACCGTAGATGGTTTCAATACAGGTGGTGAAAATGGAGAATTCGCCTCCTCCGACGATTTCAAACTTCACTTCCACACCTTCGGACTTGCCGATCCAGTGACGCTGCATGTCTTTGGTAGACTTCGGCCAGTCGATTTCATCGAGCCCTTCGAGCAGTTCTTCCGCAAATGCGGGCTGGTCGATTACCCACTGTTTCATGTTCTTACGGACAACGGGATAGCCGCCGCGTTCACTCTTTCCGTCGATGACCTCATCGTTGGAAAGAACGGTGCCGAGCTCCTCACACCAGTTTACGGGCATATCAATGTATTTTGCATAGCCGTCCAGATAAAGCTGTTTAAAGATCCACTGGGTCCACTTGTAAAATTTGGGATCCGAGGTTGCGACCATTTTGGACCAGTCATAGTCGAAGCCGAGTTCACGAAGCTGCTTCGAGAAGGTTTCGATGTTTTTCTCCGTAAATCCGTTGGGATGGTTGCCGGTTGTAACCGCATACTGCTCTGCGGGAAGGCCGAAAGAATCGTATCCCATGGGATGAAGGACATTGTATCCCTGCATTCTCTTCATTCTGGATACGATATCCGTCGCGGTGTAGCCTTCGGGATGGCCGGCATGAAGGCCGACGCCTGAAGGATACGGGAACATATCCAGTGCGTAAAATTTCGGTTTGGAAAAATCCCAGACATCCGTTTTAAAGGTCTGGTTCTCCTCCCAGTATTTCTGCCATTTGCGCTCGATTTCGGCAGGGTTGTAAATGCGTTCCATAGTACTGTCTCCTTGTTGCTTTATTGTGTTGATTCTTGTTCTCTTTAAAGTTTTAAACTTACACGTCTGAATCCGGTAACATCAATCAGCCCCTGTGTGGACATCTTCAGAGCCGGTATGACGGGGAGGCTTACAAATGCCATGTTCATAAACGGTTCCACATCAGCCGGTGCTCCGAGTTCGTATACCGCCTGGCGGACATTTGCGTTAAATGCCGCGGTTTCCTCCGCCGGGAAGTCGGACATCAGGCCTGCGATCGGCAGAGCCATTCTCGCAATATCCTCTCCGTTTTTAACGACAACATTTCCGCCGCCCATGGCAATAATCCGGTTGGCGGCCACTGCCATGTCCGCATCGGAAGCTCCGATAACGATGATGTTGTGCGAGTCATGTGACACGCTCGAGGCCATGGCGCCTTCCCTGATTCCGATGCCTTTAATGAATCCGAGTCCGATATGTCCGGTGCCGTGGTGTCTCTCGATTACGGCAATTTTTAAAAGATCACGTTTTACATCGATTCCGCTGTTAATGTCAAAATGAATGTCCTCGATGCGTTCCTCGGTAATAATCTGTCCGGGAATCACTCCGATTACGCGGCAGGGCCCGTTGGATTCGTGAATCCGAAAGTCCTCTTCTTTTAACGGTTCCACGCGGAAGGTATCGCGGACTCTTTCTTCGAGTTCCTTATCCGCTTTCGGGTATTCGAAATCCACAAGTCCGGATTTGCGAACCACTGCTTTGCCGTGTACGAAAACATCCGTCACGTGGAAGGATTTCAAATCATCCACGATGGTCAGGTTGGCAATATAGCCCGGTGCCACGGCACCGTAACCGTAAAGCCTGAAATATTCCGCCGCCTGAAGAGATGCCATTCGTATGGCCACAATCGGATTCGCTCCGCATTCTGCGGCTCTCCGGATAATATTATCGATATGTCCTTTATGCAAAAGGTCTGTCGGATGACAGTCATCCGTTACCAGCAAGCAGCGGCGGTTGTATTTCGGATCGAACAGACCGATTAAGGATTCCAGATTCCTTGCGGCGGTGCCTTCGCGAATCATAATGTACTGGCCTTTGGAGAGTTTCTCCACCGCCTCTTTCAGATTGGAGCACTCATGATCGGACTCAACACCCGCTGCCACGTATGCATCGAGGTCTTTTCCCGAAAGCAGGGGTGCATGGCCGTCCACCACTTTGCCGGCTGCTTTCGCGTCTTTGATTTTATTAAGCACATCGGGATCTTTGAAAAGAACACCCGGATAATTCATCATTTCCGCAAGACCGAGGATTCTGGGTTCGTTGTAGAATTCTCTCAGATCTTCGGCATGCATTTCGGCGCCCGTTTCGTCAAAAGATGTTGAGGGCACGCAGGAGGAGGCCGTAAAAAAGAAATCCATCGGGAGATTCTCGCTGACCTTTAACATGTAGCGGATACCGTCCGCGCCGCAGACATTTGCGATTTCGTGCGGGTCTGCCACGATGGCGGTGGTTCCGTGCGGAAGAACGGTTCTGGCCAGTTCATCCGGAATCATCATCGTGCTTTCGATGTGAATGTGCCCGTCAATAAGACCGGGACAGATAATCCTGCCCTTTAAGTCATAGACCTGCGTATCTGCAGTGGCCGTCTTTTCGCCGCCCCCGGCAGACGTCCCGTCCGTTTCCCCGGCTTCCTTTGGCGAGCGCAGATCATCCTCCGTGTAGTCACCCACACCGATGATGCGGTCATCTTCTATCAGCACGTTCTGTTTTACCAGTTCATCCGTGAAAACATTTACCACGAATGCGTTTTTCAGCAATACCTTCACGGGCATGTCCTCCTAAAAAACCAACATATATTCTAACACACAAATGTACAAATCTCAACGAAAAAGAAAGCCGCGGAGAAGGGATTCTCCACAGCTTTTTTCAGGGAAATCATATATAAAATCACATCAGGGACTCGTCATAGATTGCACGGGCACCGCCGACATATTTCGGACGGACCCTGGCACAGAGAATCGGGGCCGCTCCGATGGTACGAAGCGAGATTCTGAGAGGAACCGCAACGTATTTTAAATGCATTCCGATCATGGTTCCGCCAATGTCGATTCCGGCGTCTCCGAGTCCCTTCACGGTTTCAACCAAAACGGGATCTTCGAAGTTCTGATAACAGACCGTTGCGAATGCCCCGCCCGCATGGTTGGGCTGCGGAATTGCATTTACCTGCTCAAGTCCCAGTTTCTCCATCGTTTCTCTTTCCACAACCAGTGCGCGGTTTAAATGTTCGCAGCACTGTGCCGCAACGCGGATTCCTTTTTCCTTTAAAACAGGCATAACACCGTCATAGATTTCTTTGGCCACATCCGTGCTGGTTGCCGTTCCGATCCGGTTTCCCTGCACTTCGCTTGAGGAGCATCCGATGACAAAAAGGGCTCCCTCTTTTAACTTTGCGGCTTCAATGATTTCCGTAACCGCCTGTCTGCTCTGTTCCGTAATTTCGCTCATGATAATTCCTTTCTGTCCGTCCCGTACACAAGCAGTTTCCTGCTGCATCCTGCACACAGGCAGCTGCTGTCCGGCAATACCGGGCCTGCCTGACACCACCGGGACTTAATATGGTCCGTAACGGCGTAACAGTTTGCCGAGACCGAGTTTGAAGACCAAAAGCAGGGATGCGACAACACCCAGCGCCCCCTGTGCAATTTCGAAGGGCAGTTTAATCATCGCATATTCAAATGTTGCATATACAAAGGTCTTTCCGAGAGTATAGCCGACAACCATGATGACGGCACCGATTACGGTACCGGCCAGGCTGTATGCAAAATATTTCTTCCCGCCGAGTTTTGCTCCCTTTCTTGCAAACAGTGCAATCACGAAAGCCTGAAGCCCGTGGGTGAAAAGCGAAACAAACATGGGGGCCGGATAGAAAATCATGTCGCCCAGAAAAGATCCGAGACCGCCCACAAAGAAAGCCGCCACGGGATCCAGCAAAAGTGCGGCCGTACAGATAATGATATCGCAAAGATAGAGATGTCCTCCGGGTACGGGAATACCGAAAGAAGACATGGCAATGTTTAATGCCATGAATAATCCGGTAATCGCAATCCAGCGTGTTTTATTGATATCGCGTAAACTTTTGCTCACTGGTTTCGTTTGTTCGCTCATAATAATATCCTTCTTTCCAAATCTGATGAAAGAAGGATATCACATTTTTGATATTATAAAAACTACCAATTTCGAAAGTTTTTATATGACCAGTTGTAAATCTACGAAAGTATTCCAACCGGTGCAAAGCTTGTTTTCGCCATCGTTAGTACGATGCAATCTTGTCATCCGAATCATCCGTGGAAGCATCCAGTTCCACGATTTTTACAAAATAACTGTAAGAATCGTTCACCTTAATGCTCACCCTGTCTCCGACCTTGTGGCCGAGAACGGCTTTTCCGAGCGGGGATTCGATGCTGATGTAGCCGTTTAAGGAATCGCTGCGGATACCGGTAACGATTTTATACGTTTCGGTCAGATCGTCTTCCTCGAAATACAGCGCTACCCTGTTATTGATTCCAACCTCATCTTCTGCCGTGGTATCCTCAATCACATCCGCCGTATTAATCATACGCTCCAGGTAACGGATTCTCGAATTGTTCCGGTTATTCTCGCGCTTGGCAACATAGTATTCGAAGTTTTCGCTCAAATCGCCCTGGGCCCTTGCCTCTTTTAAGTCTTCCAGAAGTTTCGGACGGAGAGTCATCTTGCGGTATTCGATTTCTTCTTCGATTTTTTGAATATCCGAGGCTGTCAGTTTCTCGTTCATGATCAAACGGACTCCTTAAAAATCTTAAGTCTGATTCTTTCGGCTCACACCTTGGAAATCATGACACCGTGAACCATGTTCTGGATACCGGAAACAATCAGTACGATGGATACCACGATGATAAAAGCAACGCCCAGCGTGTTTCCGAAACGAAGCGGAGATACCAAAGCCAGCGCGCCGAGGATGATGTTAATGGCACCGAGAATCAGGGATACGTACCATGCCTTTGCTTTTGCCTTATTTGCGGCAAATGCCTCTTTGATTTTGTATCCGCCGTCCAGTAAAAGGATGACTCCGAGGAAAATGGCAATAATCCATACAATCAGGTTAAAGATAAACATTAAAATACCTGCAATGATGGAAAGGATGCCGATGATTAAGTTCATCACCTTGGAACGGTCCTTCACAAACAGGATAATGTTCACGATACCGGCAACAATCAGGGCACCGCCCACTACCCATCTCAAAATCGCGGATACAACGTCGACAATCGGCTGGCGGAAAATGATGCCCAGAATTCCGAGTGCGATGAATGCGATACCAAGGATAATACTTCTTGCAACTACTGATTTCTTCTCTTCCATAAAACGATACCCCCTGTAAGTCGTTTTGCTATCCCGCTTTATACGGTTGTGTAGTTATCAAAATAACCCTGAATCAGTACAATCGGAGTTCCCTTGTCGCCCGATCCGGAAGTTAAATCACATAAGGAACCGATCAAATCGGTTAACTGTCTCGGAGTGGTTCCCTGGGAAGCCATATTGCCGACTAAGTTGGACTGTTTTGCCTTGATGCTTTCGGAGATGGCATTCTTAAGTGCCTCGCCTGAAAGGTTTGCAAAATCGTTGTCCGCAAGATATTTTAATTTCAATTCGTTCGGCGTACCGATGAGGCCGTCGGTGAAAGCAGGAGATACAACGGGATCAGCAAGTTCCCAGATTTTACCCTGAGGATCCTTGAATGCGCCGTCGCCGTAAACCATTACTTCCACGTGCTTGCCGGTACGGGAAAGAATCTGCTCCTGAATCTCCAAAACAAGTTCCTTGCACTCTTCTCTCGGGAACAGTTTTACCTTGTTCTCGGTGGACTTGTTGGAACCGAGTAAGCCGTATTTGCTGTTATAACCGCTGCCGTTTACGGAAGCGTTCATAATATCATCAAGACCGCAAACCACTTTTGCACCGCCCGCAAGAAGGATTCTCTTGGTACGCTTTCTGGTGTGGATATCGCAGTTAATGATGCAGTCGGTGTAATCCAGAATTGTCTTTGCCTGGTTTGCAAATATAACCTCCACATCGGCTCCTTCTTCCTTGATGATGTCGGAATAGTACTCAATATAGTCAACACCGGTAAATTCATGTTTCTTGTAACCGAACAGTTCTCTGTATTTTTCAAGGGAAAGAACATCGGAATAGGGATTTACGCCCGCCTCATCAATCTGATCCCAGGTAAGCAGAGCATTTCCCACTTCATCGGAAGGATAGCTTAACATCAAAACAATCTTCTTGCATCCTCTTGCGATACCTTTTAAGTTGATGGCGAAACGGTTTCTGGAAAGGATGGGGAAAATAACACCCACGGTGCCGCCGCCGAGTTTATTCTTTACGTCTTCTGCGATGTCGTCCACGGAAGCATAGTTGCCCTGTGCTCTTGCTACGATGGACTCGGTCAGTGCAATTACGTCTCTGTCTCTTAAAGCAAAGCCTTCGCTTTCTGCAGCGCCGAGAACACTTTCCACGGCGATGTCCACAAGGTTGTCTCCCTCACGGATGATGGGACAACGAATACCTCTTGATACGGTTCCTACTCTTCTTTCCATATTGTTCCTCCTTAATTACTTGGAAATTACTATTCTGTCTTTTAAGAAATCCAGTACAGCATACTGAATGGCCATCTGATTCACATATCCCTGTCCGTAAGTTTCGATCAGCTGAGGCATGTATTCTTCCTCGATACCGAAATCCCTGCGGACTCTTTCCAAATCTTTCTCTTTGATTTCAAGACCTTCCTGTACGAAAATAGCCTGATAAACGAGGGCGGTGTCCGCCATGTTGTCCGCCTTGGTACGAAGGCTTGCATAGTACTCTTTGCGGTCCAGTCCGGTGTAATCGTCGAAGGTCGCATAGAGCGGGGATCCGTAATTGGATACGTAATAGTTGTTGTAATTGTTAAACTGTTCGATATCCATACCCTTGTTCAGTTCCATCAGATCCTTGATGTAATCCTTGGGATAATCGGTTACGAAACAGTTTTCGGAGATGTAGGATTTTAAGAAATTCTCTTTCTTACTCAGTTCCTGCTCTTCTCTGTATTTCTTGATAAACGCATCCGCGTCGGATGCCTCATCGGAGTAAAATTCCTTAACGAACGCATCGTTAAACTCGCCTTTTACATAAATGCCGTTAATGGTAATGTGAAATACCGCATCTTTCCCTTTCAGTTCATCATCGCCGTAGTCTGCTGGGAATGTCACTTCGATATCAAACGGCTCTTTTACTTTATGTCCGATCAGCTGATCTTCAAAATCGTCAATATATCCGGCCTCTCCGACCACAATCGTGGTACCCATGCCCTGGGTACTGCCGCCGTTAAATTCAACTCCGTCGATGGAACCCACATAATCGATGTTGATCTGGTCCCCTTTTCTTACGAGACGGTCCATGTTATCGGAATAAACCTTATTGGTTTCCAGAAGACTGTTGATATACTGATCGACTTCTTCGTCCGATACGGTAACCCTCTCCTCGGCAGCCGGGATTGTTTCCAGACCCGAAAGTTTTACGCAGTCCGCCGCATTGACGCCTTCCACCAGACCGTCATCCGTTAAATGAACGGAGTAATTGTCCGTTGTTCCGACATTAAACATAACGATGTACGAAACCACCCAGGCAATGATGCCCACGGTAATCAGGGCAAGCGCCGCCACCAGGCCGACGATGACATTTTTCTTGATCGCTTCGTACTGTTTGTTTTTCTTCTTCTTTTTCTTCTTCTTTGTGTCTTTGGTGCTCATCTTGTATTATTCTCCGATCTTTTTGCTGTCCTCGGCACGAATCTGCGCACGTTTGATTTTACCGCCCAATGTCTTTGGAAGTTCATCCACGAATTCCACAATTCTCGGATACTTATAAGGTGCGGTTGCATGTTTTACATGGTTCTGAAGTTCCTTCACCAGTTCATCGGAAGGCTCGTATCCCTTCGCCAGCACAACGGTGGCTTTTACCACCTGTCCGCGGATAGGGTCCGGAGCTGCCGTGATGGCACACTCGACAACAGCGGGATGCTCAATCAGGGCGGATTCTACTTCGAAAGGTCCGATACGGTAACCGGAACACTTGATGACATCGTCATGACGACCGACAAACCAGTAATATCCGTCGGTATCTTCCCAGGCAACGTCCTTTAAGTTGTATGTTCCGCTGCCGATTGCTTCCTTTGTCATCTCGGGATTTCTGTAATATCCCACGAACAGGCCTACAGGAGGGTTCTCCTTTAAACCTCTGATGCAGATTTCACCTTCTTCACCCTGCTCACACTCTTTTCCGTCGGTGTTCATTAAGTGAATGTCATAAATCGGGGAAAGCTTGCCCAAAGTACCGGGTTTAGCTTCAAACCAGGGGAAGTTCGCAATCAGTACGGTTCCTTCCGTCTGTCCGAAACCGGAGGCGATTTTATGACCGGTAAGTTCTTCCCAGCGGTTGAATACCTCGGGATTTAAAGGCTCGCCTGCGGTTGCCCAGTGTTCCACACTGGATAAATCATAGCTTGCAACGTCTTCCTGCAGCATAAAACGATACATGGTCGGAGGTGCGCAGAAAGTCGTCAGTTTGTATTTCTGAATCATGGCAAGCAGATTGTTTGCGTGAAATTTGTCCATGTCATAGGCAAAAACCGTCGCACCGCAGATCCACTGCCCGTAGATTTTACCCCAGCCGAACTTGGCCCAGCCGGAATCCGAAACGCTCATGTGAAGCTTGTTTTCCTGAACCTGTTGCCAGTACTTTGCGGTCACGATGTGGCCTAAGGGGTGATTATAGTTATGGCAGACCATCTTCGGCATTCCGGTCGTTCCGGAAGTGAAGTAAATCTGCATAATATCCGTATTCTTTGTGGCTTCTTCGCCGGTCGGACGCTCAAAAGTGTCGGGGTATTTGACGAACTCTTCGTCAAAATTAAGCCAGCCCTCGCGGTTTTCGTTGGTAACGTAAATCTCCTGAATGCAGGGAGCTTCGGGACGGGCCAGCTCCATCTGTTCCATTACGTAGTTATCGTTGACACAGATGAATGCCTTGATATCCGCAGCGTTCGCACGGTATGCGATATCCTTTTTGGTAAGCTGAAGGGTACCCGGAATGATGATAACACCGAGTTTGATTAAGCCGACCGCTGCAATCCAGTATTCCCAGCGGCGACGGAGAATCAGCATTACCACATCGCCCTTTTTGAATCCCTTGGAGGCAAACATGTTTGCCACCTGATTGGACATTTTACTGATATCGGTAAACGTAAGGGTTTTTTCGTTGCCATGGTCGTCACACCATAACAGTGCGCGTTTTTCCGGCTCCGCTTCGGCCCATGCGTCTACAATGTCATACCCGAAGTTGAATCCTTCGGGTATGTTTACGGTGTAATTTTTCTTAAAATCTTCGTAAGAATCGAACTCGATTCTGGGTAAAAACTTTTCTAACATGGTTCCAAACTTCCTCTCCTTATTCCGCAATCATGGTGAGGAATACGGCCGGCTTATCGCCGCCGCATCTCTGTCCGTGCGGGTAGGTTGGGTTAAAATAAATGCTGTCGCCTTCGTTGAGGATTAACTCCTTGTCTCCGTGCGTGACAATAACAGTGCCCTGAAGCACAAGGTTAAATTCCTCTCCCCTGTGGGAAACCAGATCGGCCGGTTTGTCCGAAGGATCCAAGGTAACGATAAACGGCTGCATAATCATATTGGCATAGTGGAATGCCAGATCCTGGAAACGATATCCGGGATAACGGTCCGCAAGCTGTCCTTCTCCCTTTCTTACAACCTGATAGGTGTTGAGTTTTGCACTCACACCTGTCAGGATTTCGGAAAAGTCCACCTTGTACATTTTGGAAAGCTGATAGATTACATTGATCGGGATCCCCTGACCATCCTTCTCGTACTGAATGTATTCCTCTACGGGAACACCGAGACGTTTGGCCACTTCCTCCTCGGTATATTCACAGATTTCGCGCAGCTCTTTGATTCGCATTGCTATTTCTTTAATCTCGTCCATACCGAATCTCCTCTCCTGTAATGATGAATAATCTTTTATGCGTTCTGTCCGATTTCAAGGGCCTTCTGGTTTAACTCAAGCATGGCTGCCTTCTTTGCGGGAATCACCTTCTGGATTGCTCCGTCAAGTGCTTCCTTGCTGCAGAAGCCGAGTTCCTTGAACATCTTGCCGACAAGAATGATGATGGCACAGCTGTGCATGTTGTTCTCGTCTGCGATTCTGGTAGCGTCCACATAGTAAACGTTTACGTCGGTACGCTCAACCTTGATATCGATCATGGAGCTGTCAACCAGGATGGTTCCGCCGGGAACTACCTTGTCAACGAATTTCTCCAGAGAAGGACGGTTCATGGCAATCAGTACGTCCGGAGTGGTTACAAGCGGAGAACCGATGGATTCGTCGGATAATACAACGGAGCAGTTACAGGTACCGCCACGCATTTCCGGTCCGTAGGAAGGAAGCCAGGATAATTCCTTTCCGTCCAAAAGTCCTGAATAAGCGATGGTTTTGCCGGCGAAAAGGATACCCTGTCCACCGAAGCCGGCCAAAAGAATGTTTAATGTGTTAGCCATTAGTTCTCTCCTCCTTCCGCGGTTACATCCTTATAAACTCCCAGAGGATAATAAGGAAGCATGTTGTCGCGAAGCCAGTTTACGGCTTCTGCGGGAGAAAGACCCCAGTTGGTGGGGCAGGTGGATACTACTTCGATGATGGAGTATCCGCGCTTGTTGATCTGGTTTTCAAAGCCTTTCTTAATTGCTTTCTTTGCTTCTCTTACATGAGCCACGCTGTCAACGGTTACACGCTGAGCAAGAGCGGTTCCGCTTAAAGTGGAGAGAAGTTCGCAGACACGAATCGGATAACCTGCGGTCTTAACGTCACGTCCGTAAGGGGAAGTCTGGGTAACCTGTCCCGGTAAGGAAGTGGGCGCCATCTGTCCGCCGGTCATACCGTAAATTGCGTTGTTGATAAAGATTACGGTGATGTTCTCACCTCTGGTTGCCGCATGTACGGTTTCAGCCATACCGATGGCCGCAAGGTCACCGTCACCCTGATAGGTAAAGATTACGTTATCGGGAAGGGCTCTCTTTAAACCGGTTGCAACTGCGGGAGCACGTCCGTGTGCTGCCTGCACCATATCACAGTTAAAATAGTTGTAAGCGAAAACGGAACATCCTACGGATGCAACACCGACGGTGTTGCCTTCCACTCCGAGTTCATCGATTACTTCCGCTACCAGACGATGTACGATACCGTGCGTACATCCCGGGCAATAATGAAAAGGCACATCGGACAATGCCTTGGGTTTTTCAAATACGACTGCCATTTTAGTTCTCCTTTCCTGCAAGGGTTCTGATCTGATCCAATACTTCAGCGGGGGTAGGAATAACACCACCGGTACGTCCGAAGAAGGAAACGGGCTTTCTGCCGCTTACCACAAGACGTACATCATCAACCATCTGTCCCATGTTCATTTCCACGCATAAGAACTGCTTGGTATGATCAACGTTCTTCTCAATGGTCTTATCGGGGAACGGCCAGAGAGTGATGGGACGGATTAAACCTGCCTTGATGCCTTCTGCTCTTGCCTGCATAACAGCGGAACGGGAAACTCTGGAGGATGCGCCGAATGCCACTACAACAACGTCTGCATCTTCGGTCATGAATTCCTCGGCTCTCTGCTCCTCTTCCTTAATCTTCGCATAGCGCTCATAACGCTCTTTGATTAAGTTCTCGAGCTCTTCAGGCTGAATGTATAAAGAGTTGATAATATTTTTCTTTCTTGCGTTCTTGTGTCCGTTGGTTGCCCAGGGCTTCTCTGCTACAGGTTCATCCTTCTTCTGAGGGAATTCAACGGGCTCCATCATCTGTCCGAGCATACCGTCGGAAAGAATCATTGCAGGTACTCTGTACTTCTCACCTACTTCATATGCCAAAGATACGAAGTCTACCATTTCCTGAATGGTGGAAGGTGCAAGTACGAACAACTGAAAATCACCGTGGCCGAGTGCCTTGGTTGCCTGCCAGTAATCGGACTGGGAAGGCTGGATTCCGCCGAGTCCCGGGCCGCCACGCTGTACGTTGACAATCAGTGCGGGAAGATCGGATCCGCCGATATAGGATACACCCTCGGACTTTAAGCTGATTCCGGGGGATGAAGACGATGTCATTGCACGTACGCCGGCGCTGGTTGCACCGAGTACCATGTTAACCGCTGCAATTTCGGATTCCGCCTGAAGGAATACGCCGCCTTCCTTGGGAAGACGTTTGGACATGTAAGCCGCAACTTCCGTCTGCGGAGTAATGGGATAACCGAAGTAATGTCTGCAACCACACTGGATGGCTGCTTCCGCCAAAGCTTCGTTTCCTTTCATTAAAACTTTTTCTGCCATTTTACTTACTCTCCTTATACTATCTTTCTACTGTAATCGCCACATCAGGACACATAATCGCACAGGATGCGCATCCCACGCACTGTGCCATATCCGTCATTGTTGCGGGGTGATAACCTTTTGCGTTGATATGGTCTTTCGACAGCTCCAAAAGATTCTTGGGGCACGCTGCGACGCACATACCGCAACCTTTGCAGATGCTTTCGTTGATGGTAATGTTTGCCATACTCAAATCCTCACTTTCTCCCGGCGACGCGCCGGTAAAATCTATAGATATACTTACACTACTAACTGTTTTATTCCCACGGAGCCTTGACGTAAATCTCCACGGGTTCCCACGGAATATCCATGGTTTTCATTTCTTCCTTCACGGCCTCGTCCTCGCTAAGAGCAGAAGGAATCGTAACGGCTTTCAGAGGAAGGTTTAATTCCTCTGCCGTCTCCTTCGCGTAGGGGATTGCGTTTTTCACCACATCCCAGGTCGTTTCCTGTTTTAGGTGGGAATTGGCAACCACGGCTTTGGCCTTACAGCGGGAAGCTTCTTCGATCTGGTGTAACACTTCCGCAGTCTCCGCCGGTGTCGCAGTCAGATTTCTGTAATGATTGATGAGATAGATCATCTCATAGTCAACATTGTTTAATTGTTCATGATAACGGCCGAGGACAACGCTGCCCGCGTCGTCGCCGCCCACATCCATGACCACGTCCTTATCGGTTTCAAACACGAGGTTCATCTCCGCTGGAAGGGCCGGCGTCTCCACATTGGAGTTCGCAAACATGGGCGCAATCACCTGGATGCCCTTCTCTTCAAGCATGTCTCTGTAGCCGGAAGAGAGGAAATAAGGATTTACCAGATCAAGGTCCATCAAAATGACTTTACGCCCTTCGGCGGCAAGCTTCAAGGCTAAATTGATGGAATAATTGGATTTTCCGCATCCGTAGTGGCCGCATATAATATAAAACTTACGATCCATACTGTTTTCTTTCCGCGTTCCTTACAGCATACGACGGATGTCCGTAAAGGAACGGTAGTTGATATTCGAGATTTTGATTCCGGTTGCCGTGGAGGAAGCGTGAATAACCTTTCCGTTTCCTAAGTATAATGCCACGTGTCCGGGATATACAACAACATCTCCGGGTTCGGCTTCCGCATAGGATATGCTTCGTCCCTGTTTGGACTGATAATCGGATCCGGGCGAAATGTTAATACCGAAGTGCGCGTAAACAAGCGACGTAAAACCGGAGCAGTCGGTACCCGTAATCAGGGAACGTCCCGCATGCTTATAGGGATTGCCGAGGAACTGAATCGCATACATGCAGATGTCTTTACCCTTCTGAGACCCGTTTGCCGAAGTGATGACTCCGACATCAACCTGATACTGGGCGCCGTGGAATTTGGCATTCGGTCCTGCGGAAACAATGTTTCCGGTCATAACCGCCGTTCCGCCGACCGCACCCGTAATATCAACAGGCTGTGCTGCTGCAACGGCTGCCTTCTTCTGGTTCTCAAGCTGCTTCTCAAGCTGTTTTACCAGATTGTTCTGCTGCTTGATTGCTGCCGTGTATTTGTTGGCTTCCGCTCTGGCCTGCTGAATCTGCTGCTCGTAATCCGCGCTGGTCGCACGAAGTTCACTCATGTTACGGTCAAGGCTGGCCTTCTCGTTTAAAAGGTCATCCTTCTGAGCCTGTAACTCCAGCTCCTGCTCTTCCAGCTCGGCCTTTAAATTCTGCACGTCCTGCTTGGTCTGCTGGTAATCTTCCAGAAGCTTGTTGTCATACTCATAGACTTTCTCGATATACTCGGCATTTGCCAGAAATTCGCCGAATGAACCTGCCGCAAGTAAGAGGGTAAAATAGTTCTCCTCGCCCTGCTCGTACATGCAGCGGATTCTCGTCTTGGTGGCTTCATACTGGTCATGCTCCCTGCGGATGGCTTCCTCAAGATCTGCCTTTGCCTGGACGATGCTGTCCTCCGTTGCGTTGATGTCCGCTTCCAGAATATCGATATCACTCATCAGATTGGAGATTTCGATGGAAAGTGCGGTAATTTCGTTCTGGACTTCGCCCTGCTTATTCTTAAGGTTGCCCATCTGGGCATTGATTTCGTTTAATTTACGCTGGTTCTCCTGAATCTCTTTCTGGGCCTGCGCTTCCTTTTTCTTTACTTCCTCTTCGTTCACTGCGGGATCCGCCAGAACAACCATAGGAGCCGAAAGCACCAAAACCAGAGCAGCGCTCACTGCCGTAAGGATTCGGACGATATTCTTTTTTGTGGTTTTTACTGTTCTTTTCTTCATAAATCCTCAAAAGGGGACACTACCCCATAGTTCAGGATATTATAGCATAAAATGGAAAAGCGGGCAAATACTAGATATAGTATTGCCCGCATAAAGTGCGCTTGCAGTATGCCTAAACCGGCCTTTCGGGATTCTTATAAATTCTCCAGAAGATCAAGCCAGATTCTTGCATTTGCATCCGACGGCATCCGTAAATCGCCTCTCGGAGAAACGGCCACGCTACCGATTTTTACGCCGTCCGGCAGACAGGATCGTTTGAACTGCTGCGCGAAGAAGCGCCGGTAGAAGGTTTTCTCCCATTTCAGGATGGTTGCCGCATCGTAGCTTTCCTCGCCTTCCTGCGCCTCCGTAAAGGTGTTGCAGGCGATCCGATAGATTTTATCCGGAGTGTAGCCGCAGCGGAGCATATAGTATAAGAAAAAGTCATGCAGTTCGTAAGGACCCACCAGATCTTCCGTAATCTGCGCGATTTCGCCGTCCTTGGGAGGCAGAAGCTCGGGACTTACGGGGGTATTCAGAACGTCGTTTAAGACTTCGCTTAATTTATCATTCTTCGTATCCTGTGCAAAGAAACGAACCAGATGGCGGACCAACGTCTTCGGAACGCCGGCATTGACTCCGTACATTGACATATGATCGCCGTTGTAGGTTGCCCAGCCGAGTGCCAGCTCGGACATGTCTCCCGTTCCGACCACGATGGCGTTTTCCTTGTTGGCAACGTCCATCAGAATCTGGGTACGTTCCCTTGCCTGGCAGTTTTCGTAGGTGACATCATGGACATCCGCGCTCTGACCGATGTCCTCAAAATGAACCTCCACGGCTTTTTTGATGCTGATTTCCTTTAAGGTCGCGCCGACGCAGCGGGCCATGTCGCAGGCATTGTTATAGGTTCTGCCCGTGGTGCCGAAACCCGGCATGGTAATCGTAATCATTCCCGCCGGGTCAAGGCCGAGTTCCTCGAAGGCTTTAACGCAGACCAAAAGGGCAAGTGTGGAATCCAGGCCGCCGGAGAGACCCAGCACAATTTTCTTCCCGCCGATATGACGAAGTCTCTGCTTTAAGCCCTCTGCCTGCATGGCAAGGATGGTTTCACAGCGTTCCTTCTTTAACAGTTCGTCCTTCGGAACGAAGGGACGTCTGTAGAAGGTTCGTTCTAAGGGTGTATCTTCTTTTGCAAGATGGAACGGAAGTACCAGATACTCACCTTCGGCACCCGTTTCAAACGTATTCATGCGGCGTCTTTCGCAGCGGATACGCTCGACGTCGATATCCGCGGTGACAATGTCGTTGGCAAAAAGCCTGCCGCCGGCAAGAAGTGTACCGTATTCGGCAATCATGTTCTGCGAACCGAAAACCAGGTCCTGGCTGGATTCGCCCTGCCCTGCGGTTGCATAAACATAGCCGCAGACGAGACGGCCGGATAACGATTTGACAAGCATGGTGCGGTATTCCGCCTTACCGATGGTCTCGGGGGATGCCGAAAGATTTACGATTAAGGTCGCTCCCGCGAGTGCATGCTTTGTGGACGGCGTGGAAGGTGTCCAGGCGTCCTCGCAGATCTCACAGCCGACAATCAGTCCCGGTACCACATCACATTCAAAAAGCAGATTCATGCCAAACGGCACGATACTGTCGTTGATTACAATTTCCGTCGGTGTTTCGAAGCCCGGCGTAAAATGTCTTCTTTCGTAGAATTCGTTATAGGTAGGGAGGCTTCTCTTCGGGATGAGGCCGAGGATTTCGCCGCGGCAAAGTGCTGCTGCCACGTTGTAAAGCTTGCCTTCCGCTTCAAACGGCAGACCGACAAAAATCAGCGCATCGATGTCTGCGGAGAATTTTGCAATATCAAGAAGCGCTGCCTTTGCTTCGTCTAACAGCGTCTGCTGGTAGAAAAGATCCTGGCAGGTGTAGCCGGTGATACAAAGCTCCTGGCAGACGATGATTTTCGCATGTCTTTCTGCCGCTTCCCCGATTTTTGTTTTGATGGTCTGTGCGTTTGTTCTCGGGTCCGCAAGTTTTACGGGCACCGTAAGTGCCGCAACTTTAACAAATCCGTGTTTCATCCCGTAACCTCCGTGTTTTTGCGATGCTTAGTTTGTCGAATAGTCTCCCAGGACACCCTTTATTTTTTTCTTTATTCCCTTTGACTACTGATAATATATTCGCTCTATTATACCGCATCCGTTAAGCGAAATTCAATCTTGGAGTATATCCGCTCCGTTCGCCGGTGCTTACGTTGCCGGATGAGCGGTAAAATCCAGGATTTCCCCGACCATATACAAAGACCCTACTGCGGCAAGAAGGGTATCTTCGTCCCGTTCGGACCTTGCAAGATGAAACGTCTTTTTCAAGTCATGCGAACCGTACAATTTCCGCTTCCCGTCAGCGGGGCAGTATTTTTCGAAAAGTTTCAGAATGCCCTCCGGATCGGTACGACGGTCGGAATTGATTTCCGAAACATAGATATCTTTAAGCGGCAGGCCTTCACAGAGAATGCGGATGATATCCTCATAGTCCTTATCGGAAGAGACCGCAAAAAGAAGGCTAACCTTCCTCCGGGAACCGTTTTGAAGAAGATTGTTTACGGACTCCGCAAAGCGTTTCGCGGCATCTTCGTTATGGGCTCCGTCAATTACGACGCCGTCTTCGATAAACTGCATTCTTCCGGGCCAGGAAAAAGAAGAAAGCGCTTTGGAAATGACATCGGCATCTTTCCCGGAAAGTACCTTCGTTTCAAGGATTGCCGCAACGGCCGTTTCGGCATTGTCCCTCTGGTAAGCGGCCGGTGTCGAGGCGGCAAAGGTGCCGATAACGTCACTGATTTCTTCCGAAAATCCCGCCCGGGCATCGAAAACGCGAACGGCCCTGCTTCCGAGCTCCCTCGCTTTTGCTTCGATAACACGATCAGCCTCTTCGTTTCCGGTATTGTAGATTACAGGCACACCGGGCTTGATGATGCCGGCTTTTTCTCCCGCAATTTCTTTCACGGTGCTGCCCAGATACTGCATGTGGTCCAGGCCGACGGACGTAATCACGGACACCTCCGGCACCACGGTGTTGGTGGCATCGAGGCGGCCGCCGAGGCCGGTCTCCCATACCACATAGTCACAGCCCTGCTTTGCAAAATAATCCGCCGCCATGGCAAATAAAAATTCAAAATACGCAGGGTGGGCAAATCCGCCGTCGTCAGACGGGGGAATGCTGCCTGCTTCCCCGGACAACAGTTCTTCCGATGTATTTTTCACTTTCATAAATTCCAGCAAAAAATCGTCGTCCGAAATGTCGGTTCCATTTACGGAAATCCGCTCGTTCATGCGAATCAGGTGCGGGGAGATGAAAAGCCCCGTTTTATATCCCGCATTTTGCAGCATTAAAGAAAGCATGCGGCATACGGAACCTTTTCCGTTGGTTCCCGCCACATGCAGATTTCTGTATTTTACCTGCGGATTGTCGAGAGCCTCTAACAGAATCCGCGTATTTTTAAGTTCCGTCTTTGCCGCAAACCGCGGAATCTCCGATATATACTTACAGGCTTCTTCGTAAGTGCTCATTTCGTCTCTCCCTTCGGATGCTTTCCGGCAAACAGTCTTTGTGCCGCAATACGCAGATTTGCATATCCCTGCATTGCCATCACCATAAGAACAGGCAGGAAAACGAAGAGATAACGGGCACGGGCCTCAAAAAGCATCTGGTAAAAATAAACCCCAAAGAAAATGATCATCAGGAAATTCGCATCTGTGGCTTTTTCTCCCTCTCCGCCGCCGGATTTCCGGGATGCAGGGAAATTGGACAGCACACCCGCTCCGAGGCCGATGAGGCAGACCATCCAGATGAAGTGTTGGAAGGTGTTTAAAAATCCGTTTTTCCGATTGGGGTTTACGTCGTAAAACTGTTTTATAATCGATAACAGACGGCCGCCTCTTGCAACGGCGGGATTGTAATCCCCGTTTTTCCATACTTCCGTCGACCAGCCGAACGTTCCGTCATTGAAGGTCATGACCATTTTACGAAGGTAGAAAGAAATATTTCCGATCAGACCTCTGTCTTTGATACGGTCCATGGCGCGGCCGAAGATAATCTTCTCGCGTTCGGAACGCTTCGTATCCTGGAATTCGCCAAAGATGGTTGTGTCCTCGTTTAAGTACGCGCCGGTATGCTCATTGTTCTGCCCCATGAGCAGATAATCCGCGGGACCGGCTTCAAGGTTTGCGTTAAATTCCAGGCCGACGCGGTTCATAAGTTCCGTCTTCACCGCACCGCTGAACTTATATAAAGCAACGCTGAAGGAAAGGAATGCGAGCATGCAGATCAGAGCCGTCAGGAACGGTTTGTTTCCGGCTGCTTTGCTGGGGGATGCTTTCTTCTCCGCAATGAAATCAATCGCCGAGTGTGTAAATCTTACGCACTCCGCCATAATCAACGCAATCAGTACAACAAAAATACTCGGTTTGACGAGTCCGCCGAAGGCGATGACGCCGATGGAACCAAACATCAGAATCAGTTTTGCCCACAGGGGTTTTACCTGCCGATAGCAGATGTATAAGTAGACCCCGAGTATCGGAAACAGCTGTCCGTAGGTATCGGTGTAAACCGCCATCATCCAGCCGGAAGATGCAATCAGTGCGGTTCCGAGAGCGAAGGTAAGCAAAGCCGCCGCAAGGTTCTTCGTAAGACGTTTTACACTGAGCGCGGCAAAAAGAACACTTGCTGCCATCAGGCCGCAGTTCACCTGCACGAGAATGAATTCCGGATGGAGCGGATAGCCCCACTCTTTCGAGAATTTTAAAATTTTACCGAGGATAAATACAATCGGAATGTTGTTCGAATAGATGGAATAATAAAAATCGTATCCCATGGGTTTTAAGGCGGCGAAGTTTAACGCACTGCCGCGGACCACATCGATGTCCCAGGGCAGAAAGAACGCAGCCTCCCTGGCTACGGAATTCATGACAAAATAAAGGCCGATTGCAAGCACTGCAAGGCCTGCTCCGGTTAAATAGTCCCATTTTCCTTTTAACGGGTGTTTTTCTCCCAGGGAGAGTAAAAAGACAATCAGCGCGCCGAACGGCAGCGCCAACAGAAAAAGTACAAAGTTCGGAAGCATCGTCTGAGGCTTCATCGCCTCAAAATAATCCATCCGCGCAGCGACGGTGAAGACGCAGAATAAAACCGGCAGGAATACTGCCAGAAAGAGGACGGAAAGTACTTTATATACGGTTGTCTCAAACTTTGTTCCAATCATCCGCAACATTATAACATAATAAAGGCGGGTGCGGATATCCCCGCGCCCACCTTCTTCATTTCATTAATCCTTAATACTTCACTACAGGTAATACTTAATACTTTACTGCAAATAATTCTTATTACTTCACTACAGGTAACTCTTAATAATTCTCTGCATGTACTTCGAAATAGCTCTGAGGATGGTTGCAAACAGGGCAAACATCGGGAGCTTCGGTTCCGACTACGATATGTCCGCAATTGCGGCATTCCCAAACCTTAACCTCGCTCTTTTTGAATACTTCCTGTGCTTCCACATTCTTAAGAAGTGCACGATAGCGCTCCTCATGGCGCTTTTCAATCGCTGCCACACCACGGAATTTCGCTGCAAGTTCAGCAAATCCCTCTGCTTCTGCGGTCTTTGCAAAATCTTCATACATATCGGTCCACTCATAGTTCTCACCGTCAGCTGCTGCTGCAAGGTTCTCTGCGGTGGTACCGATTCCGTTTAATTCCTTGAACCACAATTTTGCATGCTCTTTTTCATTGTCAGCGGTCTGTAAGAACAGAGCGGCAATCTGCTCATATCCTTCCTTCTTCGCCTTGCTTGCAAAATACGTATACTTGTTTCTGGCCTGGGATTCCCCTGCGAATGCGGCCTGGAGATTTTTCTCGGTCTGAGTACCGGCATAGGGATTGGATTTGCCTTCCCCCTTTGCTTCCTCAACAACTTCCACAACCTGATCTCCGTCCACACCGCATAACGGGCATACGGGAGTGTCCCCGTCTTCCACAGTGAATACCTCGCCACATACCAGACATTTATAAGTTTTCATTCTTATCACCCTCCTTTTTTATGCTTTCCATAAGCTGTGTAAATTACAATATGCGTACACTTCTTCTACTTCATCGCCCTCGCAGATTGCGAAAACTGCCTTCGGTGCATCGCCCGGCTTCAGTTCCTTACGCTGGTTGCCGCCCGTGGTCTTAATGGCAATCCATTCGATGTAATGCTCAGGTGCCATCGGATGTTCCACACTGCCCACCGTTACGGTAACGATACCGTCTTTCACTTCATAAACCGGAACATGTTTCTCTACTGCAGCATCCGTTGTGCCGGGAATGATTTCTTCCATCTTCTCTCCGCAGCACATTACGGGAACTTTCGTTTCTTTCACGATTGCGATGATCTGACCGCACTTCTTGCAACGATAAAATTTCATCTTATACCCCCTCCTGTTCTCTCTTTTTGCTATACTTGAATTTTACCCGATTCAGGGGTTTTTCGCAATCTTTTTCCCCGCTCTGCGTTGTGAAATTTCGGTGATGAAAGTTGCATTTTATTCATAATTTTGTAAAAATAGATAAATACATTAAAAATACATAAATTAAAGAAGGTATCACATGAATCAGACATATGAAAATGGCGCTTATACTGCTGAAAGAGAATTCTTCGGGGAGCAGGATTTAAGCCTTAAAAACTGCTCCTTTGACGAAGGGGAATCCCCTTTTAAAGAAACCCGCGGAATCAAACTGGATTCCTGCCGTTTCACCTCCCGCTATCCGCTTTGGTATGCAAAGAGCATTACGGCTATCGGATGCGATTTTACGGTTGATTCCAGAGCGGGTACCTGGTATTCCGAGGATATTTCCATGGAAAACTGCGTTTTTGAAGCGCCGAAATGTTTCCGCAAAAGCAAACGGATCCGCCTTACCGGTGTAGAGTTTAAGGACTGTCCCGAAACACTCTGGGAATGTGACGATTTAGTCCTTACGAATGTGACGGCAAAGGGAGAATACTTCTTTAAGGGAAGCAATAATGCCGTTATCGAAAACCTTACGCTCAACGGCAAATATTCCTTTGACGGATGCCGGAACATCACCATCCGGAATTCTTATCTGAAATCAAAGGATTTTATTTGGAACTGTGAAAATATCACGCTGGAAAACTGTGAAATCGACGGAGAATACATCGGCTGGAACTCAAAGAACGTCCGCCTTACGAACTGTAAGGTAAAGAGTCTTCAGGGCTTTTGCTATATCGATAACCTGGTACTTGAAAACTGCTCTCTTGCGGGCACTTCCCTCGCCTTTGAATATTCCACCGTGGATGCCGTTGTTACGGATGGAATCGACAGTGTCATCAATCCCTCCGGCGGGCGGATTGTGGCAAAGCAGATTGACAAGCTTATTTTGGACCCCACAAAAGTGGATTCTTCCAAAACTATAATTACCGCGGCAATCGGCGAACGGCTGGAGCACTTCGACGGCATTATTCCGGCAATTCCCGAGGCAGCACTTGAGGCTGCAAAAGCAAAGGAAAACAAGAATTCCTAAAATATGAAAAAAGACTTACTTGCAGGGATGCGGAACGGAGAAACGCTCAGTCGAAGAAATCAGATTGAGCTGGTTCTCCGTCTCAGCATCCCCGCTATTTTAGCGCAAATCTCCACCATCCTGATGGAGTATATCGATGCTTCCATGGTGGGACATCTGGGGTCTTCCGCCTCCGCCGCCATCGGAATCGTGTCCACCACCACCTGGCTGGTGGGCGGGCTTTGCCATGCCATAGGCACCGGCTTTACGGTCAGCATTGCGCATACCATCGGTGCCGGAAAGGATGAAGAGGCAAGACAGCATGTAAGGGCGGGGCTGTTAACCGGCCTTGCTTTCTCTACGGTACTTGCCTTAAACTGCGCCCTGATTCATACACAGTTTCCTTACTGGATGGGTGCAGAGGAAGCGGTGGCAGGGGACGCTTCAAAATATTTCCTGATTTTCGGAATGACTCTGCCTTTAATGCAGATTAATTATACCGGCTTCGGCATGCTTGAATGCAGCGGCAACATGCGTCTGCCGAGTATCATGAATGTCGTAATGTGTTTCCTGGACGTGATTTTTAATGCACTTTTAATCAACACAGAGACAAATATTTCCCTGTTTGGCGGACGTCTTTTGCTTCATCTTCCGGGTGCCGGACTCGGCGTCACGGGTGCCGCCCTCGGAACTTTTTTCTCGGAACTTACCGGCGCGGTTTTTGTTTTGCTTGCCCTTTTGGTATTCTCCCAAAAACTCCATCTTCGAAGAGGCGAGAAAAAGCAGCTTTCCTTCCATAACTGGTGTGTCGCCGTACGCATGTCCCTTCCTGTCATGACAAGTTCCCTGGTTATGGGCTCCGCCTACGTGCTTTCCACAAAAATCGTATCTCCGTTAGGAACTATCGCGATTGCCGCAAACAGCTTCGCGATTACCGCGGAGAGTTTCTGCTATATGCCAGGCTACGGCATCTCACATGCCTCAACCACACTGGTCGGCCAGGCCAAAGGTGCCAAACGCCCTCCTCTGATGAAGCAGTTTTCCTACCTGTGTGTTGCCATGGGAATCCTTCTTATGGCTCTTTCCGGTGTTCTTCTGTATATCTATGCACCCGAAATGATCGGAATCCTTACGCCGGATGAACGCATCCGCAGCCTCGGAACCGCAATTCTTCGAATTGAGGCCTTCGCAGAGCCCATGTTCGGAGCTTCCATCGTAATCGAAGGAGTTTTCCGCGGGCTCGGCAAAACCATGCGCCCTACGATTTTAAATCTGATCAGTATGTGGTGTATCCGGCTTCCCCTGTCGGCATTTGCCGCCGCCCGTTTCGGTCTTGTGGGTGTCTGGGTTGTAATGTGTGCGGAGTTAATCTTCCGCGGTACGATTTTCCTCATTTCCATGATTCTGGAATTTCGCGCAAAAAAAGAAGCCTCACCGGCTTCTGTTTCTGAAAATCATTAAGCAGATCAGCGCCCCGAGCGCCAGACCTGCGCCGTCAATCACGACATCCGTCCATTTGCCGTACCGGCCCGGTACAAAAAGCTGGTGAACCTCATCCGTTACGGCGTACAAAGTTCCGAGAATCCATGAAATCAGATAAAGCAGTCTGTTTCCGCCCTTTCCCTTCTCCGCAAATTTTTTCCCGAGAAAGGCCCTCACTGTCGCAAAAAGGCTGGCGCCAAAGAGAGCATATTCCGTAAAATGTGCTGCTTTTCTTACCAGAAACTCAATCAGTTCCCGATTCGAAACCGTCTTCCCGGTCTTTTCAATCACACTCGTAATGAAAATGACTATAATATTGCTCTCCTCCGAGGAAATATAATCGGGCATTGCAGACTGAATAAAAATCAGAGCCATAATCGCAGTGGTTACGGTTAAAAAAATGCCCCTTGCCAGATATTCTTTTTTCGTAAGTCCCTTCGAAGTGCTCATGGGTATTATTGTAATGGGTTTGAAGGAATTTGCAAGGCATGAAAAAAGGAACCGATGTTGTATCGGTTCCTTTAATTCTAGTCTCAATATCACTTAAAAGAATCTACATAATTCCAAAACGGCTGTTCACCAGCATATATTTTACCACCCTTTTTCTCGCTCAACTTGTTACTAATAATATAATACTGCATTTTCTTGCCTGCAAGCGGTCCAACCTTCGGGTTATACCTATCTGTAAACTTGGATGTATCCGTCGTTGGATTAGTAGTTGTCCACTTTCCGTCATAATAGAATAATGGCGTAGAATCAATCGTCTGTTGATACATCAAAAAATAGACTGTATATTTTTCATGCAATGTGCAGGTGCTATCCGATACATTGCTTCCAACTCCGAAAATAACTACAACCGGATCTTCATTATCATTTTTTTTGTTTTTGGTATCTTTCTTATCTACTGTCTCTAATACCGTGTCAGCAAATTTATTAGGTTTATATACGGAACCGTCATAATAACTTGTTGCATTGACATCACCATAAGAATTCTTTGCGTTGCCTCCCTTGGCCGGAATGAGTAAGTATTCTGCAGTAGTCCCCCCTTGTTTCAAACTGGAACTGTTTATCGCGTATTCTTCCGTCAGCCCCGCCTGTACCGCAGTCAAACAATTCTTTGCGTTTAATAAATCCTGTTTTTCTCTTGCTCTGTCAATCCAACCGAGTAATGCCGGAACCAGAATTGCGGCAAGAATCGCAAGAATAACAAGCACGACAATTAACTCCACCAGTGTGAAGCCTTTGTGGTTCGTATTTCTCGTTTTTAAACCCTGAAGGCCATTCATAAATCTCTCCGATTGTTATTGCAAAAATAAGCATGGTTATAATTATGTAAATTATAACCATCTTCCGGTAAAAAATCAACAAAACTGCCTCAACAAACAAAAAACGGATATGGATAACCTGTGTGGTTACACGCGATAAACGGAAACCCGAGTGGAAATAAAACCCCCCGCAGATATCTGCGGGGGGTAGGTCATTTCAAATTTCAATCAAATTCATTACGGATTTGCAGGAGCAGGAGCTGACCAAATAGTAATGGGATTGGTGCATTTGGTCGAGGTATCGGTTTTCGGCAAGGTAATCCAGGATTTTCCGTTGTAGAACAATCTGTATCCATCCTCTTCATATAATGCAGTTCCGATAGTGTAGCAACCATGATTATCTTTCTCTGCCTTGGTATCATCTTTTAATTCAGAAACCGTTCCAATAGTGAAGCTTGTGCCGGGAACATCTGCAGTATCTCTAATTACCTGTTTTCTATCCGCCGTTAAAGAATCGAGGTCCCCATTCTCGCCATAGATTGCAGATAATTCAGCCTGAGCTGCTGTTAATGCGCTCTTTGCATTCAATACGTACTGTTTCTCTCTTGCACGATCGATGTATCCTAACAGAGCAGGTACAAGGATTGCAGCTAAGATAGCCAGGATAACCAGTACAACGATAAGTTCTACTAAAGTGAAACCTTTGTTATTATTCTTCTTCATAAGTTCGTCCTCCTTTTTCTCTGATCTTTTTCATTACAACTTTATGTGTAACTCTCTCATGAATTAGTGTAATTGAATTTTATCAACTTGCAACAAAGAAATCAAGCATTTTCCCCGTGTTTATGGTAATTTCCACCTATTATACAACGAACCGCGAAATCGTTTGTGCGATTTGACGAATGATTTTTGTTCATGACACATTTTTTATAGGTTTTCATGTCATTTTTTGAGTTTTCACTCACTTTTTTAACCGAAAATGACCTTTTTGCAAAATCGTTCAATTTATTATATTTCTAAAATAGACTTTTCGGCCTCTTTTTTCGGAGTCATTTTTGTCCAACAAATTGTCCAACAAACAGCCAGCAAACGCCCATATTTCAACATTCTTAAAACCTGTCTTTTTCTCCGTTTCCATTAAAAAGGCCCGCCGAACCGGCGAGCCTCATAAGCAATATATTTTTATTTTCGAGCTTTTTTACATTTCTTTGTGCAATTTATACAACGATTTTTGCGAAAGTGATGATGCACTCACTTTTTATTAATCGTAATAAGCAACCTTTACAAGTTCCTCTACGGTGGTTAATCCCTGCTCGATTAATTCCATGCAGCTTTCCTTCAAAGTCAGCATTCCAAGCTGGGTTCTGGCGTATTCCTTGATTTCCTCCGCGGTATTATTGTCGGAGATCATTTTACGAACCGGCTTGTCAATCGGCAGAATCTCATGAATGGAAATACGGCCTCTGTATCCGGTACCGTTGCACTTCTTGCAACCGACTTTGTGCTTTACATGCTCCAGAGGACGGCCTACAATACGAATCTCTTCATCCGTGGGAGTCCCCCACTCACCGCAGTCCGGGCAGACCTTACGTACAAGTCTCTGTGCGATAATTCCGACCAAAGAGTTTGCCAGCATGTAAGGCTCGATACCCATATCAATCAAACGTGTTACGGAAGAAGCCGCATCATTGGTATGCAGGGTGGACAAAACCAGATGGCCGGTGATGGCGGCACGTACGGAGATGGATGCTGTCTCGGCATCACGGGTCTCACCTAACATGATTATGTCCGGGTCCTGACGAAGCAGAGCACGAAGTCCGATTTCAAAGGTCAGACCTGCGGTGTTGTTTACCTGCATCTGGTTCAGTTTCGGAAGGTTCTTCTCCACGGGATCTTCAATTGTGGAAATATTGACGGCTCTCTGGGAAAGTTCCGAGAGAATCATATAAAGTGTCGTGGATTTACCGGAACCGGTAGGACCGGTTACATAGATGATTCCGTTCGGAGAACGAAGCATGTCGCTTACAATCTGATAATTCTTTTCGTTCATACCGAAAGTTCCGGAATGATCGATGGTTGCAGCCGACGCCAGCAGACGAAGAACCGCTTTCTCGCCAAATACGGTAGGAATTACGGAAACACGGACGTTGATGGGTGTTCCTTCAACGGTTGTCTTAAAATGTCCGTCCTGAGGAATACGACGTTCTGCAATATCCAGATCGGAAATAATCTTTACACGGGCAATCAGGGATGCGTGGATGTTTTTAGGAATCGTCATAAAATCAACGATTACACCATCCATACGCATACGCACGGAAGTATGCTTCTCAAACGGTTCAATATGAATATCGGATACGTTTGAGTTATACGCACGGATTACCAGGGAATTTAACAGGTTGATAATCGGGGTATCATCATCCGCATTCTCTACATTAACCTCAATAATGTCATCCACTGCGTTAGACGTCGCGGATGCTTTGTCTGCCGCCTTCTTTGCCGCCACTTCCGAATAATAGTACTGAATGGCATTCTCCAGCGGTTGTTTCTCCACAAGCTGGATATGAAGGTCTGCACCGGTAACCTGGCGGATATCTTCAAGTCCGTAGAAATTCAGCGGATCATTCGTCAGGACAAATAAAACACCGTCTTCGATATGATATGCCATCATACCGTATTTTTCAGCCAGCTGCTGCGGAATTGTTTCCACGGCATTGATATCCACAACGATGTCCGTCATGCTGACCACATCATACTGGAGTCTGCGGCCCAACGCCTCAAGCATCTGTCGTTCCGTGATGATATTCAGCGCAATCAGCGCACCGCCCAAACGGACTCCTTCATGGTTTTTGGAATACTCCAATGCCGCGTTGATATCATCATCCGTAACATATCCGAATTCCTTTAATACATCACCGATTCGGATATTCTTGTTTGACTTCATTTCCATAATTGAAATTAACCCCTTTTATTTAGTATCTGTACCTGTCATCCGGTCCAGTCATTTTATTGCTCTGCTTCTTCCGCATCTTTTACATCGGAAGTGTCGCACATATATACCTCAAGCTTAATGGTAAGAACTTTCATATTCTTCAGTTCTTCTTCGGTATATTCGGATTTAATAACATTGCCTTCCGCATCCCGACGAATGATATTGCGATACGCACCCCAGGAATAGCCGGTCAGAAGCACGCGTTTATCGGAATCTATAATCTCATTGATAAAACGATGCAATTCCTCTTCCGTTCCACCGACAGTCATTGTAACCGGTACCGCATAGATATCCGTATTCGGACGATACCCGTCTTCTTCGCCGAATACATCAAGTGTTACAACTTCCTCTTCAATCTCTTTCTTCTTTTTCTTTTTGGAGGAAGCATCCTCTTCCTCTTCTTTCTTAGGAGAAGATCCCGTCAGCAGTTCATCCTCTTCGGACGTACCCACGCTCGCCATTATGCTCTTTTCATACTCTGTTCTCGCCTTCCTTTGCTCATCATACAGTTCGGAATATTGATAAGCCATTCTCTCGGTCGGTTCGTCAGGCATGGAGAATCTCAAATCAAAAATCTCCAGATTCTGATTATGCGCCTTCGCGGTCATCATCTGATCGACCTCGGAGCTCTTCATAATCGGGTAAAACTCATCCTTACATTTGGCAATATCTTCTTCATATTCATCGGCCATCGTCGAAACCATCATCAGGTTCGTGACTTTCAAATCATTTAATTCCGCTGTCGCCTGCTGCTCGTCAATTTCTTCCTGCATATTGGTAAAAGCCTTGATTTGCGGACGGATTCCCCAGTAGCCGATTCCGACTACAACCACAATAAGGAACATAAATACCAGGAGTCGTAAATCTTTATCTGACATATTCTTCAACATTTATTTATCCTCCTTCAGTTTTCTGCCTGCGGATTCTGCCAGCGTACAATCTACGTAGATGTTGTAAGAATCCTTGTTGGCATCATAGGTATAACCCGTATGTTCCACCGACTGGAAGATATCTTCTTCAAGAAGACGGTCGATATATTTATAAATATCGTTTACATTCTGAGAATGCGCCGTAAAGGAGATTTTACCGGCATTTGCATCAAAGCTTGATATTTCAATTTCTGCATAGCCCTGGGCAGTTCTTTGCAGAATATCAATTACTTCATCGCTTGCAACCGGATAGGACTCAATTGTTTCGACTACCGAATAAATGGAATTGTATTTGGCTGACATCTCATCTCTGCGCGCCGCTTCCATATCATAGAGCATTGCCTGCGGTGCCAGAGTATCATTGTATTCCTGTAATTCCGCAAGTTTCGCTGCGCGGACCAGCCTCATCCCCAGTGTTACCAGGAAGGTCAGAAACATCACCGCAAACGCTGCCGCAATAATCAGCACATATTTCTTAATCCGATTATCAAATGCGGAATCGGAAGACTTTTTCATGCTGAAGTTCGTTAAGAAGTTGCTGTCCGGGCCCAGATCAAAAAGTCCGCTGACCGCAAAGAGTGCATTGCCCGATTCATACTGAAGCCCGGTTCCCGCTCCGAATCCGGTATCCACCATTTCACAGGTCACATCGGTACCCTGCTCGCGAATGGTCTGTCCGTAGTAACCAAGATCTTCTCTGTCAATACCCGCAAGAAATACACGCTCGATGGGGGAATTGATTCTCTGTGCCTGCATGAACTGGTACAACTGGTTTAAGGATCTTGCCATATCCTCAAAATATCCCTCCGTACCTACTTCGTTGAAGCATCGAACCGAGTTGAAGTACTTAAACATTCCGTTTACAAATAAAAGGTTGAATACCACGTTGCCGCTGGATATCTGCAGCACGAAAGTATTGTATGCCTTTGCCAGTTTATTCTGCGCATAACCGATGATACTGCTCTCACCGGATACAATACCCTTAAGCTTAATGCCCATGGAAGCAAAAATATCCATGAATTCCTTCAGCTGATCTTTCGGCGCAGACTCCGCATACAGGTGGCGAAGCTTTGTATCCTTATCAAAACCGACCGGAATATAAGCCATCGTGTGCGTATCGCTGTCACGCTGCATATCCGCAAAATCACGAAGAATAAACTCCTTCGTTTTCTTCGGATTCATGTTGGGAGCTTCGACATTCTTTCCCGCAATCTTATTGCTGTTTACAACAAGATATACATCGTTCTTCGGAAGCTTGTGTTCCTCCCAGAAACTCTTCAGAAAACCGCCCAACGAGTCGCTGTCCATCACGATTCCGTTGATGATGCTGCCTTCCGGAGCCATAGCGGTATAAACCGTCTTTAAAGAGCCCTTCTTTGCGCGGGTTCCGACGGCCACCTGAATAATCTGGCTGGATAGATAAATACTTACGCTCATGTTTCGATTCCTCTTTACATTTATTTGTGTTTCTTTATCTCACTCTTTTACACTTACATGCCGGTATCTGCGATACTCTGGTACGATCCGTAAATCGGCTGGATAACCGCTATCATAATGAAACCGACAACTACTGCCATGATTACAATCATAAGCGGCTCTATCATGGCTACGAGCTGCTCTACGGCTATCTCTGCATCGTAGTCCATCTGGTCCGCGATGGATACAAGCATACTGTCCAGCGAACCGGTCTCTTCACCGACGGCAACGGATGACTGCAGTTTCTTTACAAATCCGTCGATATCTCCGATTCCTTCCGAAAGCGGTTTACCGGAACGGATGTCCGCTATCATCGTATCAAACTGTTTCTCTATATAGGTATTGCCAATGGTCGTTTTTGCAATCTGGATACAGGTTACAATCGGAATACCCGCGGAATACATACTTGCAAGTGTTCTTGCAAAACGGGCGGTATAAATGACTTTACGGAGCTTCCCGATTTTCGGAAGATGAATTTCAATCCGGTCCACAAGAAGTTTCACTGCCGGAATAGCCATCAGTATCTTATAAGCCATAAACAAAATAATTGCTCCGAAGATTAAAATATACCACCGATGTGCCACAAAATCGCTGATTGCCATCAGAATTCTCGTAGCAAGAGGAAGTGTCTCCATCTGCGAGAACAGCGAGTCGAACTGCGGGAGTACGAATCCCATAATGACAATTACCACGACAACAATCAGTACCGAAAGGATCTTCGGATATGTCATGGAAGAATTAATCTTCTTCTGAAGGCGATACTCCTTCGTATAATACTCAGCCATGTTTTTACAGGTTGAGTCCATGTTACCGCCGGATTCTGCGCTTCGAATCATGTTAACGAATAAGGCCGGAAAAGTATTCCCCTGCTCTTCCAGTGCTTCGGAAAGGGGGATACCGGAACGTACCATGCGAAGAACTTCAGCGTAGATTTTACGTTCCGAAGGTTTAATGGATTCGTCTTCGGAGATAATGCCGAGTGCGCGCACCAGCGTAACACCCGCGTTCAATAACTCTCCCAGATTTCTGGAAAAATCTCCGACACGATCATATTTCAGTTTTTTAAAGGATACCTTGCCCTTTTTGGATTCCTTGGCTTCGATTAAAAGCATCTTGTCCGCTTTCAGTTTTGCATGAAGTTCGGACTCGTCATTTGCCTTCATCTGCCCGGAGATGATTTTACCATTCTCGTTCTGGGCTCTGTAACGATAGGTTGTTGCCATTTGTAAATTCCCCTTTTATTTCTTTACAATCTTTGTATCTTCTTCATCAAAATGATAAACCTGCATAAGGTATGTCACATCCCAGCGAATGCTCTCGCCTTCCTTTGTAAAAATAACGTTATAGTTGCCAACGCGGTACGTCATGCCTGTAATCTCATGATAGCGCGTGCTGTAGGAAGTGATTCTGTAGGTGCCCTGCGGCTGTACAATCTGTTCTACCTTTTCTTTGGCTCCCGCTTCCAGACCGTCATAATTATTCGGATTAAACACGCACTTTTCCTGAGCATAAAATTCAATATCCGCCATACGCAGCGCCATACGAATGTTCTTTGCTTCTCTTAAAGCGGCCTTTGATTCGGTCCGTACCTTAAAGAAGAAAAACACACTCAGTCCTATAATCATTACACCGGCAATAATTAAAATAATGCGGGCGATGTTCGCAATATTAAATTTGATTCCGGGTTTGTCAGCCATATGAACCTCTCAAATTTACAGTATTGTCTTACCTGTCTTACTCTCTCCGCTTAATTAACGGGCCATGCATAATCCGTCGGAACATTGTACATCTTCACCGGACGTACCGTGCGATAGGTGCCGTATTTATCAGATTTTAAAGTCATCAGAACCAAAACCACATTGTTGGGATAGGATACATTCTGATAATCCACACCGTATTTTTCAAGCAACGCACTGTTTGTGGAGCTGATCCGGTTTACATCCAGAAAATACAGTTCCTCAATTTCGTATGTAAAATATAGTTTCTTATCAAATCTCCAGATAGTGGCATATCTTGCTTCTCCGGCATTTGAACTGTTCTTTGCATAATACTGAATTAAAAACTCTCCGTTCTGGGCTCCCATATTCAAGTGGGTATCATACCGGTCGTAGAGTTCAATATATTTTCCGTCCGAAGAAATCACCGGAGTCTGTGAATAATCACTGCCGCACTTTGCACCCTCTATTGTGGATGAGATTTTCTCCATAAGAATATCCGAAACCTGACCGGAATATGTCTCACCCTTCACCTGATAATACAGATTCGTCGTGGAGGCGATAATGGAAGCTGCCGCAGTCACGAAAATTGCCAGAAGTGCAAAGCAGACAATCATTTCAATCAATGTCGTACCCGCATTCCCGGTCAGGTGCTTCTCTATTCGTTTTTCATGATTTGCTTTCTTCATATGTCTCCGGTATCCCGTACACAAACGCTACTCTTTATAACGAAACTCTATCGCCTTCGGAATTGCGATATTGTCACTGTCAGTCGGTTCTTTTTTATATGCATAGGTTTTTGCTTCAATATGATACATGGATAATTTTTCTTTGCAGTCAGCAACATTCGCGCTTCCAAGATTCCCCGCTGATGTCTTGTCCGTATTCAGTTCCAGAAAGAACAGGGGTTTATTTTTGTCCGTCTTGCAATCCTGCACAGTCAGTTTCTCGGAAGAATCCGCATTATTGCTGTAAATCTCCGCATTAAACGCCTGAAGCGCTCTTGATGTATCTGCCGAGCTCATTCTCATTTCCGAGCAGAATGCAATAATGTTATATAAAATTCCGAGAATAATCATAAGCACAACAAAAGCAACCAGGGTTTCAAGCATGGTAGTTCCCCTGTTGGAAAGAAGTATGTTTTTGTTTTGTCTGATTTGATTATCGCTCATATGCTTTTTTTCGTTCTGCATCACTGTCTGGATACAAATGTCCACTTCCACTTTTCTTCCTGCTTAATGTCTGTAAGTGCTACGAGTGCCGGATTGTATACCTTTTTATCAGCAATATTCTTTAATGCTTTTTGCATTTTCTTATCCCGGCTTGAACTGTCATCAAAAGCGGATACCGTTAACTTGTATTCGTTCGTCGTAACATAACTCTGGCTTGCCGTATTACAGCTGACTTCAATAAACAGGCGTATTCCGCTGTGGCCATACGTATAAGTATCGGGGTCCGCATTTTCTGGAGGCATCCAATAAATGCACAGCTGGACTTCACCCGGGAATCCGTCGATCTCGCCGGCTTCTCCAAAGTAGTCATCATAAGCACTTATATGATTGATATCCATGTTAAAATAACGAAATGCATTATTCTCGCCATGAGGATCATCCGGGTTACTTCCCTCCAGATAATATGGCCAGGTATCCTCCTGTCCGATATTACACCTGAGATATCTCCATAAATCACTTTTTTCATCCGCAGCCTGATCCGTAAGTTCTTCCGTAATGGCAAGTCCAAGTGTATTCGCGGCTTCGGCATTTCGCCGGCTTGCGACCTTCTTATTCTGTGACGCAAAGAGCGTGTAGCTGACCAAAAGCAAAGCGAACGTGAACACCATAAGAATCGCAATGATGACTACTGCCACCATCATTGCGGTTCCCCGGTTATTTAATCCCTGTTTTGTTTTAATTTTTGCTTTGTTTTCCATTTGCTTTGTTTTGCTCAATTCATCCTATTGTTATTCCTCATCAACAAAATCACTGTTCGGATATGCATCGGTATTTCTTAAAAATGAAAGCATCATTGCATCAATGGCATCATAGACCTGCTCCGGTGTTTTCTTTTTACCGTTTTCGGTATTAGTAATATCTGTCGGATTGATTTCGAATACAATCTTCGTTTCCGGAATAAAAACAGAACCGTTTCTGGTCCATACCAGCCAAAATTCATTGTAATCCGCCGACACTCCCTGAATCATTAACTGTTTCGGCCAATAATCCGTTGAAGCTGCAGGCTCCCCTTCTCCTTCGTCCGGCTCGCCGGGACCTTTTTTCATTGCAGAAGGTTCGGAATCGTCTATCTCGGTTTTCTCTTTCTCAGAGTCTTCTTCGGACTTGCCTTCCGTTCCCTCCGGAGTATCTGGGTCGGATTCGGTTCCTTTTTCTGTCTTTTCAACAGTTTCTTTGTCGGTTCCTTTGTCGGTTCCTTTATCTGTACCTTTTCCGGAATCCGTTGGCGGGTTATCACCGCCCTGCGCACCTTCTCCGGATTCATTATTGGATCCGTTACCGTTATTCGGTGCAACATATTCATAGCCGTTTATGTAGAAGTTTCTTTCGAATACGGAACCGTCTTCGGTATTAATGGGAGCAATCGGATATCCTGCAGGGCTCGAAGCATCGGCATAAAGGCCTCCCGCCTCAAGGTTTGCGATGACGGTTGCAGCCTTCACTGCAGTAATCGCATATCCTGAAACCGGTCCGTAATTTCTGCAATAGCTGAAATATCCGAGTCCGTTGGTATTGGCTGCAATTCCGGCGGCCGTAGTTGCATTCACTGCTCCGAGATTGATACAGCCCGTAAACACAATCTTGTTCTTCTTTGATTTGTCTCCGTCAGAAGGAATACCTGCCATAACCGAACCGGCAATTCCTCCTGCAGCACCGTCACTTTCAGTTGCAGTAATGGCTTTCATATTCTTGCAATAAAGAATTTCGGACTCTCCTCCGATCAATGCTGCAATACCCGCAACATTTGTGCTTCCGGAAAGATCAAAATCATTTCTGCAGAACTGAATAATGCCTTTTCCTCTGCTTGTTCCGTTTATACCTACAAATCCGCCTGCGCCTCTGGCTCCGGAATCATAAGATTTCATATTTGCAATATATATAATCCTAGATTCATCACTTTCGTATCCGTCTCTCTTAGAACCGCGAATGAGTCCTACATTCACTTCTGCCAGATAACCGATATAATCTGCACTCGACGAGTAAACCGATGCATTATTTTTGCAGTTTACCAATGCCATATTCTCAGCCACACGTCCTGTAACAGCTCCGAGGTACGAGAATTTAACCGTCTTATCGTAACTTTCAAAAACATCATCTACCGATTCGGCAGCCTCAACATTACACTGATTGATGTAATCTTCAATCGTAAGTTTTACATTACCGGGAACATAACCCAGCAGACCGCCTGCATACAATCTGGCGTAGACTGCTGCCCTATTATTGCTTTTGGCATTATCAAATGTGATAGTCGTGGTATTGCCGTTTGCATTTCCGAAAGGATTGCCGTTAATATTTGTTCCCGCATCACCAAGACCATTCACGATTTCTTTATGGGTCTTGCCTGTGAGATACTCACCTGCCAACGCAATCAGCTCATTTCCGGGTTTACCGCTGCTGGTGTAAAGGCCTGCGTAACCGCCGGCAAACATTTCTGTTGCTACCTGAACAGATTGTTCGCAATATGCTTTGCTGAGCAGGTAATCAAATGCGTCTTTATTCGTAATCGCACCTGCCACGCCACCAGCAAAATACTTGGCTGATACAATCGTATTCCGAATTTGGCAGGACATATTATTGCTTTGTTTTATCGGCAAACCATCAACAATTCCTGCTAGTCCGCCAACAAATGCTTCACCGGTAACCACAATCTTTTCATTGTCATTCTGAACAGTTGCTTTTCCAATGATTAATGTCTTTTGCCAGGAATCATTATTCGCCGTCTGAATTCTTCCCAAAACTCCGCCAACACCATATCGGCCTTCAACCGTATATCTAACATCTATGGTCATATTGGTATTGAAAAAGCCAATTGTTCTGCCATTATCGTGGCCGCAGATTCCACCTACGAAATCATTTCCTTTAATATAAGTGCCTTCCCGCAGTCTGTATTGAGAAGCTATTGCATCATCATTAACATAGCCGACGCATCCGCCAACCTGATTCTGACCGTATACGATAGCCTTGACGGAAGAAGACGGATTATTGATGCCTGCTCCGCCCGAATTCATATGACCGTGAACATCCTGATAGCCGACAATACCGCCCACACAGTTTCCACCGAATACGGAAGTCCCCGGAGCCGGAAGATTGCCCTGCTGATCCGCTCCTATAAGCTGCTTATAATAATTCTGTGTGGCCGGACTCTGAATACTGTCACAGTTAAATACGGAATGTCTGAGTACCCCGGCAATTCCTCCGCAAGCACCTGTAGAATTGCCGCTGTCGGTAATTCCGAACTCAGGGCCGCCGTTTCCTTTCGCAAATGTCAGAACAACAGCGGTATTTAACAAACCTTCTGCAATCGTTTCCTTGCCGCTCTTGCCTTGTAGATCGGAAGGCGCACTTCCGTCATTCGCTGCAGGATCTCTGAACGAAAGGTTTTTCTGGTCCGTTTTTCCAATTCCGAAGGCTCCGGTGATTCCGCCGACAAACTTTTTACCGATAACTGTATTATAATTTATGGCCTTATATATTCTGTTGTTCGTCTCAGCAAATTTCGGTGCAGCTGTTTTACCTGCGCTGTATTTGGAAACATCGGAACAACCTGTAATACCGCCTACATAATTTGCTCCGAGAACAAAATATTTCGAATTAACGTCATTAATGTCATCCGGCTTGACATAGCATCCTTTCAGATGCGCCAGACGTGCATATCCGACAATTCCGCCTACATAATAATCACGTGAATAATACGGAAGCCCTGCATCCTTGATATTCACCGCGTTTCCGTTATTGTCTTTATATTGGAAACGGCTGTCACAGTCTTCTATTCTGGCCTTTCCGTTTTCAGCGATGGTAGTAACAAAAGTATAGTATTGAACCGGATTATACTTTTTATCTTTAACAGCGGAACCGTTATTCACATTATCCGGATCATCAATGATTAATCCATCCATCACGATTCCGGCTATTCCGCCGATATTTGAACAGTGGACATTTGAAGCGTTTGCGTTATATGAACCGCTATACAAATCAATTGTATTTGTTCCGTTGAAAATCGGATCACCGGAAACAATACCTCTGTTTGAGCAGTCTTTTATTACCACACTGTCTGCTCTGTCAACGCTTTCTCCGCTGATTGTCATTCCCGTATCCGAGATAAAATATCCGTCGTGGTACATGGCATAGCGCTCAATCGTCTTTTCTTCCGTAATCGACTTTCTGTTTCTGTCATAATATTTGTTTTTATCTTTTTTTCCGACATAATTAACATATGCTCTTCCGACAATACCACCGACATTTTCCATACCGGTAATTTGGGCGTAGTTTTTCATATTCTTAATCTCTATGTCCTGTTCTCCGGCTATGGCAAAGGACTGACGGCCTATGATACCTCCGACATCCTTTCTTCCGTTTACATACGAAGGAGTATTTTTATCTCCTGCCAGCAATGTCAGGTCCGAGACGGATTTGTAATTGTTTCCGATAAAACCGCCTACCACACAGGTATAGATAATGTCATGAGCCGAGCCAATGGTCTGCATACCCGTTACGGTATGTTTATCCAATGTGATGTTTTCAATTGTTCCGAAGTTCTCGTTGAATAAGCCAAGTGGCATTGCACCGCCGGTTGCAAGATTGGATCTCGAACTGTCGACATGGCTTTTTATCTTTGCTACATCCGTAAACTTAAGTCCGGTAAGTTCCTTAAACTTACTGTTGTTGTTCCAAAAATCCTTTCTTTCATCATATGCCGTTGTGTCTTTGTACAGCTCATCTTCTCCATCGTAAATTCCGCCTTCTGCAGCCTTAAACACATCGTCATATACTCCGTAAACAACATTGGCTGTAAACGAAATCTTGAGGTTACTGATTACAAAAGATGAACCCGGATTCTTTTCATCATAAGGATTCTCCTGAGTAAAAGTATCTCCCTTTCCAAGGAAACGGAAGCTCGGAAACGGCATATCTTTTGTTTCCAAATCTCCGGTTCCTGCGTTGTTTGTTACGGGACTGCTGCCGTCATAGTCGATTCCGGCCGGTTTCTGCTTATCAACCGGCACGCTGTTTACCTTATTGTAGGAGTTCAGAAAATAATTTCTGCGGTCGGAACCCTCTTTTCCAACAAATTCATTCCAGTTAATGTTTGCCAGCAATTTAAATGTATTATTCGGGGAATTCTGCTTCTTAAACTCCGTCTCATAACGAACATTATATAAATGGCGACCGTTTGTAATTCCATACGTCATCTTTCCGGATTCTGCTTTCGAAGAAGCAAATGCAACACTCTCTCCAATCACTTTGTTCAAAGCTATGGAATCTGCATCTTCCGTATGAGCAAGGAATCCGTCGGGATAGCTTTCTCCGATACTGCCCATATCTCTCTTGCTGGGCGTAGTATTTGATCCATTCAACGAAAGAGATGCATGAATGTTTTTTACATCATCCGCAAGTCCGAAACGATAAAAACTAAACGTATTGCAAAAATCCGGAAGTTTGCTTGTAGTATCCGAAATCAATGCATTCCGCAAATCTGCATAGGAAGAAGATCCGGCCTGCACATCCGCAGCATCCAAAACAATATGAATGACGTCTCTGTTAAGATTATCTTTCTCTTTCCATACAGGGAAACGGAATTCACAGACATCTTCCGGAACATCCGCAAACTTGCCTTTCGTGAACTTAACCTTTGCTGTTGCTGCTCCTATGCAGGCATTTTCAAAACCAACGTTTTGAATGTCTCCATAGCGAATGGAGAATTTCATGGCTTCATCTTCCGTATTGGAAGCATCATCTCCGTCAAAAACCGTAAACTGCAACATATCATTTGCTTTCAGTTCATCACCCCTGTTGTGAATGACGAACTCAAGCAGTTCATTATTTCTTATTTCTAAAATCAGATTTATATTCTCTTCCGCTTTCCCGCGAATCCTTTCGGCAAGGCTTTCCACGCTGTAATAACCATACATCAGATCGCGTCGGGCGGATTCGCTTCGATCCATAACGCTGGTCGCTTTGGCAAGATCTATACCCGTATCCGATTCGCTGTCATAATAAAACTCGGAGGCACGGTCACTGTAGCTGACAGAAAATACCTGCGCCGCTTCCGGAGAAAATTCAATTACGATGGAACCGTTCAAAACAGATGTATCGGCTATATACTGGGAAACCATGTCAAACAACAGGATGGTACCGGCACTGAGGCTGACCGAGGTATCTCCGGATTTGTATTTCAGGTATTCGTCATATTGTCCCTGTTTCGCTTTAATGCGAAGAAGGGTACGTTCTTCCGTTCCCGTATTTTTATTTGACTGACCGTTGATTGTTCCGGATGTCTCGCTGATTGGCGTCCAAATAGAATCCCAACTGTATTTGGTACCATCATTCTTTATGATGTTTCCCACATCCCCGGGATGATTTACCATTACACCGTTTTCCAGTCTGGAATATGCAAGCACGTAAGGATTGGCGCCCGTAAATCCGGTCGTTCCCTTTAACGAGCTCATTTTTCTTTCCAATGCATTGCCTGCATCCCATTCGGTAATCTGATTCTGGGCAGCATAGAAGATATCTTCCGCAACCGTATTTTCATGTTTGAATCTGGTCCAGTCCTGCCAGGAAAGTCCGCCGAAAATCACAAGTGAAAGCAGAATCATCATAAGAACAAGCACGACAATAAGCTCCACTAATGTGAAGCCGGCATTGCTATTCACTTTTCGCTGAATATTCCTGTTTTCCACGATAATGAATCCTTTCGCTTTTCCTTCCGTATCTCAAATCAAGGTAGTGCTCTAAAATATCCGGGCTTGTTATTTCCGGGATTGTCAATACGTGCATACAAAGGACTTGCTCCCTGGAACGTAGTACCTGCACCGCCTACTATCTTTGTACAGTCTTTAAACATATCGGCGTTATTATTATTGTTGTTTACCTTAAAGTTTTCCGAAGCGTATATCTTTACCAATTCTTTGTCACCGTAAAACATTTCTTTCGTTGTGCCGCCGTTAGCATTGAATCTCAGGTAAACAGTTTCAAGATTTTCGCAACTCTTGAACATCCAAGAAATGTCGGCATTTGTTGCAGGCTGAATATCCGATACATCAAATTTTTCAAGACTCGTACATAACTCAAACATAGTAGTCATATTCTTTACGTTACTTGTAACAAAGCCTTCCAGATTCAAACAGTTTTCTTCGTCGTTTTTACCTGTAAGAGACGAACAATTTCGGAACATTCTTCTGGTCCATCTGTTGTTCTCCAGTTTAAGGCCTGACAAATCAACATATTTTAAATTCTTTGCATCCATAAATAACGCAAATGTAGAATAAATCTTAGGTGCCGATACATGCTCGAACGTCACTTTTTCAAGTTTCCCTTTTGTGTCATAAATAATGGTATACAGTCCGCCGGAAGCATTATCTTTTGCATCCGGGTTAGAGATTTCGCTAAAGTAAATATTTTCAAATGCTAATGTCTTAATCGATGCATTCAGAAAAACTTTTTCCGTTCCGGCGTTATTTAATATACAGTTTTCATCCGATCCGGAAACCGGGGCGCTTGCACTTGTCCATTTACCTTTTAATGTTGCTTCGTGCAAATTTGTACACTCACTAAAGAGGCCGCTAATACTTTCTGTTTTTTCCGAAATTTCAAACTCGACTTTTTCCAGTCCGCTGCACCCTGTATACATATACGTCATGTTCTTTGCCTGCAGCAGCTGGGGTTCTACCAGATCCGTCAAACTGGTGCAGCCCGCAAACATATAGTTCATATCAGTAACCGAACTTACATCAAACTGACTATCGCCGTTTTTTAAGATAATGCCGTTTTTTAAGATGATGTCGGAGTTTTTCAGTTTGGTACAGTTCTGGAACATTTTGCTCGTATTTGTATTGTTCGGAGCATTAAACTTACTGATGTCAACCGATGTAAGATTAGTACATCCGTTAAACATTCCCAGAGTTGACGTCACGTTTTGCACGTCCATGTCTATCGTCGCCGTTTCAAGCGCAGCAAATTCATTGAATAATTCTTTTGTAGTTATAACACCGGGAAGTGTTAAGGATTCAAATGTGACATTCTTAAGCGAGGTCTTTGCGCCGCTTACAAATAATGATATATCCGTAAGATTATTGCTGGTTTGCTCAATATTCTTGACAGTTAAATCCGTAAGTCCCGTGCATTCTTTAAAAATGTCTCTCACATTCTTTAATTCGGAGGCCTTTCCTTCATTGCCGTCCAAAACCACTTTGGTAAGTTTTGAGCATCCCTGGAACATATTATTAATGGATACGGCACTATCGATTCTTACCGTCAGACCTTCGTCGGCTTTCAGCTCGCTGCAGCCCTTAAACATATAACTTAAGTCCGTAGCATTTTCCGGTTCTAGACCACCGGGTACGGAGGACAGAGATGCACAGTTTTGGAACATGTAACTCATATTGGTAACAGCTTCAAATCCAATCAGCGTAACATCACTAAGATTTGAGCAACCGTTAAACATTCCCGACGCTGACGTTACATGATTACCGTTCAGCTCAACGTTTGCTGTCTCAAGTTTAGTGCAATCTTTGAAGGCTTCTTTCGTTGAAGTAACACCCGGAAGTGTTAAAGATTCAAATGTAACATGTTTAAGTCCGGTTTTTGCGCCACTTATAAACGAAGTTATACTCGTAAGTTTATTGCCGGTTTGTTCTATGTTTTTGACGGTTAAATCCTCAAGGCTCGTGCAATCCTTAAAAATGTCTGCCAAGGCCTGTAACTCAGGGGCTTTTCCTTCTCCGCCGTCCAATATCACTTTGGTAAGCCCGGAGCAGCCCTGGAACATATTATTAATATTTTTCGAACTGTCGATTCGTATTGTCAGTCCTTCTTCATCGGATTCCAATGCACTGCAGCCATAGAACATATAGCTCATGTCACCGATTATTTCCGTTTTCAGCGTTTCAGGTACAGAAGTCAATTCCTTGCAGTTTTGGAACATGTTATTTGCCTTTGTGACGGTTTTAAGTCCGCTCAGGTCCAAACCATCACTCGTAAGATTAGAGCAGCCTCTAAACATGTAGCTCGTATTCAAATCGGCTCCGAATAAGTTCTCTCCTTCAACACCAGTTATCTGAACAACTTCAAGATTGTCACAACCGTTAAAGAAGTTGTTCATATCTGTAAGCTTTGACATTGAAGTATTTTTAAATTTCACTTCCGTCAACGCATCGTAATTTTCAAATAGTTTTTGGGCATTCGTTATTCCCCCAAATTCACAACCATTAAGGTTAATCTTTTGCAGATTGTTTTTCACAGGGAGGAAGAAATTGCTCAGGGAATTAATGGAGTTTGTTTTAACTCCATCCATGGTAATCTCAGTCAGGTTTTCGCAACCGGTAAATATATCCTTAATGCTGTTTGTTCCGGTTACGTTGGTATTATTTTTTTCGCCCAGATGATTCCCTGTATCCTTTGTAACTACAAGCGTGACTTTTTCTAGGCTATTGCAGTTTCGGAAAGCGCAGTCCATAATCTTTGCACTGCTTATATCCAATGTATAGTTTTCAGGGAATGCCTCGCATCCGTCGAACATACTCCTTAAGTATATAATCTGAGACGTATCAAAACATTCAAGATTGGTGAATTCACAAATCTTGCAATCTTTAAACATTTCCGTCGAGTCAGATGTGCTGACATGCTCAAAACGATACAGATTAAGAGATTCCAGTGCCGGACAATTCTTGAACATTTCCTTTGTTCTGACAACTTCCGACATATCGGTATGTTCCACAAATGTATTGGTCGTCATTTGGCTAAAGTCCGCAAAAAGTCCCTGAAGACTGTTCAAGGCCTTCATATCCGTATCATCTTCCGTGAAAATACGGATGTCATACCCTTCACCATTCGGAACGCTGTATGCAACAATATAGCAGGGGTACTCCGGATCGATGTATTCCCTTTCACCGTCCAGATCGTATTTCCCGTTCTCCAATACTTTGAGCTTTGTTGTGGAAATGCATCTTTCTTTATAGCAGGTATCGTAACCCGGCTTGCTCTCTTTGCTCACCCAGGTAACACTTTTAACCTTGGAAAAGTCATTGCCCACAAGCGCTTTCCACTCGTTAATCAGAATGGAATAATCCTGCTGACCGGTATATTCAATCTGTTTCGCATTATGAAGAAGCAGGCAGTTCATGTCGGAAACATCGATCCCGACAAATTCCCCGTAAGTATCTTCATTGCTCTTTGCATAAAGTTTCGTCAAAACCGTCTTTGAAATATCGGCTCTTGTACGATCAAACAGGGCTTTGTTTAACTCGATATTGTTTCCGTCTTTATCACAGGCATAACCATACCAGTATTTGAACTGTTGTTTTGTTTTCGGCTTTGTCGTTCCTGCTTCATTCTTCGGATCTATCGTTGAGAAATCGGATTTATTCTTCAAAAGGTCATTGCCTGCATTATATCCGCTGTAATCTCCGACGAACTGAATTGTTTCCGCGTTTCCGTTTTTCACATACTGATAAACATTTTTCCCGCTTTCATCCTTTACAAAGGTATTCTCGACTTCATGACGGGAAAAAGTAAGGCTGTAGGTGAATTTCTCCTGCTTGTTGAATTTTACTTCCTTGCTGTTTGTGACGTTGACGGAACCTTCCGTTCCGGGCTCGATAGCCCACATATAAACAGTTTTGTGTATATCTGCAGGTGCAACGAATTGAAGAGGCTCGGGATTCTCGCCGGTATTGAGATAATGCTCGATACAGGTTCCTGCGTAGCTTTCCACGTAAGTTTTTAATTTATCCTGAGCAACTTTTACATAGTTGTCTCCGTTCTTCGCAAACGAATATGTGCCGTCCTCGTTGGATTCGTTGATAAACCAGTTTCCGTCGAAAGTGGCAATCTTGGATTCACGATTCTCGTCGCCCGCCTTACCCGATGTAACGGAAACCGACCAATCCGGAACAACCGTTTCGTCCGTCACGAGATCATATTCATATGTCAGAGAATCTCCGGAAACATTAACCGTCAGGGCATCCGAATATGCCGAAAACGAAATCGGAACCGAAAGTGTTTTATGATCCATGTTTGCGGTCAAAACAACCGGAGCGCCTTTCTCTACAAGCTGTTCCAGGAGTGGTTTCAGGTAACTGTCTACGTCTTCTGCCTTCAAAAGTTGCGTTCCCGAATCATCCGTAAACTCCCATTTAATGGTGTCGCTGTCGTAATAGCGGCTATACTGGGGATTGCATTTTGCCAGTTCCGTTGCAAAAACAGATTTTGCATCATACGGGAACCAATTGATATCAGGGAATTCGACATTATCTCCCTTCTGTTCGGTTTTTGCCATTAAAATGATGGTTATATTGTCCGAGAAAGTATAAATATCTTCATCGGTAATCCATCCGTCATCCTGACCGTCGAGGTCATATTTAGGATCATAAGCATGATCCCTCTCGCTTGCCGGCCAGACGGGAATCTTGTCTTCATCTTTCAGGGAGGCAAAAACCGCATTTGCTTTCAGCTTTGTATCGTCATCAAAAACCTTCCACTCGTTTGCGTCACCGTCGTAAAATGCAAATCTTCCGTCGGCCGTTTTAAAGAGCGCGTATTTAATCAAAAATGCTGCGGAGAATTCCTCCGTGGCTTTTGTAGTGCCGTCATCCAGCCTTTTCGACGTCCAAACGGAAAACTCGGTATTGTCAAACTCGCCCTCGTTGGACGCTTTTGCGGCCATATCGTAAGCTGCTGCTCTCTTGGTCAGAGCCAGTCTGCCCACGCCTTCGTTATAGGCCTGATTAAGCACGGTCTGCGTCGCCGTCATGGAAACCTCGGCATTTTTTATGATTTTCTTATCATTTGCTTTATCAATAAACCCAAGCGTTACCGGAACGGCAATCCCAGCAAGAATTGCAATAATTACAAGCACGACAATAAGCTCCACCAGGGTGAAGCCTTTCTGATTGGATTCTTTTATTGTGTTTTTTAAGTACGATTCCTTGCCAATGTGGCTACGGTTCCCCCAATGAATACTCGTATTCATAAGCATTCCCTCCATGCTCTCCCGTATCCGCCATTAAGGCATACTTTGACGTGTTTAATCATATCATAAAAAGCTCGATTTTGCAAGGAAAACCGCGTTTTTCGGGATGAGTGAGCAATCACTTACGGGCCTGTTTTTGCAATCAATCCACATGTCCAACAAATCATCAGACCAAATGTTCGAAAAAACCGGTTGTGTCCAACAAAAAAAATGTGATGAAACATGTTCATCACATTTTTTAAAAAGCAGGATACGGGAGTCGAACCCGCCTATCCAGCTTGGGAAGCTGGCGCCCTACCGATAGACTAATCCTGCATTATTTAGTGAACTGCAACTTCTTCCAGCACATCGTCCCGATTATAGCGCAGTTTCAGCAAAAAGAAGTCGTCACGCTCGTTTAAAAGTTTGAAAAAAACCTTATCCCCCTCCCAGACGGGAAGATTCATAACCTCTTCCTTCGGGATCCAGACGAGTTCGCCCTCATCGCAATCCGTCAGTTCGCCCTCAAAACTGTCCGCCGTAAACAGATGCATGTATTCTACTACATCTTCGCCGTAAATAAAAGTGACAATTCCGCGCATCCTGTAGTTTAAAAGCGTCAGGCCGGTCTCCTCTTTTACCTCCCGCAAAAGACATTCCTCGGGAGTTTCGCCGTACTCAAAATGCCCGCCGACACCAATCCACTTGTCCTTGTTGATGTCGTTTTTCTTCTTTACGCGATGCATCATCAGATAATTGCCGTCCTGCTCAATATAGCACAGCGTGGTAAGCTGTGAAGATGGCTTTTGGTTGTCGATCTTTGAACTCATGGGTTGCTCCGTTTGAATTCACTTCTGTTCTTCCGTTTTCGTAAAATGGTACAACCGGCAGGGATACTTTGCGATGTTTGCGCCGGGCCAGTACTCCCATTTATAGCCACGGTCTGTCATAATTCCAAGGCTCTCGGAATTCATTTCATACCCCATGAACGCCCAGATTTCATCCGGCTCGTCTTCCAATTGCGTCGGATCCAGATTATAAACTTCGTTGTCCGGGTAGTAATATTGCAATACCGTCCAGGCCAGATGCTGAACACCAAGTGACGTGAAAACCGTGTTTTCGCCGGGTGTTCCGACAAGTTCCAGCGTCTGGGCAGTGTATAGATTTTCGCTTTTGGAGATACTCCGATAGTACTTAAAATCAAATAACGCCGGCACAAGCATAATGCACCATGCCAAAACAAGCGCAATGATTACAATTCGGCCTCTCCTGCATTTTACCGCTTCGAGCTCTTCGTTTAGAGTTCCCTTACCGGCATCCGGAGAAGTTTCCGCTCCCCACCGGATAATTCTCTTAACAGCCGCCATCACGGCAAAGAGCATCAGCGGGATAATCGGATGCATGTATCTTGCTACCAGAATCGGCTTAAAAACCGCGCTCGCGACATATGCGAACGTTACGGTCAGTGCAATAGCAAGCCAGTATATCAGCATCGCCTGAAGTTCTGTCGAAAGACCCTTTTTCCTGCCATCAAGCACCTCTGCAACCACCGCAAAAACAGTGACCGCAATCACAAAGGCCAGGAAAATGTATTTTAACTTTCCACCGCCGAAAACAAAGTCAACCAACTGCATCGGGCCGTCCGGTGCATCCATCCACCATGAGCCCTTCACATACGTAATCTGCCGAAAAAGTACCGACAGCCACGGTGCGTAAAGCACCAGATATGCGATAATCGAAAGCAGTCCGCACAGCCAGCTTTTCCCCCTTCTTCTGACGAAGTAGACAACTCCTGTCACAAACAAAAGAAGTCCCGAACTTACCAGCCCGTAATAATGTGTATATGCAGCAGCCACGCCCGCGAGAACAAGACCTCCCCACAGGGGAATCGTCTTTTTCAAAGGCATTTCCGCACTCTCGCACAACTTCCACGAAAACCATGCAGCCAGCAGCATGAAAAGAAAACACAGCTCATACATACGGATTTCCTGGTTATACTCGGCACAGGTCGCGGAAAGTCCCGTAATCAATATATAAAACACAGTCGGGATAGCCCCCAGACGTTTCCGGATAAAGGTTACCGCCATCAGGATTCCGCCCGCAAACGGCACAACGCTTGCAAGATGCAATACCCAGGTATGATCGCCCAGAATCATAGTCCAGACTTTTAAATAAAAATAATAAAGCGGCGGGTGATTCTCCCAGTAATAAACCCTCTCGTAAATGCCCGCGAATCCGGTTCCGCGGATAATATTACCGGAGAACGCCTCATCACCCCAGACCACGTTGTCAAAGATGAGTGACACATTCAATGCCACGACCGCTAACGCAAACAGAGGGATTCCGTATGCCAAAATCCATCTGTAAATCATTCCTGTGATATTTTTCTTTTCTTTCATCTCGTCTTGCAGAACTCCTCAAAATCCTCTATCGACATGAGAAGTGAAATCCTGTCTGTTCCTCACCTTACGAATTATTATTTATCCGGCATGCTATCCTTCTCTGCCTCTTTTAAAGCAATCTCGGTTCCAAAGATATCCATAGCGATCTTATAATACGCCTCCGGCTGTTCCGGAGTAAGATTGACAACAGGCTTTTTGAGGGTTTTGGTACGTCTGAGCGTTGCCTCAAGCTGATGTTCACCGTAAGGAATTACAAGCTTGATGTTTCCCTTGTTTGCAATGGCTCCGTACGGTTGCTCGTCCACAAAAAGACCCATTTTGACTGCACAGCCGACATAATTTCCCAAACGATAAAGCTGTACGATTCCGCATCCGTCCGTGCTGTTTTCTTTCTGGCACTTCGGACATACGGCAGACGTTTCTGCGTTGTCAAAAACGTTTCCGCAGCTGCAACGATATCTGTAATTCATTTTAAATTCCCCCTTCAGGTTATTTATTGTTTTTCACACAGCTATAATAATGGCACAAGATGAGGAAAAAGTAAATCAACTCATAAGAGTTCTTCTACCGCTTCCAGTATCGTTACGTCCGCCGGTAACCAGTCGACGGAATAAAGAGTTTCTTTCGAAAGCCACTTCGCCGCTTCATGTTCTTTCAGCACCAAATCGCCTTCCACAATTTCAGCCGCAAAACAGTCCATGGAGAGATGAAATGCCGGATAGTCATACTCGATGGTACCTATGTATTGTCCTACATCTATAGTTGTATCGAGTTCTTCTTTGATTTCTCTCGCAAGTGCCTCTTTCGGAGTCTCGCCGTCTTCCACCTTGCCTCCCGGGAACTCCCATCCGTCCTTATATTCCCCGTATCCACGCTGTGTTGCGAACACAATCCGTTCTTCTTTTCCGTCTTTTACTACGGTCGCAAAAATCATGGCCGCAACTACTTTGACTGTTTTTCGTTCCATGGAAGAAGTTCTACTCCGTGATCTCT
>ODAJ014738476.1_pt1 | contig 80814 bp, 73 predicted proteins | sample 1539241 | NCBI WGS metagenome assembly ODAJ01 (sample SAMN02144231, study PRJEB22623) | gut metagenome | biome: sheep rumen | host: Ovis aries | place: New Zealand | reverse complement strand
TTGGCCGCCTCATAAAAAGGCATGGTTCTTGCTCGAAACGCAAGCGTTTCGCCCTTCAAACCACACCTTTTTATGAGGTGCTGAATAATTTCATAAACGATCCCCGCACCAAATGGTGCGGGGATCGTTTTAATTCTGTTTATCTGGCTCCTACCGCCTGTTTCTTCGTTCCGAGAAACACGCTGACCGACTTCACAACCACGCCGCCAAGGGCGCCGCAGGTGACCGCTTCAACAAGCCCCTGAATGCCGACGAGCAGGACAATGAACATCAGCGGGTTCCTTGCCCCGAGCTTCGAAACCAGCCCCTGTACATACTCGGTGTTGTAGAACGCGAGAACCAGGAAGCCCATGAAGAAGACCGTGTTCAGAACCGGTGCTGCGATGGCGCCGACGAAATAGCTCCAGCTTCCCTTCCTGTCAAGCTTCGAGACAGCCTTGAAGACCACGCCCGCAAGATACCCCATAAGGACACGGGTCACCACGCACAGAATAAATGTGTTCACCGGACTTACCAGAAACAGTGTGCTTGTCATGACCGAGCCTCCGGTAAGCGCATCCTTGAAGCTCACGAGCCCGAACACGCCGCCCAGGATCGCTCCGGCTTCCGGCCCGATGATCATGGCGCCGACGGCGATCGGCAGCGTCAGGAAGCTCATGTAGAGCGGGCCAACCGGGACACTCCCGAGACCGACAGCCTTCATGACGATCTGGATACAGATAAGCATGGCAAGCTGCATCATTGCGGTGAGATCAAAAACCTTTTTCTTCATATTCAATTTACCTCCTCATGCTGTTCCGTCTTTCGCGGATATAGCTGATTTTCCGGAAAATGTCCCCCCTCCCCGCACCCCTTCGGATAACGGCGCTTCAAGCGTCCGTTTCCGGGCCGGCGAGCGGCTTTCATTTTCCTTTTTTGCATCTACATCATAAAGGCAGAGCGATGCAATGTCAAGTTTTTAAACCTGAACATTATGTGATAATTTCTGTCCTTCTCCCGCCATCTCCCACTGGTAAGCCAGTCCCTTCAGCATAAGTTCCGGCTCATAAAGGTAGGAATGTGTGAGTTTTCTGTGAACTTCCTCCGACCAGCCGCCTGTCACGACCAGAGAAACCGGCAGGCCCAGGGTTTCCTCGACCCTTTTTACGATCCCGTCGATCATGGCAGCCTGTCCAAAGAGGGCTCCGCTCTCCATGCAGGCCTTCGTGTTCTTCCCGATCAGGCAGTCCGTCGGCTCGGGCATAAGCTCCGGCAGCTGCGCGGTCCTTGCGTGGAGCGCCCAGAGGCCCGTCTGGAGCCCCGCGGCGATCACACCGCCCAGGAACACGCCGCCCTCCCCGACCACGTTGAAGGTCGTCGCGGTCCCCATATCGACCGTCACGGCCGGCAGCGGCACGATTCCGGCCGCATACGCGGCGTCCACAAGCCGGTCGTGACCGATCGTCGTCATGTCGATGTCCTTGAAAATGAGACCCTTCGCATTCTCCCGCGTGATCACGAGGGGCTTTCTGCCGGTCAGCGTCTCCGCCGCAAGCGCAAGCTTTTCCGCGAGGCGCGGCACGACGCTGCTCATGACGACGCCCTCCGCCTCATAGCCGGTGATCCCCAGCTCCTCCGCGATGAGGGAAGCCAGATCCTCGCCGCTCTCCTCCGTGTTCGTCGGGATATAGATGAACTTAAGGACAGAGAATGCACGGTCCTTTTTTACAATCAGGCCGACGGATGCGGTCGTGTTTCCGATGTCGATTGCGATGATCATGGTATCCTCCCGGGTTATAAAGAAAGGGGCGGACAAAAGCCCGCCCCGGGTATTAATATACTTTCCATCCGTTCACAAACTTGCCGACCACCGAGCGGTCGTCGCCGTAATTGAGGACCCGAAGGAGCCTCTCGGCCGGCGTAAGCTCGCGCATCGTGTCAAGGTTCACATCGGAGAGGATGACTGCATCAAACTCCGAGCCCGGCGCAAAGGTTCCGACATCCCCGATGAGCCTTCCCGGCTTCAGCGTAAGCGCCGAGAAGAACTCTTCGAAACTTCCGGCCTCGTCTGCCGCTGCCCTCACGAAGTCCGCCTGCCGGCCCCTTAAGGGCGGCTGCACGTTAAGGACAGAGACTTTTGCCTCCTCCGTGAGACGCTGCAGAGCCTCTTTCAGCGCCGCGGATGTCTTCTCCTCATCGATAAGAAGCGCCGGCTTTACGTTCGCAAGTCTTCTTCGCTTTATCCGCGAGAGGAACTTTTTTGCATTTTCAAGCACTTCCTCCGCCGTGTGCTCAGCGTCCGTGCAGGAGAGCCCCACCAGGCCGCCGAGACCCGTCTCATCCAGCATCCGCGCAAGTCTTGCCGCCGCGGCGTAGTCCGAACCGCCGTTTATGACCGCCCGGGTCGCCGGACCGACATAGATCGTCTCGATGAAGGCGTCGAAGGACCTTTTTTCATACTGGCGGTCGGAGGCGATCCTTTTCGCCTCCGGCTCCGCGTAGGCCTCCGCGAACGCCTCTTCGGTGAGGTAGGTGCCGAGCCCACGCACATTGGCGAGCATCGCGTCCTCTCTCGTGTCGATAAGGCCCGGGATGATCAGTTCCTCGGGGCAGTCGATGAGCGGCCAGTCCGAAAACTCTTCCGGGAGCTCCTCAAACACACCGGCCGAGACCCCCTCCATGCAGACAAGATAGCCGTCCGCCGTCTCAAAGAGCTCCTCCTCCGACTTCATGTAGAGGATGGCTCCGTGCAGTACAAAATTTCCGTCGTCTACCGTCATTCGTCTTCCTCTTCATCCGGGAATTCCGGCGGCTCGGCCGGGATAAAACGCCTCTCCTCGATCGGGTCCGGCATCTTCGGCACGCGCCCCCAGGCTTCCGTGCAGAACTGATCCTGCGAGTTGAGAAGAACCTTGCCGCGCTTGTCGATCTTCACGTAGCTGCCATCCTCCTGGAGGATGTGGGCCTTCACATTATCGTCAAATTCGGTCTGCAGGATGTGCATGACCTCTTTCTTCAGCTCCGGATCTTCCACCGGGAAGACGATCTCGACGCGCTTGTCGAGGTTTCTCGGCATCCAGTCAGCGGAACCCATGAAGACCTCCGGCTGGTCCTCATTGCAGAACCAGAAGATTCTCGCATGCTCGAGGAAATTGCCGACAATCGAACGCACATGGATGTTCTCGGAGACGCCCGGGATGCCCACCTTGAGGCAGCAGATGCCGCGGACTAAGAGCTCGATCTTGACGCCCGCCGCGGAGGCCTCATAGAGGGCCTCGATGATGTCCGGGTCGCAGAGGGAGTTCATTTTCGCCTTGATGTAAGCCGGACGGCCCGCCTTCGCGTTGTCCCGCTCGCGGGCGATGAGCTTTAAGAAGCGGTTCTTCATCCATAAGGGCGCCACCAGCAGCTTGTGCCACTTCTCCGGCTCCGAGTAGCCCGAGAGCATGTTGAACGCGGAGGTCGCGTCCACGCCGATCTGGGCGTTGGCGGTGAAGAGGCCGAGGTCCGTGTAGAGCTTGGCCGTCGAGTCGTTGTAGTTGCCGGTGCCGAGGTGGACATAGCGGCGGATGCCGTCCTCCTCGCGGCGGATGACCATCGTGATCTTGCTGTGGACCTTGAGCCCGAGAAGACCGTAGATGACGTGGCAGCCGGCCTTTTCAAGCATCTTCGCCCAGGCGATGTTGTGCTCCTCGTCGAAGCGGGCTTTCAGCTCGACGAGAACCGTCACCTGCTTGCCGTTGTCGGCCGCCTTCGCCAGCGCCGCAACGATCGGCGAGTCGCCGCTCACGCGGTACAGGGTCTGCTTGATGGCCAGGACCTCCGGGTCCGCGGCGGCCTGCTGGACGAACTTCACGACCGGATCGAAGGACATGTAGGGATGGTGCATGAGCACGTCCTGCTTCGCGATCACGTCGAATACGTTGTCCGCACCGATGAACTCTTTGACCGGGGCCGGCGTATATCTCGGGGTCTTGTATTTGTCAAAGCCCGGCATGCCGTACATTTTCATGAGGAAGGTGAGGTCGATCGGGCCCGGGATATAGAAGATGTCGGACTCCGAAACCTTGAACTCCTTCACCAGGATCTTGAGGAGACGCTTGTCGATGTTCTCGTCGACTTCGAGGCGGATGACTTCGCCCCACTGGCGCTTTTTGAGCTGCTTCTGGATCTCCTTCAGGAGGTCCTCCGCTTCCTCCTCGTCCACATCGAGCTCTGCATTTCTCATGATCCGATACGGAAATGCGCAGAGGACATCGTAGTGCTGGAAGAGAACGCCGATGTACTTGCGGACAACTTCCTCGAGGAAAATGACAACCTTCCTGCCCTCCTCGTTCTCCGGCAGATTCACGATGCGCGGCAGCACGCCCGGCACCTGCACGGTCGCGAACTCCGCCTTCTCCTTGCCCTTCTTCTTCTCGCCGTCCGAATCCTTCGGAGCGATCAGGGCGCCGATATTCAGGGTCTTGTTGAGGATCAGCGGGAACGGCCGTGAGGAATCCATCGCCATCGGGGTCAGGATCGGATAGATGTTCTCCTCAAAGTACTTGTCCAGATATTTGTTCTGCTTCTCGGTCAGCTTCGTATAGTCGTCGATGATGACAAGGCCGGCCTTCTCGAGCGCCGGCACGATGGAGCGGTTGAAGATCGTGTACTGCTCCTTCACGAACTCGTGCATCCTCACGGAGATCTTCTCGAGCTGCTGGGCAGCCGTAAGGCCCGCGATATCCTTCTTCGTATAGCCCGCATGGACCTGGTCCTTTAAGGACGCGACGCGGACCATGTTGAACTCGTCCAGGTTGGATGCGGTGATGGAGAGGAACTTCATGCGCTCAAAGAGCGGCACGATCTGGCGGTCCCTCGCCTCCGAGAGGCATCTCTCGTCAAACTCCAGCCAGGAGAGCTCACGGTTCCGGTAGTATTTCGGGTCCCGGAAATTGATTGCATTTTTTGCATTTTCTTCTTTGGCAGCCATGTTACCCTCCTTCAGCTGATCTTCTTTTTGATCTTAAGTACCGGTTTGACATCGAAGATATCCTCAAAGAAGGTGACATTCTCCGCGAATATGCCCTTCTCCAGCGTGAAATCTTCCTTCACGACGACTTCGATGATAAGCTTCTCTTCCTTCCTGGTCGCGCGGATCTCCGTGATCTTCTGCAGGTAGCTCTGGTCGAGTCCGTTCGCGAGCCTGAGGATCGCCGTCAGCTTCGCCACCCTGATGAGATCCTCGGGCAGCATGTCGCGGGCCTGGCCTTCGTAGGCGGGATTGCCGCGGAAATCCAGCGGAACCGTGTTGTAGCGGACGACATTTGCGATGATCATCCTCTCCCGATCGGAAAGACCGATGATCTCGGTGCTCTTGATGATGTTGTAGGAGCAGGCGGCGACGTCGACAAGGCTCACGTATTTTCCACAGTCGTGGAGGTAGCAGGCTACCTTGAGGAGCAGGCGGTCGCGGTCGCTCAGGAGATTGCTCTTTCTCACAGCCCGGAAGATCTCGTCCGAGACCTCCAGGAGCTTGTCCGTGTGAGGCTTGTTGCCCGCATAGCGCTTCATGATGTTTCTCGCGGCGCTCAGGATGTCCCGGTCGAAATCATGGCTCGAGCGGATGATCTTCGAGGAGAGGCCGTAATCGAAGGCGATACCGTCCGTCAGCTGAATGCCTGGCAGCCAGACCGTCTTGACGCCCAAAACCTCGATCAGCCGCTTGTAGAGGACTGCCGTCGGCAGGACCGCATGCGCGACCTCCATGCCGACGCCGAGGAACTCTGCGGCCTCCTGGGCGGTCATATTGACGATCTTGTCGTACCAGCCGAGGAATTCCTCCCTGGACTCGAACTTGTTGGCGTCCGCCCGGTTCTGGAAGATCAGGTTCGTAAAATAGTCTCCGACCAGAATAATCGTATCGATATTGCGGTCCTTTAAGTACATCCGCTTGAAATTGAGGATGTCCTTGCGGATCAGCTGGTCGATGAGGACGTCCGGATGGGCTGTCTGGTTCTCCAGCTGGGCGATGCGCCCGCTGACCCGGAGGGAGCCCAGGAGCAGGTTCGTGGTCGTCACCAGCGTGTCCTTATCGAAGAGGGAGAGCTGGATGCTGCCGCCGCCGACGTCGACGATAGCCGTGCCGGTCTCGATCGTCCGCTCGAAGTCCTCGCCCTTGGACGCGATGGACTTGTAGCTTAAGAACCGCTGCTCGGAGTTTGACAGGACATCGACCGTGATGCCGGTCTTCTTCTTGATGTGCTCCATGATGAGCATGCTGTTGCCGGACTCCCTGAAGGCCGACTTCGCGCAGGCGCGGTAGGCGGAGACGCCGTACTCCTTCATGACGTTCGCATAATCCCCGAGGATCCGGGTCAGCTCATTGAGGCTCTCCATGGAGATGCGGTGCTTGTCGTAAGCCTCCCGCCCCAGGAGCAGTCTCTGCTGCAGCGTGGTCAGGGAAGTCAGCCCGCTTCTTCTGACTTCGAATATCTCCATGGAGATATTGTAGGAGCCGATATCGATCGCGGCAAAAGTTGTGACTGCCATAAGAAAAAACTCCTCCGTTCCTTTTTGTCATTTGTCTTTAAAAATAGTTTAAGCGCCGCCTTAAAGCGCCGCATAACCTTCATTTACCCTTTCCGCACCCGATCTCATGCTCCTCGGAATCCCGGCTCGCCGCCATGACCGCGCGGATAATCTTCTCGAGATAATCAGCCATCTCCTTATCGTCCGTCCTCTGCCGCAAAGCGCTGATCTTCTCCTCTTCCCTGGCCGCATCATAAACAGGCAGCCCGTTCGCCGCCTTGTAGGATGCCACCTCTCCGACTATTGTGTACCTTTCCTTGAGCAGGTCCTCTATCTTCGCGTCCACCGCGTCGATGCGGGCCCTCATTTCCCGTAAATCCATCATAATGTTATTATAAAGTGCCTGAAAATGAAAGACAAGCCGATCTTTTAAAATGATCCCTCATCTTCACTCTCCGCCTCCCAGCCTCCTGTATTCTTTTCCCGTGCGCGCGGGCGGTTCATAGGTGCAGCGCTCCGCGATCTGCCTGACGAGCCTTGATACGCGGTCCTCGATCCTGCGCTTCACTTTCGCCTCCGTATCCCCGGGCAGGATCTTTCCGACATGGCGGGTGTACAGCTCTTCATTTGTCATCCCATTTTTAAACTTATCCAGCAGGAACTCCTGCGAGGACGGAGGCAGAGAGCCAAACGCCTCCATGATCGCGCCGTACTTGCGCTCTTCGAGCCCCAGCATCCGAAGGCGTCTTAAGAGGTATGACCGCTGCCTCCTTGTCATATCCTCCGCGTAGTTAAACGCGGCATAAACCGGATCGCCGTCCCGTCCGGAACCGGCCGTCTCGCCGATGCCGTATCTTCTCCGGTAGGCCGCCTCCCGGATCGCCTCATCCATGGATACGGCCGCCGTATAAATCGTTTCTCTCCTTCTTGCGAAGGTTCTGATATAGGCCTCATGTTCCCTCAGAACGAGGCCGACCTCCTCCCTCGTACAGGGAGTCATTCCGTCAAGATGTGTCACTCCTTTAGCCATACCTCACCCGTTATAGCAAATGTGAAATACAGTTTAAGGGACGTGAAAAATCCACAGACAAGGAAAAAGCCTCGAAACCGAGAAGGTTTCGAGGCTTTCGTAGCCGATAGGGGAATCGAACCCCTGTTTCCGCCGTGAGAGGGCGGCGTCTTAACCGCTTGACCAACCGGCCGTGCAAGAAGTATAATACACCATCCGGCCGGAAAGGTCAAGCATTATTTTTTGTTTTTTTCAAATTTTTTCAAAAACTTTTTTTATGACTCGCTGAGGCAGTAAGCCGGGTTCCGGTTCCCGTCGAAGAAGGACTCGACATCCGTGATCCCGAGGATCTCAAAGTCACGGGAATACGTCTTATGGGACGGTGCATCCGGGTTGATCGCATTGTACATGCTCACACCGTCAAGGGCGACACGGCCCGTGCGCACGAACTGGGAGCCAAACTCGGTCCAGCCGATATTGCCGTCAACATTGCAGAAAATGTCAAAGCCCTGCTCCTTGTAGTACATATACTTGGCGTTATCCGAGGTGTAGCCGCCGACCGGTCCGATATCCGCACCGAACGCAAAGATGATCTTGTTGGTCGGGCCGATGACCTTCTCGACCGCGATCTCCCATCTCTCATGGTCGTGCACGATCTTCTCGTAGCTGGCATCCGTCGCGTTGATATGGCCGTAGGTGTGGCTGGCGAACGTCCAGCCGGCCTTCTTCAGGGCCTCCGCGATCTTTGTCGCCTCCGCGACATCCGTGTCATAATCGTATTCCGGATGATCGACCAGGAACTTCTTCTGGGCGGCATTCAGGTCCTCCCCTTCCGGTCCTTCCTTGTAGTAGTCATTGGTCCTGTAGCCGAAGACGCCGTTGTAGCCCGTGAGCGCGATCGTCGGGCGGGCTCCCTTGTAGCAGAAATCCGGGTGCTCCTTGAGGAAGGTCTCCATCAGCGGAACCATGTCATAGTCGCCGACGACCTGTTCGCCTTCCGGCGTCGTGAAGAGACATTTGACCTCCCCGTTCTCGTCGAGCACGAGCCTGTCCGCGTAGCCCTGGGCCCCGTTCTCACCGTAGGAGTGATAGTAGGAAAGGTCGTCCTCGGACATGATGAGAGGCTTCTTGCCTGCCGGCAGGTAGAGGTTGGTATTTTTCTCAAAATACGTGCTTCCGTCCTCCGCCGTCTTCTCCACGATGAGGTCGTCAAGGCTGATCAGCACGTAGCCGGCCTCGTACATCTTCTGAATCATCATCTTGAACTCGGGCACGGTCACCATGGCCTTGTTGTTCTTCTCCACGCGCTCCTCCGTGCAGGTCGAGGACGCGATCAGTCCGCGGCTGTCGTTGATCAGCGAATGGAAGAACACATGCGCCGTCGTGGAGACGTCCACCTGAACGAGGGAAGACTTCTCGGCGGTGATCGCAGAGATCTTCTCGGTGATGGCGGACTCGTTCTCGTAACCCGGGTAGCTCTGAAGAAGGGAGAGGGCTCCGTCATAGTCGTACATGCTGACCATGGACGATGCTCTCGCGACAGCCTCCTCAGCCGTCGACGGTGTCTCTCCCGAGTAAGCCGGAACCGGCGTCACCGCGGTGGATTCCGCTGCCGGGGTCGTCTCGGCGGGAGCTGCGGTCGATGTCTCTCCCGCCGGAGCTGCCGCGGAGCTCTCCGCCGCAGGCGTTGCCGTGACGCTTTCCGTAGTGGCCGGCTTCGTGCCCGTTTCGTTCTTCTTCACCTTATTCACGTGGCGGATGACCACGATCACGGTGACCAGAAGGGCTGCCAGAAGGGCGAGCGTCAGCGCGCGGAGAATAAGCACTCTCTGCCGGCGCTTTCTCTTCATTTCCGCCCTCCTTCTCTTCATTTCCTGATTGTCATTGCGTCTCTCTTCCATAATTATTTACCTCCCTTTACAACCATTATGAAATATACACGTAGGAATCCGGCCGTTCCGGATCCAGGAATGCGGCGATATTTCTGACTCCGAGATCCCAGAGCGTCTGTGCCGTCCACTGTTCAACCCCTGTCGAGGCGGTTTTCAGTGCATACGGAGTCAGCGGAAAACGGACGGATCTCACATAGTTCCTGCCCGACGATTCGCGCGTATAAAGCCCGCGTCCCGATACGCAGAAAATGCAGTACCCTTCCGACGTATAGTAGGAAAATTTATTGTTGTCCGCGCTGTAGCCCCCGGATTCTTCGATGTCGCTGTCGTGGCCGAACACAAATATTTTCACATCCCCCAGAATGGGCGTCACGGAAGCCTTCCATTTCTGAAGGTCCACCTTGAGGTCCGTGAGCGTCGCCGAGGACACGATGCGGTCCCCCCAGGTCTTGTTGGCGAATTCATAACCTGCCGCTTTGAGCGCAGCCGCCGTCTCCTTAGCCGCCGCCACCTCCGCGTCGTAGTCAAAGTCCGGATGCTCCTCAAGCCACTTCTGCTGCAGCTCCGTGAGCCCCGCACGGGTCCTGTAGCTCTCATCCGTCCGGTAGCCCAGGACTCCGTTGTAGCCGGTCAGGGCCAGGGTCATCCGCGCGCCTTCATAGGAAAAATCGGGATGCTTCTCGATGAAGCTCTCCAGGATCGGGACGGCGTCGTAATCGCCGGTCTTCTCCGTGCCGTTTGCGTTCACGTAGGCACAGGAGAGCTTTCCGTTTTTGAGGACGATCTTTGAGGCGTAGCCGGTGTTGTCCGTGCTGTGGTGGTAGTTTACATTGTCCTCGGTGAGGAGCAGCGGCAGCTTTCCCTCCGGCAGGACCAATTTTTCATTCGGTGATACAAGAAGCCCGCCGGGCGTCTCCTCGATCAGGAAAAGATCGGTAAAGCGGACCAGCATAAACCCGGCCGCATAGAGCTTTTCCAGTATCTCGCGGAACTCTGCCGGTGTCAGATTGTTGCTGTTGTTCACCGTGATGCGCGCTCCCGATACGACCTGCGGGTCAAAGGCCCGGTAATCGTTGATGAGCGGATAGAAATAGAGGTGCGGGACCTTTGTGACGTCAACCGTACCGTCTTCCCGGATGAGTTCGGAGAAAATATTGGCCTCCTCCATCTCATCCGCGCTCTCATCCGAAGCGCTCTCGTCTTCAATATTCAGCTCCGTGATCACGGTCACTTTCCTCGGCTCGCCGGAGTCGGAATCCGCCCCGGAAGCTCCGCAGGATGTGAACAAAAAGACCGCCGCAAGGAGCAGTGATAAAAAAATTTGTTTCTTCCTGATCATGCCTCACACCGCCGCTTTTTTATCTCTCTTGCCGAAGAAGTTTTACGCCGTGCCCGGGAACGGTAAAGCTGCCGTCCGCGGACAGTTTTTCATTTTCAAGAAGATCCGTAAAGGTTCCCCTGAGATAGTCTCCGTAAAATGTAAACGGAGCGTCCTCCAGATTAAAGAATGCGTACACCTTTCCGTTCCCGTCCTCGCGCAGGAAGGAGAGCTGGCGGTTCTTCACATCGATATTGCGGTAGCCGCCGTAGGAAAGCTGCGGATTCTCCCGGCGGATGCGGGCGAAGGCGGCAATCATGTCGGTCACCTCATTCCACTCCGGCTTGGAGACCGCCGGCCTTAACGCGTCGTCCCCCTCTTCTTTTCTGCCGTGTATGCCCCACTCACTTCCGTAGTAAATGCAGGGGATTCCGGGCATCGAAAAGATCAGCCCGTAGGCGATCATGAGATTCCGCTCATCGTCGATCCTGTCGATGATCCTCGAGACATCGTGGTTGTCGACAAACGAGAGCAGATGCCTGCCCCGGTAGAGACACCACGGGTCGGAGCCGAACTGGCGGTTGAAGGAGTAGGATATCTCAAAGAAATTGGCGGAATTGATGCTCGAGTAGATGCCCTTGTAGCACTCGTAGTTGGTGACGGAGTCCAGCATCCCGTCCTTCATGAGAAGGTTATAATCCCCGAAGAGCGTCTCGCCCATGAGGAAGAAGTCCTGCTTTGCCTGTTTGGTCTCCCATGCGAGCTGGCGGATGAAATCGTGGTCCAGAAGGTAGGCGACATCAAGCCGGAGGCCGTCGACCCCGAACTCGCTGATCCAGAATTTCGCCGAATCGCACAGATAGCGCTTAACGTCCGGATTCTTAAGGTTCAGCTTGACCAGCTCGTAATGGCCTTCCCAGCCCTCGTACCAGAAACCGTCGCCAAAAGGGCTGTTCCCGTCGAAGCTGACGTTGAACCAGCCGGCGTAGGGGGAGTTCCATTTTTTCTCCCTCACATCGGAAAATGCAAAAAACTCGCGCCCGACATGATTGAATACCGCATCGAACATGACCCTGATCCCGGCTTCATGGAACGCATCCACGAGTTCCTTAAGGTCCTCGTTAGTCCCGAGACGCACATCCACCCGTCTCATATCGGTCTGGTCATAGCCGTGGCTCACCGACTCAAAGAGCGGGTTGAAAAGCACACAGCCGATCCCGAGCTTCTTGAGGTGAGGAATCCAGCTTTTGATCGCCGGCAGACGGCTTGCCGCCGTCCCGTCATTGTGCCGGGGCGCCCCCGTAAGTCCGATCGGATAAATCTGATAAACAACTGTTTCGTATGGCCACATACCGTGTATTTCCTTTCCGTTATTTTGCGGGGAACTCACTGCTCGAGGACGGACACGCACAGGTTGTTGTCCGTCAGGTAATTCTCCGCGTAGACAAAATAAATGTCATCGCCGAACTTTTCGGCGTCATAGAGAAGGATGCCTCCCTTCTGGAGATATTCCTCTGAAAGGTCCGTGCTCTCATCGGCTTCCTTCGCCAGGATCACCTTCTCATCGGTCTCAAGGATCTCCATCTTGTCATTCAGGCGCGTTCTGAACGCCGAGGAGCCGTTGTAGGATTCCCCCGGGTTCTCCTGGTCCATGCTGTAATAGAGCTCCCAGCCCTCCTCCGTCCGGATAAAGCCGGCGGGCTCGTGATCGGCCGTGCTGTCAAGGAGGATCGCCGGCGTGCTCCATGTCTTCCCCAGATCCCCGGATTTAGTGAGCAGGATCGCCGAATTCCCCTTGTCCACGGTCTCCTTCTCAAAGACCATGTAGAGTTCTTCCCCGTCGGCAATCAGCTTGACGTCTTCAAGGTTGCGGTTGGCGCTGACCACCTCAGAGAGAAAGGTCAGGGACTTAAGGTCCGTTGAGCTGTAGAAGCGGATCGTGTACTTTCCGCTGTTCTTCTCCGTGTTGTCGTTGTTGAGCTTCCCGTCGACAAAGGTCATGCTGATGTAGTAGGTGTCCCCGATCTTCTCGACGGCCGGATCGATCATATAGTCCGACTGGTTATTCAGGTAAATGATCTCGTTGTGGATGATCTTTTCATTTTCATCAAACCGCGCCGCACCCAGCTCAAAATCTGCATTGCTGTAGATGATGGTCCTGGATTCCCGGTCGATATCCAGCCAGTCCGCGTAGATGTCATACTTCGTGACATCTCCGGTCGTAAGGTCGATGCCGACCAGATTGCGGTTTTTTACCGTCAGCAGGTAATTATCGTCCAGAAGCTTCGCATCGCCGGTCCCCGACCGGTAAAACCGGAAGATAACCTGGGCGTAGGACGGCAGAACCGGCCCGCTCTCTCCCCCGCAGGCGGTAATGATAAGACTCAGTATAAGAGCGGCGGCGCCGCCCATAAAACGCATAATATGGTTTCGCTTTTTTCGTATCAAGAACAGCCCTCTCTTCATGTACTGTCTTCTCCCCTTCAGATACATACCTATCTATTATAACACCAGTAAGGACAAATAAGCCACAGGAAATTGTCCTGCGGCTCATTTTCTTTATCTGTTCATTTTTTTATGTCTTCTAATGGAATTTCCGGAAGCTCCACATCCCCTTTATCTTTATCCTGCACAATGGGATCTGTCGGGTCTCCCTCGTCTTCGTCCCGCACATCCATATTGCAGTAGTTCATGATAAACTGGACGATCTCGGCTCTTGTGCACCCCTTTTGGGGATAAAACAGGCCGCCCCTCCCGTGTGTGACCTCGTATTCGACTGCCCAGCGCACGGTTTCCGTGTACCATACGTTCTCCGGCACATCGGGAAACAGTCTGCCTCCCGGCGTCGGCTCTCTGAATGTCTTTTCGTATTTCGCGAACCTGTTTATAAACGTCACGATCATCGCCCGGCTGCATGTCTCATACGGCTTGAAGACCGGGACGCCGTTCATCTCGCCGTGACCGGTCGTGATATGATTCTTCACCGCCCAGATTACCGCGTCATTGAACCAGTCCTTTTCGGTCACATCCCGAAACGGTGATGTATCGGTCACCTTCGGACAGCCTGCCCGCTTATAGAGAAATGTAACCGCCTCCGCCCTCGTGCAGACATCATTCGGTTTGAAATAGCCTCCCCGTCCGCTCGTGACGCCTTCGCCGACCGCCCATTCGACCGCCCCGGCGTACCAGGCATTATCCGGCACATCCGGAAAACTCGCTGCCGATGCTTCACGCAGCATGCTGCCCGCGCTAAGGAGTACAGCTGCCAGCAGTGATATCGTTTTCATCCATTTTCCGATCCTTTTTTTCATGCAGCCTCCTTAAAATAAAAACACTTCCGTACTTTTCACCCGTTCGTATTCCTGTCGGCCTGCTCCTTCAGCACGCCGCAGACGGAGCACCATTCGATCGTATGCGTAACCGCCTCATGATGGATCGTCTCATATTCCGCTTCGTGCAAAACCTCCGTGAACTCACCCGCATGGCTTACGGTCTCCGTGACCGCATCGTGATGGGCAACAAGAACCTGCTGCTCTGTAAAGGCAAAATCCGCAGCTTCCGCGTGCGCTGCCTGATGATGGGCTTCCATCTCCTCCGGGCTGGCTGCCGAAGCCCCGCACAGGGTGCAGACATACGATGCAGCGTATTCGTCCCAGGCTTCCTCCACGACGATCTCCTCATCCGGCACCGGGATCTGTTCGACCCAGGCCTCCTTTTTGAGGACTTCCTCATCATACGCTTCCTTGTCAACGATGGTCTCGGTGACCCACTTGTGCTGGTGGGACGGCGTCGGCGTCAGGGTCGGCGTTACAGTCGGAGTCGGCGTATTCGTCGGTGCCGCCGTCGGTGCTGCGACCGGTGTCTCCGCGTGATGTACCGGCTGCGGGATTTCGGTGATCACCGCCGGGCTGACCGGCTCCGCCGCGGCACGGGGTACAAAGGGAGCCTCCATCTCTCCGCTTAACGCATGATGGGCTGCTGTCTTCTCCTCTCCGGCATGTCCGGGTCCGGCATTCGGATCGACGACCAGTACCTCCGCGGCTTCCGCCTGCTCATGCGTCGCCTCCGCCCCGCCTGCGCAGGCGGAAAGACTGCCGGCCATAAGGACTGCCGCAAGGATCACGGCTGTTTTTCTCATAGGAGCTCCTTTCATTTCAGGTGATTCGCCTTTACAATAGCATTTTTCAAAAGTTCTTTCAAGCCTAAACAAAAAAAGGACCTGTCTGCTGACAGATCCTTTGAAGCCGATGGACGGACTCGAACCGTCGACCTACGCATTACGAATGCGTTGCTCTACCAACTGAGCCACATCGGCAGGTCACTTCAACTATTATACACATCCGCTCATAAAAATCAAGCCCTATTTTCAAAAACTTTACAGCAGATATTCGTACAGCATGACCATGAGGGGCATCGTGACGATGCAGGAGAGCGTCGTCACAACGTTGATCGCCGCCGAATACTCCGCGTCCCGGTCAAAGATGATCGCGAACTGGTTGATCGTGGCCGAGGACGGCGCGATCGCCGACAAAAATGAAATAAGGAGCACCGCCTTACCTCCCTCCGCACATCCCGCGAGGTTGGTCACCTTGAAGAGCAGGAGGACCAGCAGCGGGCAGACGATCATGCGCACGAGGACGACCAGGGGCAGGCGCTTCATGGTTTTCATTTTCGTGAGATCCATGCCGGCCAGGATAAAGCCCGTGACGACCATCGAGAGCGGCCCGATCATGTCCGCCAGCGAGTTCATGATCGTGAGCGGCATGCCGGTGAACCTTGTCCCGGTCACCAGCAGCAGGATCCCGCACAGGATCGCAATGATGTTGACGTTCAGGATGATCTTCTTAAGCTGCACCGCTTCTCTCCCGGCGAAGATCATGCGGCCGTGGGTCCAGATCATGATGTTGAAGACCGCGGCGTAGGCGCTCTGGTAGATTACCCACTCCGCCCCGATGACCGAGATGATGATCGGCAGCACGAGGTTCCCGCAGTTCGTGTAGATGACGGACCCCTTCTCGATGTCCGTGGCGCCTGAGAAGCGCCCGAAGGCCCAGCCGACCGCGAAGTAGAGAATATGAATCAGGACGGCCGCCGCGCAGGCGATGGCCAGTCCCGATAACACCTCACTCGTCATATCGACCTGGAAGGACCTCAGGATCACGCAGGGCATGATGAGGTACAGGGTCAGTGTCGAGAGCACCTTGGCGTCGGACACCTTCATGACCCTGGTCTTCACCAGCAGAACCCCCAGAAAAAGATAGACAAAGAGTTCCGCGATCTTTTTTGCGAGTAAAACAGAAATCATAAAAACCTCAGATAAACGCCTTGAGCTCCTCGAGTTTGTCGTCCGGAACCGCCTCGATCTTGCCGGCATCGCACAGAGCGGCGATGTAGGGCTCGATCGGCATCCGGGCAATAAGGTTCAGGCTGTGGTCAGCGGCAACCGCTTCCACTCTGCCCTCTCCGAACGGATAGATCCTGCGGCCGCAGTCCGGGCAGGTGATGTAGCTCATGTTCTCGACGATGCCCAGCACCGGGATCTTCATCATCTCCGCCATGCGGGCTGCCTTCTCGACGATCATGGAGACCAGATCCTGCGGGGAGGTCACGATCACGATGCCGTCCACCGGAAGGGACTGGAACACCGTGAGCGGCACGTCGCCCGTTCCGGGAGGCATATCCACAAAGAGCACATCGACGTCGCCCCAGAGGACCTCGCCCCAGAACTGCTTGACAACGCCGGCGATGACCGGGCCGCGCCAGATGACCGGTTCCTTCTCATCGTCCAGGATCAGGTTGGTGGACATCATCTCGATGCCGCCCTCCGAGACCGCCGGGATGATGTTGACGCCGTCGCTCATGGCCTTTTCATGGACACCGAACATCTTCGGAATCGAGGGACCCGTGACGTCCGCGTCCAGGATGCCGACCGTCTTGCCGGCTCTCTTCGCCGCGATCGCGAGAAGTCCGGTCACAAGGGACTTGCCGACGCCGCCCTTGCCGCTCACGACGCCGATGACCTTCTTCACGTTGGAGCCGGCGTTCATCGGCTCGGAGAAATCATTCGGGTCCTTCACCGGCTGCGGCGCCTTCTGCTTCGGGGGCTTGATGTCCCCTGCCTTTTTTGTATAATTCTCTGCCATTCTTTTCCTCCAGTTTTGTATTCTCATGTATCATATGGACGTCGAGCTGGTTGAAGGCGATCGTGATGCCCGCAGCGTCAAAGTCCTTCTTGATCCGTTCGGTAAGATCCCACATGGCCCCAAAATGATCCTCAATCGTCGTCCACCCGCGGACCTCAAGCCTGACGCTGCTGTCCCCGAGGCTGTCAAGGAGAAGGTCGATCGGCTTGTTTTTAAGCACGCGCGGATCCTTCTCGAAGGCCCTCCGCATGATCGACTTGGCAAGATCGATGTCATCCGTGTAGCTGATGCCGATATTGATGTTGACCAGCCAGAAGCCCGAGGCCGTGTAGTTGATGACCGACGCGTCCGTGAGCTTGCTGTTCGGGATCGTGATCGTCCGGTCGCCGAGGGACAGGAGCGTCGTGTAAAACATGCCGATGGACGAGACGAATCCCTCGTTTCCCTCATTTACCTCCCGGATGAAATCGCCGACCTTGAACGGCCGCTGCACCAGCAGGAGAACTCCGCCGGCAAAATTGGCCGCTCCACCCTGCAGCGCAAGGCTGATGCCGACGCCGACAGAGCCCAGAGCGGCGACAATGGTCGCCTGGTTCACGCCCATCTGCCCGAGAAGCGTGATGATGAGCACCGCCTTTCCGCCGATCTTCACGAAGGAGGTCACGTAATTGATGATCGTGATATCCTGCGCTTTCTTCCTGAGACGGTCTCCGATCCTGCCGGCCAGCCAGTCGATCAGCTTCGAAAAGATGACGTAGGCGAGTACCGAGATGCCCAGCTTTGCCAGGAATTCAACCAGGAGCCGCCCCTTGTCGAGCCAGTATTCCGAGAGTTCAACGGCCGAAGTGATGTTTTCCATGCATTTCCTTTCGTTTAAAATGAAACCCTATTATCTCACTTCACAACGCGGACCTTTAAGACACCCGTGCACTGCTTCAGGCTCTCGATGATCTCCTCCGAGGCCTTCTCGCCGATATCGATGATCGTGTAGGCGTAGTCGCCGCGGCTCTTGTTGGAGAGGTTTGCGATGTTGATGTTGATCGCGCCGAGGATCTTGGTGAACTGGGCGATCATGTTCGGGATGTTCCTGTGGTTGATGGCGATGCGGGACTCCGCCTTGCAGATGCCCGCGTTCATGGCCGGATAGTTCACGGAATTCTTGATGTTGCCGTTCTCGAGATAGTCCATGATCTCCTTGACCGCCATGTCCGCGCAGTTGTCCTCCGACTCCTCCGTGGAGGCGCCGAGGTGCGGGGTGACCAGCGTGTTCTTTGCGTGGGCGATCGCCGGCGTGACGAAGTCGGTCACGTATTTGCTCACTTTGCCGCTGTTCAGGTTCTCGATGATTGCATTTTCCTCCACCAGGGCGTCCCGGGCGAAGTTCAGAATGACGACGCCGTCTTTCATTTTCTCAATGGCCTCGGCATTGATCATGCCCTTCGTCTCGCTTGTGAGCGGGACATGCACCGTGATGTAGTCGCAGTTTGCGTAGATCTCATCGAGGGTGTTCACGTGGCGGATCGCACGGGACAGGTTCCAGGCGGCGCTCACGGAGATGTAGGGATCGTAGCCGTAAACATCCATGCCGAGGCTGACAGCCGTGTTCGCGACCATGACGCCGATTGCGCCGAGGCCGATGATGCCGAGCTTCTTGCCGCTGATCTCGTGGCCGGCGAACTGCTTCTTCTGCTTCTCGACCTTCTTTGCGATGTCTTCGGTGCTCTCCTGCTTCTCAAGCCACTCGATACCGCCCACGATGTCGCGGGAAGCCAGCAGCATGCCGGCGATGACGAGCTCCTTGACGCCGTTGGCGTTGGCGCCCGGTGTGTTGAAGACGACGATGCCCTTTTCCGCGCAGACATCCAGCGGAATATTGTTGACGCCCGCGCCGGCTCTGGCGATCGCCTTCAGGTTGTCGGAGAATTCCATCTCCTTCATATTGGCGCTGCGGACCAGGATCGCGTCAGCGTCCGTGTCATCTTTCTGTACATAATCTGCCGTAAAATTCTTAAGTCCCGCCTCGGAAATGTTATTGAGGCAATGATACGTGTACATATGTCTAAGTCTCCTCCCACAATTGTTCGTCCGTCTTTCCGGCGGACATTTATCTTAAAAAAGACGGCCGAAGCGGCCGTCTTTTCGCTGATCTCACAAGTTGAAAATCAAAACCGGGCGTCCGCCTTACTTCGTTGTGTCAGCCGGAGCGCTGTAGCCGCTGTCTGCTTTCTCAACTTCCGCGATTGCGGATTTGCGCATCGGGATGCGGCAGTTTTTGTTGTTTCCGAACTCAACGATCACGTCCTCGTCCGTGATGTCAAGGACAACGCCGTAGAAACCGCCGGTCGTGACGACGCTGTCGCCGACAGCCAGGTCAGCCAGCATGGCGTTGACTCTCTTCTGTTCGTTTCTCTGGGGACGGATGAGAAGGAAATACATGACCGCGATGATTACAAGCATGTAAACGATCGTGAAGCCCATTCCACCCATCATACTGTTAAGAGCAATTGCTTTCATTACCAAATCCTCCCTGAATTGAGTTTAAACGTAGATAATATCATACACACTTTTTAACAGATTTACAAGTGGAAACTCAATTCTTTCCCACATTTTCCGCAAGAGTGGAAAGTCTCATCTTCCGGTAGGCCTCAAAATTGCCCGCATCGAGCGCATCCCTGATCTCTTCCATCATATTATTATAGAAGTAAAGGTTGTGCATCACGAGGAGCCGCATACCGAGGATCTCGTCAGCCTTTAGAAGGTGCCTTATATAGGCCCTCGAGTGGTTCCGGCAGACCGGGCAGCTGCACTCGGGGTCGATCGGGCGCTCGTCGAGCTCGTATTTTGCATTTTTGAGGTTCAGATGCCCGTGGTTCGTGTAGGCGTGGCCGTGGCGGCCGTTCCGGCTCGGGTAGACGCAGTCAAAGAAGTCGACGCCGCGATAGACCGCCTCGATGATGTTTTCCGGCGTGCCGACCCCCATGAGGTAGGTGGGCTTGTCCGCGGGCAGGTGCGGCACGACCTCATCGAGCACATGGTACATCTGCTCGTGGGTCTCGCCGACCGCGAGGCCGCCGACTGCATACCCGTCGAGGTCGAGCTCCGAGATCTCCTTCGCGTGGCGGATCCGGATGTCGTCGTAGATCGCTCCCTGGTTGATCCCGAAGAGCAGCTGGTTTTTGTTGATGGTGTCCGGGAGGCTGTTTAAGCGCTTCATCTCTTCCTTGCAGCGGACGAGCCAGCGGGTCGTCCGGTCGACGGAGGCCTCCACATACTCTCTCTCGGCGAGCGCGTTGGGACACTCGTCGAAGGCCATCGCGATCGTCGAGCCGAGGTTCGACTGGATCTGCATGCTCTCCTCCGGCCCCATGAAGATCTTCCGCCCGTCCACGTGAGACCGGAAGGTGACGCCTTCTTCCTTTATTTTCCGGAGCTCCGCGAGACTGAACACCTGGAATCCGCCGGAGTCCGTGAGGACCGGGCCGTCCCAGTTCATGAATTTTCTGACGCCGCCGAGCTTTCTGACAATCTCATCCCCCGGCCTTACATGCAGGTGATACGTATTACAGAGCTCCACCTGCGTCTTCAAACCTTTCAGTTCCGGCGAGGAGATCCCGCCCTTGATGGCGGCCGCCGTCCCGACATTCATAAATACCGGGGTCTCGATCACCCCATGCACGGTCGTGAGCCTTGCCCGTTTGGCTCTTCCTTCCCGTTTCAACACTTCATACATGATAGACTGTACTCCTTTTCGTATGTTCTACCACTATAAGCTATATTTTGGATTCCGTCAAATGAAAACCTCGCTCCGCCTGCAAATCCCTGCATTGCGCGGTAAAAGACCGGTTCTGGCGGAGGTGCGGGCTTATCTTGGGCGGCGGATGGAACGTTTAAGGGGCGGAAAGGGCCGGACGGAGCAGCGCGGGGAGAAGAAAAGGTCTGGACGGGACGGCAAGGCGGGAGCATGTGGCAGGGACGGCCGCCTGCGTCCGCTTGCCGCCCAAGCCGGACATCCGCTCTCCGCGCTGCCCGCCCGGCCTTCCGTCCACATGCACCTTCATCCGCCGCCCGGTAAGCCTGCACCTCCGTCAAAACCGGCAGGCACTTTTCGGATATACAGACCGGGCGAAAAGTTGCTTGTCAAAAATTACAAAGGGCTTTATAATAGGGCGAGTATGGCGGATGTATATTCGCTTTATTTTAGTACACTTTTGAGGTAACTTATGAATAATTCTCAGTACAGACTCGGCATAGATATCGGCTCCACGACCGTGAAGGTCGCCGTCCTGGACGGGGAGAACAACCTGCTCTTCTCGGACTACCAGCGGCACTACGCGGAGATTCAGGAGACCTGCGGACGGCTGATCGGGGAGGCACTCGATAAGCTGGGCGACCTTGACGTCTCGCCCGCCATCACGGGCTCGGGCGGTCTTACGCTCGCAAAGCACCTCGGCGTCCCGTTTGTTCAGGAAGTCGTGGCCGTATCGACATGCCTTAAGCTTCGCGCACCTTCGACCGACGTCGCCATCGAGCTCGGCGGCGAGGACGCGAAGATCATCTACTTTGAAAACGGCAGCATCGAGCAGCGTATGAACGGCATCTGCGCCGGCGGCACGGGCTCCTTCATCGACCAGATGGCGGACCTCCTGCAGACCGACGCGGCCGGCCTCAACGTCTTCGCGGCGTCCCACAAGTCGATCTACCCGATCGCGGCCCGCTGCGGTGTTTTCGCGAAAACCGATATCCAGCCGCTCATCAACGAAGGCGCGACCAGGGAGGATCTGGCGGCGTCCATTTTTCAGGCCGTCGTCAACCAGACGATCTCCGGCCTCGCCTGCGGCAAGCCGATCCGCGGCCATGTCGCGTTCCTCGGCGGACCGCTGCATTTCCTGGACCAGCTGCGCGCAAGATTCATCAAGACGCTGGATCTCGACGATGAGCACGCGCTCATTCCGGAAAATTCACACCTCTTCGCGGCCCAGGGCGCCGCTCTCGAGGCCGTGAACGCCGCGAGAAGCGAAGCCAAGACCGCCCAGATCGCCTACGAGCCCGGCATGGAGATCACCTCCTTAAAGGCTCTCAAGGACAAGCTGGACCACGGGATCAAGATGGAGTTCGAAGTCTCCCGCCTCGAGCCGCTCTTTAAGGATGAGGAGGCTTACGCAAAATTCAGAGCCCGCCAGGACCGCTATCAGGTCAAAAAGGGCGACCTTGCAAAATACAGAGGCAGGGCTTACCTCGGCGTGGACGCCGGCTCGACGACCACCAAAACCGCCCTCATCGCGGAGGACGGCACACTGCTCTACTCCACCTACGGCTCCAACCACGGCAACCCGCTGCAGACCTCGATCGACGCGATCAAGGAGATCTATGCGCACATGCCGGAGGATGTCTACATCGCAGGCGCCTGCTCCACCGGCTACGGTGAAGCCCTGATCAAGGCTGCCCTGCAGTTCGACGAGGGAGAGGTCGAGACGATCTCCCACTATTATGCAGCTCAGTTCTTCGACCCGAATGTGGACTGCATCCTCGATATCGGCGGCCAGGACATGAAATGCATCCGCATCAAGGACCACGCCGTCGATGATGTCATGCTGAACGAGGCCTGCTCCTCGGGCTGCGGCTCCTTCATCGAGAACTTCGCAAAGACCCTGAACTATTCGGTCCAGGATTTCGCGAAGGCGGCTCTCTTTGCCGAGCACCCGATCGACCTCGGCACCCGCTGCACGGTCTTCATGAACTCCAAAGTCAAGCAGGCCCAGAAGGAGGGTGCCACCGTTGCGGACATCTCCGCAGGCCTGGCTTATTCGGTCATCAAAAATGCCCTCTACAAGGTCATCAAAGTTTCCGACGCGGCCGAGCTCGGAAAAAATATCGTCGTCCAGGGCGGCACATTCTACAATGACGCGGTTCTTCGAAGCTTCGAGCGGATCGCGGAGTGCGAGGTCATCCGCCCGGACATCGCCGGCATCATGGGTGCGTTCGGCGCGGCCCTGATCGCGAAGGAACGCCGCGGCAACCGCCCGGAGTCCCACATGCTCTCGATCGAGGCGATCAATGACTTCACCTACTCGACCTCCATGACCCGCTGCGGGCTCTGCACCAACAACTGCCGGCTCACGATCAACAAGTTCGGCAACGGGACCCGCTACATCTCCGGCAACCGCTGCGAGCGCGGTCTCGGCAAGAAGAAAAATAAAGACAACCTGCCCAACCTCTATGAGTACAAATACGACCGGATCTTCGGCTACATTCCGAAGCACGGCGACGAGGCTCCGAGAGGCCGGGTCGGCCTGCCGCGCGTCCTCAACATGTTCGAGAACTACCCCTTCTGGTTCACGTTCTTCACGGACCTGGGCTACGAAGTCGTACTCTCCCCCACCTCCAACCGGAAGCTCTACGAGATGGGCATCGAGTCCATCCCGAGCGAGTCGGAGTGCTACCCGGCCAAGCTGGCCCACGGCCATGTGGAGTGGCTCTTAAGACAGGGCGTGAAGTTCATTTTCTACCCCTGCATCCCCTACGAGCGCGAGGAGTTCAAGGGGGCGATCAACCACTACAACTGCCCGATCGTCACCTCCTACGCGGAGAATATTAAAAATAACGTCGAGGAGCTGCGGGATCCGTCCATCAAATTCATGAATCCCTTCCTCGCCCTGACAAATGAGAAGATCATCACCGACCGCCTTGTGGATATCTTCCCGGACATTCCGGCGGATGAGGTGCGGAAAGCTGCAGGCGATGCCTGGGCGGAGCTCATAAAGAGCCGCGAGGACATCCGAAGGAAAGGCGAGGAGACCCTCAAGTACCTGGATGACACCGGACGGCACGGCATCGTGCTCTGCGGACGCCCCTACCACATCGATCCGGAGATCAACCACGGCATCCCGGAGCTGATCAACTCCTACGGCATGGCGGTGCTCTCGGAGGACTCCATCTCCCACCTCGGGACGATCGAGCGCCCGATCCGCGTCAACGACCAGTGGATGTATCACACCCGCCTCTATGCGGCCGCCAACTTCGTCAAGACCCGCGACAACCTCGACATCATTCAGCTGAACTCCTTCGGCTGCGGCGTCGACGCGGTCACGACCGACGAGGTGCAGGAGCTGCTGGCCAATTCCGGCAAGATCTATACCTGCCTGAAGATCGACGAGGTCAACAACCTGGGCGCCGCCCGCATCCGCGTGCGCTCCCTCATCGCGGCCATCCGCGTCCGCAAGGACAAAAAGACCCGGAGAAAGGTCAGGACATCCCGGATCGAGCGCGTGCCGTTCACAAAGGAGATGAAGAAGGAATACACGATCCTCTCTCCGCAGATGTCGCCGATCCATTTCAAGCTGCTCGAGACCGCGTTCAACGCCTGCGGCTTCAACTATGTGGTTCTGCCGAATGACAACCGCCACGCGGTCGACGTGGGCCTGAAGTACGTAAACAACGACGCCTGCTACCCGTCCCTGCTCGTGGTCGGCCAGCTCATGGATGCGCTGACCTCCGGAAAATACGATCTCGACAAGGTCGCGGTCGTCATGACCCAGACCGGCGGCGGCTGCCGCGCCTCGAACTACATCGGCTTTATCCGCCGGGCCCTGAAGAAGGCCGGCCTCGAGAAGGTGCCGGTCCTGTCGCTCAACTTCAATGGGTTTGAGCCGCAGCCGGGCTTCAAGATCACGGTGCCGATGCTGGTCCGCATGGCCTACTCGCTCGTTCTGGGCGATGTCCTCATGAAATGTCTCTACCGGATGCGCCCCTACGAGATGGTCAAAGGCTCCGCCAACGACATGTATGAGAAGTGGAATACACGCTGCCAGAAGTTCCTGATCTCGAAAAATGCAAACCTTCTCATGTTCAACAAGCTGTGCCGGTCGATCATCCACGATTTCGACAACCTGCCGATCACCAATGAGGTGAAGCCTCGCGTCGGCATCGTCGGGGAGATCCTGGTCAAGTTCTCGCCGGCCGCCAACAACTATCTGGTGGAGACGCTGGAGAAGGAAGGAGCCGAGGCGGTCGTGCCCGACCTCCTGGATTTCTTCAACTACTCGTTCTACAACCTGAACTTCAAGGTGGATAACCTGGGATTTGCAAAATCCTCCAAGATCGGAACGGCTGCCGGATTGAAACTTGTCTCTGTGCTCCGCAGTGCCGCAAACAGCGAGTACAGGAAGAGCAAACATTTCACGCCGTCGGCGGATATCGCGGAGCTCGCGAAGATGGCCTCCCCGATCGTCTCGACGGGCAACCAGACCGGCGAGGGCTGGTTCCTGACCGGCGAGATGCTGGAGCTCATCCATAACGGGGCTCCGAACATCGTCTGCATTCAGCCGTTCGCATGCCTGCCGAACCACATCGTCGGCAAGGGCGTCATCAAGGAGATCCGCCGCCGCTATCCGGAGGCGAACATCGCCGCGGTCGACTACGACCCGGGTGCCTCCGAGGTCAACCAGCTGAACCGCATCAAGCTGATGCTGACGACGGCGGAGAAGCGGCTGGAGGAAAAGACCGCTCAAAACTGATATTGTAATGCCGGGGCGGCCCTTCTTTCGAAGGGCCGCCTCTTTCGCCTGAATTATTTTTCTGTATTCTTTTTCCATTTTTTGATGTATACTCTACTCATGAATGTATACAGAATCACCCTAACCGAACTGCAATCCAAAGACGCCCTCCGCTACCTGGGCCTCAAAACCGGCCTCGCGGACCCCGCCATGGCCGCACTCTACGAGACATGCAGCAGAGCGCTCCTTTCCGCCATCGACGCGCGGGCCGTCTGCCGCATCTTTCCCTACAGGGACGGCGTGATCGAAGGCTGCACCTACCGGCCTGCCGGCAGCACCATCCGGGACCACCTCACAGGCTGTGACCGCGTCATCCTTCTCGCCGCGACCCTCGGCCCCGCCGTCGACACGCTCATCCGCCGCACCATGCTGAAGGGCATGGCAGAGGCCATGATGACCGACGCGCTGGCCTCCGGGGCGATCGAGCAGGTCCTCGACCTCGCTGAAGCCGAGATCTTCGCTGGGCTCTCCCCCACCGGGCACACCTGGCGCTACTCGCCCGGCTACGGCGACCTGCCCCTCGAAGGCCAGAAAGACCTCCTCGAAGTTCTCGACGCCCGCAAACGCATCGGGCTCTACGTGAGCGAAAGTCTCCTCATGACCCCGACAAAATCCGTCACCTGCCTCATCGGCCTCGGCGAAAATCTGCCGGAGAGCGCAAAAAAGAGCTGCAGAAGCTGCACGCTCGAGGGGAAGTGCATTTTCAGGCAGAGCGGAACCACCTGCTACCGCTAAGGAGTTTTATATGGATATAAAAGAGTTTCTCAAAAATGAATACATCCTCCTGGACGGCGCCATGGGCACCATGCTCCAGGCCAAAGGCATGCCTCTCGGCACGATTCCCGAGACGCTCAACATCGAAAAGCCGGAATGGATCATCGACGTCCACCGCCGCTACATCGAAAACGGAAGCAACGTCGTCTACGCCAACACCTTCGGCGCCAACCGCCTCAAGATGGCCGCCTCCGGCTACACCGTGGCGGAGCTGGTCGGCGCCGCCATCAAAAATGCCCGCAAGGCCGCCGAAGGCACCGGCACAAAGGTCGCGCTCGACATCGGCCCGATCGGCCAGCTGCTCGAGCCCACGGGAGCCCTCTCCTTCGAGGAGGCCTACGACATCTTCGCCGAGACCGTCGAGGCCGGCCGGGAGGCTGACCTTATCGTCATCGAGACCATGACCGACCTCTACGAGACGAAAGCCGCGGTCCTCGCCGCGAAGGAGCACTCGGACCTGCCGGTCTTCGTCACGATGACATTTGAGGAAAATAAAAGAACCTTCACCGGCTGCTCCGTCTCCGCGATGTGCCTGACTCTCGAGGGCCTGGGCGTCGACGCGCTCGGCGTCAACTGCTCCCTCGGCCCGGCGGACCTCCTCCCGATCGTCGAGGAGATCGCCCGCTGGACCTCTCTCCCGATCATCGTGAAGCCGAACGCCGGCCTCCCGGACCCGGAGACCAACACCTACAACGTCATGCCGGACGAATTTGCCGGAATCTGCAAAAAAATGCTCGCCTTCGGCGCAAAGATCTTCGGCGGCTGCTGCGGCACGAATCCCTCCTACATCGGAAAGCTTAAGGAAATGCTGGAAGAGGCCTCCAAAGAGAAGCTCTTCAGAAAACAGACACCGGACACCACCCTCTCCATCTGCACGCCGCTCACCACCGTCACGGTCTCCGAGCCGCGCGTCATCGGCGAACGGATCAACCCGACCGGCAAGAAGCGCTTCCGCGAGGCCCTGGCCGCCGGGGATATGGATTATATCCTTGGACAGGCATTTTCCCAGATCGAGGCCGGCGCGGACCTCCTCGACGTCAACGTCGGAGCTCCCGGGATCGACGAGAAGGACATGATGGTGAGGACCGTGAAGGCGCTCCAGTCTGTCACGGACGTGCCGCTTCAGATCGACTCGACCAAGCCGGAAGTCCTCGAGGCCGCCCTGCGCGTCTACAACGGCAAGCCGCTCGTCAACTCGGTCAACGGCGAGGAGGCCTCCATGCAGAAGATCCTCCCTCTCATCGCCAAATACGGGGCCGCTGTCGTCTGCCTGACTCTCGACGAGAACGGGATCCCGCCCAAAGCCGAGGACCGCTTCGCGATCGCCGAGAAGATCATGAACCGCGCCCTCTCGCTGGGCATCAAGAAGGAAAATATCCTCATCGACTGCCTCGTTCTCACCGTCTCCGCCGAACAGAAAGCCGCGATGGAGACCCTGAAGGCCGTCCGCATGGTGAAGGAGAAGCTGGGGCTTAAGACCGTCCTCGGCGTCTCCAACATTTCCTTCGGTCTGCCGAACCGGCTCAATATCAACACGTCCTTCTTCACGATGGCCCTCTACGCCGGCCTGGACCTCCCGATCATGAACCCCAACGTCTCTGCGATGATGTGGGCGATGAAGTCCTACAAGGTCCTCGCAGCGATCGACGAGAATTCACTGGGGTTCATTTCCTGGTCTGCAGATCACGAGCCGGACGATGTGATCATCAAAAAATTGAAAAATGAACTTGCCGGCTCAATCCCGAAGGAAACCGCTGGCCTTACGCCCGCCGATGTGCCCGCCATGAACATAAAAGAGGCCGGCACCCACCCGGCAGGCTGCACCTGCCCGGAATGTGCCGGTCTTAAGGACACAAAGCGCATGCGGGAGATCCTGAAGGCCATGGAGACCGGCATGAAGACGGAGGGACGGCGGCTCACTGCCGGGTACCTTGCCGACGAGGATTCCATGGACATCATTAACGGGATCCTCATTCCCGCGCTCGATGTGGTCGGTGAGAAGTTTGAGAAGGGCAAGCTCTTCCTGCCCCAGCTCATTCTGGCGGCGGACGTCGCGAGCGAGTGTTTTGACGAGATCAAGTCGCGCCTCTCCTCCTCGGGAGGGAGTTCCGCTTCAAAGGGCCGGATCATCCTCGCGACGGTCAAAGGTGATATCCACGACATCGGCAAGAACATCGTGAAGGTGATCCTGGAGAATTACGGCTACGAGGTCCTGGACCTCGGCCGGGACGTCCCGCCGGAGAGAATCGTCGAGACGACCCTCAAAGAGAATATCCGCCTCGTCGGGCTCTCCGCCCTCATGACGACGACCCTCGGCTCCATGGAGGAGACGATCCGGCAGCTTCGGGCCGCGGGCGCGGACTGCAAAGTGATGGTCGGCGGCGCGGTCCTGACAGCCGACTACGCGAAGAAGATCGGCGCGGACTACTATGCGAGGGACGCGAAGATGAGCGCGGACATTGCGAAGGAGGTTCTGGGGTAACCAATCAGGGAGTCCGGGGACGGTTCTGGATTCTCCGGGACGGTTCTCAGAGGATTGCAGAGCAATCCCCAAGAACCGTCCCCGGAGGATCACGAGAACCGTCCCGGACTCTGGGGTAATTTGACGTAAAAAAGCGTTGCCGAAGAGGCAGCGCTTTTTTGTATCTTCTATTTACATCGGACTCACGATCTCCCGATACAGCCTCCTGAAGAGAACCACCGAGATCACCAGCGAGATCACCTCCGAGATCGGGAACGCCCACCAGACGTTGACGACCGAGCCCGTCTTCGCGAGCAGCCAGGCCGCCGGCACGAGCACGACGATCTGCCGGCAGATCGAGATGATCAGCGAATTGATGCTCCTCGAGAACGCCTGGAAGATCGATCCCATCACGATCCCGCAGGCCGCCATCGGAAAGCTGAGCGAAATAATCCTGAGTGCCGGAACGCCGAGCGCGAGCATGTCCTCCGAGGCATTGAAGAACCCGAGCAGCTGTTCCGGAATGAGATGAAACGCGATCGTACCGATCAGCATGATCGACACCGCGAGCATGAACGAGAACTTCAGCGCCTCGTAGATGCGGTCCTTCTTTCTGGCCCCGTAGTTGTAGGCCAGCACCGGGATCAGCCCGTTATTGAGACCGAACACCGGCATGAAGAAGAAGCTCTGCAGCTTGAAATACACCCCGAACACCGCCGTCGCCGTCGTCGAGAAGACGATCAGGATCCGGTTCATCATGTAGGTCATGAGCGACCCGATCGACATCATGAGGATCGACGGCACGCCGACCTGATAGATTTTCCCGATGATCGTGAAATCCGGCGTGAGGATTTCCCCTATTGAAAAATGAATATCCGAATTCGTCCTGAGATTAAGGAAGAGGCCGATCACGGCAGCCGTTATCTGCCCGATCACGGTCGCGAGCGCCGCCCCTGCAACGCCCATGGCCGGCAGCCCGAAATACCCGAAGATCATGATCGGGTCCAGAATGATATTGATGATGGCCCCCGTCATCTGGGAGACCATGCTCTGCATGGTCCGTCCGGTCGACTGCAGGAGCCGCTCAAACATCATCTGGAACATCAGCCCGATCGAGAGCCCGTTCACGATCTTAAGGTAAGTGGTTCCCATCGCCGCGATTTCCGGATCCGCCGTCTGAGAGCGGATAAATACACCGGAGACGAAAAGCCCGACCACCACGAAGATCAGAAAGTTGCAGAACGAGAGGAGCAGCGCCATGTTGGCCGCCTTGTCCGCCCGCTTGAATTTCTTCTCGCCCAGGGCCCTCGAGAGCAGCGCGTTCACGCCGACGCCCGTACCTGACCCCACCGCGATCATCAGGTTCTGCAGAGGGAAGGCAAGGGTGACGGCGGTCAGTGCATTTTCCGAAAGCCGGGCGACAAAGATGCTGTCGACGACGTTGTAGAGCGCCTGCACCAGCATCGAGACCATCATCGGCAGAGACATCGTGATGATCAGTTTTTTGACGGGCATAACGCCCATTTTATTTTCCTGTCTGTTTTCCATATTGCAAAAATGAAGAGCTTACTCCTCCGTATCCTCCCCGCTCCCTGAATTCGCAAACAGCGCATCCACGAACTCATCCGGGTTGAAGCGCTGCATGTCATCGATCTTCTCGCCGACACCGATATACTTGACCGGGAAGCCCATCTCCGACTGGATCGCGATCGCGATGCCGCCCTTGGCCGTGCCGTCAAGCTTGGTCAGGACGATGCCGGTGATGGCCGCGATCTCCTCGAAATCGCGGGCCTGCATGAGGGCGTTCTGCCCGGTGGTCCCGTCGAGGACCAGCAGGGTCTCGAGGTGCGTGTAGCCGTACTCTCTTGCGATGATCTTGTAGATCTTCGAGAGCTCCTTCATGAGGTTCTTCTTATTATTAAGACGGCCTGCGGTGTCAATCATTAAAATGTCAACATCCCTCGCCTTCGCAGCCTGGATCGCGTCGTAGACGACGGCACCCGGATCGGCTCCCTCATGCCCCGTGATGCAGGGCACCTTGGCCCGCTTCGTCCACTCAAGCAGCTGCTCCGTCGCCGCCGCGCGGAAGGTGTCCGCCGCCGCGACCAGCACGGTCTTGCCGGAGGTCCGGTAGAGGTTGGCCAGCTTGCCGACCGTCGTGGTCTTGCCGACCCCGTTGACGCCGATAAGGAGCACAACCGACTTCATATCCTCAAACGCAAAATCCGCCTCATTTACCCGCATCCGCTCCTTGATCGTATCCATGAGCAGCTGCTTGCAGCCCGCGGTGGTCGTGACATGCTGCTCATTGACCTTCTCCTTGAGCTCCTCGAGGATCTCCTCGGTCGTCGAGACGCCCATGTCGCCCATGATCATGGTCTCTTCGAGCTCATCATAAAAGTCATCTTCCAGAAGATCGTAGGTTGTGAAGACGCGGTTTACGCCTGTCACCATGTTGTTGCGGGTCCTCGTGAGACCGGCTTTTAATTTGTCAAAAAATCCCATAAAACCTCCTTATGCGTCGAGCTTCTCCTCGATAAGGTTGACGGAAACCAGCGTTGAAATGCCCTTCTCCTGCATCGTGATGCCGTAGAGGCGGTCGCAGGAAGCCATCGTGCCGCGCCTGTGGGTGATCACGATGAACTGGGTATTTTCGGTCAGCTTGTGCAGATACTCCGCAAATCGGCTGACGTTGTTGTCGTCGAGCGCGGCCTCGATCTCGTCCAGGAGACAGAACGGCGAGGGCTTGAGACCCTGGATCGCAAATAAAAGAGCGATCGCCGTCAGCGCCTTCTCTCCGCCGGAGAGCTGCATCATGTTCTGCAGCTTCTTGCCGGGCGGTTCGGCGTCGATCGTGATGGCCGCCTCGAGGACGTCCACCGTCTCGTCGATCTTGAGCGTTCCGCGGCCGCCGCCGAAGAGCAGCTTAAACGTCTTGTCGAACTCTCTCGCGATCTCCGCGAACTTCTCGTTGAACTGCCGGCGCATGCCCTTGTCGAGCTCTGCGATGATCCCCTCGAGAGTCTTTTCAGACTCCACGAGGTCCCGGTGCTGCCCGTCAAGAAATGTATGGCGCTCCACCAGATTCTTGTAGTCCTCGATCGCGTTCACGTTGACGTGGCCGAGCTTTTTGATCTCATCCTTGAGCTTTGTGATCTGCTGCTTGATGGCCTTCCGGTCCGTCATCTCCGCATCACGAAGCTTCTTCGCCTCCGACGGGGTGAGCTCGTACTCCTCCCAGAGATAGGACGCCTGGCTCTCGATCGACTCCTCGATGCGGGTCATGCGCTCGTGCAGGCGGAAGCTCTCCTTGTCGAGCTGGGAGAGCGTTGTGGATAACTCGTCCCGGCTGTTGAAGAGGTTTTTCTGCTTGCCCTGCAGAGCCGATTTCTTCGCGTTGACCTCCGTGAGTTCTGCATTTTCCTTCTCGGCGGCCTCGGCGCCGGCTTTGATCGTCTCCTCGATCGCGGCGATATTCTGCCGCTTCTCCTCAGCCTCGCCTTCGCCGGCCGAGAGAGCCTCGTCGATATTCTTATCCTCGGCGATGAGGGCCTCGATCTCCCGGGAGAGGCGCTCCATGTTGGTGTAGAGGAAGCCGCTCTGCTGCTGAAGGCTCCCGACCGAGAGGTGGATATTTTCCACCTTGCCGGACTGGACCTGCCGCGCGGCGCTTACACGCTGGAACTCCGCCTCAAGGGCGACCGTGCGCTCGTTGATCTCCTTCTCGGAGTTCTCGGAGAGCATGAGTTCTTTCTCAATGCCGCTTCTCTGCTCCCGCACCGTCTCGATCTGGTTCTCGATCTCCACGCTCTCGCGGTCCAGCGCGGCCCGGTCGACGCGTCCGAGCGCGACCGCATCCTCCGCCTGCTTTCTGGAGAGCTCTTCCGTGTTCTCCCTGATGGACTCGGCGTGAATTTTGCCCGAGATCTCCGTGATCTCGTCGCGGACGGCATTTCTCTCGTTCCTCGTCGCGTCGATCTCCTCCTGGCGGGCGGCCAGACTCTTTTTAAGTCTCCGCACGCTCACGGTCAGCTCCTCGATCTCGCGGTTGCGGCCGAGCAGGTTGTCGTGGTTTTTCAGCGCGCCGCCGGTGATGGAGCCGCCGGGTGAGAAGGATTCGCCGCCCAGCGTGACCATAAAGAGGCTGTGGGAATATTTCCGGCCGATCTGGATCGCGTGGTCGATGTTGTCCACAACGATCGTGCGCCCAAGAAGCTGGGAAATGAGAGCCGCATAGCGCTCCTCGGAATTCACCAGGTCGGACGCGAGTCCGATGACGCCCGGTTCCCTGAGCGCCTCCTGACGCTCAAACCGCTTTCTCGCCCGCACGTTGGTGAGCGGCAGGAAGGTCGCGCGGCCGAATTTGTTGCGCTTCAGGAATTCGATTAAATATTTTGCCGTATTTTCATTGTCGGTGACGATGTTCCGGAGGCTGCCGCCGAGCGCGGTCTCGATCGCGAGCTCGTACTGCTCCTCGGTGCTGATGAGGTCCGCCACGACGCCCAGAATGCCCGGATTCCGGGTCTTCTGCTCCATGATCTTCCGGATACCGTTCGAGTAGCCCTCGTAGCTCTCGGCGATCGCTTTCAGCGATTCGAGACGGGAGGCCTCCCTGTGGTAGGTGGTCTGCTCCTGCTCCAGGGCCTCGTTCATCTCCCTGAGCTTTTCATGGTAAGCCGAAACTTTCTTTTCGAGGGCTTCATTTTCCGCACGAAGCCCCGCAAGTCTCTCACGGATCACCTTAAGCCGCTCCTCGGAGTCCGCGATGCGGCTCTTCGCCTCGCCTTCCTCCTCCGTGTAGCGAAGGAGTCTCCCGGAGAGCTCGGACTTTCTGATGTCGATCTGCTCCAGCATCGTATCGTAGCGCTGGATCCGGCTCTTGACGTTGGCCCGGCTGTTTAAGAGGCTGATGACCTCGCTCTTTGAGGCGTTGATCTTGCCGGAGAGCTCCGTGATGGAGGCCTCCAGCTTTGTGAGCTCCTCGGTCTCCTGCTTCTGCTCCTTCAGGGCACTGCGGATGTCCTTCGTGACCTTCTCGGACTCAGCGGCGATCTTCGCCTTCTCGGCACTCTTCGCCTCGATCTCCGAGGCGATGGCGGACTTGCGGTTCTTTAAATGCTCCCCGCTCTGCCTGGTCGTATTGATCTGCTCCTTTAAGAGGTCGATCTGGCCTTTCAGCTGTTCCCTCGTGACCGTATTTTTGGAAATGCTCTCCGTAAGAGCCGCCGACTCACTGTCGAGCTCTGCGATGGCATTTTCCATCTCCTCGTAATCACTCTTCACCTTATCGAGCTTAGCGGTGGTCGCCTCGATCTCATCATCGGCGATCTTCGCTTTCTCAGAAAGTTCCGCGAGCTGCGTGCCCGCAAGCTCGTCATCGATGAGGTAGAGATTGATATCGAGTCCTTTCAGCTTGTCGCGCCGGTCGAGGTAGATCTTCGCGGTCTCCGACTGTTTCCTAAGGGGCTCCAGCTGGCTCGTGAGCTCCGATAAAATGTCATTCACGCGTACCAGATTCTGCTGCTCCTCCGCCAGCTTCTTTAAGGAAGCCGCCTTGCGGCGCTTGAACTTCACGATGCCGGCCGCCTCGTCGAAGAGCTCGCGGCGCTCATCCGGCTTGCCCGAGATGATCCGCTCGATCTGGCCCTGTCCGATGATCGAGTAGCCCTCCTTGCCGATACCCGTATCGTAGAAGAGCTCGTTGATATCGCGCAGCCTTGAAGGCGTGTTGTTGATCAGGTACTCGCTGTCGCCGGAGCGGTACAGCCGTCTCGTGACGGTCACTTCCGGGTAATCGACGTCGAGAGCTCTGTCTTCATTGTCAAATGTGATGGCCACCGAGGCAAAGCTCTGCGGCTTTCTGGCCGCGGTACCGGCGAATATGACGTCCTGCATATTCCCGCCGCGGAGCTGCTTCGCGCTCTGCTCGCCCAGAACCCAGCGGACCGCATCGGCGACATTGGATTTTCCGCTTCCGTTCGGTCCGACGATGCCCGTGATTCCCTGGTGGAATTCGAAGACCATTTTGTTGGCAAAGGACTTAAAGCCCTGCATTTCAATTTTCTTCAGGTACATTCAGTTCATCCCATCTACTGTCAATCGTTTTCATTGCTTCTCTGGCGGCCATTTTGGAAGCCATCTTCTTGGTCGTTCCGCAGCCGGTTCCGAGCACGATGCCCCGTACGCGGACTTCCGTCGTGTAGCGGCGGGCATGGGGCGGTCCGTCCTCGGCGATGAGGACATATTCAGCGTTCCAGCCGTGCTCCTGGACGATCTCCTGCAGCTCCGTCTTGAAATCCCGGTACAGCTCGTCGTCCTTAAGCACCTTCAAAATGTGCGTGAGCACAAACTCCCTGGCCTTCTCGAACCCACCGTCGAGATAGATCGCGCCGATCACGGCCTCCGTCGCGTCGGAGATGATCGAATCCTTCTCGCGTCCGCCGGTTCCCTCCTCGCCGTGGCCGAGCCGCAGAAACTTCGGCAGGCCGAGGCGCCTTGCGCAGATCGCAAGCGACGGCTCGCACACCATGCTGGCCCGCATCGTGGAGAGCTCTCCCTCCGGCTTTTTCGGGTAGCTTTTATAGAGGAATTCGGAGCTCACGGCCTCGAGGACCGCGTCGCCCAGGAACTCCAGCCGCTCATTGTGGCGGATATGCCTGTGCTTCAGCTCGTTGGCAAAGGACGTGTGCGTCACGGCTGTCAGGAGCAGCTGCTCATCGGAAAATGAATACCCGATCGCCTCCTCCAGCATCGCGAGCGTTATTTTGGTCTCTGCCGTCTTCTTTACGTTCTTTTCTTCTGACATCTTCTTCATGCTTTCATCTGTGCCCGGGCTTCGTCGACCAGCACCATCGCATCAGGTACCGTATCGAGCCTTACCGCCCCGGCCTCATCGATCCGGATCGCAAAGAGATCCTCCAGAGCTGAAATGACCTGGATGAGGTCCAGAGAATCCGCGTCGAGATCCTCCCGGAAGGATACGGAATCCCCCAGCTTCTCCGGCGTCGTTTTAAGCAGCGGAGCAATCGTCTCCCTGATCTTTTCAAGTTCCATACGGGAACCTCCTTTGCATCTAAAAAGGCTGCCGCCATCCGGCGGCAGCCTTTAGGTCTGCTCTACGTCTATTATTCAGCGTCCTGCTTGACGATCTCTCTCTTGTTGTAAGATCCGCAGGCCTTGCAGACACGGTGCGGCATCATGAGTGCGCCGCACTTGCTGCACTTGACAAGCGTTGTTGCCTGCATCTTCCAATGCGCTCTCGTCTTGTCGCGTCTTGCAGCACTGTGCTTATTCTTTGGGCAAATGGACATCGGTTACACCTCCTATCCTTAAGACACTTCGAATATTATACAGAAGGCGCCCTTATTTTGTCAATGGGTATTTTTATTTTTTTTACGCAAGTCCGGCAACGCGAACTGTCTCGCGTGCGATCGCCAGCTCTTCATTTGTCGGGATGACAAATACGCGGACCTTGGAATCCGGTGTGGAGATCTCGACCTTCTTGCCGCGGATCGCGTTCTTCTCCGGATCGATCTTGATGCCGAGGTACTCAAGGTTCTTGCAGACGTCTGCACGGACCGTGCCGTCGTTCTCGCCGATGCCGCCGGTGAAGGTGATCGCATCCACGCCGTTCATCGCTGCCGTGTAGGAGCCGATGTACTTGATGACGCGATACTTGAAGGCCTTGAGGGCGAGCTGTGCTCTCTCATTTCCTTCCTCTGCAGCCGCTTCGAGATCACGGAAGTCGGAGGAGACGCCGGACATAGCCATGACGCCGGACTTCTTGTTGAGGATGGTCAGAACCTCGTCGACGGAGATGCCTTCGCCGTTCGCGATGGTCTGGACAACTGCCGGATCCATGTCGCCGGAGCGTGTGCCCATGATGAGACCTTCAAGAGGGGTGAGACCCATGGAGGTATCCTGGCACTTGCCGCCGATGGATGCGGAGATGGAAGCGCCGTTGCCGAGGTGGCAGACGATCACTCTCTGGTTGCCTTCCGGCAGCTTCGCGAACTTGATGGTCTCGCCGGAGACGAACATGTGGGAAGTTCCGTGGAAGCCGTAGCGGCGGATGGAATACTTCTCATAGTACTTCGGATCGATACCGTAGAGGTATGCGTACGGCTCCATGGCCATGCCGAAGGTGGTGTCGAAGACCGCGACGTTCGGCTTGCCCGGCATAGCGGCTTCGCAGGCCTCGATGCCCATGAGGTTGGCCGGATTGTGGAGCGGGCCCAGCGGGAAGCACTCTTTGATGACTTCCTTGACCTTCTCGTCGACCAGTGTGGATTCCGTGAACTTGAGGCCGCCGTGGAGGACGCGGTGTCCGACTGCGGAGATCTCATCGACATTGGCGACAACGCCGTGCTCCGGATCGACCAGAGCGTCGAGGACCATCTGGATGGCTTCCTTGTGGGTCGGCATCGGAGCCGCATTGACGTAGTCTTCCTTGCCCGGAACCTTGTGGGTCAGGACGGAGCCTTCGATACCGATTCTCTCGCAGAGGCCTTTTGCCTTGACGGATTCATCGGCAGTATCGATGAGCTGATACTTAAGGGAGGAGCTGCCTGCGTTGATGATAAGGATTTTCATTTTCTATACCTCGTCTAAATTATTTGTCAGCGATCTGGCACTGAACAGCCGTGATCGCAACAACACCTACGATATCCTCTGCGGAGCAGCCGCGGGAGAGGTCGTTGACCGGAGCGGCGATGCCCTGGGTCATCGGGCCGTAAGCTTCCGCCTTGGCCAGTCTCTGAACCAGCTTGTAGCCGATGTTGCCTGCGTCAAGGTTCGGGAAGATGAGGGTGTTCGCATGGCCCGCAACCTTGGAGCCCGGAGCCTTGAACTCGCCGACCGACGGAACGATCGCGGCGTCAAGCTGCAGGGTGCCGTCCAGAGCGAGGTCCGGATTCTCTTCCTTCGCGATGCGGGTAGCTTCCTCGACCTTGGTGACGTCAGCGTGCTTTGCGCTGCCCATCGTGGAGTAGGAAAGCATGGCGACCTTCGGCTCGTCGCCGGTCAGGGCTCTGTAGGAATCTGCGGAGGACTTGGCGATGGCAGCGAGCTCCTCGGCGGTCGGGTTCTGGTTCAGGCCGCAGTCAGAGAACACGAATGTGCCGTTGTTGCCGTACTCGCAGTTCGGAACGTTCATCAGGAAGAAGGAGGAGACAAGCTTCGTGCCCGGAGCGGTCTTCAGGATCTGAAGGCTCGGACGAAGGGTGTCTGCGGTGGAGTGGCAGGCGCCGGAAACCATGCCGTCAGCGTCGCCCATCTTAACCATCATGACGCCGTAGTAGGTGTAGGAGGTGGTCATGATCTCGGTAGCTTTCTCCTTGGTCATGCCCTTCTTTGCGCGGAGCTCGACCAGCTTGTCGATGTAAGCTTCGGTCTTCGGGCAGGTCTTCGGATCGACAATGACTGCGCCCGTGATGTCGCAGTCCTGCTTGTTGGCGGCGACTTCCTCTTCGGAGCCGATGATGACGATGTTTGCGAAGCCTTCCTTCAGGACCTGCTCCGCTGCCTTGTAGGTGCGGATGTCTTCGGACTCCGGAAGGACGATGGTCTTCTTGCTGGCCGCTGCGCGGGCTTTAATGGTATCAATGAATGCCATGACGTTCATTTCTCCTTTCAAAATGAAATTGAAAAATTATATGCAGTAGTATTATACTCTTTAAAGAAGCGTCTAACAAGTGATTTTATGGTACATTATTCAAAACATTCCACAAGATATTGTGTGATTTGATATTTCAATATTGATTAAGGAGCTTTTCGAAAATGAAAACCGCCGCCGTCATCGCCGAATTCAACCCCTTCCACAACGGGCACGCCTATATACTTGAAAAAGCCCGCGCCGTATCCGGCGCGGACTGTGTGCTGACCCTCATGAGCGGGGACTTCGTGCAGCGCGGCTGCCCGGCCCTTATGGACCGACACGTGAGAGCCCGCATGGCGCTCTCCTCCGGGGCGGACCTCGTTCTCTCCTCCCCGACGTCCGTCGTGCTCTCCTCGGCGGAGGGCTACGCGGAAGGTTCCCTTAAGCTTCTTGCCTCCTTAAACACGGTCGATTACCTGGTCTTCGGCTCCGAGTGCGGGGATATCGACGCTCTCACCGCCTGCGCGAAAGCGCTGCTTTGCGAGGATGATGCTTTCAAGGCAAAGCTTCATGAGGGTCTTAAGAACGGGCTCTCCTTCCCGCGGGCCCGCGCGGAAGCCCTCCCGGGGTTTGCCGGCCTGCTCGACGGTCCCAACAACATCCTCGGGATCGAGTACATCAAGGCGGTCCTGAAGTATGATCTCCCGATCATCCCCGTGACGGTCCCCCGCACGGGAAATGCCCACAACGCCTCCGCCGCAGTCGGAAATTATGCCTCCGCATCCTTTATCCGGGAGCGGATCCTCGCGGGGGATAGTTCCTGTGAGAATTTGATTCCCGAAGGCGCAGTGCCGGCACTGAAGTCTTACCTTGACGAGCACGTGCCGCTCTCGGCGGATGATTTTTCCTTCCTGCTTGCGCTCGCACTCTTCAAGGCCTCCTCCGCCGAAGAGCTTTCTTCTATTAAGAATGTACCTCTGTCTCTCGCAAGGACGATCTATAGCAGCCGGGATGCCTTCGTCTCCTTCACGCAGTTTGCGGAGCTTGTGAAATCCCGCTCGGTGACCCGGACGGCGGTCGACCGGGCGCTCATGTCGATCGCGCTCGGCCTTGTATCCTCCTCGGAAGAATCGGGGCTTTTCGCCCATGTGCTGGGGTTTCGCGAGTCGGCCCGGCCGCTCCTTTCGGCCCTCACGGCTCGCTCGGAGGTTCCCGTGATCCTGCGACCTTCCCGGGAGTCCTCGCTCCCGAAGTCCTTCCGGGAGGAGACGTCTCTTTCCGACCTCTACAATCTCGTCCGGGCTCAGAAGGAGGGGCGGCCTCTTGTGCGGACGCTTTCGCATCGGGTGATCACGGTGTGAGGGAGCCTCCGGGACGGTTCTCGGATAATCGCTTCTTTTTAAAAAGCGATTATCAAGAACCGTCCCCGGAAGTTCCCTGAAGCTGTCTCCAGACCGATATATTCTTTACCATGCGCTCTCTTTTCTCCGTGCAAAGTAGATTTCACCTCCAATTTCCGCCTTTCATCGTCAAAATTCTTTGCAGGCATCTCCCAACGCCCTCATTAAAGTAAAAACAAGGGGGCACCGCGTTCGAATCTCGCCAATCAAACTTTAATTTTTCTCTCATGCTCCTTTAGCAAAGAGTTTTCTTCATTTTCAGTCTTTTAACCGTCTCGATTTTACTTTGCCGTCTCCCTCAGTTATCTTCCGCAAAGCAAGCCCCTCTATTCACACTCATCCGAAGAACCTGTCCCGCATCATCTTTTCAAAAATCCTCATATTTAGCGGACAGTCCGAAGATTCCATCGTATATAAGAAGTCCCTTCCGACTTGAAATCCCGCTTTCTGATAATCCCTGATCTTTAAAAGCGCATCTCGCGCATAATCTTCATCCTGCATCATTCCAAAGTGTTCATATATGACAGCTCTCCTCTCACTGACATCGAGAATTGTAAAATCCGGGTATACCGGATGACGCCGCTCGATGTTCGCCGGGCACTCATAGCGGTAAGGAAGCTTCATCAGGAGAAGCTTGTCGGCGATCATTTTCTCACTCTTTGACCGCACCCGCTCTCCCCGTTCCGAGTAAATCTCAGGCGCATCTTCTGAAAATGAAAGCCCCCTGTACGCCATCCCCTCCCATTCTTTTATATAGAGTGCGTCTGGAAGAACATATGGCTTGATGAGCGCCTTCCTTCCCGGTGCGGAACGTTCATAGATATCCGCAAGCGCAGCATATAAGAAAGAGATATTTCTCTCACATCCGCTCTTTTTGATCTGAAGAAGTTTCTTTTTGATTGCCGACGCGGCGCAAATAAATTCTCTGTCATAATCCCTCTGAACCAGCGCAGCCGCAAGCGGAAGCTTATCTTTGGCAAGATATTTTCCGGGCCGCTCCTGCGGCGATTCCTTAAGAAGATACTGATTTCTGCCGTGGGTGTGCATCACGTTTATGATTCCGGCGGGTGCCCTCCTCTCTGATGCCTGCGCTTTTGCCACAAGCTGTTCGAGGATTTTGATCTGTTCATCGATCGTCACGGTTGTCATATTTTATCCTCCGGTATTCTAATTTTATCCTTGAAAATCAGAAAAGCCCCGGATTCTCTCCGAGGCTTTTATCTTTATAAAAATGTCTTTATCTTGCTTACGCTTTTTCATGGTTTGATGCTACTACCCGGGCAGAGAAATGTCAAGAAGAACCGTAAACCGTCCCCGAGGCTCTCTTTTTCTTTAACGCCCGCACTCCTTTTCCCGGCAAAGTAGATTTCATTGGCACTTTTCGCCCTTCACCGCCAAAGTTCTTTGCAGGCATCTCCCAACGCCCTCATTAAAGTAAAAACAAGGGGGCACCGCGCTCGTATTCCGCCAATCAAACTTTAATTTCCTTCTCTCATCCTTGCAGCAAAGAGAATTCTTGAATTGCCGCCCTTAAAAGTACACCATTCAAACTTTGCCAGACTACTCAGCTGCCAGAATTAAAGTAATCACCCCGATTCATGCTTCAAAGCGTCCAAAAAACCGACTTTGCCCTATATGTCCCTCTTTACCTGCAAAGAATGCAATCCTTATTCAGCCGGCTTTAATCCCAGTCACCTTCCCTCCCCTCACCGCACACACCTCATCTCGCAGATACTCGATATCCCTCACTTGAGTGTGATCCAGTCCGTGTACGAGACCAGGATGAGGCTGTAGGGCTCCCCCTTCTTCCCGATGCGCACGGCGATGCCGACCTTCTCCGGCACCTCCGTGTACCCGCTCACGATTAAAACATCCGAGATACCGTCCTCTGTCTCCTTCCGCGTCCCCTCGAGCACGTGCAGCTCCTCGCCGTTCTCCGAAAGAATCGTAAAATGAACCCCCTCCGTCTCCCGAAGCTCCTCACTGAGCTTCGTGGCGAGCTCGATCCGGAGACAGTTGGCCGAGGCCGCCGCCGAAAGGACCGTGACATTGCATGCATCATGCTCAAAAATCTGTTCCTCCTGAAGTCTTCTTACGACTCCGCCGCCTCCCGCCATCTCAAAGGTCAGCTCCTGGTTCTGATAGCGCATCCCGTCCCGGCCGTACACGTTCACGGCGAGCGTCGCGCGAAAAACCGGGCTCGGATTTCTCTTTGTGACATCCGCCCGCAGGGCAAATGTATCCTCGCTCTCTGCCATGCACGAAGGCGGCTCCTCGTTCAGCACATCATCGATGTAGAGTTCGTGCAGCGCGATGTCATAATTCTTCGCGGCCTCCGTCTTCTCCATGACGGCAAAGAGCTCGATTCCGTCGCACTTCGCCTCAAGGATCCTGATGAGAGGCTCATCCACGGGGAGCACCGGGAGCGAATCCATATCGACACTGCCCCCTTCAAGGTCTCTTGCATAGTGGTCCGGCCCGCTGATTTCCGTCACGACTTCGGCCTTTATGCCCTCCTTCGCCGCCGACAACATAACTTTTCTGCTTTCTTAAGATGTCATAGGCGGTCCGGATCAGGATCCGTATGAACCAGGTCTTCGCGTAGGCGTCGTTTTTGAGCGAGGGCAGGTTCTCGAGGGCTTTCGCAACCGCCTCCTGGGCGGCGTCCGCGCAGTCTTCGTCATTTTTCAGGATGGATTTGGCGATCCGGTAAATCTGCTGTTCATTTTTGATCACCATCCGGCCAAAGGTTTCCTTGTTCATGAAAATGAATCTCTCCTTTTATTGTTCTCTTCTACAGATTAGACGGCGGCAGGGTTCATAAGGTTTCAGGAAAAAGCACAAAATTTCACCCCGGCAGAAATCCCGCCGGGGTTTCAGAATGCATCATAATCTTTCCGACTTCATCTTACAAGGGCAATCCGTCCCTTATCCATCTCGTACACCCTGTCGCACAGGATCTCGATGTCCTCCCGGCTGTGGCTCGCGATGAGCAGCGTCTTTCCCTTATTTTTAAGGGAAATGAAAAGCTCCCGCATGTCCCTGACCCCCTCGTTGTCGAGCCCGTTCATCGGCTCGTCCAGGATCAGGATGTCCGGGTCCTCCATGATCGCCTGGGCGATCCCGAGGCGCTGGCGCATGCCGAGGGAGTATTTCCGGACCGGACGGCGGTCATCCGGTTCAAGGCCGGCCAGACGGACCGCCTTCCTCACCTCCTCACGGCCCGCCTTGCCGCGGATCCCCGCAAGGAGCATAAGGTTCCTCATGCCCGAATAGTAGGAAATGAACCCCGGCGTCTCAATGATGATCCCGGACGACGGCAGGAAATCCCTGTCCCTCCCGACGATGATGCCGTCCGCCGTCACCGTCCCGGACGTGGGGCGGACCAGCCCCGCGATGCACCGGAGGAGCATGGTCTTCCCGCTCCCGTTCCGCCCGATGAGGCCGACAATCTCCCCCGGGCCCGCCGTGAGGCTGACATCCCTGAGGATCCGGCTCGTCCCGATCGTAAGGCTCACCCCGTTTACGTCAATCATGTCTCCCTCCTTCATAGGTCTTCGAAAAATGCATACACACCGAGCCTGCTATAAGGCAGAGGCCTCCCAGATAAAGCACCGATCCGGCCGGAGGAAAGACCGGCTCCTTCATGTAGCCCGAAAAATGAAGCGACAGGACCGCGTGGGGCAGCGGCAGGAGCCACATCCATCCAGCCTTAAGCTCCGCAAGGACCGCCCCCGCCGCCGTGAGGGCGGCCGCGAGTACCACGCCCGCCGTCTTCCGCCCGGCCAGCGCGAAGGCCAGCATGAGGAGGGACAGGAAGAGGAAGGACAAAAAGATGAGCAGGGCCGTGAGGAAGGCGGCCGGCACCGGGGCCAGCTGCTGGTAGACTGCCTCCGGGAGCAGGGAGGCCGCATAGTCTCCGATCCGCTCCGGGAAGGCCGCCGTGTACCCCGTCAAGGCATGGGAGTAGCCCGTCATGGGGGCCGTGAAGGACAGGGAAATCAGGGTGCTCACCAGGAAAATGAACCCCACCGCAGCCGCCGAAAACGCCGCGGAGACCAGCATCTCCCCCGCAGCCCAGCTCCGCCTCCCCATCCTGACCCGGACAAAGAGGCCTCCCGCCTCCTCCCCCGGGAGATCGGATGCCAGCACGAGGAAGAGGGCCGGCAGCACGAGGAGCACCGTCCCGGACCCGGTGACCGCTAGGAAGGGCTCAACCGCGGAGAGCGGTTCGCCCATCATCCGGGAAACGACAGCGAGCGGTTCCGTCACCTGCTCCCGGATGAACACGGCCATGACCGGCAGGGTGACCCAGCGGGTCCCCCTGAAGAAGGACGCGGCCTCGGCCCCGGCTGCCCGGAAGGCTTCCCGTGCCTTGAGTCTCTCTCCCATATCACCGCCCCCTTTCCGCCTCGGCCCGCCAGGCAAGGAACGAGGCAAGGAGGCCCGCAAGGGCGAGGGCGGCTGCCGCCGCTGCCCCTTCCGGCCTGCCCCGCCCGATATGCGCGGCGGCATCCATGAGATCATAGAGTTCAAACGTGACGGCCCCCTCCATGGCAAGCCTGAGAAGGACCTGCCTCACCGCGTAGGTGATAAGAAACGGGAGGCAGAGAAGCATGTAGCGTTCCTGAAAGACAGCCGCGGCCAGGGTCCCGGGCACCGAAAAAAGGATCCCTGCGAGGAAACTGTCCAGAAGCAGGGATACAAGGAAGCCCGCCCGGGAAGCCGGAAGCCCGAAAAACGCACCGTCCGTTCCCCCGGCAGCATAAAAACCCGGACACAGGACGGAAAGCACAAGGAAGCTCAGGAGGGAGACCGCCGTAAGAAGGATTCCTCCCGCAAGGAGCGGCCCCGCGGCCCTTGCGAACGCGTAGAGAGTCCTCCCCTCCCGCACCTTTGTGAACATGGATACGCCGGTCCTCTGCCCCTCCGTCACGAGGAGGGCCGTGCCCGCGGTGAGGAGCACCGGGGCAAGGAGCAGCCCCCAGCCGGAAAAGCAGTTCAAAAACAGGACCTCTGCGCTCATCCCCGCGCCCTGCCGGACCCCCGTGAACGCGTCCCGGGCCGCCTCCGCCACGGAGAAGGCCCGGCCTGTCCCGTCATACCCCGCCGGTGACATAAAAAAAAGAATCGGAAGGAGGACGGCGGTAATCGGGGATGCCGGGGAGAGAAGACTCTTTTTCATTTCCACAGCGATACACCGTATGACCATTCAGTCCTCCTTCAGATTAGTCGTATACATAAAGATTTCTCCCGTCAGGACATCCACCGCCATGACGATCCCCTCGCCTTTCACGGTGTTCACGCCCTTCATGTACCATGAGGGCCGCATAAGCTCCGTCCCGCCCTCCGTCTCGCTGACCGGCACATAGAAAAGTCCCGCCTCACGCACCTCCACGCTGAGCTCCCCGGCGAGCCCCTCCCGAAGGATTCGGCAGGCCTCCCCGAGCGGGAGCAGCCGGTCCGAGGTGAGGAGCTTCACAAGGCGCCCGGACATATTTCTCCCGGCAAAGGCCGAGACATGCCCCGGCGAGGCTACATAGACGTGGAGGGTCTCCTCGTCGATTCGGCCGCTTATCGGCACATAGGTCCCGTAATCGCCGAAGGCGACCGGGATGCCTTCGAAGGACCTGCTCACCAGGAAATCAAACCCGCACGCATTCCCGAGCGCAAAGACCCGGACTTCGGGGACTGAGATCGTCACCTCTTCTTCCGGGGGATACGGGGTCCCCTTTTCAAGGTATGTCTTCACGGTCTCCGCGGCCTCCCCGACGGTGCATTCCCCGCCGATGAGCAGGTATGACTCTTCCGTCAGGTCCTCAGTGCGGCCGCTCCTTATGACCTCCTCCGAGCAGGCACCCATGGCATCCGAGCCGGCCATGAGGCCCCCTCCGGCGTACTCCGTGATCTCGCCCGTGCTCATGGAATAGATCGAGTCTCCCCCGATCTGGATATGGCAGCCGTCGGTCGTGATGACCGCCCCGCTCCCGGAGGACAGGTCCATGCAGTCGGCGAGCGCAGGATAAATGTAAGCGCCCTCCTTCTTCGTGTCCCACTCCCGCTCATCCGTCACGATGCGGACGTCACGCGCAAGGTCGACTTCCCCTTCCTGCCCGGTCTCCCTGAGCCATTCCTTAATGATCGAGAGGGCCTCCTCCGGGGTCGCCTCCTTCTCCTCCCGCGCAAGGAGGCACACCTCCTCCGCCTCCGGGAAGGGCTCGAAGCGGCAGCCCTTAAAGCTGATCCGCTCATCCTCCTCAAGGAGCCTGTCCGCCTCCTCCCGGTAAGCGTCCCGGACCTCCGCAAGGGGCACAAGGTCCTCCCGGACCTTCCCGGCATAGCTTTCCGCGCCTGATTCTCCTTTTATATTCGCTTCACTGCTTCCGGTCCCGGCCGCGCCGCATGCGGTCAAAAGGAGGCAGGAAGTGAGGAGCCAGGCGGCGCATTTTCCCGTCATGGCTTCACCTTATGCTGATGCTGCCGGCGGCATTGCAGCTCACGGACCCTTTCGCGACGATCTTGAACTGCACATCGCCGCTGATCGCGTTGTTTGTCCAGACGGAAGTTGTAGACGGCGCCACCGTGATCGTTTTCATAGCGTTCCTCCTTTCTGTCAGAAAATTCACCTTGTCGCAATCCCTAAATATCATAAAATGCAGTGAGAAATCAATACGGGTGGCACGAAATGCCTTTCATGTGGCACGAGTTAATTGTTGAACGCATTTTTAAGTGGTATACTATTCCTGTCATAAGATATTTGTCAGGGGCCTGTCATGCTTTTTCAGTTTATAGACTTTTTATCCAACAACATTGATTTCTGCCTGTTTCTGGTAATAATCCATAAAAAAACCGCTGTAAAAGCAGGCAGGCGCAGATGCCTGGCGTATACCCTGTGTTTTTTGTCACTCTATATATTGATGAAATCACTGCATCTTCCGACGGCAGTCTTTCTTATCCTTTTCCTGTCATGCCAGATCATCTATATACACCTCATAAGCTCAGCCTCTTTTACTGAGTCGTTATTCTGGAGCACGGCATTCCTTTCACTGGTAATGGTTGCCGACGAAATGAGCTATTTCATTTTCAGTATTTTTAAGCTTGAACATCTGGCAGCCCTGGAGTCTCCGGGTGCGCTGAGGCTGTCTGCCATGCTTATATACTATCCGATCCTTCTTACAGGTTCTTACCTTCTGGTCCGCCTCAGGACCCCGCGATTCGACATGCCGGCCTGGCTGACCTTGTTGTCGTGCTTTACGGTATTTCTTGGTTTGTCATTTTTTTATATGCAGATTGATCTGACGGTAGAATTGAGCAGAAGCTCACTGGTGCCTCAGCATCAGATTACTTCATCCGTGATTTCCTGCACCCTGCTGATCGTATTCTTTCTGCTATTGCTCTTCCTGATATCTGTTTCCGGCAAACTGTATTTTAAGAACCGGCAGCTCCTGCTTCGTGAGTCTGAAATCGAGCATGAGACGAAGCAATACCAGGCCTATGCCGATTCTTTCCGCATTCTGCGAGGCTGGAGACATGATTTCCGCAATCAGCTGCTGACCATCTCCGAACTCGCAAAGAACCATCAATCGGAATCCCTCAGAGAATATCTGGATGAGCTTCTGGCCCCGTCTGAGAACGGACTTCTTTCGGCGGCAACCGGAAACGTCCTGCTTGATGCCATGCTGAACACAAAACAGTCTGTTGCAGAAGAGCATGGAATCACCATCACAAGTACGATCTATCTTCCGGAGATACTGTCTCTCTCCCAGGTGGAATTGTCTTCCCTGATCGGCAATCTTCTTGATAATGCCGTTGACGCCTGCAGGCAGCTGGATGACTCTTTGTCGAAAACAATCAGCCTTCAGATCAAACCGAACCGGGGAAACCTCCTTATAGCAATGAGCAACCCCTCCGCCGGCCGGTACTTAACCGGCCCGCAGGGGGTGCTCCTGTCAACAAAAAATGAGTCCGGACACGGGTTCGGTCTTGAAAGAGTCAGAACCATTGTAGAAGAGCACAACGGATATCTTCAGATACTTCCGGAGCCGGAATCTTTCAGTGTCAGGATCATACTTCCTCTTCCGCCTGCATCAGCATAAGGAAGCGTAATGATATACATATTTTTTCTAACGAGGGATTTGTCATGATTTTCAAAATTGCCCTGATAGAAGACAGCCTTCATGACCGGAACGCCGCAAAAGCATGCTTTGAGGAGTGGAGCCGCAGAGCATCCGTACCCGTGCAGCTTCTATGCTATACCGATGCTGCCGACTTCTTTGCCAGTGAAGATGACTGGAAAGACTGTGTCTGTATCTTTCTGGATATTGATCTCCCCACCACAAACGGTATCGACATCGCTAAAAAACTCCGCACCACCGGCATTATGACCGATTTTATATTTCTGACAGCCTTTCGGGAGTACGTATTCGAGGGCTACAGCGTGGAAGCGATCGATTATCTGTTGAAGCCGCTGGATCAGGCGGCACTGGACAAATGCATGACGCGTATCCTTGCTCGCTATCAAAGCGGTTTCTATATATTCCGCTCAGGGAATGACATTGTTCAGATACCTTACAGCGATATTCTCTACTTTTCCAGCGCCCGGCATTATACGGACATCGTAACCTCGGGAAGGTCCTTTCGTCAGCGGAAACCCCTTTCGGCGATTCTGTCCGCCCTGCCCGAACAGTTCGTTCAGATCCATCGCACGATCATTATTAATCTTCACAAGGTATACAGTTTATCCGGAACCACGGTGATCATGACGAACCGCCTGGAGCTTCCGGTCAGTAAAACTTTCGCAGAGCATCTGAACGCAGAATTTGCGAAGCACATGTTCTGAGACATTCTCCCGCGCATCTGCATTATGGCGACTCCGTTTTTAATGTTTTCAACCGTCGGTTTATTGATTAGAGGCTGAAAAGCAGGTATAATAGACAGCAGGTGAAATGTTATCACAGGAGGGGATTCTCCAGATGGGAACTTATATAAATCCGGGAAAAACCGCTTTTGAGGAAGCCGTAAACTCTGAAATCTATATTGACAAAACAGGTATGCTGGGATATCTGAATTCAGTTGTGAAGACAGAACAAAAGTACGTCAGTGTCTCCCGCCCACGCAGGTTCGGCAAGACGATGGCTGCCGACATAATCTGCGCATACTATGGCAGGGAAGCTGACAGCCGCGAGCTTTTTCTGCAGAGAAAACTGTCTGAGATGGCTTTGTGGGATAAATACCTCGGGAAATTTGATGTCATCCGAATCGTAATGACAGATTTCTTTAAGTTCGGCAGGACTGCAGGCGAAGCATTGACTTCACTCAAAAATCGAGTCCTCCTTGAACTTGAGGAAATCTACCCGGATACGCGATATGATGCAGACGACTTCTCATACAGCCTTGATCGGTTTTACCGAAAATCCGGGGTTCCCTTTATAATTGTCATAGATGAATGGGATGCGGTGTTCAGAGTCTGGAAGGATGACAGCGAAGCCCAACGGCTCTATCTTGATTTCCTGCGTGACTGGCTGAAAGACAAGCCCTATGTCGCCCTCGCCTACATGACCGGCATCCTCCCCATAAAAAAATACGGGCAGCACTCGGCCCTCAATATGTTCACGGAGTACTCCATGATGGCGCCGCGCCAGCTTGCGCCGTATACCGGTTTTACGGAAGATGAGGTTCGAAATCTGTGTACCGAATACGGCCGGGACTATGCCCGCATAAAAGACTGGTATGACGGTTATATCGTCAGCGACATAACGCCGCCCGACCCTAACCACGAGGAGCTGAAGACAACCGGCAAATCACCGGAAGCAAACAGGTATGCACTCTACAGCCCTCTTTCCGTCGTCGAATCCATGACAACCGGCGTCATCAAAGACTACTGGAACAAGACCGAGACCTACGAAGCCCTGGCGGAATACATCCGCATGGATTATGACGGCCTCAAAGAGGCGGTCGCACTGCTCATGGACGGCGGGCGGCTGGCCATCGACACCTCTACCTATCAGAACGACATGACAACGCTCACGGGGAGGGACGACGTGCTCTCGCTTCTCGTCCACCTCGGCTATCTGGGCTTCGATGATGAGCGGAGCGAGGTTTTCATTCCCAACCGGGAGATCCTGGACGAGTTCAAGACGTCCACGAAGGGCAAAGAGTGGACCGGCACCTTCCGATCGTTCGAGGCTTCGCGGAGGCTCCAGGTATCCGGAGAAGCCCGCGCTGCTTGTGGAACTTAAGTACGGACACAGTGCGGATATTGCCATGGACCAGATCCGGCGTCAGAAATACCTTGACCGGTTTGAGCACTATAAGGGAAATACCCTTGTGATCGGCATCAACTACGACAGGGACTTGCCTGCCGATCACCCGGACTTCAAGCACCACAGCTGCAAGATAGAAAAATGGTAACGATACAAAGGAGGAGGCGTCACCGCCTCCTCCTGATGCTATCATCCTTATGCCTCCGGAACAAAATACGGTTCAACCGTATACTTCCCGTTCCCTTCCGACGTCAGTACACTCCCTGCCATGTGGGGTCTGGTACCCAGCGCAACAACCGCATATTTTTCCTCATCGGAAACCGAATCCGAATCGCTCCCGAAAATCATTTCTTCGAATTCTTCATATGTATAATCACCGGTATTTGAAAGAAGCACCGCGGTATAGTCATCCCCCGACTCGGAAATTCTCCCGCCTCCCGAGATCTTGTACGTGTAGGTCTTTCCGTCTTCGGTCGTAAAGGTTCCATCCTCATTTCGGCTGTATCCGGTAATGCTCTGTACCTCCCAGCCTTCGGATTGAAGCCGGATTTCATTATAAGCTGCATAATCCTCCGCCATCAGCGCAGCCTCCATCATCCTCCGTGCCGCCTCTTTCTCGGCCGCCCGCCGTGCTTCCTCCTCCGCAGCCCTGACCGCCTCCATCTCGGCCTGCTTTCTGGCAAGCTGTCTGGCCTCTTCCGCTTTGAGCGCCTCCTCCTCGGTCTCCTTGAGTGCATTCAGCGCTGAAACATCCTCAGCCTGAGCCTCCTCTGCAGCCTCCGTCCCGCTGCCCTTCGGATCTGTGAGAAAGCTCACCCCGACCGCGCAGCACACGATGGTCGCCGCGGAGAGGACCCAAAAGGCAGGTTTCCGGTAACGGAGGGCATTTTTCACTCTGCCCTTCACGTCATTTTCCCCGAAGGCGAGCGGGCAGGCCGTAACCATCCGCCTGTGTACCGCACAGCTAAGCAGCGCTTCCGCGTAGCCGGCTCTGCCTTCACGGCTGAGCCCCGAGACGACGTTCTCATCGCACGCCGCCTCGATATCCCGGCTGAAGAGCACGTAGGCGAGCCACAGAATCGGATTGAACCAGTACACCGAAAGGAGGAGGAACCCCGCCGGCTTCCACCAGTGGTCGCACCGTCTTATATGTGCCCTCTCGTGCGCGATGACATGCTTTCTGGTCTCCTCCGCAAGGCCCGACGGCAGGAAAATGCGCGGCCGGATCACCCCCAGAATAAACGGGGAGACGATCTCTTCCGAGACATAGATGTCATCCTTCAAAAGAATCGATGCCGCCGTCGCCCGCCTGAGTTTCAGATAGCTGATCAGCGCGTAGAGAAGCATACAGGCACTCCCGGTCATCCAGACAGCAATCATCGCCGGCAGATAGAAGTCCGCCGTGTGATCCGCTGCTATCCTGCCATCCCGGGCCGTCTTCTCCCCGGAAAGGACCGGCACATCGATATGAATCTCGGGCTGCCCGTTTTCTCCGCTGTACCGGAAGACCTCAGCGGTCCCTTCCGCATGATTTCCCTGAGGGAGCAGGTTAAAGACGGAGAGTGAGCTCTCCACGCTCACCGGGCAGACGAGCCGCACGGCCACGACCGCCCATAAAATGCACACATACCGCCTCGGCGCCTTCTTCATCAGGCCCCTGATCAGGATGATCGCGAGCACCAGGATCCCGGCTGTCAAGCTCATGTTTAAAAGCTTTGCAAATGCTCCGTACATGCCTCATCCCTCCTTGTATTCATCGATCATCTTCCGGATCTCCGCCGCTTCCTCCGCACTGATCTTCCTTCCGGACATGAAGGCAGCAAGGAATGCCGGCAGCGACCCGTCAAATGTGTCCTCAACAAACCGTTCACTTTTGATCGCGTTGAACCTCTCCCTCGAGACGAGGGCGGTGACGAGGCCTCCTTCATTTTTAAAGAGACCCTTCTCGCACAGCTTCCGAAGCACGGTGTAGGTGGTCGGCTTCTTCCACCCGAGCTCCTTCTCGCAGATTTTGACCAGCTCCCCCGAGCCGACGGGCTCGTGCGCCCAGATGATGTCTGCGAAGGCGGCCTGGACTTCTCCTAATTCAATATCAATCATAGGGTTTCCCTCCTTTGGTTTATCGAAAGTAAACTTTCTGATATTAGTTTACTCTAAATAAACCATTTTGTCAAGTAGAAACTTAAGAGCCGGTTCTCTGTACTCATTTTTCCGGCGAAGCCCCCTCCGGGGTTTCGCGGCGAACAACAGCGGGATTCATAATAAAAGCGGGGTCGAATCATTCTCGACCCCGCAGCGTTCATTTTATATCCTTCTTATTACCGATGCATCCATCCTGCCAAGATCACTGCACCCCGTATATGCCATCGCCTGCTTCAGCTCGCCGACAGCCTGCTTCAGGTAGTCGCCGACTCCCTTCGCCCCGTCCTTTTTGATGGCGGTCATGAGGGGTCTCCCGATGCACACGCCGGTTGCCCCCAGCGCCAGCGCCTTGAAGGCGTCCATGCCGGTCTGGATCTCGCAGTCCACAAACAGCGGAACAGCCCCGGCTATCAGCTTTACAAATTCCGGAAGCACCGCCATCGGCGGCACCGCGTATTCGATGCGGTTATTGTGATGGGACAGCACGATTCCGCCTGCGCCGGCGGAGAGGCATTTTTCCCCATCCCGAAGGCTGAGCACGCCTTTCATGATGACCGGCAGTGCCGTTGATTTGCAGATTTCAGCGAGCTCTCCGGTGCGGAGCGGCGCCAGCGGATGCCCATGGATTTCATCGATGGACCCGTCCTTCGTAAAGGCATGGTCGATATCGATTCCCACGGCGAGCAGTCCGCATTTTTCCGCATGAGCGATCTTTTCATAAATCAGGCTGCGGTCCGCATATGGCTTGATGATCTCGATCATATGCGGGCAGATGGCCGCAAGTCTCTCGATCTCCTCCTCTTCCGCAGCGCCGTACCAGAGCACGGTGTCAGCATCCTTAGCCCCCTGCGCCAGAAGCTCGGAAGCGCCGGAGAACATAAAGTGATCCAGGTGTGAAAGCGCCGCTGTCATGATCGGCGATGAAAAATGCTGCCCGAAAAGTGTGAAGCCGGGATCGGGCATTTCTGCGTCCAGATAGCGGGGCTCGATCAGGAGAGAATCGAGATACGCCCGGCTGATGCGGTTGGAATTGCCGTTGTCTGCCATAAAAACACCTCCAAAATCACATAAGTTTCTTTTATTATACAGCGAATTCCAGCCTGATTCAAGCCTGGCTTCCGGTGTGTCGGTTCGCTTCCGTAAGCTTACCAAAAAACCGGCTTCTTCTTTGCCGGCCGCACTCCATCCTCCCGGCAAAGTAGATTTCATTGCCCTTTTTCAGCCTTCATTATCTTTATTCTTTGCCTGGCATGTCCTGCATCCACATTAAAGTAAAAGCAGGAAATCAAAGCGGTCAGTTCTCGCCAATCAAACTGTATTTTTCTTCTCCGCTTCTTTCCGCAAAGAATAATCTTGTATTGCCGCCCTAAAAAGCATGCCATTCAAACTTTGCCAGACTACCCTGCCGCCGTATACAAAGAAAACTCTCTAATTCTTGCCTCAAAACTCCTGAAATCCGACTTTGCCCTTTAACTCTTTCTCCCGTGGCAAAGAAAACATTCAACATAAGACCTGTCCCTCACCGCATACACCTCATATAGCTGGCAAACCAGGCTTCATCGATCAGGCTTCCGACAGAAACTGTCTTTCTTCGCAATGCATCCTCGCCTCCCATATCAAAATGCCAGGGGGACAACCCCTGGCACACATCATTCAAATAAAAAAGAAGAAATCCAGACCGCCCATACAGGCAACCCGGACCCCTCCCTCGAGCGCGAGACGGGGATCGAACCCGCGACCCCCACCTTGGCAAGGTGGTGCTCCACCGCTGAGCCACTCGCGCATCTCTCTTTGAGATGGACGTATCATACACTACTTCATCTTGTATGTCAACCGCAATTTTTGTACTAATTTTAGTACAATCTCAGCCTGAAAGCAGTCCGAGATCCTCCGGCGTGGTGATCTTGATGTTGGAATAAGCTCCCATAACGAGCTTTACGCGCCCGAGACCGGACCTCTCGATCACCATCGCATCGTCCGTGACACCCGTCATCCCGCTCTCCTTGAGGATCTCGTAAGCCCCCCGGATGAGCGTGTAGTTGAAGGCCTGCGGCGTCTGCATGTTCCACACGCGCCGCCGGTCGGGCGTGCTCACGACGAACCCGTGCTCATCCGCGATCTTGACCGTGTCCTTGGACGGGACAGCCGCTGCCGCCGCGTCAAACTCCTTAACCGCTTCGGACACGCGTTCAAGGATCTCCTCCGTCACAAAGGGCCGCGCCCCGTCGTGGATCATCACATAGTCCGCCTCCGGACATTTGAGAAGGCCCGCATAGACCGAGTCGTAGCGCTCCGCGCCGCCGACCACGATTGCCCTGACCTTTTTGAAATCATTTTTGGCCACGATCTCGTCCCGGCAGAACTCGACCCAGTCCTCCCCGGTCACGAGGATGATCTCGTCGATCACGTCGCTCGCCTCGAAGACCCGCAGGGTCTTTTCGATGATCATTTCATTTTCAATGTGGAGAAACTGCTTCGGCGTATCGCTCTCCATGCGCTTCCCGCGGCCCGCCGCGAGCACGATCGCCGCCGTCATGACGCACGCTCCCCGAGCTTAAGGTCCGGAACCGCGTTGAGGTTCCAGCCGCTCCTTGTGCCGCACTTGAATTCATGGTAGGCCGCCGCCCCGATCATGGCCGCATTGTCCGTGCAGAAGATCGGTGAGGGCACATAAAAATGAAAACCGTTCGCCTCGCATGCCTCCGCGAGCTGCCGCCGAAGCTCGCTGTTGGCCGCAACGCCGCCCGCAAGCGCGATATCCTTCATCCCGTGCTCCTTCGCCGCCCGGATCGTGTGCTCCACGAGCACGCCGACCACCGAGTGCTCGAAGCTTGCCGCGAAATCCGGGATGTTGATCTCCCGGCCGGCCATCCGCTCGGTGTTGATATAGTTTAAGCAGGCGCTCTTAAGGCCCGAGAATGAGAAGTCGTACTCGGAGCCGTTCACCTTCGCCTTCGTGAAATGAATCGCATTCGGATCCCCGCCTTTCGCGGCCTTGTCCATCTTGGGTCCCCCGGGGTAGCCCAGGCCCACCGCGCGGGCCACCTTGTCAAAGGCCTCTCCCGCCGCGTCGTCCACAGTCCTGCCGAGGATCCGGAATTTATTCCAGTCTTCCGCGATCACAAGGTGGGTGTGGCCGCCCGAGACCACCAGCCCGAGATAGGGGGGCTTAAGCTCCGGGTGCTCGATGTAGTTGGCCGAGATGTGGCCCTCGATGTGGTTGACTCCGATGAGGGGCTTTCCGGCCGCAAATGCAACCGCCTTGGCTTCCGCCACCCCGACGAGAAGCGCGCCGACAAGGCCGGGCCCGTAGGTCACCGCGACCGCATCCACATCCTGAAGCGTCATGCCGGCGGTCCTCAAGGCCTCCTCGATCACAGGGTTGATCTTCTCGATGTGGGCGCGGGATGCCAGCTCCGGCACCACGCCGCCGTAGATCGTGTGCATATCGATCTGGGAGAATATAATATTGGAGAGCACCTCGTGCCCATCCCTGACAACGGCAGCCGCGGTCTCGTCGCAGGAGGTCTCGATTGCCAGAATATCCGTATGTCCGTTCATTTATTCATCCTCTTTGAAAGTCAAAGTAATTTCCTGCCCGTCCCGGGCAGCGAGCGCGCGCGGGAATATCTCCCGGATCTCATCCATGAACTGCTCCGGCCGCATGAGCGACGGGCTGTAATGGGTGAACCAGAGCATCTCCGGCTGCGCCTTCGCGGCAAGCGCCGCGCCTTCCTGCATGGTCATGTGGCGGTTCTGCCGGGCCTTGTCGTCCATGCCGGGCTCGCCGTACATGCCCTCACAGATGAAGAGGTCCGCCCCTTCCGCCATCTCGGCGATCACCGGAACCGGCCTCGTGTCGGTCGCGTAGACGAGCTTGATGCCCTTCCGCTCGCCCCCTAAGACCATGTCCGGCGTGTAGGTCTTTCCGTCCTCCTCGCAGATCTGCCCCTTCTGGAGCGGATTCCAGAATTTGAGCGGGATCCCGGCCTCGCGGGCCCTCACCGGGTCGAAGCGCCCCCCGCGGGAGAGCTCGACCTTGTAGGCGTAGCAGGTGATCGTGTGCTGCACCCGGAAAGCCGTGACGGTGAGACCTGCAAAAATGAAGGTCTCTTCATTTCCCTCGATCTCCCGGGCATTCACCTCAAAGGGCAGCTCCGGCGCCAGCGTCCTGACCGCCGAGACGATCCGGACGGTTCCCTTCGGGCCGATGATGGTCAGGGGGTCCGTCTTCCCGGCATTTCCCATGGTGAGAAGGAAGCCGGGCAGGCCCGCTATGTGGTCCGCATGAAAATGCGTAAGAAATATCGCCTCGATCGGCTTGAAGGACCACCCTTTCTTCCGAAGCGCGATCTGGGTCCCCTCTCCGCAGTCGATGAGCACCGAGGCTCCGTTATGCCGAAGGAGCAGGGATGTGACGTGGCGCTTCGGGAGCGGCATCATGCCGCCGGTCCCGAGCAGGCTGACATCTATCATGGTACATTTCCTTATCTCTTATCCAGTGTCATGAGCACCGCGTTCTCGCGCGGCCGCTCATAGTAGTTCTTTCGTATGCCGTCGACGGTAAAGCCGAGCTTCTCGTAGAGAGTCCTTGCCGGCGTGTTGCTCTCCCGGACCTCGAGGTGGATCACGGTGACTCCTCTGGGCTCCGCAAGCTCTCCGATTTTCCCGAGGAGCTGCGTCGCGATCCCCTGCCGGCGAGCCTCGGGCCTTACGGTGATATTTAAAATATCCGCCTCGTAGGGCACCATGAGAAGTCCCGCGTAGCCGAGAAGATGGGGCGTGTCGTAGTAGTCCTCGGGCGCCTCACCCTCCGCGGGCACAAAGTCCAGCGAATCCGCGACCAGAAAGATCGTATCGTCCCTTAAGAGGTAGGTGAGAAGTCCGTTCGCATCCCACGGCGTCTCGGAGTATAACTTCTCGATCTCCGCGATCTCCGCGATGTCGTCAAAATTCATCTCCCGGATCGTCATACGAGGCCCTTTCTCTCCCGCTCCTGCTCCGCCTGGGATTTCCGGAGGTAGATCGGCGCGTGCTCCGCGGCGGTCACATACCGCCCTTCCGCGAAGTAGGTCTCCGCCAGAGCCCCGACCGAGGCCGCCCGCTGGCGGTTTGCGTTTGCCGGTGCGAAGGTGTAAGGGACTTTGAGGTCCTTCTCGGCGAAGGGTTTTACGACTTTTGAGCCGTCCCCGAGGAAAATGACACCCTCCGAGGCGAGCCCTCCCTCCATCTCGTTTAACTCCGCGATGAGTTCGGACGCTGCAACCGGCTCCTGGTCCCGCACGGTCACAAGCTTATCGCCCTCGAAGCGGTAGATGCCGCTGTAGACCTGCTGGCGCCTTGCATCCATGACCGGGCAGATGAGACCCTTTGCCTTAAAGAGGTTCATCGCAAGGCCGGCGAGCGTCGGCACCTCGACGATCGGCACCTTGAGGGCCAGCGCAAGGCCCTTGGCCGTCGCGGAGCCGATCCGAAGACCCGTGAAGGAGCCCGGGCCGGCCGCGATCGCGACCGCGTCGAGCGTCGCAAGGTCCTGCTCCGTCATCTTCGCGATCTCGTCGATCATCGGAAGCAGGGTCTCGCTGTGGGTCTTTTTGAAGTTCACGGTGTATTCGGCGAGCAGGTTTTCATTTTCAAGAATGGCAGCCGAGGCGACGAGCCCCGAGCTGTCGATCGCAAGCAGTTTCATAGTATGCCTCCCAGTTCAGCCGGGGTCCCGATACTGATCCGGCGATAGTCAGTTCCTTTTGTCAGGTCTTTCTCGATGCGGACCGCCATGGTCTCCGGCGGGAAAATCTCCGGGACCAGCTCCGCCCACTCGACGAGGCTCACGCCGCCTCCGTAGAAGCAGTCCTCGCAGCCGATCTCATCCATCTCGCTCACGTCACCGATGCGGTAGACATCAAAATGAAAGAGCGGCAGCCGCCCCTCATCATAGCTGTGCAGGATCGTGAATGTCGGGCTGGTCACGTGCTCCGTGATCCCGAGGCCCGCGGCGACGCCCTTCGTGAACACGGTCTTCCCGTTTCCGATGTCGCCGATGAGAGCGATCACCGTGTCAGGCTCCGCGCTCTCCCCGATCTTTTTCCCGAGCGCAAAGGTCTCCTCCGCGCTGTGTGTCTCATATATGTTCATCCTATCCTCCTTGACGCACGCAATAGGACAGTATAGCACAAAGTTCCGATTTGTGCACCGTAAATTCTGTGTCTTGCAGGATTTCCCGGAATTTACTATAATAGGTGCACAGTATTTAAAACAAAGGAGGCAGTCATGTCCAATCCGCTTATCACCATCACCATGGAAAACGGCGATGTCATGAAGGGTGAACTCTACCCGGATATCGCTCCCAACACCGTCAACAACTTCGTCAGCCTTGTGAAGAAGGGCTTTTACGACGGACTCACCTTCCACCGCGTCATCCCGGGCTTCATGATCCAGGGCGGCTGCCCGCTGGGCACCGGCACGGGCGGTCCGGGCTACCAGATCCCGGGTGAGTTCTCCGCCAACGGTTTTGAAAATAACCTCGCCCACACGCCCGGCGTCCTCTCGATGGCCCGCGCCCAGCACCCGGATTCCGCCGGAAGCCAGTTCTTCATCATGCACAGGACCTCGCCCCACCTTGACGGCCAGTATGCCGCGTTCGGCAGGATCACCGAAGGTCTCGATGTGGTGGACAAGATCGCCAATGTGCGCACCAGCTTCTTCAACAACAAGCCGATCACGCCCCAGCGCATCGCCACGATCACCGTGGACACGCTCGGCGTCGACTATCCGGAGCCGAAGAAGTCCTGATCAGACCGTATAGACACACGCCTCGTCCAAAAGCAGCACCGCCGCGCCGTTTGTGGTCTCGGCGGTGATTTTTTTGATCCTCTCGCCCATCTCGCGGCGCATCTTAAGGGTCATCACGACGTCCTGCCCGTAGGCGATCTCGGGCTTTTCGATGCCCTCCTTCGCATAGAGGTACTGAAGCTTTCCCGCGTCCGAGTAGGAGACGCGGAAGGCGATCTTCCGCCCGCTTACGACCGTGACGATCGCTGCATTTTCGATCGCCGCCTTGACCGCGGCGCTGTAGGCGCGCACGAGCCCGCCCGTTCCGAGCAGGGTCCCGCCGAAATACCGGGTCACGACGACCGCCGTGTTGTGGAGGTCCTCCCCGTCGAGCACCTCCAGCATGGGCTTGCCGGCAGTCCCGCCGGGCTCCCCGTCGTCATTGCCCCGCCGGATCTCCTCCGGGGTTCCGGGCACGCCGACGACCGCCGCAAAGCAGTGGTGCCTCGCGTCGTAATAGCGCTTTCTTATGGCGAGAAGCCGCTCCTCGGCCTCCTCGAGAGTCTCTGCCGGAAAGATCTCTCCTATGAATCTCGATTTTTTCTCTACAACTTCGCCCACCCCCGGCACGAGGACGGTTCTTGACACATCTTTCATAGCCCCTATTGTACAGGAAAATCATAAGAGTTGCAATTCTCTTCTTTTTTCATTATAATAGCACCATGAATTACACGAACAGACATATCGAAAAAACACTGAACGAATACAGCCAGGAAACGGGGACCCTCGAAACCCGAAGCGGTCTCTTTGCTCTTCGTGCTGTCTTTTTTCTGCTGGTTCTTATCCTTGTCACCGGGTCCGCCCTCGGATTAGGCGTCGTAAAGGGAATCCTCGACGGGACGCCCGACGTCTCCACCGTCAACATCGCCCCCTCCGGGTACGCGACCTTCATCTACGATTCCGAGGGCAACCAGCTCCAGAAGCTGGTCTCCTCCAACGCGAACCGCATCTCCGTCTCCCTCGACAAGGTGCCCGACTACATGCAGAAGGCCGTCATCGCCATCGAGGACGAGAGATTCTACCAGCACAGCGGGATCGACCCGAAAGGCATCTTAAGGGCGGCATTTGTCGGGGTGTCGAACGGGTTTCATTTTTCGGAAGGCGCCTCGACGATCACCCAGCAGCTCCTGAAGAACAACGTCTTTACGACCTGGACGGAGGAAAATACCCTCGTTGAGCGCATCAAGCGAAAGCTCCAGGAGCAGACCCTTGCCCTCGCGCTTGAGGAGCGGCTCACAAATGAGACCGGTTCCCACGCGAACGCGAAGGCCCTCATTCTGGAAAACTACCTCAACACGATCAATTTAGGCTCCGGCACCTACGGGGTGCAGGCGGCGGCCCAGAAATATTTCCACAAGGACGTCTGGTACCTGACGCTCTCGGAGGCCACCGTCATCGCCGGCATCACCCAGAACCCGAGCGCCTACAATCCGATCCGGCACCCGGAGTCGAACGCGAAGCGCCGGCTCCGCATCCTCGACAAGATGGTCGAGCAGGGCTACATCACGGAGGCTCAGAAAAATGAAGCCCTCTCCGACGACGTCTATGCCCGCATCGCCGCGGTGCAGGATGAGAGCACGGGCGCAAGCACGGTCTACTCCTACTTCATCGACGCGCTGACATCCCGCATCATAAATGATCTCATGAACGAGAAGGGCCTCACCGAGATGCAGGCCTCCCGGATGCTCTACTCCGGCGGCCTTCGGATCTACACGACCCAGGACATGGACATCCAGAAGATCATGGACGAGGAGTTCGCAAATCCGGACAATTTCCCGGACGGGACCGAGTACACCCTCGACTGGGCGCTCACGACCTCGGACAAGGACGGCAATCTCACCAACTACAGCCGGGAAATGCTCCGCGCCTTCTACCGTGAAAACCTGGACCCCGAATTTGACCTGCTCTTCTCCTCCGAGGAGGAGGCGCTCTCCTACATCGCCGATTACAAGGCCAATGTGGTCAACGAGGAGGCCGGCGACAGGATCATCGCGGAGCGCTACACCGTGACGCCGCAGCCCCAGTCCTCCATGGTCATCATGGACCAGACGAACGGCCACGTGCTGGCGATCCTGGGCGGCCGCGGGACCAAGACCGCTTCCTTAACGCTCAACCGTGCGACCGACTCCGTGAGACAGCCGGGCTCGACCTTCAAGGTCATCGGCCCCTACTCCGCCGCGCTGGAATCCGGCCAGTATACGCTCGGGAGCGTTTTCAGGGACGAGCCCTATCAGTACACGACCGGCGAGGAGGTCCACAACTCAGACGGTATCTACCGCGGGGACATCACGATGAGGCAGGCGATCATCAACTCCGTCAACGTCGCGGCGGTCAAGTGCATCACCGACCTCACACCCTTTACGACCTTCAACCAGCTCTTAAAATACGGTATCACGACCCTCGATGATACCCACGACGTCTACCAGCCGCTGGCTCTCGGCGGTATCTACCGGGGCGTCACCAACCTGGAGCTGACCGCGGCCTACGCCGCGATCGCGAACGGCGGAACTTACACCGAGCCGGTATTTTACACCCGCATACTCGATTCCGAGGGAAATATCGTCCTCGACAACACGCCGAAGACCCACACCGCGGTCTCAAAGGACACCGCAATCCTGCTCACCAGCGCCCTCCAGGATGTTGTGAGACAGGGAACCGGCCAGCGGCTCCAGCTTGAGTGCGGCATGCCGACTGCCGGCAAGACCGGTACAACGAGCGGCGCCAACGACGTCTGGTTCGTCGGCTTCACGCCCTACCTGACATGCGGGGTCTGGGCCGGCTACGACAGCCAGGAGAAGCTCCCGGACGATGGGCTCTACCGCGCTTACCACCAGATCCTCTGGCACAACGTCATGGAGCGGATCTCCGAGACCCAGCAGGTAAAGGAGTTTGAGATCCCGAGCGATTACGTTGCGGTGAATATCTGCACCTCGACGAGCCTCATCGCGGGCCGCGGATGCTCGTCCTACACGGAGATCTTCGCGCCGGGCACCGAGCCCAGAACCGCCTGCAACGGCGAGGCCCACGGCCGCAACTACGCCGAGGAGATCCGTCAGGAGCAGGAGGCCGCCGAGCGGGCCGCGAGAGAGGCCCAGGAGCGGGCGGCACGCGCCGCTGCGGAGGCAGCGAAGAAGGCCGAGGAGGCCAGACTTGAGGCGGAAAAGAAGGCCCGGGAGGCAGCCGAGAAGGCCAGACAGGCGGCGAACACCGCCTCGAAGGCTGCGGCGGCGCCGACGCCGGCGCCGGCACAGAGACCATAACACAGCATGAAAAAAGCGGCTCTCCCAAAGAGAACCGCTTTTTTAAGTTTCATTTTTTCTTTACAGTTTCCCCAGCACCAGCTTCGCCGCGCCGTAGATCCCGGCATCATTGCCGAGGCGGGCCAGCACGATCGGAGTGTTCGCACACGCGGAGAACGCGATGCTCCTGTAATAATTCCCTACGATATCGGTGAGACACTCGCCCGCGCGGGAGACGCCGCCGCCGATGACGATGATCTCCGGGTCGATGACGACCGCGATGTTCGCGAGCGCCGTCCCGAGATACTTCGCAAACCGGTTGACGACGCGGGTCGCCAGAGGATCGTCCTCCTTGTACGCGTCAAAGACCGCCTTGGCTGTGACCTCGCCAGTCCGAAGGTCCCCGGTGTACTCCGGATGCAGCGCCAGCTCCTCCCGGGCCAGACGGGCAATGCCGGTCGCCGAAGCCACCTGTTCAAGGCACCCGGAGTGGCCGCAGTTGCAGAGCGCGGTGATGTTGTCGTCCACATGCATGTGTCCGATCTCGCCGCCGGCTCCGTGGAGGCCTTCCACGATCATTCCGTCGATGATGATGCCGCCGCCCACACCGGTTCCGAGGGTGACCACGATGATCTCCTTCTTGCCTTCGCCGCCGCCCTTCCAGGCTTCGCCGAGCGCCGCGACATTGGCGTCATTGGCGGCGCGGACTTTCATGCCGGTGAGCTGGCTGAGCTCGTATTCGACATTTTTCTCACCCCAGTGAAGGTTGACTGCCACCGGGACAACGCCCCGCATGACCGGTCCGGGGATGCCGACGCCGATGCCCGCGCAGTCCTCGTCCTTGTAGCCTTTCAGGCGAAGCTTGGAAATGACCGTCGCCGCAATGTCCGGAAGCACATTCTCGCCGCCGTTTTCGGTGCGGGTCGTGATCTCCCACTTATCAAGAAGAGTCCCATCCGTTGTGAACATGCCGCATTTTACGGTCGTGCCGCCTACATCGATGCCGAAACAAATCTTTGCCATCTCACTCACCTCTTTTATTCATTATATTTTCCTGCACTCTCCGGTAAAGCTCCAGAGCTGCATTGTAACCCATCTTCTTCTGCCTGTGATTGACGGCCGCGGTCTCAACGATAACCGCCAGGTTGCGGCCCGGACGGATCGGCAGCGAGTGGCAGACCACCCGGTTTCCGAGAAGCTCCGTGTACTCCTCCTCGACGCCCATGCGGTCGTACTCGCGGTCCTTGTTCCAGTCCTCCAGCTTGATCACAAGGTCGATCTGCTGGTTGTCCTTCACATGCTCGACGCCGTAGAGGGTCTTCACGTCGATGATGCCGATGCCGCGAAGCTCAATCAGGTGCTTGGTCATATCCGGCGCGGACCCGATCAGCGTCGCGTCCGACACCTTCCGGATCACGACGACGTCGTCGCTGACCAGCCGGTGACCGCGGCGGACGAGCTCCAGCGCCGCCTCCGACTTTCCGATGCCGCTCTCGCCCATGATGAGGACACCCTCACCGTAGACGTCGACCAGGACCCCGTGCATGGTGATCGTCGGCGCAAGCTCCATACCCAGCCAGCGGATGATCTCCGCCATAAAGCTTGAGGTCGTGCGGCCGGTCGTCAGCGTCGGGACATTGTATTTCCGGCTGATTTCGAGCATCTCCTCCGTCGGCTCCGTGAGCGTCGTGAAGATCACGCATGGGATCCCGCTGGAAATGAACTTCTCATAGCTCTCATTCCGCGCATCATCCTCCATCTGCATGATATAGGAAAATTCAACGAAGCCGATGATCTGGACGCGCTCATTTGCGAAATGCTCGTAATAGCCCGCCAGCTGAAGCGCCGGGCGGTTGATTTCGGGGGTTGTGATCTTGATTTTGGTCATATCGATCTCAGGAGTGATGTTGGTGAGGTTCAGCTCCTTTGCGACCTTGGAGAGCATTACAAACGTCTTCATACGAAGCCTCCTTACTGAAATTCTCTCTCACTTTAGTGTAGCATATCCTTAAAATGAAAACAACAATTTCCCTCATTCTCTCCTGTCCGGATGAAAGAACCTGTAGACATTTTCCGCCGCGGCCTCATTCATCGACTGCGCATGGAGAAGGTCCTCCACCGAGGCGTCCCGGATGGCTTCGGTAGTCTTGAAGGTCCGAAGAAGCGCCTTGCGCCGCGCAGGTCCGATCCCCTCGATATCATCGAGCACCGAATGAACCTGTCCCTTGCTGCGGAGCAGCCTGTGGTACTCGATCGCAAAGCGGTGAACCTCGTCCTGGATCCGCGTCAGGAGCTTAAATCCCTCGGAGTCCCGCTTGATCGGCAGCTCCCGGTCATGAAAATAAAGCCCTCGGGTCCTGTGAAAGTCGTCCTTGACCATGCCCGCGACCGGAATATCGAACCCGAGCTCATGCAGCACATGCTCCGCCGCGTGCACCTGGCCCTTGCCGCCGTCCATCAGGATCACGTCCGGCAGCCTTGCAAATGAGGGATCCCCCTCCTTCGCCCGCGTGTAGCGGCGCGTCAGGACCTCCTCCATGCTGGCGTAATCGTTCGGCCCCTCGACCCACTTGATCCGGAACTTGCGGTAGTCCGACCGCTTGGGCCTGCCCTTCTCGTAGACAATCATCGAGCCGACGGAATCGGCGCCGCTGATGTTGGAGATATCGTAGGACTCCATGCGGTCCGCACAGGGGATGCCCAGAAGGTCGCGGATCTCCCGGACCGCGCCGAGGGTCCGCATCTCCTCGCGGCGGAGCCGCTCGCGGTCGCGGTTTAGGACGATGTCTGCATTTTCCTTCGCCATCTCCACCAGCTTCTCCTTGAGACCTTTCTGGGGGATGCGGATCGTGACCTTCGACCCTCTCCGAGAGGTCAGCCACTGCTCGAGAAGCTCCCTGTCGGGGATATCCGTCTCGAGCATTAGTTCCTTCGGTATCATCGGGGTGCTCGCGTAATACTGGGAAATGAAAGCCCGCACCACCTCCCTGGGATCGTCCGTATCGTCCGCGGTCAGGAAGAAATGCTCGCGGCCGATCAGCTTGCCGCCCCGCACGAAGAATACCTGGATGACCGCGTTGCGGACGAACCCGAGCTCCGGGTCCGAGGCGGCCGAGGGATGGTCCATCGCGATCGCGATGATGTCCCGGTCGTCCCCGTCGGTCCCGGTGATCTTCTGCTTCTCCCTGAGTTCCTTTATGCTCTCGATGAGGTCCCGGTAGCGGGCGGCCTCCTCGAAGCGCATGTCCTCGGAGGCTTTCATCATTTTCTCCGTGAGCTCCGCGATCTCATCCTCGACGCGGCCCTTCAGGAAGCTTATGAGCTTCTGCACATTTTCCCGGTACTGGTCTTTGGAAATGTATCCCTGGCACGGCGCCCCGCACTGCCCGATGTGATGGTAGAGGCAGGGCCTGTCCTTGCCGATATCCCGCGGCAGGACGCGCGAGCAGGACCGGATGCTGTAGAGCTTCCGGAGCAGCTCGATGATGTCCCTGACCGCGGTCGCGTTGGTGTAGGGCCCGAAATAGCGGGCTCCGTCCTTCTTGCGGCTGCGGGCCACCATGACCCGCGGAAAATCCTCCTGCACCGTCACCCGGATGTAGGGGTAGGCCTTGTCGTCCTTGAGCATCGTGTTGTACTTCGGCCGGTGCTCCTTGATGAGGTTGGACTCCAGCACCAGGGCTTCCAGCTCCGAGTCCGTGACGATATACTCGAAGCGCTCGATCTGGCTCACCATGTGCTCGATCTTCGGGCTTCTCTTGTATCCCTTCTGAAAGTACTGCCGCACCCGGTTCTTCAGCACCACCGCCTTGCCCACGTAGATGATCGTGTCGTGGGCGTCGTGCATGATGTAGACCCCCGGCTTCGCCGGCAGCTTCTTCAGTTCCTCGTCGATCTGAAAATCCATGTTTCCTCCTTGGGTTTCAACGTCCGGGGACGGTTCTTCGCGGAGGGGGACGGTTCTCCTCTGCGGAGAACCGTCCCCCTCCGCGAAAAAACGGTTCTCAAAAGAGAACCGTTTTTCTCAAGAACCGTCCCCGGAGCGCCGGGAACCGTCCCCGGAGCGTCTTAAGAAGCGTCACTCCTCTTTCTTTTCCGGGTACACATCCTCCATCCGATACGACGGCGCCTCAGGTGTCTCAGGCATCTCAGGCTCCTCCGCCTCGATCTTCGGCACCTCCTCACCGGGAAGCGCCGCCTCATAAGCGTTCTCCTCGATTCGATGCTTCGAGGCACCCGGAACCGGATCCGGGATTCCCTCGACATCGCGGAAGATCCGCATGAACTCCTTGCCGGTGATCGTCTCACGGGCGATCAGGTACTCGGCCAGCTGGTCCATCGTGTCCCTGTGGGCCCGAAGCAGGCGAAGCGCCTCCTCGTAGGACTCCTTCAGGACCTTCATAACCTCGTGGTCGATCTCGGTCGCGGTCGCGTCGCCGCAGTTCATGACCGGGCGGCCGTCCAGATATCTGTTCTCAACGGAAGCCAGCCCCATGAGGCCGAACTTCTCGGACATACCGTACTGGGTGATCATCGCGCGGGCGAGATTGGTCGCCTGCTCGATATCGTTGGAAGCCCCCGTCGTGACCGTGTCGAACACGATTTCCTCCGCCGCGCGGCCGCCCAGCAGCTGGATCAGCCGGGCTTCAAGCTCCTTCTTCGTATTGAGGTACTTCTCCTCCTCGGGCACGTTCATGACGTAGCCCAAAGCGCCCATGGTGCGCGGAATGATCGTAATTTTCTGCACGGGCTCCGCATTTTTCTGAAGAGCCGACAGCAGCGCGTGTCCGATCTCGTGGTAGGACACGATCCGCCGCTCCTCCGCCGAGAGGATGCGGTCCTTCTTCTCCTTGCCGACCAGGACCACCTCGACAGCCTCGAGCAGATCCTTCTGGCAGACCGTCCTGCGGCCGTTTTTGACCGCCAGGATCGCGGCCTCGTTGATCATATTGGCAAGATCCGATCCGACCGCGCCGGAGGTCGCCAGCGCAATATTTTCAAGATCGACCGTGTCATCCATGTTGACGTCCTTCGCGTGAACCTTCAGGATCGCGATGCGGCCCTTTAAGTCCGGGCGGTCCACGATCACGCGGCGGTCAAAGCGGCCCGGGCGAAGCAGCGCCGGGTCGAGGACCTCCGGGCGGTTGGTCGCCGCCAGGATCAGGATACCCTTGGAGGTGTCGAAGCCGTCCATCTCCGCGAGCAGCTGGTTCAGGGTCTGTTCGCGCTCGTCGTTGCCGCCGAAGCGCCCGCTCTCGCGGGATTTGCCGATCGCATCGATCTCATCGATGAAAATAATACAGGGTGCACTCTTCTTGGCTTCCTCAAAGAGGTCGCGCACACGGCTCGCGCCGACGCCGACGAACATCTCGACGAACTCCGAACCGGACAGCGAGAAGAACGGCACGTGAGCCTCGCCGGCCACGGCCTTCGCGAGCAGGGTCTTGCCGGTACCGGGAGGGCCAACCAAAAGCGCGCCTTTCGGCAGCTTGGCTCCGATCTCCGCGTACTTCTCGGGGTTGTGCAGGAAGCCGACCAGCTCCTGCAGGGACTCCTTGGCCTCATCCTCGCCCGCGACGTCGCGGAAGGTAACGCCCGTGTCCTTCTGCACATAGTTGCGCGCCTTGCTCTTGCCGACGTTCATCATCCCGCCGGGGCCGCCCATCCGGTTCATGAAGATGCTGAACACGATCATGAAGAGGACGACCGGGATCAGGAAGCTCAGGATGGAGGCGATGACCTCCGTCATCACCGAGGCCTCCTCCGCCTTGTAGGAGACGCCGGCGTTCTCAAGCCGCTTCGTCAGTTCATTTCCGTCCTCGATGGCCTTGGTGTAATAGCGGACGGCCGTCTTCCCCTCCTCCGCCTTCGGAGTGATCTCGATCGTGCCTGCCTGGAGAACGACGGACTCGATCTTGTCCCCCTCCAGCATCTCGATGAACTTGTCGTAGGTGATCTCCTCGGAGTTTCTCCCGTTCAGGGCCCCCGAAAAAAGGCTCATGCTGGCAAGTCCGAGCAGTATGCATATAAGAAAAATGAGGAGCGACTGCCGGTTCCGGTTGCCGTTGTCCCCGCCTTGATTATTGTTGTTCTGATTGTTATCCATAATACCTCCCGTGACCGTCAAACGGTCACCGTCCATTATAAAAAATCCGGCGCATAAATGCAAGTTTTGGGCGGGTTTCATTTTCAAAAATGTGTGAAAATTTTATGAATTTCTATTTTACCGGCCGCGTCATCTGTGGTATGATACTACTTTAGAGTTAATTTTCAGCAAGGAGGTCACCATGAAAATCGGTTTCAGCAATGAAAAATATCTGGAAATGCAGTCCGAACGCATCAAGGCCCGCATCGCGGAATTCGGAGGAAAGCTTTATCTCGAATTCGGCGGAAAGCTCTTCGATGACTATCACGCATCCCGAGTACTTCCCGGCTTCCAGCCCGACTCCAAGCTCCGCATGCTCTCCGAGCTTCAAGACCAGACCGAGATCGTGATCGTGATCTCCGCCATCGACATCGAGAACAACAAGGTCCGCGGCGACCTCGGCATCACCTACGACACCGACGTCCTCCGCCTCATGAACGAGTTCCGCGAGCGCGGCCTCTACGTCGGCTCCGTCGTCATCACCCATTTCAAGGGCCAGGACGGCGCGCTCCTCTTCAAGAATCATCTGGAAAAATACGGCGTCCGGGTCTACCTGCACTACATCATCAAGGGTTACCCGAACAATATCCCGCTCATCGTCAGCGACGAAGGCTACGGGAAAAATGACTACATCGAGACCTCCCGCCCGCTCGTCGTCGTCACGGCGCCGGGCCCGGGCTCGGGCAAGCTTGCGACCTGCCTCTCCCAGCTCTACCACGAGAACAAGCGCGGGATCAGCGCCGGCTACGCGAAGTTCGAGACCTTCCCGATCTGGAACCTGCCCTTAAAGCATCCGGTCAACCTGGCCTACGAGGCAGCCACGGCCGACTTAAACGACCTCAACATGATCGACCCCTTCCACCTCGAGGCCTACAACGAGACGACGGTCAATTACAACCGCGATGTCCAGGCCTTCCCGGTTCTGCAGGCGATCTTTGAAAATATCTACGGCGAATGCAAATACAAATCCCCCACCGACATGGGCGTCAACATGGCCGGCTTCTGCATCACGGACGACGAGGTCTGCCGCGAGGCATCCCGCCAGGAGATCATCCGCCGCTACTATGAGGCGCTTCAGGGTCTCGCCGACGGCTCCCGCCGCGAGGAGGAGGCCGACAAGATCGAGCTCATCATGAAGCAGGCCCACGTGACGCCCGCCGACCGCCGCGTCGTCGCCCCGGCACTGGCCAGGGCCGAGAAGACAGGTGCTCCGGCCGCCGCCATCGAGCTTAGCGACGGGACGCTCATCAGCGGCCGCACCTCCGAGCTCTTAGGCTCGACCTCCGCCGCCCTCTTAAATGCCCTGAAGGTCATCGCCGGCGTCCCCCACGAGATCCGCATCATCTCCCCGGAGGCGATCGCGCCGATCCAGACGCTCAAGACCTCCTACCTCGGAAGCAAGAACCCCCGTCTCCACACGGACGAGGTCCTGATCGCGCTCTCGACCTCCGCGGCTCACGATCCGAAGGCCGCCGCGGTCCTGAACGCGCTTCCCAGGCTCCGCGGCTGCCAGGCCCACTCCTCGGTCATGCTCTCCCCCGTCGACCTTAAGGTCATGAAGCGGCTGGGCATCCAGATGACCTGCGAGCCGGTCTACGAGAACAAGCAGATCTTCCACTGAATAACCCATACAAAAAACCGGGCCCACGGGCCCGGTTCATTTTTGTCTTAATCAGAATTAAAGGTTAGCCTTCAGGAAAGCTTCGATCGCCGCAGCGTTGGCAGCCTCATCGCCGCCCTCGACCTTGACTTCGATCTCATTGCCCTGCTTTACGCCGAGGGTCATGAGGTTCATCAGCTTCTTGCCGTCAGCAGACTTGCCGTTCGCAAAGATCTTGACGTCGGAATCATACTTCTTGATTTCCTTTACAAGAGCGCCAGCCGGGCGAGCATGAATACCAACCGGATCCGTGACTACATACTTAAAAGATACCATATTGCAATTACCTCCTGAGAATTATTATGCCTTGCGGCTCTTATTCATTGCTCACACTATTATACAACATTTTTTCTCTACCGTCACCCTTTTTTGTGTTATTTTTGTAATAATTCTGTGAACTCTTTGCCCTTGCGCTCCCGTCTCCCGGATGGTAAACTGAAACTACCAATTAAGAAAGGAAGATATCCCTTGTCCTTCGAACTCTCACCCACACTTCAAAAACGGCTCGACGCCCTGAACAAAGTGCTCGATATACTCTTCTATATCACCTTCGCCCTGATCATCGCACGGGTCCAGATCTCGGCCTCCATGCTGGATCCCTCCTACGCGGGGATACTGCCGGCCAGGCCTCTCGAGCTCGCCTTCAACGTCCTCGTCAACGCGACCCTGATCCTGGCGGCCGTAAACCTCGTGACCCGGGCGAAGCTCACCTGGGACACGGTCCTCGCCGCTGCCTGCCTGGCCTTCTCCGTCATCGTGCGTCTTCGGATCGGCTACTGGAGCATGTCCTATCTGGCCCTCTCCCTGGCGGCCGCCGCCTATGAGCGCTCCGGGAAAATCATGCTCCGCATCTCCGTGATCACAACCGCGGTCCTCTCCGTCCTGCTCTACGTTCTCTCCCTGAACGGGTTCATCGGCTGGATCGTCACGGAGGGCCGGCACGCGTTCGGCTGGAATTATTCGACCGACGCCGCAGCCAGGGTCTTCTATGCGTTCGCCGCTCTCTTTGTCCTGAGGGAGGGGCGGCCGAACGTCTTTTATTACATCCTGCTTGCCGTCTCCGTGCTGATGAATCTCCTCTTCATGCAGGCAAAAACCGCGCTCGCGCTCTCCCTCATCCTGCTCCTCGGCACACTGATCTATCAGTATCTCATTTTCCCGAAAATGAAACCCCGCCGCAAAAAGAAGCGCCGCACCGCATCCGACACCGCAAAGACGCTCCTTACGGCCGTCCTTGAAACGCCGCTGGTCCTCGCTGCGCCGCTCCTTGCGGTCGGCATGATGCACCTCACGAGACAGTTTACGGATGATCCTTCCGTCTTCTACAACCGCTTCTCATTTTTAAGCTCCTTCCGGTCGAGACTCGAGATCGGGCGGGCAGCCTTAAGTAATTACGCGGTCACCCTCTTCGGCCAGCCTGTGCCCCAGCGGGGGAACGGCGGCTTCACGATGCCGGACAGCGACGCCTACTTCTACATCGACAGCTCCTACATCCGGGTCCTTGTCATGTACGGGAGCGTCATCTTTATCTTCGCGCTGCTTCTCTACGCGGTCCTCTCCCTGAGAGCCGCCGCTGCCGGAAACATCTATCTCCTCGGCATCCTCGCACTGATTGCCGTCGACAGCGTCACGGAGCAGTACTTCTTAAGCCCCGCCTGCAACCCGTTTTTTCTTCTTGTGTTTACGAACGCGGACATTTTCAGGCGGAGGCGAGGCGTAGCGCCAGACAAATCCGCCGTCTGACTTGCGTTCTCCCCGGCAGACGGACGATATGTGGGAAATGTTATACTCCGCCTGTGCCTCATGGATACTTTCCCACTCCCGCACTTTCTTCATGTCTCTTGTGTACTGCACCACGCTTCTCTCGTTCATAAACGCGCTCCTTTCATCGGAATTATAAAAGCGGCCTCCCGGGCCGCTTTTAGTATATCCGCTGAAAGATTGTTGTGCAAGGAATTATCTGTAAATTTAAAAATCCCACCATATATTATCAAACTATATTGCAAATTTGTGCTCTTATATTATCTTCTGCAGGAACAACAGATCTCACTGCTCTCCCTCCAGCACCCGCTTCGTCTTCCGGCGAATCCTCTGGAAGGCATTGTCCACCGCCTTCGGGGATTTCCCGAGCATGGACGCGATCTCCCTCGTGCTGTAGCCCTGCAGCATCATGTTGAGGACCACCATCTCAAGACGGGAGAGGGAGCCGCGGATCATCGCGAGCTTCTCCTTCCGCCCCTCCGCTGCCAGTACCATTTTTTCGGGATCCGCCGCGGTCAGGACCTTGTCCATGTCCCCCGCATCCATCGGCACCGACTCGGAGAGGACCCGGTTCTTCCTGCTGCGGGCCGACTCGATCGCATGCATCAGCTGCCGGTCGATGCAGAGCGTCGCGAAGGTTCCGAATTTGGCCCCCTCCGCTTTCACCGGGTCATAGTCGTTGACAGCTGCAAGAAGTCCGATCATTCCCTCCTGGATGAGGTCGTCATATTCCCCTCCGGAGAGATATTTGTTGGCGGCCCGGCTTTTGACCAGCGGTTTGTATTTTTCAAAAAGGACATTGCAGGCAGCCGAATCCCCCGCACGGCAGGAACGCACCAGCTCCTCATCTGTCATGGCCACGTAAGTCACTCTCCTTTTACGGCCTTCTGCCGCACGACCTCGTACATCAGGATGCCCGCCGCGACCGAGGCGTTCAGCGAGTCGATCTGTCCGCGCATCGGGATCCTCGCGATGAAATCGCATTTCTCGCGGACAAGCCGGCTCACGCCCTCGCCTTCCGCGCCGATCACGAGCCCGATCGGACCCGTGAGGGGCAGTTCGTACATGGTCTTCCCGCCCATATCCGCGCAGACAAACCAGAGCCCTTTCTCCTTCAGGCGGTCGATCTCCGCTCCGATATTGGCGACTCTCGCCACCGGCACGTAACTCACAGCCCCGGCGGACGCCCGCACGGCCGTCGGCGTCAGGCCGACAGCCCGGTGCTTCTTGATGACCACCCCGTGTGCGCCCGCAAGGCAGGCTGTCCGGATGATCGCGCCGAGGTTGTGGGGATCCTCGATCCCGTCCAGAAAGACGATGAAGGGCGGCTCTTTCGCCTCCTCCGCCTTCTTAAGGATGTCGTCGACTTCCGCATAGGAAAATGCCGCCGCCTGGGCAATCACCCCCTGATGATGGCCGGTCTCGGACATCTCGTCCAGGCGCGATTTCGGCACGAACTTCACAAACGTGCCTGCCTTCTTCGCCTCCCTGAGGATGGTCTGGATCGGACCGTCGTAGAGCTCCTCCTGGACGAAGATCTTATCCACGGGCCTGCCGGAGCGATATGCCTCGATGACCGCGTTGCGGCCCTCGATCTTCCCCGAGAGTTCCTCCTCAGTGCTGTTCATTTTCCGTTTGTCCGGCTGCATTTTCATAGTCCGCAATTCCTTTCCCGATGATTGTGAGGGCCCGTGTCTCCTGCCCGGTGAGATAGAGATATCCGATCAGTGCCTCGAAGCCGGTCGCCTGCCGGTAGTCCGACATCGACGCGTGCTTCGCCATGGTTTTCGACTTTGCGTTCCGCCCGCGCCGGTAGACCGTCTCCTCCTCCTCCGTGAGGCCCGGCAGCACCGCCGCCATGATGGCCGCCTGGGTGCCCGCCTTCGCGAGGGAACTTGTGAGCCGGTTCAGCCCGTCCGGACTTAAGTCATGGGTCTGGACCGCCAGGGTCCGGATGCAGAGCTCGTAGACCGCATCCCCCAGGAAGGCCAGCGCAAGCGGCGAGAGCTGCCGCGCCTCCTCCTTCGTGAGCCTGGGCAGAAGCGCTCCCGCGTCGGAAAAAGCCGGCGCATCTGCCCCGGCTTTCATGTCAAAAGATGTGCTCTCTGTCACTTTCTGCTCCACTTCACACCCTCTTTTGTGTCCATAAGTTCAATACCCATGCCCTTCAGCATGTCGCGGATCTCGTCGGCTCGGGCGAAGTTTCTCGCCTTTCTGGCCGCCTGTCGCTCGGCGATCAGGTTCTCGATGTCGGAATCGAGCACTTCCTGCTTCGGAAGGTCGATGAGACCCATGATGTCGCAGAGCTCATGCAGGGTGTCCGCCGCAAGGGAGACAAGCGCCTTCGAGGACTCCTCCGTCACCTCGACGTTCGCGTACTTTACGAGGTCAAAGATGACCGAGAGCGCATCCGCGGTGTTCGCGTCATCGTCCATCTTCTCGTCAAAGCGGGAAATGAAACCCTTAATCTCCTCCGCCTTCGCGCTCTCCTCCGGAAGAAGCTCCTCAGTCTTCGCGGCAGCCTTAAGGTCCGCAAGGCGGGAAGCCGCACGGCGGATCCTGGTCAGGCTGCTCTCCGCCGCCTCCATGAGATCGCTGCTAAAGTTGAGCGGGCTTCTGTAGTGGGCAGACAGCATGAAGAGGCGCAGCACCTGCAGGTCATACTTCGCGGCGATGTCGCGCACCGTGAAGAAGTTCCCGAGGGATTTGGACATTTTCTTGTTGTCGATATTTAAGAATGCGTTGTGCATCCAGTAATTTGCGAACTGCTTGCCCGAGCAGCACTCGGACTGGGCGATTTCATTTTCATGATGCGGGAAAATAAGATCCTCGCCGCCCGCATGGATGTCGATCTGCTCGCCGAGGTACTTTTTGGACATCACGGAGCACTCGATGTGCCAGCCCGGACGGCCGTCGCTCCACGGGGATTCCCAGCTGGGCTCTCCCTCCTTCTTCGGCTTCCAGAGCACGAAGTCGAGCGGATCCTCCTTCTCCTCCTCGCCGGAGACCTTGAGGTCGCGGAAGCCCGAGCGCAGATCGTCCAGATTCTTGCCGGAGAGCTTGCCGTAGCCGGGGAAGCTTCTGGTTCTGAAATAGACGGTCCCGTTCTTCTTGTAGGCGTGATCCTTTTTGATCAGGGTGCCGATCATGTCGATCATGCCGTCGATCTCCTCCGTCGCGAGCGGATGGGTCGTGGCCGGAAGGACGTTCATGCCTGCCATGTCCTTCTTGCACTCCTCGATGTAGCGCTTGGAGATGACGTCGGAGGTGACGCCCTCCTCGTTGGCCGCCTTGATGATCTTGTCGTCCACGTCCGTGAAGTTGGAGACATAGTTGACCTCGTAGCCCTTGTGGATCAGGTAGCGGCGGAAGGTGTCAAACACGATCATCGGGCGCGCATTGCCGATATGGATCAGGTTGTAAACGGTCGGGCCGCAGACATACATGCGGACCTTGCCCGGCTCGATCGGTTTGAACTCTTCTTTTCTCATCGTGAGCGTGTTGAATATTTTCATTTTACGGATCTCCTCCTTATATATTGTCACCGAAGATGCAGTCATCGACTTCCACAAAGTCCCGCTCGTCCGGCTTAAGGCGGAAGCTCTCCCGGGCTTTCTCCTCCTCGAGCGGGGCCGTGGCCGCCGTCTTGCCGGCCTTCATAGCCTTCACCTCGGCCTCCAGCGAGATCATCCGGTTGATCAGCTCGTTGTTGGCCCGCTCCAGCACCTTCATATCCATGAGGATCGGGTCGGGCAGGTTGGTCTGGTTGATATCGTCGCGCGGAACGATCTGGTTCTTCATGCGGACGATACGGCCCGGAACGCCGACGACCGTACAGTTCTCCGGGACGGACTTGATCACGACCGCGCCGGCTCCGATCTTGGAGTTTTTGCCGATCGTGATGGAACCTAAAACCTTCGCTCCGGCCGAGACCATCACGCCGTCCTCGAGGGTCGGGTGACGCTTGCCCTGCTCCTTGCCGGTGCCGCCCAGCGTCACACCCTGGTAGAGGGTGACGTTGTCCCCGATCTCGCAGGTCTCGCCGATCACAACGCCGGTCCCGTGGTCGATGAAGAAGCCCTTCCCGATGGTCGCCCCGGGATGGATCTCGATGCCGGTCTTCCTCGCCGCCCGCTGGGAAAGCCATCGGGCGGTCCAGGTGTGGCCCGAGAGCCAGAGCCTGTGGGCCCTGCGGTACATCCGCATGGCCTTGTAGCAGGGATAGAGCAGGACGTCCCAGTAGGTCCGGATCGCCGGATCCCGCTCCTTATACACTTCATAGGTTTCCTTTAAATCACTGAACCAGCTCATCTGTTCCTCTCAAAGCATACTAAGGCAATCGTACTTACTAGCATAGCATAAGTTCGCTTTTTGTCAACAATGGTTTTGCTTCTCCCTGCGATTCGCCAGCACGATCGCGGCGAGCACCATGAAGATGCCGGCGAGATTCCCCGCCGTCATGGTCTCCCTGAAAATGAAAACCCCGATCAGCGTCGCCACGACCGGCTCCACCGAGGCGGCGATGGCCGCCTTCCCGTTCTCCACGGCCGTGAGCCCGAAGTTGTAGACGATGTAGGGAAACACCGTAGTGACGATCCCGCACAGGGCCGAAAATCCGGCCATCCCGGGACTTTTCGTCACGACGGATGCCAGCTTTCCCATGTCCGAGAGGGGGATCACCGCCGCTGCGGTGAATATGAAGGTGTAGAGCACGATCGTAAAATTGTGGTACCCCCTCAAAAGCGCGTACCGGCTGAAGATCGAGTAGAGCGCATAGCCGACGCCCGCTCCCAGACCGAGCAGGATCGCCTCGAGGCTGAGCTTCACCGGGCTTCCCACGATGCCGGTCACGAATGCGCAGCCGACGACGGTCAGGATGACGGCGAAGATCTTCATTTTCGTGATCTTCTCCTTAAAAAGGAGGGCCGAGAGGCCCATCACGAAGGCCGGGGCCGTGTAGAGCATGACCGCCGCGACCGAGAGGGATGACACCGTGATCAGCCTGAAGTAGCAGAAATTAAAAAATGCCATGCTGACGACCCCTGTGCCGATGAAGCACCAGAGGTCCTTCAGCCTTATGCGAAGCAGCTTCCGGTCGTAGATGAGGAGAAACAGGGCCATGAAGACGGCCGTGAAGATCGAGCGCAAGGCTACGATCTCCATCGACCCGAGCGCCTCCCTGCCGAATGTCCGCACGAAGATCCCGATACTGCCCCAGGAGCACCCCGCCAGAAGAATGAGGACGGTCCCCAGACCCGGCGTAATCGTTTTTTGCTGTCCTGTCATAATTTCCTTTCAAAAAACCGGAGCGGCACGCCGCTCCGGTTTACGCTTTTATTTGTCGGCAATCAGAATGTAAACTTATCCGCAAAATACGCATCCAGCTCTGCGATCGGAATGCGGACCTGCGCCATTGTGTCGCGGTCGCGGACCGTGACGGCGCCGTCATTTTCGGACTCGAAATCGTAGGTCACGCAGAACGGTGTGCCGATCTCATCCTGTCTTCTGTAGCGCTTGCCGATGTTGCCGCGGTCGTCGTACTCGCAGTTGTACTTCTTGATGAGGTCGAAGTAGATCTGCTCCGCCTTCGGGGTCAGCTTCTTGGAAAGCGGAAGGACCGCGATCTTGACCGGAGCCAGCGCCGGATGGAAGTGAAGCACCGTGCGGACGTCATTCTTAGCCTCGTCGATGACCTCCTCGTCGTAGGCGGCGCACAGGAAGGCCAGCGTCATGCGGTCAACACCGAGCGACGGCTCGACGACATACGGGATGTAGCGCTCGTTCGTCTCGTCATCGAAGTAGGACATATCCTCGCCGGAGACCTCCTGATGGCGGCCCAGGTCGTAGTCGGTTCTGTCCGCGATGCCCCAGAGCTCGCCCCAGCCGAACGGGAAGAGGAACTCGACGTCCGTCGTGCCCTTGGAGTAGAAGGAAAGTTCTTCCGGATCATGGTCGCGGAAGCGAAGCTCGGACTCCTTGAGGCCGAGGGAGAACAGCCACTTCTTCGCAAATGCCTTCCAGTACTCGAACCACTCAAGGTCGGTGTCCGGCTTGCAGAAGAACTCGAGCTCCATCTGCTCGAACTCGCGGGTACGGAAGGTGAAGTTGCCCGGGGTGATCTCGTTGCGGAAGGATTTGCCGATCTGGCCGATGCCGAACGGGAGCTTTCTGCGGGTCGTGCGCTGCACGTTCTTGAAGTTGACGAAGATGCCCTGTGCGGTCTCCGGACGCAGATAAACCGTGTTCTTCGCATCCTCGGTGACGCCCTGGAAGGTCTTGAACATCAGGTTGAACTGGCGGATCTGGGTGAAGTTGTGCTTGCCGCAGGACGGGCAGCAGATGTGCTTATCCTCGACGAATTTCTCCATCTCCTCGTTGGACCAGCCGTCGACGGAGCCGAGCGGTGCAAGATCGGAGCCGTACTCCTCCTTGTCCTTCTCATTGAGGGGGATTTTATTTTCATGGCAGTAATCCTCGATCAGCTTGTCCGCGCGGAAGCGCTCGTGGCACTCCTTGCAGTCCATCAGCGGGTCGGAGAAGGAGCCGAGATGACCGGAAGCGATCCAGGTCTGCGGGTTCATGAGGATCGCGCTGTCAAGACCGACGTTGTAGGGATTCTCCTGGATGAACTTCTGCCACCAGGCTTTCTTGACGTTGTTCTTGAGCTCGACGCCCAGGCTGCCGTAATCCCATGTGTTCGCGAGACCGCCGTAGATCTCGGAGCCCGGGAAAATAAAGCCCCTCGACTTCGCCAGAGCAACGATTTTGTCCATTGTCTTTTCCATAATAATGTCCTCTCTTATATTGATATCATTTATACACTACATATGAAGGTTCGGACAGGAACCTGTCCGGATCGGCTTCCGCCCCGATCGTGACCGCAGTGCCGTCCGACACCGCGTTGCCGGAGACGTAACAGATCGTCCCGTCCGTGTAGATGCGCATGGGCTCCTCCAGGACGATGAGCATCCATTCATTTTCCGGATCCTCCCTGAGGTTTCCGAAGGTGGTGAGCAGCTTCCCGTCGGTGCTTAAGACCCGGGTCTCATCCGGCAGCCCGGACTCGGAAAGCGGCCCGTTCTCAAAGGTCAGGTTGTTGAAGGCCGCGTAATCCTCCGCCGACCTGTAGCTCATCGTGAGATACGCCTTACCGTCCCTGACGCTGAGCTTCTCAAACTTCACGCTCTTTGCGCCGTTCTCCCTGTTGTAGGCCCGCGTCTCCTCGTCGGCCATGCGCCTCAGCTCGGATTCGCTGTAGATGCTCGTGTCAAAAGGAGAAACCGTGAGAGCCGTGATCCTGTCCTTTTCGATGATCATCGTGCTCATGTCGGCGCCCTTAAGCCGTTCATCGCCTCCGCAGCCGGCAAGAAGGAGTGAAGTCACCGACATCACTGCCAGCATCAATTGTAAACGCCTCACACTTCTCACCTTCCCTCTTGCATCATTCAGACCATTTTACCCTATAAGGCGGCCTTCTGTAAAGTTAAACATCCATCATTTCTTCAAATGTTGCAAGGCTTTTGAACTTTCTGTCCGTCGACCGCCGCATGGCTCTCTCGACTTCCCGCGCAAAGTCCTCTCCGGCCCTCTCCGACAGGGAAAATGAAAACAGAGCCCCTGTCTTCGCCCCCGCCGCAAACCGGAGGGCGTACCAGGCGTCCGGGTCGAGATTTCCCTGCATTTCCGGCGGCGCGTACTCTCCGTTTATGACGAGGATCCGAAGCTCGAAGATCCTCCTAAGGAGCGGGAGCGGCACGTTCCCTTTCAGGATCGCCCGGAGCGCCACAAAGAGAAGGTTGACCATCTCGGAGGATTCGATGCCCTCCTGCCCGAAGTAGGAAGTCAGTTCAAGGAAATAAAACCCCAGCCAGACCCCGGGCTGGGCCATCGCCAGCTCCGTAAAATAGGAGGAAACCTCGGCGCCGACGAGATTGTAGGCATTTTTCCCCTCATAGAGGGTGAACTTTGCAAACACGAACGGGTTGGCCGCTGCGAGCAGCGGGCTGTTCTGCCGCCGCGCTCCGTGGGCAAAAGCCGTGATCTTCCCGCGCTCCCGCGTCAGGATCACCAGCCTCTTGTCATATTCACCCAGCGGCTGCGCAAAGAGCACGACGCCGGCAGCAAACACCTTGTCCATCCGTTTTTCTTATACCTCGTAGCCGAAATTTTTGAGATCCTTCGCGGAATCCCGCCAGTTCTTCCGAACCTTGACCCAGAGCTTCAGGTAGATCTGGGTTCCCGTGATCTCCTCCAGCTCCTTCCGGGCGTCCGTGCCGATGCGCTTCAGCATGGCTCCGTCCTTCCCGATGATGATTTTCTTGTGGCTGTCCCTCTCGCAGACGATCGTCGCCTCGATGGCCGTCAGCGTCTCGGACCGCTCCTTGTAGCTGTCGATGAGCACCGCGATGCCGTGGGGCACCTCGGCCCCGAGGTCGCGCAGGGCCTTCTCGCGGATGACCTCACCCGCGATCTGCCTGAGCGTCTGGTCGGTCACGACCTCCTCGTCGTAATATTTCGGGCCCTCCGGCAGCACTTTGAGGATCGCATCCCGGAGCGTGTCCACGTTGGTCCCCTGCATCGCGGAGACCGGAATGATGTCCGCGAAATTCATGAGCCCCTCGTAAGCCTTGAAGACCTCCGGCAGCTGGACCTTTTTCACCTTGTCGATCTTGTTGATGACCAGGATGACCGGCTTCCCGGAAGCTTTCAGCTTCTTAACGATCGCCTTGTCGCCCTCTCCGACAAATGAGGAGGGCTCCACAAGCCACAGCACGACGTCGGCGTCCGAGATCGTCTTGACGGACACGTCCATGAGGTACTCGCCGAGCCGGTTTTCGGTCTTACGGATCATGCCCGGGGTGTCCAGAAATACGATCTGCCCCTCATCGGTCGTGAGGACCGTCTCGATCCGGTTCCGCGTGGTCTGCGGCTTCCTCGAGGTGATCGCGATCTTCTGCCCGATCAGATGGTTCATCAGTGTTGATTTTCCTACATTCGGTCTGCCGATCATCACGGCGTACCCGGATTTGAACATATTCTCTCCTTAAATTGTAACTATTCAGCACCCCGGGAAAGAGATCGTCTTGCAGGTCGGGACGCTTGCGTTCCGACCAAAAACGGTTCTCTTTTCCGGGGCGG